>Ga0075030_100000719_pt1 | contig 29195 bp, 21 predicted proteins | sample LitLauG_LLR_2012_FD_71393 | JGI IMG/M metagenome (GOLD analysis project Ga0075030, IMG submission 71393) | Freshwater sediment microbial communities from Pennsylvania, USA - Little Laurel Run_MetaG_LLR_2012 | ecosystem: Environmental > Aquatic > Freshwater > Creek > Sediment | place: USA...
GGGCGGGTGGCGTTAAAATAAGGGAGTTTGCTGGTTCGCAGGGGGTTTCGCAACAGTTACGGATTGAACTCGCCGACGCTTCCCACAAGCCCGTTTGGGGGCCAGTTCTACGAGAAGCCCCCTTTCCTGGCGTGTGGCCGAGTATGTGCTCGAATCGGTCTCTGGCAGAGACTTCCACCGGAGGAAGCATTCTTTGCGAGTAAACGCCATGATGCCGGAGATATGGTTCTATCCGGGGGACTTAGATTAGGAGCGCCTGCTGTTTGCAACGTTCAGAAAAACGATCGGCTAATCCTCACTATCTCTCGGATAATACTCGCTGTCAGGACGCCCAATACTGCGGGCACACCGACAAAAGTAAACGTTCCGATAAGCAAAATTGGGATCCTCGTTCCTTCGTGAGATCGATCCCATATAACACGAAAATCGACTGCCACGAAGGCAGCAAGAAGAAGCACAGTCGCGCCCAACAACTTACGGCCCGACGCCTCGCACTGTCGCAACACGAGGAATGTAACGTATGCCGTCGTGGCGATAGCTATGTTGTGAATTTGCCCTCGCCGAACAGCGTCGGACTTCGGATTTCGCTCAAGATCCCTCCCAAGTAACTGATGCTTGTATTCCCTTACTTCACTTACTGAGCCCGCCAGATCCCGCCAGTCTTGGTTTGCGAGTAGAACGGCCGCCCGTAGTTTCTCGATATTCCCATCCGAGAGCTTCAGGACTTGGAACCTGAGATCTTCGAGATCGTATTCATCTTCGTTCTTGCAGTTGGGAAGATTGTCAGCGCACTGCTCAGTTAGCAACCGGACCACTTCCGCCTTGCTCTCGCCCGAAAACAGTCTTTCCACAGCCTTCGTTACGTTTGGACTTAACGGCCGCGCCACTGTTGTACTCCTACGTTTGAGGAAGCGCCCTGGAAATCGAGCCTTCCTCACCTGCCTCAGTGTAGCACTGGCCAAATGACCGAACAGTGCGAGCACATCCGGTAGCATGTCGGGGAGATTCAAGCATCGCAGTTCTGATCGTGGTTGAGTCTTCAGACTGTTGGAATCATGGCGTCTCGCGCTTTTCCAATCCAGCCCCCAACGCCAGATAAGCGGCCCCATCGGAAAGTGGCCCTACACTGGCCTGAAGTCGCCTTGGGGGACCCGAGGGCCCTCCGATCAAACCTCCGCCAGATCAATTCCGTCATTCACCGCGTTCCGCAGTTTCTGTTTGCAGCCGAGATACCGCTCAGTCGTCTGCACCGAGACATGACCGAGCAGAAACTGGATCTGCTCCAGTTCTCCTCCGGCGAGGTGACACAGCCTCGCGCAACTCCGGCGAAGGTCATGAGGAGCGAGATTCCCGCGCACCGGGCCGCACCCTTCACCACATGCCATATAGCTTTGGGGGTAATGTGGTCACCCCAGATCGCGCCGGTTCTTCCGACAACGCGAAAGATGGATCCGGCCGTGATCCCCGCTGCCTGGTCCAGGCATCCACAGCGCGCTTGACCCACCCCGGCATCGGAACCGTTCGGATGTGCTTGCCCTTGCCAATTAGATCGGCCACAACCCAGTGTTCCTCCCGGATTTGAAGATCGTCGGCCTGTAGCCCAACCAACTCGGCGCGCCTGAGACCGCATCCGATGAGTACCGCCAGAATTGCCCGATCCCCAGCCGCTTGGCGCCTTTCACTCATCGAATGCCTGCCGCCAACTCGGGGCTCAAGAGGCCGGAATCCGACGCCTCGTAGGCAAGCCGCCGCACAGCAGCGAGCCGGACGTTGATCGTCGACGGAGCGAGATTCTTCTGTTCCAGGAAGAGCCGGTATCGAAGGACCACGGTCCGATTGAACGCGAGGCGCGGTTCAGAACAGTACCACCCGATGAACTCATCAATGGCGTGACCGTACGATTCTTGTGAACTCGCTGCAGCGAGCGAATTCACAACTGCATTTTTCGACTGTTCCAGGTCTGGGAACCGAAGGATTGTCTTTGGCTTGTGCCGTTTCGTCTTCTCTTGCCGACGTGCCATACTGGCGGCCTCCTGGGCTGCGGGTTCAGTGTGCCGTGACAAGCTGGTAATCAGGTCCCGGAAGGCCATCTGGGTCCCCCGAGGCCCATAAGCCCGAGCCAACACGTCGGGCAACGGGTCGCCCTTGGACGTGCGGACTGCTAGCACAGTTCTAAGAGGCGAAGGCGGCTATTATTGAAGGCTGAGCGATTAATATGGAATGGATCACCACTCCACTTGAACATGCGGTTGGCGGCGACACCGTAATTTGGCGGTACATGGACCTGGCCAAGTTCATATCGATGCTGTCTACGGGATTGTGGTTTACAAGAGGCGCCAGTTTCCGCGACGATCCCTACGAGGGATTCTGCGAGGCATCGCATCGTGATTTCCCAGTTGACGAGTATGGTCCCGGTCCCCCTGTGCTGAAAGAGCCAGCTACTATTTCCTTCGCGCGGTTGATCGCGGAAGCAAGTTACGCAAACGCAGAGGTCTGCAGAAACGCACGCGCCCATCTCTATGTCAATTCGTGGTGTCTCACGAACGAGTCGATGGCCATGTGGCAGATCTACGGTCCTCCTCCTTACGGCGTAGCTGTGACATCTACTGTCGACAAATATCAGCGAGCGCTGAAAATCCCACCGTCTTTTCGCCAACAAGTCCTGTTTGGAAAGGTTAAATACCACGATGATCTCGCGGTGTCTCCGGAAATCAGGAGGGATTTCAGCGATGGAGCGATCCCGCTAGGCCCAAAGTGTTTTGAGCGGGTGCTCACACTCGGTCTTCACAAGCGATCCTGTTACAAGTACGAAACCGAGTGGAGAGCCGTCCTATACCAAGATCCCAAGCCCGAAGTAAGTGGCGTTCAGATTCCAGTCGATCTGGACCAGATGATCAGTTCAGTCTACGTCGCTCCACGCGCCGAGGATTTCTTTGTTGAAGTTGTGTCATCAATAATGGACAAGTTCTCCCTGCGGAAGCCGTTGGAGTCGTCATCCTTGCTTGCGGCCCCGTTGCGTAAGCAGGACCGGGATATTCTTCCAACGCCCACGAAGCCTGTGGTGTGATCCCAATTAACGAACTGAACCAGCTATTCGACGATGGGCCGAGAAAGGTTGCATTTCGACGCACTACAGACCCGATGCGTTGATGTGCGCTCACGCGGGCAAGAAGTCGCTTTCCGGGAGATGACGGTTCGGACCATAGAGCCGATAGGTGGCGCAAACAAATCAGGGCTGTATCAGAAAGAGATCCGGTCTGCCGGCAGCTGCATTTTCAGCTCAACTATGCGGCCTCCCTGTTTGTTTCACTATAAAAGAATTTTATCTTTCACCGTCAACGGTCCCTAATAGGTGGTCTTTGCCGGTGAGATACTGAACCGAGAGGCGGGCGATTCGTGACACACGAAATCAGGAACAGGGGGTCCAGACGCCGGACTGTCGCCAGCGTTGCCGCCGTCGTACTCGGCGCCGGCATGATGGCCGTTATGCGATCTCTGCCGCGGCTCATGGAACGGAGGCGAGAAGTCCAGAGGATTGCTGCTCAGAACGAAGAGCTTCGCCGGCAGCTCGAAAGGGAACCATTCCCCCGCCGGTTTTCCGAGACCGCCCTCAGGAAGATGCGGCCCGATCCGGGTCAGGTAGTCTTCGTGCTTCAGGAACCAACGCAGCGCCGGAAATGACGCAATCACGGGCCGAGGGCCAGGGGTCCGGGGCCGAGGGTCGGGTGGCGGGGGCAGGCGCGTCAATAGATATTTCCGGCTTACGTTGTCTTGCGGATCGCCAGGATGGTTCGCGAGGACTGCACCAACTCCGCGATCCAAATGGCGTGCCGTCGTGAGGTGCTCTCCACTGCTGAGGTCCGGTAGTCGCAGTTCTCGATGTGGACTACGTTCATCGGGAGTGGAACGCTCCAGACCGGTATCGAGGACGTGCGCGGAACCGGGAAAGAGTTCCCTGAGACGCCAACAAGCTTGGGCAGATTCGCATCAAACAGGAGTTTCCACCAGACTTGGGCTCCCGCCCAGCCCTAGCGGTGAATGCTGCCGTGTTTCCATTTTATATTGAGGAGTGGCAAATCTATGAGCGAGAAACCGGAGAAATGCCTCTGGGCGGCCGTGAGGACCGACCTCGCGGCGGCAGGCGGCGAGATGCACGGCTACGCCATCGCGCGCGTGCCGAGGTTAGCCTGATGAGTTTGCTCAACCGGTTCGCCAAGGTGTTTCGCCAGATGCGCCTCGAGAAGCTGCGCCAAGGCGGAGCCAAGGAAGAAATGTACGACGCGCGCCTGGTGCGCTGGCTGGCGTCATCGCTACAGGACGTGCGCCACGGGGCGTGGCTTCTGCACCGCGAGCGCGGCAGCTCCGCACTCATGCTGCTGGTAGTAGCGCTCGGAATTGGCGGAAGTACGGCCGTGTTTTCGCTACTCAAAGCGGCCTTCTTCGACGAGTTGCCTTACCCGGCCTCAGAACGCCTGATTACGATCAACGAAAGCTCCGGCTGGGTGCCGAGCGTCGCGGAATTCGCCGCCATCCGTGCGCAGGCGCGCACGATGGAGGAGATCGGCTTTGCGCGGCATACCGACATGCAACTGGCCGCTGGGGGCCAGGTGGAACGGGTTTTCGCGGCGCGCGTTTCCGCGTCGTTTTTGCGGATACTGGGCGCGGGCGTAGCGCGCGGGCGATTGCTGGTGGACGAGGACAACCAGCCCGGCCGCGCGCCCGTGGTGGTATTGACCGACGCCTTCTGGCGCGGCAGGCTGGGCGCCGATGCGGACGTGGTCGGACGCACATTGCGGTTCGACGCAGTGCCCGCCACCGTGGTGGGTATTTTGACGCCGGAGTTTCATTTCGATTATCCGACGCTCGACATCGCCGAGCCGGTTGACCTGTATGTTGCCGACCCGATTGACACCGCCGTGCCGCCGCATCCCAGCGGCGACGGGCTGGGCGTGGCGGCGCGCGTCGTCGCCCGCCTGCGACGAGGTGTCACTGGGGCGCAGGCACAGGCCGAACTACAAGCTGTGGCGCAGGGACTGATCCGGATTGACCCCCGAGCATTTCCGGCCAAACCGATAGGCAATTGGCCGGCCTTTTCCTTCACCATTCAGCCATTGCGCCAGGCGATTATCGGCCGGCAGCGCGCGCTGCTCGGACTGCTGGCCTCGGCCAGCGCGATATTGCTGCTGATCGCCTGCGCCAACACGGCGGAAATGCTGCTGGCGCGGGCGCTACGGCGCGGCAAGGAGACGGTGACACGGGCCGCGCTGGGCGCGAGCCGGGCGCGATTGGCGCGGCAGTTCCTGCTGGAGGGACTGGTGGTTGGCGTCTGCGGCGGCGCACTCGGCCTGCTGCTAGCCGGTGTGCTGGCAAGCGCGTTGGTGGCGGTGCTACCGGTGCGCTCTCCGCTGCTGGCGGCGGCGCACATCGACTGGCGGGTGGCCGGATTTGCGCTGCTGGTGGCGCTGTTCTGCTCGCTGCTGTTCTCGACAATTCCAGCGATCCAGGGCGGCCGCACGCGGCCCGGCGTGCAGGCCGGCAACCGCTGGCGACACGGCCTGCTGGCCCTGGAAGCCATGCTATCCGTGTTCCTGCTGTGCGGCGCGGCGCTGGTCGGGCAGAACCTGTGGGCACTGATCGCCACTCCCATTGGCATCGATCCGCATCAGACGTTGATCATGCGTCTGCAATTGCCGGGCGAGAAGCCCGATTTTCCCTCCATTCGCGCGGGCGCTATTTTCCGGAATTATCTGGACCGGATCGAGGCCGTCCCGGGCGTCGAGGCCGCCGCCACGGTGACCGGACCGCCGCTGCGGCCCGTGCGCGGCGGTCCCGGGCGCCTGGTGGGACAAGCGCAAAGCGTCCTGGCGCTGAATCACCAGATCAGCCCCCACTACTTCCGCGCGCTGCGGATCCCGCTGATCGCCGGACGGGCCTTTGATGAGCACGACGCCGGCGCGCGCGTGCGCGTCGCCATCGTGAACGAGGAGTGCGGACGCCGATATGGATTGGGAAGCGAGATTGTCGGCCGGCAGTTCGAGGATCCCGGCGGTCCGGTCACGATTGTGGGCATGGTGGCCAACGTGCGCGTGCGCGGATTGCAAACGGCGCCGTTTCCCGAGGTCTACCTCTCTTCGGGCGAGTTTGCCTGGCCCAACGCGCACCTGGTGGTGCGCTCGAAGCTGCCTCCGGCGCGACTGCTCGGTGAGATTCGCTCCGCCGTGCGAACGGTCGACCCGGAACAGGCGGTTTTCGGCGCGATGACGATGGATGAGTGGATCTCGGCCTCGGTGCGCGAGCCGCGCTTCCAGGTCTACCTGATCGGCGCCTTCGCGCTGCTGGCGCTGACGCTGGCGGCGGCAGGGGTCTACGGCGTGGTATCGTACCTGGTCGAACAACGCACGGCGGAAATTGCACTGCGTCTGGCGCTGGGCGCCGACGGAGCAGCGCTGGCACGGACCATTGTGGGCCGCAGCGTGATCTGGGCCACGGCGGGACTGATGGCCGGTTTGAGCGCCGCGTTGCGGGCGCGCACCACACTACGGGCTCTGTCCAGCTCGATCGTGACAGGTTCGGCAGCGCTGTACGTAGCGGCGGCGGCATTCTTTCTCCTCGTGACACTCGCCGCCACGGTGGTTCCGCTGCGGCGGGCCTGCCGGCTCGACCCGGCTGCCGCTCTGCGCTGCGAGTAAGAGGCTTGGGAAACGCGCGCGTCACCTTCCCGTCTTGCTCCACACCACCGCCTGCCCATAAGGGGTGAGCCGTACCGGGCCAACCAAGCCGTAGGGTTGTGCCAGTCCCCGGCTGGCCACGTCGTCGTCGAGCTTCGCCAGCCGGTTGTTCAAGGTGGTTGCGAGCCGCACCGCGATCGCATTGCGACCCGCCTTGAGGTACGGACCGACGTCCGCCTCGGCGCTGATCTGGTCGATGCCGACGGCCTGATTATTGACCGTTAGAGTGAAGCTGTCGAAGATCTCGCCCAGGCTCAAGATGGCGCCGTTGGCCGCGGACCAGTTCGACGGCAGGTCGAAGGCGGTGGTGTAGGTGGCGAGGCCGGATACGTTCTGTAACTCCGGAATCCCGGGCCAGGCCTTCAACTCCGTCATATCGATTTCCAGGCGCGCCTTGCGCGTTTCCGCCGCCGCGGGTCCGAAAGTGGTTGGGTAAGGATTGGCGGGCTGCCAATCCTCGGCCGCCACATGCCAAGACGCGCGCGTCAGGTCGATGGCCGCCGGCACGTTCGCCATCGTGCTGCGCACCGTGCGGCCGTTGCTGAGAGTCGTGGAGTACGTCCCAGCCCTGGAAGCCCGAATCACGACCCCATCCTGGTTCATGACGGCATCCATCGCGTCCGTCTTGATCACATACGCGGCGGGAACCGCGACGCCGAAGCGGTTGGGATTGTCAGTCAGGGCGATCAGCACGCCGTTATCGGGCGACAGGCGGATCCTGAGGGTCACCCGGCCGCCGCTGGACGTATATTGCACGATGGGAATGATTCTGCCGGACCACGCATCGAGCAGGTACGGACGTCCGCGCCCCTCCAGACTTACCTCGCGGTCCACGAGTTGACCCGTAGCCGGCTCGAACAGCGTTGCGGGCTCGTCCTGAGGGCTGACGCTCCCCTGGTTGTAGAAGAAGTAGTAGTTGTTCCCGGTGGCCGTATCCTCGCGGCGGATGCTGAGCAGGGAGGAAGGCCGGACAGGCTCCGCGGCTGCGCGGATGCCGAGCCCACGCAGTTTGTCCGGTACGTCGGCCTCATGAGCGACTCGCGATACCGAGCGCTCGGCCAGCAACTGTCCGATGATGGTCTTCAGCGGGGCATCGGCTTCCGGGGTGTTGCCGGGCGTGCGGTCGGGAGGGGTTCCTACGACGATGACCGGCAGGCCGGCGCGAGCATAGCCGAGGATCTTGCGGGCGACCTCAACCGGCATCGATGTCTTGACCGGGTCGGTGGGCGGCCCCTGTTCACTATCGATGATCAGGGCCTTATAGGCAGGCCCGCCGGCGGCGAGGCGCTTGCCCGTGACCGTAGCGTTCGGCAGGTTCAGCAGGTCCGGGTTCAGATAGTCGCGCGTGTAACCCGCCTCCGGCAGTTTCATGTCGCCCCAGTGACGGGTCTTGTAGACCTGCGACGGCGGATAGAGGTAGTTTTGCATGTAGACCGCCACGTCGGTCTTAGCGTCGCCCTGGGTCAGGGTCTGCTGAATGCGCGCGAAGTAGTCGTTATAGAGGCGGGCGTCCACCCAGTAGGGCTGGCGCGGACCCCAGGCATTCGAGAAACCGGCCTGGCCGAAGTTGTGATAGCCCGGCCATTTCCAGTTGGCGCCGTCGCGATAGGGATAGACGTGGTAAACCAGCTTCGTAATGCCGCCAACGAAGCTGCGATGCATGCGGATTACGGTGTCCTGGAAGGTCTGGGCGTAGTTCCTGCCGAACGCGGCACAGCACTCGGTGGAGTACCAGGGATTACCAGTCATATGGTTGGCGGAGGCGATTGGCAGGTAATTGTCGATCTCGTCGCCGACAAAAAGGTTCTCGTGCTCCGGCCGGTCCACGGCCGCGGCGGCTGACAGCATGTCGGTGATGGGGATGGTCATGTTGGCCTCGCCCTCCACCTGGACGCGCAGCACGTTGCCGTACTTGCGGACCCAGGTGCGCAGGGGAGCGATCTGCTTCTCCAGCCAGATGTCGCCGCGGACGACGTAGAAGTCGTGGCGGACCCTGGCGGCGCTACCGTCGTTGAAATCGAAAATCTCTCGAAACAGCGCAGGCAGGTTGGGGATCAGGGCGTAGTGGCTCCGCTTGCTGAACTCCTCCGCCATCTTGTTCGTCCAGAGCTCGTCCGGGGCGCCCCGATCGCTGGAATGAGAGTCGTAGAAAATGTCTCCGGCGTTGGCTCTTAGCAGCGATTTCACCTCCGGGCTAAGGCCGGTCTCCATGCTGTTGATCAACTCGGCGTAGCCTTCCTCGCTAAACGGATCCGGCTGAGCGAAGACGCCGCGCGACCAGAATGCGATCACTTGCCACTGCGCGCCGGCAGGGGAGGGCGGAGCCAGCCATCGCAGTTGGCCTGCCGCGGTACCGCCGAGGACTCCCAGCGTGTTCTTGCCAGTGACCATGGACGTCAGATCGATGACCGAAGACCGGTCAAGTTCCACGGGCCCCGTGTCCGGACAGGGCGACTGGGTACAGCGGTACGCCAGCACCGCGATCAGCGTGGCTCGCGTGGCCTGTGGACCGCCGCGTCCCCCGGGCCCACCGGCTCCGCGACCGCCCGCCGCAGGGGGAGCACCGGCGGGTCCACGGCCGCCGGCGGCCGCACGCCCTCCCGCGCCGCCGAAGCCGCTGCGGCCTCCCTGGGTTAAGCTGGGAGGCGGCAAGGGGCCTTCGAACGTGGAGCCAGCATTGACCGTTGCCTTTCCCAGGAACAGAGACTTGCGGGCGTGGTCTCCGTCAATGGAATACCCGGGAGGATTCTGTGTGGGACCGTGGCTGAGGCTGACCTTGATGCCGAACTGATTCGCGGTTGTCAGCAACGCCACCAGTTGGTCGTTGTTGGGAAAGACGCCCTGACCGACCTCGACGCCGGCGACGCCCTTCTCATGCAGTTCCTGGATTTCTGCCTTTAGTTCGGCCGGGTCCGCGGTGGCGGGTAGATTCATTCGCACCCAGGGCCGATCCGCAGCCGGCGGGTGAGCGAACGACGCCGCAGTCAAAGGCGTCACGGGGTTGAACCGGATCCACTCGGATCGCCCCGTTGCGGCCACTTTCCTGTTTTGGCCAACTGCCGCGACCGGCAGGATGAGGAGCGCGGTAAACACCGCCATGCCAACGCTGGTTCTTCTCATGATTCTCCAGAGCCGTGAATTCCCAACCCCGAAACGCAACCACCCATTTCCAAGGATTACCTTACCTCTATCGGTTCGGCAAGCGCGTGTGGCGATACGGCGAAGCGGTCCGGCTTACTGAGATCACGCAGTATACCGTTCGCGCGTTGACTTGAGGTCCGCTGTGGGGATAAAACCTTGGGCCAACTCCACCCGGTTCCAGATCAAGCGAGGCCAGCGGCGCAATTCGTGGAGATACAATCGCCCGCAGGACGTTGCAGCGGCCGGCAGGAGAAGAGAGGGAGCGGACGCCGGTGAGGCGTCCGCTGCGAGTAAGCGTAACGGTCAGTCTTGGAACTGCAGGCCAGGCAGAACGGGAGTACCTTCGATCCTGACGGCATCGAGGGCGTTGGGATCGTATCCCAGGATCTGCAGGATGGTGGGAGCCACCTGAGTGGTCTCGACAAAGCTGGTTACGGTTTTAGAGCGGATGCCGGGGTTCGATACCAGCAACATCACGTTAGTATCGTCGTGGGCGAAGCCGCCGTGCTCGGCCTGCTTCTTGAGGCTGCCTGTGTAAACCACGCCCACATTGGGCTGCACGATGATATCGGGCGTACGCGGGTCGCTCAAGGGCGAAGTGTACATGGTTTCGAGGGAGGGGCCGTAGAAGATCTGCCCGATTCCAGCCTTCGCCGCATTGCTCTCCAGGACTCCAACCGCGGCCAAGGTGTCACTCGAGTGAGTGAGCCAGAGCAGAGAGATGTCGTCTTCCGTCGATCCGATCCCGTTGATCTCGGAATCGGGGAGATAGGAGGCAATCAAGGTGGACGGCGGCGTGCCGTTGTTCAGATTCCCATGGCCGGGAATGGGGAAAAAGCGGTTGGTATCGACAGGGGATTGGCCGTGTTTGGCGGTGACTACGACGGTGGTGGAATCGAGGAGACCTTGATTCTTGAGGGCGGCGACCATCTGGCCGATCGCGCCATCCACGAATTCGATTTCACTCAGCATGCTCGGGGTAGGGGTGCCGGCGGCATCGATGTAACCACCTTTGACTCCCTCGATCAGCTTCTGCCCCACACTCACGGCCTGGAAATTCATGCCAAATATTTTGGGCACCGGAGCGTTGCTTCCGCCGAGATGAGTTTTCCCGTGGATCCAGTTCAAAACGGCTTTGACCTTCAATTGGTCGTAGCACTGGATGTTTTTGAAACTGTCCGTCCATGCCCCCCCATTGTTGTCGACGATCGAGGTGCAGTCGAGTCCGGTCGCGGTATGCACGGCCGGAAGGGCAATCACGTTCGAATTGACGTCGGGTGCGTAGTAGTCGTCCACGTTGCTGGGGTTGGCGGTGTGGGTTGGGCCGGAGACAGCGGCATAGACGGCATGCTTATCAGACCAGGCGGTGTAGCCGCCGGCGGCGTGAATGACGCCGTAAATGGTGTTGGTCCGGATGAAATTCCAGGGATACACCGGCTTGCAGCCATTGAACGGATCGCGGGGCAGTTTGTTGGGGTCGATCGACTTCACGCCGCCATCGATGAGGCTGTACGGACCACCGCCGTTGAGCTGCGACTGGTCGATGTCCACACCTTCTTCGTACTCGGTCCTGGTGCCGTTGGCGACTCCGGGGTGGCAGTCTCCGTGGACCAGTCCGTTACCGGTGTCCGCGGCCGGCGGCGCAAGGATGCGGTCGTAGGCGACGTCATAATAGGCTCCGACGGTCTTGGGTGTGCCGCCGGTTACCAGGGCCATCAACCCCGGAAAGGAATCCGATGGTCTGGAAGTTGAGGTGCGCGTATAATTCACCCCGTTTTTGCCAAGAGAGGCCAGATTCGGACAGGTATTGGATTTCACGCAGTTCTCGTAATCGAGCGCGTGCATCCCGTCGATACTGATCAACAAGACATGGCGAATCTCCGGGTCGGCTGCGTACCCTCGCGGTACGGCAATTACGGCGGTGAGTGAGAAAGCAAACACGGCAAATTTCGGTTTCGTCAACAAAGGTTACCCTCCTAGAGGCAGAGGATAGCCTTTGGGGATTGCGGTTTCATGACATCACGGTGAAAACTGGGTTTCAAAAGGCAACACAGGCCAGAATGCCTGTGTCAATCACTCCTGATGCAGGGCCTTCATTGGGTCTACGCGGCTGGCGCGGCGGGCCGGGACGAAACTGGCCAACAGGGCGGCGGCCACCAGAATGGAAACCATCAGGGCGTAGGTCAACGGTTCGGTGGGCTGCATTCCTTCCACCAGGCGCAGCAATACGCGTCCTGCCGCCACGGCGGCTGATACGCCCACGCCAAGGCCGAGGAAGATCATTCCCAAGCTCTGCCGGAGCACCAGCCGGTGCACATCACGGGCAGTGGCGCCGAGCGCGATGCGAACGCCGATCTCGGGCACGCGCCGGCTGGTAAGGTAGGACAGCACGCCGTAGATGCCGATGCACGCCAGCAGCAGAGACAGCGCGGCAAAGATGCCGAACAGGAACAGCAGAAAGCGTTGCCGGGCGAGCGAGCCGTGGGCGAGTTGCTCGAGCGTACGGACCTGGTAAAGCACCTGGTCGTTAGCCACACCGCGCAGTTCATGCCGCAAAGGCTGGACGGTGCTCAACGGTGGGACGGAGGTACGAACCGCCACCGACATGAGCTGGGACCAGCGGCGCAACCAGCCGTCGGGCACCTGCGCGAACGGGTAGTAGAACTGGGCGCGCACCTTGGACTGATCGTCTCCGGCGAGCCCCCAATAGCGGACATGGCCCACGACTCCGATTACCTGCAAGGGTCCGTTGCCCATGTCGGGAATCCAGAGCTGCCTGCCCACGGCATCGCGCCCGCCGAAGGCGCTTCGCGCCAGAACGTCATCGATCACGATGACGGGCGGGCTGCCCAGGCGATCCTGGTCAGTGAAGAAGCGGCCCTGGCGCAACGGAATCTCCATCACCTTGAGATACTCCGGCGTCACGCAGGTAGAGAGCGCGATGGGCTGCTGGTTCTCCGGCGGCACGGCCGCAGTGGTCCAGTAGCCGTTCTGGTTGTTGCCCTCGCGCATGGGGACGGTGTCGACGATGGTGGCGGTCTCGACTCCCGGGACGCGGCGGGCGCGGTCCAAGACATCGTTCCAGGCGGCGCGAATGAGCGCGGGATGGGGCAGGGTAGCGGGCGAAAGAGCCATTCGGCTGACCAGCACGTTGTGGACGTTCACGCCGGGATCGAGCGCGGAGAGGCGCAGGAGCGTGCGTCCCAACATTCCGGCGGAGATCAGCAGCACCACGGCCAGCGCGATTTCCGAGACCACGAAGCCGCCGTGCAGGCGGCGCGCACTGGCGGCCACGCCGCGGGTTCCGGCGCGGAGCGTCGGTTCGAGCGCGCGCGTGGGAACGCGCAGCGCCGGCGCGATACCGAAAAGCAGACCACTGGCCAGCGAGACCGCCAGGGCGAACGCGAGCACGCGCGCATCGAGGTGCACCTCGGTGGCGCGGGGCAGATCGCCGGGCCAGAACGCCAGGAACGGGCGGATGCCGAGGGCCGCCAGCGCGATGCCGAGCGCGCCTCCACCGAGGCCAAGCTCGGCGCTCTCGGTGAGACATTGACGCACCAGCCGAAAGCGGCCCGCGCCCAGCGCTACCCGCATGGCCAACTCGCGCTCGCGAGAGACGGCGCGCGCCAGCAGCAGGCTGGCCACATTGACGCAAGCAATCAGCAGCACGAGGGCGACCGCGCCCAAGAGCAGCCAAAGCGTGGATCGGACGTCATCCACGTCGGGACGAAGCGGGCGCACCTGGAGGGAGCGGCCCTTGTTGGTGTCCGGGTGCTGTTCGGCCAGGCCGCGGCCGATCAAGGCCACCTCCGTCTGCGCCTGGGTCAAGGTAGCGCCGGGCCGAAGGCGTGACAGGCCCCTGACGGGATGCGCTTGCCGATTCTTCAGATAAGGCGCGGTGTCCTGCCCCAGGGGCGTATAAACATCGCCTTCCCCGTCGAGTTCGAAGGCGGGGGGCGCGATGCCGACGATCGTCGCGCGCTTGCCATCCAGCACCAGAGTCGTGCCGATGGCGTCCGGACTTCCGCCAAAGTGGCGCTGCCACAAACTGTAGCCCAGGATCGCCACCGGCGTGCCGCCCAGCTTGTCTTCTTCGGGAAGGAACGCGCGTCCGCGGAAGGGCCGGACGCCGAGAACGGAAAACAGGTTGTGGGAGATCACGAACTGCTGTTCGTACTCGGCCTCGCCGGGTTCGCTCAGAGTAGCCGAATCGAAAACCCAGCCGGCCATGTCGAGCGAACGGCTGTCGCGCCGGCAATCGAGAAAGTCCGGGTAGGCCAGGTACTGCATGGCATACTGCGAATTGTCCAGGTGCCCGGTCACTGCGACCAGCCGGTCGGGTTCGGGAAAGGGCAGGGGCTTGAGCAGAACGCTGTCGACGACGGTGAACATCACGGTGGTGGCGCCGATGCCGAGCGCGAGCGTGGCCAGGGTAATGGCAGCAAACCCCGGTTTCTGGCGCAGGGTGCGAAGGGCATACCGGACGTCATTCAGCAGGTCTTCCAGCCAGCGGGTGCCGCGGGCATCGCGGCAGCTTTCCTTCACCTGCTCGGGGCCGCCGATGGCGAGAACGGCTTGCCGCCGCGCCTCGGCAGGATCGAGGCCGCGCGCGATCAGATCGGTGGTGTGCTGGTCCAGGTGGAAGCGCAGTTCCTTTTCGAGCTGTTCTTCCATTTTGGTTCGACGCCACAGGCGTTGCCACCAGCTCATTTCGCGCCTCCCTCCGACAGCCTGAGGATGAGCCCCACGGCTTCGGTCAATCGCTGCCAGCTTGCGGATTCCGATTCGAGCTGCGCCCGCCCTTTTCGCGTCAGCCGGTAGAACTTGGCTTCACGGCCGGTGTCGGTAGGCTTCCAGTCCGCCGCCAGCAGGCCGCGGTTTTCGAGCCGGTGCAAGGCCGGGTAGAGCGAGCCCTGGGGAACCTGCACCACATCGCGCGAAACCTGTTGCAGGCGTTGCGCGATCGCGTATCCATGGACGGGGCCGAGGGCCACCACTTTCAGGATCAGTAGATCCAGGGTGCCTTGCGGCAGGTCGGACTTTTCCGGCATCGTATACCTCGATCTTCTACAGGTTTATATCATTAGACGTGTAGAAGCGCAAGGCGTTAGGCGCCTGGCGCGGCACGGGCCGGAGCGCTACCCTGGTAAGTTGAAACCGCGGACGTTGGTCGATCAGACTCTGACACCGGACGGAACCACCATTTCGCTGTATGAGCAAGACGGATGCTACTCGATTCGAGCCGGCGGCGCGGAGCTGATGGGGACGCGCCAGCACGCCTCCGAAGAGAAGATAGCGCAGTTGGCGTGCGCGCACGTGGGAGCGATCCGCGGCGCGCGCGTTCTGGTGGGCGGCCTGGGCTTCGGATTCACCTTGAGGGCGGTCCTCGCGGCGGTCGCAGCCGACGCCACGGTGGTGGTGGCCGAAATCCTGGCCGCCATCATCGCCTGGAATCGAAATCCCTCGTACCCTCTGGCGGCCGACGCCCTGACGGATCGGAGGGTGGTGGTGATCGAGCGGGATGCCGGCGAAGTGATTCGCGGTGCGAAGGGCAGTTTCGACAGCATGATTCTGGATGTCGATAACGGGCCGGCTGCTTTGAGCACAGCCGGCAATCAACTGCTCTATACGTACGAGGGACTGCGGCAGGCCTACGCCGCCTTGCGGCCCGCGGGCTGTGTGGCGTACTGGTCTGCCGCGCCCGACAGGCCATTCGAACGGCGGCTGAAGCGGGCGGGGTTCACGGTGGAGGTGCACCGTTCGCGGGCGCACTCCAATTCCGGCGCGTGGCGCACTCTGTTCGTGGGCCGGGTGAAGGGATGAGGCAGACCGTGCGGCCCGCGGGAGTTATCGCAGAACGGCCGGTTTTAGCGTCCAAGCTTGCAGGCGTGCCTGGTCCAAGAGGTGCGGCGCCTGGAAACCAGCCGGGTGAATGACCCAGTCGAAGGGCCGCGCCGGATCGGTGGCGATGTATTTTTCCATTTCCGGATTGCCCTGGCGCAAAAGAATCGCGGGTGAGACGCCATCGTCAGCAGCCAGCGTGGCCGCGAAGTCGGCCAGCATCAGCGTCTGCGCCCCGATCCACAACTGCGCCGGCAACCGCCCGTTGGCGCGGATGAACGAAGCGACGTCGGCCTTGGCTCGTTCAAAGATGGGGCGGGCGATCTCGCCAGCAGTAAGGGTGCCCTTGCCACTGTCCGATGGTCCGTCGACATATCGCGATTCCATTCCCAGCAGGGCCAGCAGCATGTCCGCCGGGGAGAGCGAGACTCCATCGGCGACCAGAAACGTCTGGCGCGCGGCCATATGCGCGGCGATGGCGGCGCGGTTGACGGACCGGACGTGGGCGCTCCTGTATAGCTGCGCGACTTCGCGAGCGGTCACGAATCGGACATCCTCCGCGCTCCTGGCGTGCTCCACGTAGCGCAACATGATACGGAAACGCTGCTCGCTGTCCTGTTGGGTACGCTGGGGCGGCAGGCGCCACTGGCCGCGTTCGGGGTTGGCGCCGCGGGCGAAATTCGCGGCATCCCAAAACTGCGCGGTGACGAACTCAGTGGGGTGAAAATAAGTGCTGATGACGCCTCCGCCGCGCGCCCGAAGGGCGGCGGCGGCGCGGTCAAAGCGCTCCAGCAACGCGGGAAGCGCGGCCTCGTCGTCCAGATTGGGACGGATGGCGTACGGGCCCATATTAAACACGTTCAGCATTCCGCCGAACCAAAACGGCTGGTTATCGATTCCTACCTGAGTGCCCTCGTCCAGGTAGACCGGGATGCCCAGGCGCAAGAGTGCGGGATAGCTTTGCGGCGCCCACGATGAGCCTGGCTGGCCGTAGCAACCCGGCAGAACGCCGAACACCCGCTGTACGTCTTGCACTCCCGATCGCTCGCGGCGCTCAAACTCGGCGGCGCCTTCCAGCCAGCCCATGCCGTTGAGATAGAGCGCCGGTGTGGGCTGGATGCTGTGGAAGTTGGAGTGATAACCGATATCGTGGAAGGAGAGGGCGCGAATCACATCATCGCGTCCCCGGGTTTCGAGGATGCGAGCCTTTTCGCCCACCACCTTGAAGGTGGCGCGCACGTTCATTCGCGCCAAATCGGTGGCGATCCGCAGCGCGGCGTCATCGGCGGCCGGGTGGATGTAGTCCTCGGTGTCAAACCACAGCATCACGTATACGGGCGGCTTGGCCGCCGCCAGGGCGAGAGAAAAGACGAGGAGCAGGATGAGCCTGTTCATAGCGATCATTCTAAACAAGGAGACATGGGTCAGGAGGCAAAGTCAGACGATCGTCGCCACCTGGCGGCCCGCACCAGAACTGCCTGGGGCAGCCATCGACGCCGTCTAGTTCGCCACCCGTTTCGCCGTCATCTCGAAGGTCTGGTCGTTGAACGTGACCTTGAATTTGATCTCGCTTCCGGTGGCCTTTCCGGTATAGGTGAAGGTGCCAAAGGGGCGCTCCGCCGTGAAGGAGATCTCGTCCCCGTTGATCTTCCCGTTCTGAATCGGGGTCTCGTCCTGTGTCCCGGCTACGCTACCCGTCAGTTTTCCAGCATCGACCTTGAAGGTAAACGTGTTCACACGCTGGGTTCCATCCGGTGTCGCGAATTCGGCCTTCCACTTGCCAGTCACGTCCGCTGCCGCCGCCAGAACGGGAAGCAGAAGGAGCAGGATACCGATGAACCAGGTTGAGCTATTCCTCATCGCCGATCGACCTCGCTTTCGCAGTCACGATACCACTTCCGGCCGGCCCGCTGCCAGCCCCCGGAGGCAACGCCAGCCACCGCCTAAAATGGTGTTGTGCCCACTGCGAGTAATCCCGCCTCCGAAATCCTCGACAAGCTGCATGTCGAACCCGTGAACTCCGGCGTCTGCTACGGCGACTGGATTGCCAACCCATCGGGCGGCGAATTGCACTCCACCAATCCCGCCACGGGTGAGATTCTGGCCAGCGTCCGCGTGGCCTCGCCGGAGGACTACGAGACCGTCATGGCACGCGCCAGCGAAGCCTTCCTGGAATGGCGCACGATCCCAGCCCCGAAACGCGGCGAAATGGTGCGCGAGATCGGCAACGAATTGCGCGCGCACAAAGCCGAACTGGGCGCGCTCGTCACCATCGAGATGGGAAAGATCCTGGCGGAGGGCCTGGGCGAAGTGCAGGAGATGATCGATATCGCCGATTTCGCCGTGGGGCTTTCCCGCCAGCTTTACGGCCTGACCATGCACAGCGAGCGGCCGGGCCACCGCATGTACGAGCAGTGGCACCCGTTGGGTATTGTGGGTGTGATCAGCGCGTTCAACTTTCCGGTGGCGGTGTGGGCATGGAACGCCATGATTGCCGCGGTGTGCGGCGATTGCGTGCTGTGGCGGCCCTCGTCGGAGACGCCGCTCACGGCCATCGCGGTGCAGACGATCTGCAACCGCGTATTCGGCCGGCATGGTCTGCAGGGCGTATTCAACCTGGCGATCGGCCCCAGCCAGCCGATCGGCGAGACCCTGATCCACGACCGGCGCATTCCGCTGGTGAGCTTTACTGGCTCGACGGAAGTGGGGCGGCACGTGGCGGAGGTGGTGGCGAAGCGGCTGGGCCGGTCGATCCTGGAACTGGGCGGCAACAACGGCATCATCGTGATGAACGACGCCAACCCGGACCTGGTGCTGCGCGCCGTGCTGTTCGGCGCGGTGGGAACGGCGGGGCAGCGCTGCACTACGACGCGGCGCCTGTTCCTGCAGCGTGGCATCGCGCCCAGGATCACGGAGGCGCTGGTGGCCGCGTACCGCCAGGTGAGGATCGGCAATCCACTGGAAGCGACCACGCTCATGGGCCCGCTGATCAACGCGCGGGCGGTGGCGGACATGATGGACGGGATGGCCCGGATTCGCGAGCAGGGCGGCGAGGTACTGTTCGGCGGCAGGCCCATAGGCGGTAACTACGTTGAGCCCACGCTGGTGCGGGCGCTCTCCGGGATGCCGATTCTGCAAGAGGAGATCTTCGCGCCGATCCTGTACCTGGTGGAATTCGACGAGTTGGAAGAAGCCATCCACTGGCACAACGACGTGCCGCAAGGGCTCTCTTCGGCGATGTTCACGACGAGCCTGATCGCGGCGGAAAAGTTTCTGAGCCACCAGGGGAGCGACTGCGGAATCGCCAACATCAACATCGGCACCAGCGGCGCCGAGATCGGCGGGGCCTTCGGCGGAGAGAAGGATACCGGGGGCGGCCGCGAGTCCGGCAGCGACGCCTGGAAGGCCTACATGCGGCGGCAGACGAACACCATCAACTGGTCGGCGCAACTGCCACTGGCGCAGGGGATCGAGTGGTAGAGCGGAAGCAACGCCCCCATGGGGAGCGATTGGCTGCCGCTACTCCTCGCGCAGGGCCGAGACCGGATCGACCCGGGTAGCGCGCCGTGCCGGCAACCAGCTCGCCGCCAGGGCTACGGAAAGCAGGGTCGCGGTGGCTGCTGCCAGCGTGGCCGGATCGCTGGGTCCGATACCGAACAGCACCGTCGCCAGAATGGAGCGCACCGCCAGGCATCCCAGTAGCCCGAGAGCAGCCCCGGCGGACACCAGCCACAAGGCTCGCTCCGTGACCATGCGGAAAACCTCGCCCGGCCGCGCGCCCAGCGCCATGCGGACCCCGATCTCGGCGCGGGTGCTGGTGACCAGGTACGAGAGCACCCCGTAGAGCCCAACGGCTGCCAGAAGCAGCGCAAGAGCCGCGAAGCCGCCCAGCACCTGCATCTGGAAGCGCTGCCGGGCCATCGAACCGGCCACGACGTCGTCCAAGGTCTGGAAGCTCACGGCGGCTTCGGGATCCACGGATCGCACCCGGCTGCGCACGGCCGCCGCCAGGCTTCGCGGGTCGAGAGGAGTCCGCAGCACCACATTCCCTTCCAACAGGTCCGGCTTGTTTTGCACTTGCGGGTAGCTCACATAGGCCATTGCTTCCACCCCCTCGGTCAAGCCGTTCTGGCGCACGTCGCCGGCGATCCCGACCACGGTGAGCCACTGCCGCGTGGGTGCGAAGCTATCGAACCAGACTCGGCTGCCCAGCGGATCGCGCCCCGCCCAGTAGGTCCGCGCCATCTCCGCACTAATGACCGCCACCGGCGTCGATTGGCCGGTATCGCTCTCGGCCAAGTCCCGCCCGCGCAGGATGGGGATTCGCATGGTCCGAAGATAGCCCGGGCTCACGATCCGGTAGCCGGCATCGGCGGCTTCGGGGAACGGGCTCCGGTTCTCGATCACGAAGTGTCCGGTGCGCCTGACCGAATCGAGCGGTAAGTCTTTCACCTCAGCCGCCGACTCGACACCGGGAATGGCGCGTACCTGGTCGAGCAGTTCGCGGTATATGGGAACCAGCGCGTCGAATCCTTTGGCGGGTACGGGGAACGATGTGCTGGCGATCACCACGTGGTCCGGACGGAAGCCCGGATCCACCGAACGCAGCTTCCAAAAGCTGTTCAAGAGCAGGCCGGAGCCCGCCAGGAGCATAAGGGAGAGGCAGACCTCCGAGACTACCAGTAGGGCTTGCGTACGGTGTGAGCGTCGTCCCGCGGTGGATGATCGCGACCCGGCCTTGAGCGCCTCGTTCAGGTTAAGACGCGCCGCGCGCCATGCCGGCAGCACTCCGAACAGGATGCCCGTCACGCCGGAGATCGCCAGAGCGAAAGCGATCACGCCGCTATCGATGCGAATCTCCGTGATGCGCGGGACGTCGGAGGGCAGCAGGATACGCAGCAGGTCCATCGACCAGGATGCCGCAAGCAGGCCCAGGGCTCCGCCCGCGAGGGCCAGCACGAGGCTCTCCGTCAAAAGCTGACGGAAGAGGTGTTTGCGCTGCGCTCCCAGTGCCAGGCGGACCGAGATCTCGCGGGTGCGCGCGCTGATCCTCACCATCAGCAGGTTGGCGACGTTCACGCACACGATGAGGATCAGGAAGCCGACCGCTCCGAAGAGCACCAGCAGCGCGGGGCGAACTTCTCCAACCAAGCGCCGTTGCAGCAACGTCACGGCGGCGTCCCGAGCCTGAAACGGGCCCGGGTAGAGCTCTTTCAGGTGGCGCGCGATCGCGCTGATTTCGGCGCGCGCCTGCTTCACGCTCGCTCCGGGACGCAGCCGCCCCACGACGCGGAAGTTGTGGGCGGTGCGCCCTCCGCCCTCATCGAAGGCGCCGACGGGCAGCCATATTTCCGATCCATCCGGATAGTTGAAGCCGGGCGGCATGATCCCGACCACGGTCGCCACCATCCCCACCACCCGGATCTTCCTGCCGAGGATGCGCGAATCTCCGGCGTAAGCGCGCTGCCACAGCGCGTGGCTTAAGACGACCTTGGGTGGGGCATGCAGCTTCTGGTCGGCAGGCTCGAAGGTTTGTCCCATGGCGGGCTGGACACCCATCACGGCGAAGAAGTCTTGCGTGACCACGGCCCCGTGGGTGCGTTCGGGAGCCTCGCCGCCGCCGGCGTTGACAGGCCCATCGCCATAGGCTGCCAGCGCCGTGAAACTCCGGTTCTGATTGCGGAAATCCTCGAAGTTCGGCAAAGCGACACGCACCTCGCCGCCAGACTCATTCACCTCCGCCACCCAGACGAGCTGATCCGGCTGGGGGTAGGGCAGGGGATTGAGCAGCACCGCCTTCACCACGCTGAACAGAGACGTCCCGGCACCCACTCCAAGGGCGACCGTGAGCACCGATATCACGGCCAAACCTGGCGCGCGCCGCAAGGAGCGCACGGCGTGTCGGATCTGTTCGAGCAGCATGGCGGGGAGGATGCAATCGCAACGCCAAATTTAATCACCCTATTATCAATAGCGATCGGCTTTGGGTTGTCCGCTTGTGGGACGGCTCGGATCCACCGGCTCCGGCCATGGGAAAATGCCTTTGTGCGAGACCCTGAGCTCCGACTGATCTCCGCCAACGGGCACCAACTGGCCGTATGGGACTGGCCCGGCGACGACCCGCCGTTTCTCTTCGCGCACGCAACGGGCTTTCACGGGCGCTGCTGGGACCGCATCATCCGGATGTTTCCGGGGCGGCATTCGATCGCGATCGATGCGCGGGGCCACGGGCGGAGCAGCAAACCGGAGCCGCCCTGCCGGTGGCGCGATTTCGGGCACGACCTCGCCGCCGTAGCGGAGCGGCTAAACGTGCGCAGCGCCGTTGGCATCGGCCACTCCTCGGGGGGCCACATGACGGTTCAGGCTGCGGCGCTGCGGCCTGAGACATACGCCGCGCTGCTTTTGCTTGACCCCACCATTTATCCCCGTGACGAGTACGGCACCGCCGGACCGGACGGGTCGTTCACGTTGCGACGGCGCGAGCGGTGGGACTCGGCGGACGAAATGTTCGAGCGTTTCCGCAGCCGGCATCCCTTCAACCTGTGGCAACCCGGCATTCTGCGCGATTACTGCGACTACGGAATCCTGCCGGACGGCTCGGGTTACTTGCTGGCCTGCCCTCCGCCGGTTGAAGCGTCCATTTATGAGACCTCGAAGACTCCCGACTCCGACCTGTATCCGGAAATCGCCGCGATTCGGCAAGCGGTGGTGGTGATGCGCGGGGGCGTGGTGCGCGTACCGGGCACGTTCGATCTGGCGGCATCGCCCACCGCGCCGGACCTGGCCTCGAAATTCGCCCAGGGGCGGGACATCCTGCTGCCGGGCTGCTCGCATTACATTCCGATGGAAGTGCCGGATCGGGTAGCGGAAGAGATTTCTCGATTGGCGGAGCGGTCCCCAAAAGGCGCTTGAGAAAGTGGTGAGAGAATCACCCGCAAGCAGGCCCAGGTACGGCTAGGAGACGTGGTACGGGTAGCAAAGAATCTCATTCAACGGATGCAACTCGGCGGAGTAGAAAAGGGTGGCTGGGTGTATACTCAGCGGGAACCGCGAGTCAAACGGGGATTCCGGTTCAAGCCAACAGAAACGGGGAGGTAATTTCACATGAAAAACCACTATTCGGCCGGGCTGTTGCTCGCCGGAATTCTTAGCGCTCCGCTAGCCGCGCAGATGCCGGACGGCTACCTGGACGTATTCATCGCCAAAATCAAGACGGGGAAGCGTGGCGAATTCGACTCGATCAACAAGAGACTTGCGGAGATCAATCGCAGGCAAAAGGGTGACACCTGGCTGACCTACCAACTGCTTTACGGGGAGCCGAACACCGTTTACTTCGTTTCGACGCGCGCCAGTTACGCAGGCGCGGAGGAAGGCATGAAAGCCTTTGAGGGAGCTGCGACCAAGGCTGCGGGGGCGGCCGGCGGGCACAAGCTGATGGCCGACTTTGAAAGCACCCTTGACAGCGAGCGCGGCGAATTGCGCCGGCGCCGCTGGGACCTGACCGCCAGCGCACCGGCGGACGCCGCGGCCTACAACAAGCTGATCGGGCAGTCACGGTATCTGCGCACTGCGGTCGTGCGCGTGCGTCCGGGCAGGGTTCCCGATTACGAGGCTCAGCTCAAGTTTGTCAAGAGCGAACAAGAGCGCGCTAATCCCGGTGTGGCTTCTTTCGTCAGCCAGGGAGTGGCTGGTGGGCAAACCGGAGTCTTCTACATCACAACCTTGCTCACGAGCCTGGGCGATCTGGATAAAATCAAGCCCCTGCAAGAGGTGCTCGGGTCGTCATACGCGAACTATCAGAGAACCGTCGCAGAAAGTGTGCTCGGCACGGAGATCCTCATCGGCCGATTCCTGCCGGAGCTGAGCAACCCACCGGATGAGGTCGTGGCGGTTGACCCGAAGTTCTGGCGGCCAGCGCCGCCGCCTCCACCTCCGGCGAAGCCGGCAGAGGGGAAGAAATAGACCTCCGCCTGGCAGTCATTGAGCGCTTACCGCTGTCCTTCCCGGCCACCGGGACGACTCGCTCACGCGGCCGGTAACGATGCGCGCCGCGACAGCCGGCCGCGCTTCGATAAACGCCATTCCACGCTCGGGACCGAGCACGCTGACCGCAGTGGCGAGGGCATCTGCGTCCACTCCGTGGCGCGCCACGACCGTGACGGTGATGGGGCTCGAGAGGGCCATCGAGGTCGCCGGATCGATGATGTGAGAGTAGCGGCGCCCGGCGATATCGACGTGCTGCTCGGTATCGCCCGAGGTAGAGACGGCGGCGTTGGCAAGCTCCAGAACGCGGGCAGGGGATTCCAGTCCGATCTTCCAGCCACGGCGGCCCGGTGGCGGGTCGCCGAACGCCAGGTCGCCGCTGGCAGCCACCAGGGCGCGTCGAATGCCGCGGCGGGCCAGAACTTCGAGCGCGGCATCGGCGGCATAACCCTTGGCAATGGCCCCGAGGTCGAGTTGCATGCCGGGTCCGTCGAGCATTACCGTGCGCCTGGCCGCGTCCAGGTGTAGCTTACGAAATCCGCAGCGGGCGGCGGCTTGGCGGAGAGCATCCGCATCGGGCAGTTGCTGGTTCTTGCGCGCCAGCCGCCACAAACGGATGACCGGGCCGAGCGTCACATCGAAAGCGCCGCCGGTTTCTTCGGCCAGCTTCCGCGCTGCGGCCAGGACGCGGAAGAGATCGGCGCCGGCTTCCACCGGGTTGCCGGCTGCGGCAACGCAAAGGCGGTTCAACTCGCTATCGGGCCGGTAGTCGGAAAGAGCGGCGTCCAGTTCGGCGATGCGGGCGAACCCCGCGCGGAAGGCCGCCTTCGCCTGGTCGGCACCGGCGGCATACAACTGGATGCGGACCAGCGTGCCCATGTGCGGCTCGACGGCCTCGTACATGCGGAGGCCGGCTGCCGGGCCGGTGCCGGAAGCGGCAACCAAACAGACCAGGGTGGCGCTACTGCTCTTCATGCTCCAGGCCGCTATTCCAGTAGCGGTACATCTCCTCCACGCCCGGCAGCTTCGCCGGGCGCACCAGGCGGAAGCCGAGCCACTGGGCGTCGGTCAAATACCAGATGCTCTTCGGCAACTGCGGGTCCTGCTGCTTCCAGGAGGCGTCGGAAGCCACGCGCGCCGAGCAGCGCAGCATCTCCGGAGGATCGTTCCACGAGCCCCCGCGCACGGCATTGGGATAGGGCGTGGTGGCTTTGACCCAAGGGTTGACCACGTCGCCGGGCAGATAGGGCGCGTATTGGTCGAGCGTCCACTCCATAACGTTGCCGAGCATATCGTACAAGCCCCACGCATTCGGCCTGCGTGTCGCCACGGTCTGGTACTTACCCTTGCTGTTGGCGGCATACCAGGCGTTGTCGTCGAGTTTGGAAAGATCGCCGGTCCCCGCACTGCAAGCGTATTCCCATTCGGCCTCGGTGGGCAGGCGGTAGAATTCGCCGGTTTTGGCGCTCAGCCATTCGGCGTACTTGTTGGCGGCGTGCTGGGTCATGCTGATGGCGGGGAAGCCATCAATGCCCATGCCGAAGCTCATCTCGACGTAGGGGCGCGTAGGGTGGCTGACGGCGTCGGCGGTTTGGTCCTTCGCCGCCGCGCCGGCGTCCTCGTTGGCGAACATGAAGAGGCGGTACTCGTCCCAGGTGACCTCGTGGGCCTGCATCCAGAAGGCGTCGAGGCGAACCTTGTGCGGCGGTTGTTCGTCCTTCTTCAGCGTCGAGCCCATGGTGAACTCGCCGGCGGGTACCGGAACCATATCATAGGAGACTGTGGTATTCGGAATGGTGACGCGGTACCTTCCGGATGATTTCCTGGCGGCGGCATGGACGCGGTCGGAAATCCGGCGCACGTTGGCGCGCTCGGCTTCGTCGGTTTGGGCAAGTGCGGCGGCGGACAGGAGAACCAGGGAGACGATCGTTACCCCAAGCCTGGCGTCCCCCCGGCCCATTCAAACCAGCTTGGTGACACCCGGCAGGGCCCGCGGTTTCACTTCCAGGCTGCCGTTCCATTCGAGTTTCTCGGGGAAGAGCTTTTCCTGCGAGTTCATGGCCTGGTCCCACGTGACCTGCTGGCCAGTGTACGCCGCCATACGACCCATGATGGCCAGCAGGGTGCTGGTGGCCATGCGCTTGCCGTCGTTCATCGGTTGGCCTTTGCGGATGGCAGCGAACAGCAGATCATGTTCCCTCTGGTACATGTCGTACTGCTGCCCGCTGAAGGCCCAGTTGGTCTTGCCTTCGATGCGCGGCTGTGGCCCGCGGCCGATGGTGCAGGCGCCGTCGGTGCCCAGCATGTAATCCGAGTTCTCGTTGTAGCAGCCCACGATCTGACGGTTCGCCAGGAACGCGCGGGTGCCGTTCGGATAAATATAGTTGATCTCGAAGTGGTCGTAGATATTGCCGCCCTCGGCAGGGATGGTGCGTCCACCCACGCCCACACAGCTCACGGGCGGCTCGTCGCGCATCGCCCAGGCAATCTTGTCGACGCTGTGAACGGCCTGCTCCACCAGGCTGTCGCCGCACAGCCAGACGAAGTTGTACCAGTTGCGAATCTGCCACTCGACGTCGCTCATCCCCGCCGGGCGTGTGCTGGCCGGTGGAATAGGTTTCACCGGGCTCGTGTAGTAGGTGGCGTAGTATGCCACCAGCCGGCCGATCGCGCCGGATTCCACCTGCTGGAACGTATCCTGAATCATGTTGTTGTAGCGCCAACAGAAGCCCGCCACCAGCGAGAGCTTCTTCTGCGTCGCCTGATCGGCAGTGGCCATGACGGAGCGCACGCCAGGCGCGTCGGTGGAGACGGGCTTCTCGCAGAAGACGTGCTTGTTGGCCGCGATGCAGGCGGCCAGATGATCAGGCCGGAAGCCCGGAGGCGTGGCCAGCAGAACCACGTCCACCTTGCTGTCGATGACTTTCTGGAATGCGTCCAGCCCGACAAACTGCGTGCTTGTTTCGACCTTGACCCGGGGGGCCGACTTGGCAAGGCGCTTGAGATTGCGCAGACAGTTATCGATCTGCGATTGATCGATATCGGCCACGGCGGTCAGTTCGGCGTAATCGTCCGCCGTCAGGGCCTGCCTGGCTGCGCCGCTGCCCCTGCCTCCGCAGCCCACCAGACCTACCTTGATGGCGTTGGTGACGGTTTGCGCGGAGATGATCGCAGGAAAACCGGTGGCCACTGCGGCCCCCAATGCGCCGCCGGCCGATTTCAGAAAGTCACGGCGCTCGGCATTCGTCGGTTGATGTTTCATGCCCATCCTTCGTAGAGAAGACTCGTTGCCATTTTACACTCGTTTGCGCGTGACCGCATTCGCTCGGCGCGGCCTGCCGCGGCCTGCCGGTGAGTACCTGTTCCAGATGCGATGGCTGGAGCGCTATCGGTGTTCTCGCTGCGGCCATCGCCGGGCGTGGGCGGTGACCAGCAATTTCGGCCCGCGGCTGGGACTGGTTCCAAGACGTCCGTTCCGTCTCACGTGGTACGAGGTCAATGAGACGTACGTGGTGCGTATTCTTATGCGGGTGATTGCCGATGCGTCAGCCGCCACCTTGCACCCCATTCATCGAAGACAGCTCGGAGACTGGCAGCACCGTTCATACGGATGGGTGGCGACTCCTGGCGCCTGGCCTTGCGTTTGGGCCCAATCCGGACTAATGTGGATCTCAACCGGGTAAAACCGACACGGGCGCCAATGCCGGTGTCATGGAGGTGACAAGTGCAGGCTACGATTCAGCCCTCGGCCGTACGCGTGGAGCCAAAGTCCGCCGCTCCACCAGCGATCGCGCGGAACCTGGCGGTGGATACCTACCGCGGGTTCGTCATGCTGCTCATGATGGCGGAGATTCTGCAGCTCTCCCGGGTTGCCCAAGCACTTCCTGGGAATTGGTTTTGGAGCTTCCTGGCGTTTCACCAGACGCACGCTACCTGGGTCGGCTGCTCGTTGCACGATACCATCCAGCCGGGCTTCTCGTTTCTGGTCGGAGTGGCTCTGCCCTATTCCATTGCCAGCAGGATCGCGAAGGGTGGGACGTTTCGCGGCATGTTCCTGCATGCCCTGTGGCGTTCGCTGCTGTTGGTAGCGCTCGGCATCTTTCTGAGGTCCACGCACGCCACCCAAACCTACTTCACGTTTGAAGACACGCTGACGCAGATCGGGCTGGGGTATCCGCTGCTCTTCCTGTTGGGCTTCCGTTCGGCTCGCTGGCAGTGGGCGGCGCTGGGCGCGATCCTCTTCACTTACTGGCTGGCCTGGGCCGTGTACCCTGTGCCGGGGATCGGATTCTCCGCCCATTGGGCCAAGAACAGCAATCTGGGCCACGCCTTCGACCTGTGGTTCCTCAACCTTTTCCCGACCGCCAAGCCGTTTGTGGGGAACGGGGGCGGTTACCTGACCCTGAGCTTCATCCCGACTCTGGGGACCATGATCCTGGGGCTGGTTGCCGGGCGCTGGCTGCGGGCTGAGGCGCCACGCATCCCGATGCGGCGCTTCCTCGTGGCGGGCGCGATCGGCGTGGCTGCCGGCCTGCTCCTGCACTTCGCCGGCATCTGCCCGTTGGTCAAGCGCATCTGGACGCCCACTTGGACTCTGTTCAGCGGCGGCCTGTGCTTCCTGTTCCTGGCAGGGTTCTGCTGGCTAACCGACGTGAAGGGCTATCGCAAGTGGGCCTTTCCTCTGGTGGTGATCGGGATGAACTCGATCGCGGCCTATCTGATGGCTCATCTGTTTGAGCGATTTGTCCTGGACTCTTTCCGGATTCACCTGGGAGCGCACGCCTTCGCGTTTTTCGGAACGCCCTACGAGCCGCTCATGCGCGGGATTGCCGTCCTGCTGGTGTACTTTGCGATGCTGCACTGGATGTATCGCCGCAAACTGTTCCTGCGGATCTGAGCCATCGTCAAGAACCCCGACGATCCTCACCCTCTGATACAATCGCGAAGACCATTCGGTCAACAAAGGAGCGTGCTTCGTATGAAATTCATTTCGGGAGTCATCTTAGGTGGCGTGTTGAGCCTGGGTTTGTTCGGCCTGGCTGCGCAGAATGAGCGCGCCATGCACCCCAGGATTGCCGCCGCGGTCGCGGCTCTGAGGGACGCGCGCGCGTACCTGGAGGCGGCTCCGCACGATTTTGGCGGACACAAGGCAGCCGCAATTCGGGCTACCAACGATGCCATTCGCGAGTTGAATCTGGCCCTGGCCTTTCGCGCGCGGGAAGACCGCAGGTAGGGTAGGCCTGTGGCCTGCCCAGGCGGCAGGTTCACGACAATAGAAGTTCGAGGTCTTCTTTCTGCAGGTCGCGGATCAGGCTGTTGTCCCCGCCGAGGATGGCATCGGCCAAGTCGCGTTTCGTCTTCTGTAGTTCGAGGACTTTCTCTTCCACCGTGTCGCGCGCGATCAGGCGGTAGGCGAACACCGGCCGGGTTTGGCCGATGCGGTGAGCGCGGTCCACCGCCTGGGCCTCGACGGCCGGGTTCCACCACGGGTCCAGCAGGAAA
>Ga0075030_100000726_pt1 | contig 29070 bp, 28 predicted proteins | sample LitLauG_LLR_2012_FD_71393 | JGI IMG/M metagenome (GOLD analysis project Ga0075030, IMG submission 71393) | Freshwater sediment microbial communities from Pennsylvania, USA - Little Laurel Run_MetaG_LLR_2012 | ecosystem: Environmental > Aquatic > Freshwater > Creek > Sediment | place: USA...
ACGCACCCCTGTTCCGCTGCGCCGACAAGGCGCAGCTTCACTCGGCCACCGGCGCGATCGCCGCCGACATGGAATCCCACGTGGCGGCCCGCCTCGCGCTGCGCGCCGGGCGGCCGTTTGCGGTCTTGCGCGTGATCTCCGATCCGGCCGAGCGCAGCCTGCCGCCGGCGGCCGTGGTCGGCATGAAAGCCGACGGCAGCGTCAACCTGGGCGCGGTGATCGCATCGCTGCTGCGCGATCCGGGCCAGTTGCCCGAACTGGCGCGCATCGCGACCGAGGCGCGCGCGGCGATGCGGGTGCTGGGACGCTGCCGGCGCGTGCTGGGGGCCGGCCTGGGCTGGGAGCCGGCGTAGGCTTCAGCGATGCGCCGGGTAAGGCGCGGCCGGCGGCGAGCCGAGCAGGTGCACGTCGTACTGCGGAAACGGCATCGCGATGCCGCGCTGGCGCATCGTCTGCACGACGTCCAGGTTCAACTCGCTCTCGACGCTGCCGTAGTCGCCGACCGAGACCCAGGGGCGGGCGCAGATCTGAATGGCCGAATCGCCGAGCGACGTGATCTGAACCAGGGGGGCGGGGTCACCGAGCACGCGCGGATTGGCGCGCAGCAATTCGGTCACCGTGGCCAGCGCCAGCTTCAGGTCGGAGTCGTAGGCGACGCCGACGCTCACCTTGGCCTGCCGGATCTTGCCGTAGTTGTGCAGGATCTCGCCGACGATCTTGCGGTTCGGCACCACGACGCGCGAACGGTCCGCATGGCTCAGCACCGTGCTGAACAGCGTGATCGCTTCGACCGTGCCCTCGACCCCGACGATCGCGATGAACTCGCCGACCCGGTATGGCCGGGTGAAGATGATCGTCAGCCCGGCGATCACGTTGCCCAGCACGCCCTGCGCGGCCAGCGCCACGCCGGCCCCGGCCACGCTGAGGCCGGCGATCAGCGGCAGAAGCTCGATGCCCAGGTTCTGCAAAGCGATGATCGCAAACAGCGCCAGCACCAGCACACGCGCCACCCGCACGATCAGCAGCCGAACCGGGGGCTCCAGCGCAAGCCGGTCCAGCCCGCGTTCGGTCGCGCGCCCGACCGCCCGGGCCACCATCGTGCCGCCGGCCAGGATGAGGCCCGCCGCCAGCACCTTGGGACCGAAGCGCACCACCATATCGGTCAGCGTGCTTTGAACGTTCCCCAATGCCGTTAACCCGTTATCCATGGAGCCCTCCCGATGTCGATCCGGCCAACGATACCCTCGCGCGCGCCCGAAAGGATCGCTGCGCAACGGCAGTAAGCTTGCGCATTCCTCACCGGCCCGGCCGTGGCAGCGAGCGGGTTGAATGGGCGGAGGCTCCCGTTGCAGTTCAAGGACTATTACGAGACGCTGGACGTGCCGCGCGATGCCGGCGTCGATCAGATCAAGAAAGCGTATCGCCGCCTCGCGCGCAAGTTCCACCCGGACGTCAGCAAGGAGCCCGACGCCGAGGTGCGGATGAAGGAGATCAACGAGGCGAACGCGGTGCTGTCCGATCCCGAGAAACGCGCCGCCTACGACGCGGTCGGCGCGGGCCATGCGGCCGGCGAAGAATTCCGCCCGCCGCCGGACTGGGATGCCGGCTTCGAGTTCTCGGGCCGCGGCCATTCGGGCGCCGATGCGGCCGACTTCTCCGATTTCTTCTCCGAGCTGTTCGGCCGCATGGGTTCGGCGCGCCACGCCGGAGGGCACCGGGCCGGCCCGGCGCACGGCGACGATCACCACGCCAAGATCCTGCTGGACATCGCCGACGCCTGGCGCGGCTCGCAGCAGAGAATCAGCCTGCGCGTACCGAAGATCGACGAACGCGGGCGGGTGACGCTGGACACGCGCACGCTGGACGTGAAGATACCGGCCGGCGTGCGCGAAGGGCAGCTGATCCGCCTGGCCGGACAGGGGTCGCCGGGCGTCGACGGCGGCACGCCGGGCGACCTCCTGCTGGAGGTCCACTTCAAGCCGCATCCACGCTATCGCATCGACGGGCGCGACCTGCTGATGGAGCTGCCGGTGGCGCCGTGGGAGGCTGCGCTGGGCGCGGTGGTCGAGGTCCCGCTGCCCGACGCCAGCAGCCTGAAGACGCGCATCCCGCCCGGGGCGCAGACCGGAGGCCAGCTGGTGGTGCGCGGCAAGGGCGTTCCCAGCAACCCGCCGGGCGATCTGCTGATCACGCTGCGCGTGCTGGTTCCGTCGGCCGATACGCCGCGCAAGAAGGAGCTGTACGAAACCATGGCGCGCGAGATGAACTTCGATCCGCGTGCCGCCGAGGGAGGCTGAACCGATGGATGAGCGACCGCTGTTGATCGGAACGCTGCTGGAAGACGCCTGCCTGACGCTCGAGCAGCTGTGCAGCGCGGGCGCGGTCAGCCCCGAATGGGTCAGCGGCCACGTGATCGAGGGGCGCCTGCACCCCGCCGGCGACCGGCCGTCGCAGTGGCGCTTCGCCAGCCGGGACCTGTGGCGCGTACGCTGGATCCGCCACGTCGAGACCGCATTCGACGCCGAGCCGGAGCTGGCCGCGCTGGTGGCCGACCTGATGGATCAGCTGGCGCAGCTGCGCGCCCGCCTGCGCCGGCTCGGAGAGGACTGAAGACGAGCGGAGCAGAACTCCCCTCTCCCACGCAAGTGGGAGAGGGGACGGGGGTGAGGGCGCGCAAGGCCTGCCGCCCTCACCCCAGCCCTCTCCCGCAAGCGGGAGAGGGAGTCGGCCGTGCCGTGCAAGCGCTCTCTCCATACAGGCCAAGGACAATCGTCGCGCCTAAGATGCCCGTAAGGGAAACAACCTCTTGACGCTTCACAGCGAACCACCGACAGTCAGGCAGCTCTTGCCTTTCTCAAAATCATGACCAGCTTTCCCAGATAGGTTGTCATGGCGTCCTGCGCGAATCCGAACTTTGCGGCCAGGTGCATGGATATCCGGTTCTCCGGATTGACGATGCAGCTGTAGTCGAGCGACGGAAAGGCCGTCTCCGCCCAGGTGATCGCGGCGCTGATGGCTTCCGTCGCATAACCCTTTCCGTGATATGCGGGAAGGATTCCCCACCCGGTTTCCAAAGTCCCTTCGATCGAAGGAAGCAGGTCCCGGCGCATCTCCTGAAATCCTGCCTCGCCAATGAATCGTCCGCTGGCCTTTTCTTCGATGGCGAAGAATCCGAAACCCAGGAGCTGCCAATGCCCCGTGGTACTCAGCAGGCGTTTCCAAGTCTGCTCTCGAGGCACCGGTGCCCCTGTGATGAAACGCACCACATCGGCGTTCTGCCAGAACTCGACGTAGGCTTCGAAATCCTGCAATGCCAGCGGCCGAAGCGTTAGACGGGCCGTTTCCAATACGGGAGGCATCGGTGAATTTCTTTCCAGTCGACGCAATCGGAAGGCGGCGGCACCGGACCGGCCCGCCGCCGGGCCGTCAGAACAACAGGGGAATCAGGCCGAGCGCCGCCAAGGCGCCGAGCAGCCACAGGCTCTGCCGGCCCGTCGCTGCCTTCGCGAAGTACCATGCGTACACGCCCTTGACCGCGTTGTTGCTGGCGGCCGCGATCAGGATGGCGGACGCCGCCACGGGCACCGGAGTCGAAGTCCCGGCCGCCTGGGTCATGCCCATGATGAACGGGTCCACGTCGGTGACGCCCATGATCGCCGCCAGCGAGTAGACGCCCGAATCGCCCAGGTAGACGATCGCCAGCTCGGTGGCCACCAGTATCGCCAGGAACAGCAGCGCGAACAGGAAAGCCGCGCTCAACTCCAGCGGGTTGCCCGGCTCGGTCTGGCTGTCGGACGTGTCGCTGACGGTTCCTTCGCGGCGCGACCACAGCCAGCCGGCGCCGATCGCGAGCGCGCCGAGCACGGCGAATGCGGGCGCCAGCGCGTGCATCAATTCCCGGTTGAAGATCGCCAGCAGCGCGGCCAGCCGCAGATACATCATGCCGGATGCGATCAGGATGCCGCCCGCATAGAGGTGGGTGTGCGGTTGGCCCGACGCCCGTTTCGCAAGCACCACCGTGGTGACGGTGGACGAATAGGCGCCGCCCAGCAGCGCCGCCAGGATGACTCCGCCTTCGCTCCGGGTCCATCGCTGCAGAACGTAGCTGGCGTACGAGACCCCGCTCACCGCCACCACCACCAGCCAGGTCTTGAACGGGTTGATGTGGAACGGCGTGAACTGCGCGTTCGGCAGGATCGGCAGGATCACGGCCGTCAGCAGCAGGAACTTGGTGAAGGTGAAGATGTCGTCGGGCGCGATGCGACGCGTCAGGCCTTCCAGCGCGGCCTTCATCTGCAGCAGCAGCATCGTCGCCACGCTGATCGTGGTGGCGATCCAGAAGTACTGGTGAAAGACCAGCGCGCCCACCACGTAGGTCACCAGGCCCGCCAGCTCGGACGTCACCCCCGGCAGGCCGCCGGCGGAAAGCTTGTGCCAGTACGACATCAGCAGGAACACGGCAACCACGACGAATCCGACCAGCTGCGGCACGGCGGCGCCGCCGGTCAGGTAAGCGATCGCGTAGGCGACCAGGCCGATCAGCGGAAACGTGCGCACGCCGCCGAACGCATAGCGGTCGGCCCCGGCGCCGATCTTGCGCTCCTCCCTTTCCAGGCCGATCAGGAAGGACAGAAACAGCACCAGCAGGATGTTGACCGCATCGCCCGGCAACCACTCGTTCAGCGCAGAAAGCATCGCCTCGCCTCCGTTCGGATGCCGCTTTTCCGGCCTTCGCCTATCGTAGCCAGCCGTTCAGTCCGTTGGAAGCTTCATCCGGGTCAGCAGCGCCCCGAAGCGGGGATCGCTGCGCAGGCCGTGCAGCAGATGGTCCGCTTTCATCATGGTCATCCCGGTGTCGCGGTGCCGGTAGGCCTGTTCGAGCCATTCGAAAGCCTTGTCGTTCTTGCGCTCGAACGCGAACACCTGCGCGATGCCGTACGCGTTTACATCCGAGTATTTGTCGATCAGCACCCGCAGCGCGGCGTCCGCCTCGGCGGTCCGGCCGAGCGCCCACAGCGCCATCGGCACACAGTTGGCGCGGGCGACCTGGTCGCTTTCGCGCTGCATCTGCTCCAGCGCCAGCTCGGGCTGGCCGCGCGCGATCAGCACCATGCCCAGGTTGCAGTGGCCGCCCGTGTAGGCCGGATCCAGCGCCAGCGCCCTGCGGATGGTGCGTTCGCTTTCCTCGTGCCGGCCCGCGTCCAGGTAGAGCGAACCGAGGTCGTCGATCATCAGTGCGTTCAGCGGGTCGGCCTCGGCGTTGCGGCGCTTGAGCTCGATCGCCTCGTCGATGCGGCCGTAGGCCACTGCCACGATCGTCAGCGCCGACAGGGCGCCGGCGTCGGACGGATCGAGCTCGCGCGACTTCCTGAACTCGGCCTGGGCGGCGTCCCGGTCCAGGTCGTAGTCCCAGTAGATATAGCCGAGCATCCGGTGCGCGATGGGCTGGTCCGGATCGATCGCCAGCGCGCGGTGGATCGCCTCCCTGGCCTTGCCGTACGCGTTCTGCACGGTATCCCACTGCCAGCTGGCTTGGCGCACGTACGCCCGCGCCAGTTCGGCCCATGCCCGCGCGTAGAGCGGATCGAGCCGGAGCGCCTCCTGGTAGGCGGCCACCGACTTGTGCAGGTCCTCCTCGGTGGCGCGCTGGTAGAAGTACCAGCCCTGCAGAAACGCGTTGTACGCCTCTATGTTGCGCTCCGAGGCGCGGTTCGGCGGCGCCTCGCCGCTCAAGGCCGCATGCAGGGCGCTGACCACCGTGCTGCAGATGTCGTCCTGCACGCCGAACACGTCGGTCAGGCTGCGATCGTAGGTCTGCGACCAAAGGTGGGAGCCGTCGGACGCCTTGATCAGCTGGGCCGTCACCCGCATCGTCGAGCCGGCCTTGCGGACGCTGCCCTCCAGCACATTGGCCACGCCGAGCTTTTGAGCGATCTGCCGCACGTCCTCGTTTCTTCCCTTGAACTGGAACGACGACGTCCTGGCGACCACGCGCAGGTCCCCGATGCGGGCCAGTCGATCGATCAGCTCATCGGTCAGGCCGTCGGAGAAGTATTCCTGGTTGCGCGCCTCGCTCAGGTCGAGGAACGGCAGCACGGCGATCGAGTTGGCCGGGGCCGCCGGCGCAGCCACGACCGGCCCGCCGGACCCGCTGTCGCGCGCCCGCCAGGCACCCAGCCAGCCGTCGCGGCCGGCCACCACCAGAGCGCCGGCCAGCACGAACACGGCGGTGGCCGCGCCGGCGGCGGCCCGGTGGCGCGCTGCGATCTTGCCGATCCGATAGGTCAGCCCGGCCGGGCGCGCCCGCACCGGATCGCCGTCCAGGTAGCGACGCAGGTCCTCACCGAACGCGGTGGCGCTCGAGTAGCGGTCCTGAGGGCGCCGAGCAAGGGCCTTGAGCACGATGGCGTCCAGGTCGCCGCGCAACCGCCGCACCAGCTTTTCGGGCGTGGTGGCGCGCGGCAGCGCGGCCGCCGGCTGCACCTGCGTGCTGGGCCGGCGGACCTGGGCCGCGTCGATCGCGGCCGCCAGCGTCAGCGCCGACGTATCGGACCGGATGCGATACGGGCGGGCTCCGACCAGCAACTCGTACAGCACGATGCCGAGCGTGTAGATATCGCTGGCCGCGCTGACGCTGTCTTCCTTCAGCTGCTCGGGGCTCGCGTAGTCCGGCGTCAGCACCCGCCCGTAGACCTGCGTGAGCTCGGACCGCGCGACGTCCTCGCCCTCGGCCAGCAGCTTGGCCACCCCGAAGTCCAGCAGCCGCACCTGGCCGGCCTCCGTGACCAGGATGTTCGAGGGCTTCAGGTCCCGGTGAACGACCTGGCAGGTGTGCGCGTACTGCACCGCCTCCAGGACCTGCAGGAACAGTTTCAGGCGCTCGCGCAGGCTGCACTGGTGCGCGTCGCACCAGGCCGTTAGGGGTCGTCCCTCCACGTATTCCATCGCCAGGTAAGGCAACCCGTCCGCCGCCAGCCCGGCGTCGTACAGCCGCGCGATGTTCGGGTGTTCGAGCTGGGCCAGGATGTCGCGCTCGCGCTCGAAGCGCTCGGCCAGGTCCCGGCGCAAGCGCGACAGCAGCGGAAGCTTCAGCGCCACATCGCGCCGGAAGGCACCATCGGCGCGTTGGGCCAGCCACACGACGGCCATTCCGCCGGCTCCCAGCTCGCGCACCAGCTGGTACGGGCCGACCCGCTGGCCCGGATGCAGAGCCGATGTCAGCACGGTGGGGGTGGCGGCGCCAACCTGCATCAGCGCATCGAGCGCGAACAGCGGGGCCGTGCTCGACGGGTCGTCCCACGCCAGTGCCTGACGCAGCGCCGGCAGCAGCAGCTGATCCTCCGGTCCCAGGCTCCGCAGCCAGTGCTCGCGGCCCTCCGCGTCCAGCGGCAACGCCTGGTCCAGCAGCCGGCTCAGGTGCCCGATCTGGTCCGCCTTCAGCGCCATCCTGTGATTCCGCGACCCGATTTCCTGCCCAACAGGCGCAAGGCCTCGCCCGAAACCGACAATTCGAAGCGCAGAGTTTGAGCTTGGGTGCCCGCCGTTGGCAACGGCGGGGCGACCACGACCCGGCAGGGTCCGCCCGACGGGTTGGCGCTACGGGAAGACGCTAGGTTCGCGAAAGCGCCTGGAGCTTTTCCGACACGTGACGCGAGAACACGTACTCGGCGGGGCGCTGGGAGCCGAGCGGAATGTCCGGCGCCATCGGTCCCTCGGTGCGCACGCCCCGCACTGCCAGCTTCACGAGCTTCCAGGGGCTGCGGATCGCGTCGGCAACGGCGGTCGCCTCGAACCCGGAGTGCACCATGCAATCGGCACACTTCTCGTAATTGCCGACGCCGTAGCGGTCCCAGTGGGTGGTCTCCATCAATTCCTTGAACGTCCTGGCGTAGCCCTCGCCCAGCAGATAGCAGGGCCGCTGCCAGCCGAAGATGGTGCGGGTCGGATTGCCCCAGGGCGTGCAGTGGTAGGACTGATTGCCGGCCAGGAAGTCGAGGAACAGGCTGGACTGGAAGAACGGCCACGCCTTCGAGCCGAGGCCGTCGCGCGCGCGCCGGAAGATGCTGCGGAACAACTCCTTGGTCGCGGTGCGATTCAGGAAATGCTTCTGATCGGGGGCGCGCTCGTAGGCGTACCCGGGCGAGACCGTGATGCCGTCGACGCCCATCGCCTTGACGTCGTCGAAGAAGCGGGCGGCCCGCTCGGGATCGGCGTCGTTGAACAGGGTGCAGTTGATGTTGACCTTGAAGCCGCGCTCTTTGGCCACGCGGATTGCGGAGACCGCCCGGTCGTACACGCCTTTCTGGCACACCGATTTGTCGTGCATCTCGCGATCGCCGTCCAGATGCACCGACCAGTTGAAGTGGCGATCGGGCCGGTATTGATCCATATGCTTTTCAAGGAGCAGCGCGTTGGTGCAGACGGTGACGAACTTGCCGCGCGCGATGGCTCCCTGCACGATCTGCGGCAGGTCCTTGTGCAGCAGTGGCTCGCCGCCGGCCAGCACCACCACCGGCGCGCCGCATTCGTCGATCGCGCCCAGCGCGTCGGCCACCGACATGCGCTGGTTCAGGATCGGATCCGGATAGTCGATTTTGCCGCAGCCGGCGCAGGCCAGGTTGCAGCGGTACAGCGGCTCCAGCATCAACACCAGCGGATAGCGCTTGCGGCCCGCCAGATGCTGTCGGACCACATACGCCCCGACGCTCAGCGCCTCGCGAAAATCGATCGACAAGTCTCGAACTCCCTCGCTGTGCTATTCGACGGCCGCCTCGAGCAACTGACCGGGCAGCCGGAACTGGATCTTTTCCTCGATGCCGGGCAGTGTCGAGATCTGGATCTGCGCGTAGCGCCGCAACGCCGCGACCACGTCGTCCACCAGGACGTCGGGGGCGGAAGCCCCTGCGGTCAAACCCACCGCGCTCTTGCCTTCCAGCCACTCCGACCGCACTTCGCTGCCGTCGGCAACGAGGTAGCTCGGAACGCCCGATTCCTGCCCGATTTCCCTCAGCCGGTTCGAGTTGGAGCTGTTGCGGGCCCCGACCACGATGATCACGTCGACCATCTTGGCGAGTTCGCGGACGGCCGTCTGACGGTTCTGCGTAGCGTAGCAGATGTCGCGCGTCTCCGGCCCCACCAGGTTGGAGAAGCGCTGCCGCAGGGCCGCGATCACTCCCTTGGTGTCGTCGACGCTCAACGTGGTCTGCGTGATGTACGCGACCGGCGCGTCGAGCGGGATGTCGAGCTTCTGCACGTCGCCGATGCTCTGGATCAGGTGCACCGGCGCCGTCAGCTGCCCCATGGTGCCTTCCACTTCGGGATGGCCCGCATGGCCGATCAGGATCACGGTGCGGCCCCGATCCACGTAGCGCTGTCCCTGCATGTGAACCTTCGACACCAGCGGACAGGTGGCGTCCAGCACCGACAGGCCGCGCCGCTCGGCGTCCTGCTCGACCTCACGCGCCACGCCGTGCGCGCTGAAGATCGTGACCGCGCCGGCCGGCACTTCCGACAGGTCCTCGACGAAGCGCGCGCCCTTGTCCCGCAGGCTGTCGACCACGTGCCGGTTGTGCACGATCTCGTGACGGACATACACCGGCGCGCCGTACTTTTCGAGCGCCCGCTCCACGATTTCGATCGCGCGCACGACGCCCGCGCAGTACCCGCGCGGTTGAGCCAGGATCACTTTCATCGGACTTTCAAAGCCAGGTTCGGGCCCATCCCCCTTTGAACGACTCGCATTGTAGGGGAGGCCACCCACCGCCCACGCCGGCAATTCCCTTACGAGTCTGGGTGCAATTGGGAATAACGCAACAGTCGAGTTACATTGCGGCGCGACCGACGTTCTCGGACGACCACCTGCCTCGACGATGCATGAAATATCAGATCCCTCCGCACCGGGCGAACTGCCGCTTACGGTCCGGATCCTGCCCGGCCGCTCCGCTTCATGGGCGGGCCTTGGCGGCGGCCTGGCCCTGGCGGCGATCCTGCTGTGGTGCGCGCGGCTCTCGGACGGCCGTGCCTCGGCCGCCTGGACCGGGATCGCCCTCGTGGTGCTCCTGTTGAGCGTGATCGGTCCGGGATTGCGCCTGCTGCTGCAGTTGCCGCTGATCGAAGCTTCGGAGCTCGGAATCGCGATCTGGATTCACGGTGCGTATCGCCGCCCGTTCTTCGTGCCCTGGAAGCACGTGCAGGCGATCGTGCTGACGCGGGTTCGCGCTCCTCACGACGGGGCCGGCGCGAGCGGGCGCGACGCGCTCGGCATCGTGCTGGATCAGGAGGCGCGCGCGCGCCCGGTGCCGGCACTCGCCGAGGTGCCGGTCGACGGCGCCGAGCGCGCCGATCTGGCGTGGTCGGGCCGATCCATCAGCGGGGATCCGCGCCGATGGGTCGATCTGCTGAAGCAAATGAAACCAACCCGCGCGGGCCCGGGCTCGACGTGAAACGGGGCGGCCCCAGGCCGCCCCGCAGGGTGCCGATCGATCGCCGGCTTACTTCGGCGAGAACGGGTGCTTGACGGAACCCTTCTTGGCGGTGACTTCGGCCGCGGTCGGCGTGCCCGCGACGGCGCGCTCGATCGATTCCTTCGTGGCCCGATAGTTGTAGTCGAAGATCTTGTTGTCGTCGGCGGCATCCCAGTGGATGAACACGCCCACCAGAATGAACAGGTTGTCGGCCTCGTCGGCCGGAATCACGCCCGCCTGCACGCTGTCGGCCACCGCGCGAGCGACCGCCGCCTGCGCCGGTCCGAACATCTGGACGGCCTGCTTGGCGCCCTTGATCGTGACCTTGTTGAACAGCACGGTGTTGGGTTTGCAGGGCAGGTTCGGTGCGATCACCGCCAGCAGCGTCGTGAACCCGTCCTTGTTGTTGGCGAGCGAGTTGCAGAACGCGGTCTCCACGGCGCTGCCGCGGGGTCCCATCATCAGATCGATGTGTGCGACTTCGTTGCCGTCGCCGACCAGCGACTCGCCGAGGCGCACGTTGGTGATTTTGGCCATTCGATTGTTCTCCTTTCGTACCTTTGATTGCCGAGGTGTTCTGGAAATACCGAGAAGTTTCTTGGCGCCTTCTCCGTGCTCTCCCGCGGCGGGTCGGGCCCGCGCGTCGTGGACTTTACACTGCCCGCGCCAGTTTGGCAGCAAAGACGGTCGCCACCGTCAGGTCCGCACTGGTGCCGGGATTCAGTCCGGCGCACCGCAGTTCCTCGTCCCACGCCAGCAATCGCGAAGCGATGTCATCGAGATCGGAATATGAAGCCACTTGCGAGTGAAGTTCCCGCGCGCGCTCCGATACCGCCTGCGCGGTAGCGGTTCCGAACTTTCGTTCGATCAGCGAATCGCGCCAGCTCGACAGATATACGAGATACAAGTGTGTGGCGGCCCACGATTCATTCTCGAAGCGGGCCAGCGCCTCGTTCCAGTGCGCAAGCCCCATGTTGAACACATCGCTGAAACCGTTCGCGTACTGTCGGGCGATGCTGTCCCGATCCCGCGCTTCGCTCATCGCCTCCAGCAGCGTCACCCGCGGCTCCGCGCCCAGATCGTGTCGTGCACTGGTTCCCATTCCGCCCGGGCGGGCCAGCCGGATGGCCTGGTAAACGAGGCGGGCATCGCGCCGGTCCAGCCGCGCGAGTTCGCGTTGCACCGCCGCGTGCAGGTTCCCGCCCGCTTCGGCGGCGCAAAAAAGCGGGGCCGCAAGCAATACGATCCCCAGGTTCGTATTGCAGCGCACAATCTCCTGCGTACGTGCGATCGCCTGCAGAACCCTCTGCCCGACCGAGGCTCCGCGCTCGGCCAGCGCCGGGGCGCTGACGTAGGCGCTGCGAAGAAAATCCTCGGCCCGCATGCCGGCGGCCGGCATTCCGAGGCGCACGTTGCCGGGTTTGAGCGCGGTGACATCCAGTTCGCATGCGGCCAGGAACTGGTGCTGGCGCACTGCGTCGGAGCCCGGCGGGCTCATCGCGCCTGTGCGGGCGACATCCGGATGCGCGACGGGCGCAGGGCGCGGTTCACCAGGTCGGCCGCCAGCACATCGGCGATGCGAGCCGGCGCGACCGCCTGCAGTCCGCGCCAGGCGGGAATGCTGTTGACTTCCAGCACTGCCCAGCGTCCCTCGGCACTGCGCATCAGGTCGACCCCGGCGTAGTCGGCACCGACCGCCGCGGTCGCCTCGATCGCCAGCCGCGCCAGCTCGCCGTGCGCATCGACCGCCTCGACCCGCGCACCGCGCGCTACGTTGGTCACCCACGAGCGTCCCCGCCGCAGCATCGCGGCGACCGGGCGCCCGCCGGCGACCAGCACGCGCCAGTCGTGCCAGTTTCCCTCGCCGCTGTTCAGGAAGCGCTGCAGGTACCAGACCCCGTGCACGTCGTCTGCGCCGGGGACGGGATCGCCGGCCGCCACGCGCTGCAGACCCTTGCCCTGGGAGCCGAACAGCGGTTTGACCACCAATTCGTGGCCCAGCGCGGCTTCGCGCATCAGCGTGGCGCGCGCGACGCTCTCGCGCTCGGTGACCCAGGTCGGCAGCGTCGGAATGCCGTGCCGGCGCAGCAGGAAGGTCGTCATCGCCTTGTCCACGCTGCGCTCGATCGCGCGCGCATCGTTGTACACGGGCACGCCCAGCTCGCGCAGGGCGTGCAGCACCGACAACCGCAGCGTGACCTGCTCGAACGATCCGGCTTCGATCGCGCGCACGAACACCGCGTCGGGCGGCTGCGCATCGAATCCGGGCACATGCACGCGCGCCTGCAAGCCCTCCAGCTCGAGCCGGCAATCCGACAGGCTGGCGAATGCGGTCTGGACCCCGAGCGAGCGGAAGGCGCGTTGCAGCTCGCGGCCGTGCCAGCCGGGCTCGTCAGTCAGGATCGCGACCCGCAGCGACATGTCCGCCCCGGTCAGCTGCTGAAGGACTGCGTCAGCAGCTCGTCGTTCAAGTGGCCGGAGCGGAACGTGCGTCCCGACGCCACGTTCGTCACCACCGCCACCGCCGGTGCGAACAGCATCGGATCGATCTTGTAGAAGTCGTACTCGTAATCCTTGAAGATCGCGGCAAAGGGCTTGCCGTAATCGCGCGACGCCTGGCACGGCAGCGTCTTGGCCAGGTTCTCGGCCGCGCCGTCCTCACACCGGACGTACAGCTGGATCGTGCCCCCGAACAGGATCGCGTCGTTGCTTCTCCCCATCGCAGTCAGAAAGTCCGGCGCCGCCGGCGCCACTGGCGCGCTGCCGGCGCCATCGAGCACCGCGTCGAGCGGAAATCCGAGCGCATGCACCTTGTGCAGCGCGACCTCCAGCACGCGCGCGATGATCTGCACCATGCCGGCCAGGCTGACGGTGGGCGTCAGCACCACCGTCAGCTGATCGGGAGCGACCCGGCAATCGGCCAGCACCTTCTGCACCACCTCCAGCGGCGGCTCCCGATCCACTTCCAGCACCAGGCAGGTCGACGGCGCCTCGTCGCGGTACCCGAGCTCGTCGAACAGCGCCTCCTTCACCGCCAGCGCGCGCGCCGGCCCGGAGCCGAGCGCCTGGAAACGGGACTTGCCGCTGCCGCTCGTCAACGACCAACCCGCGTATTGCGAAGCCAGGCAGGCGAGCACCGGGTCGCACGCGCTGACCGACAGCGAAATCGGCCAGCGGCCCTTGGTGGCCGTCAGCTGCACCTGGCCCAGCCCGCCCATGCAGATCTCGGCAATGCGGCGCCCGGCCTCCAGCCCGCCGGGCGCGCGAATGCCGGCGTCGACCAGCGTGGCGCCGCTGTCATGGCGACGCACGTCCAGGCGCAGGGCGCTGCGTTGCTCCAGCAGCGCTGCGACCAGCGGGGCCACGCTGCGATTCACGCTGGGGCGTGTTGTTTTTGCATCCATTCTCGGTCTCCTCCGAGTCGAGTCGTGTTGTGAGTTCCCATTCGGTCCGTTGCCGGCGCCGGCGCAGCTGCCGCAGCGCGCCCGCCAGGTCGGCCCCGCCCGCATGCACGGTGCAGACCGGCGCATCGACCGGCACGGTACTGCCGGGCCGAGGAATATCGCTGCACCAGGCCGCGAAAGCGGTATCCGGGGCGATGCGCAGCGCCGCCGGCGCGTACACGATCGCGTGAGCCCGCACGGCCCCGCCGGCGCCCGCGCGCGGCAACCGTCCACGGCAGGCGTTCAGGTGCGCGTCGAACAGCCCGGCCGGCCAGTTCGCGTCATATAGATCCATGGTGGCCGAAGGGCGCGGATTGATCTCCAGTACCGCCGGCCGGGTGCCGTCCAGAAGAAAATCGACGCTGTTGCATCCGACCAGCCCGGTGTCGGCCACCAGCGCCTGCAGCGCGGCGTGCAGCGTGCGCGATACGGCGGGCGGCAGCTGCACCGGGCCGGCCGCGCCCGCGTACTGGTAGCGCCGGCTCGCCGCCCGGCGCGTCAGCTGGCGGGAGATGCCGATCACCCGGGCGCGCCGGCCGTCGGCCAGGAACAGCAGCGACAGGTTGCGGCCGGATGCCCTCCGCTGGAAATAACCGGCGCCGGCGGGCTCGGCGCCGGCGGCCGCGGCATCCACCACGTGCGCCCCGCCGCTTGCGCCGCGCCGCTTGTACAGCCAGCCGCGCCCTGGCCCGGGCAGGGTGAGCGCGGTTTGCGGATGCGGGATGCCGAGGCGGTCGAGCAGGCCGAAGAACCCGACCGGGTCCTTCAAGCGCGCCACCAGCTGCGGGCGGTTGCCGAGCAGTTCGCGCCCGCGCGCCAGCAGCGCCAGCGTTTCGGTGTCGTCCTCGAAGCCGGCCCCGTAGACCAGCCCCAGGCATCGCGACGGCGGGCACAGCCGCTCGGCGCGTCGCAGCAGGTCCTCGCGATCGAATCCCGCGCCCGCACCGATGCGCGCGCGCACGGCCTCGGCGGCCAGTGCAAAGCGGCCGGTATCGGTGTCGTTGAAGAGGTCCAGCGCGCACACCGGGTGGCGCGCCCGCGCCGCCGACTGAGCGAGCAGTCGCGCCGAATGGGCCACCACCAGGAAGCAGTCCGCCCGGGACATCGGATCCGAATTCCGCGCCGCCTGGGGAGAAACCGGCTCAGGCCACCGGCGCCGCTACGCGGCGAACTCGCGCGCCAGCGCGAAGGCGTCGCGAAAATCGAAGTACACCGGGTGCTCGGCCGCGCGCATCCTCTGGAACAACGCCCGCTGCACCTTGTACTTGATGTTGCCGATGGCGAGCGCACCCACGCCGACCGCACGCCCCGATCCGGCCGGCAGCGGCTTGCCGCGATCCATCGCCCCGACGCCTTCAATGCCTTCGGGCGGGACCGCATTCACGTCGGCTGCCACCAGCAACTCGCGCGCCTCGGCCAGCTCGTCGCGGCTGAACAGGCGCACGCCCGCCTTGCCGCATGCGAGGATCACGTGGGCATCACGGATCACCGCGCGCTTCTGTTCCGAGTCGCCGGCGCAGATTCCCCCGATGATGGCGCCGAAGCGCGCCTGGCACATCGCGGCCACGCTGCGCGCGCGCACTGCGCTGTTGTGCGAGCAGATGGTGACCTGCGCCCCGGCGTCGACGGCCAGCACCGCGGTGCAGGCACCGACCGGGCCGATCCCGTACACCACCACTTTCAAGCCCTGCAGGCCGTCGCGACCGGCCGCTTTGGCCAGGCGCTCGACCTCGGCCACCATCGCCGCGGCCGTGGTGTAGGCGCCGCTTGGATCGGCGAACACCGACGCCTCGAACGGCGGCACCATGGCCGCCTGCGCCGTTTCCAGCATCTCGTGGGCCAGCTCGACCTCGCGGCCGCCGATGAAGATTCCGGTGCGCCGGACCCCGGACGGCCCGCGCGAAAAGATCGCATCCTGTGTCAGCCCGGTGACATCATCGATGGTCACGCCGGTGTACGGCATCACCGTGTCGAACCCCGCATCCAGCGCCATGTTCACGTCGAACGGACTGGCGTGGCGGGTCGGGGTCAGGAAATGCAGGATGTAGGGATGCTCCATGAATTCGACCCCGATTCGATGGTGTGGTAACTGGAACGCGCGGGCGGCTCAGGCCGCGATCGCCTGGCCCGCCGTCGCGTAAAGAGGGTGCATCTGCGCACCGCGGTTGCAGCCGCGCGTGATCTGGATCGACAGCCCGCTGCCCTCCGCGCCGGTGCACAGGCTGTGGATCGCCGCCTCGGCGGCGGCCTGCGTGCCGAAGATCGCAAATCCGGTCGGACCCCACGAGCTTTGCCCGTGCGCGGCGGCGCCAGAGTCGGCCAGGCGCTGCAAGGCGCATTCGACGCGCGGGCTGGCGTATCGGCCGCCCTGGGCCGGCGCAAAATGGTCGCCGATGCTCCGTTGCAGATCGGTCAGTGCGGCGCCGAATTCGTCGAGCTGCGCCTCGGCCAGCGCTGGCAGCAGCTTCATTAGTACCAGGCGCGCCAGCCGCTCGGCCTCCCGCTCCGGGAAGCGCGGCAGGGTGCGGAATGCTTCCGACTCGCGCTCGCCATGCAGGCCGGTGAGCTCGCGGTCGAACAGCAGCACGACCCGCCAGTCCTCCGGAAACGGCAGCCGGCTGATCACCGGCGGCGTGCCATCCGCCTGTCCGCGTCCGCCATCGACCACGAAGCCGCCGAATTCGAATACCCCGCTGCCGATGCCGGAGCGCGCCCCGCGTTGCAGGCCCAGGGCGAGCTCGCGCACCGGCAGCGCCAGCCCCGAGAGCGCGCACACGGCGGCCGCGGCCGCCAGCGTGATCTGCGTCCCCGAGCCCAGCCCCGCGTGGGCGGGAATGGTTTCCTCGACCTCGACGCGAACGCCTTCGCCGACCTCGTACCGTTGGTGCAGCGCACCGAGCACGTGCACCACGCGCTCGGCGTCGGGCCCGGTCACTTCGGTGCTGGCCGACCGCGACGCGCGCAGGCGAACCATCGGGCGCTCGATCGCCAGTCCCAGGCTGCCGAACCGGCGGCCCAGCCCCCCGTGCAGATCGATGAAGCCGAAATGCAGTCGCGCCGGCGCAAAGACCCGGACTTGCGAAGGGGCCGGCGCTATGTGGCGGGAGATTCCAGCCGGACCTTGCACGGGTCGATCCTGAATCCGATTGCGGGGAATGGAAACCAGCGGCAAGGATACTACCCGGGCGCGGTACGTTGAACCGCCGCTCCGCCACTAGAATCGGGCCATGGTCGCGAGTCAAGGCGAAGAGCCAGCGCGTGCCGCCGCGGCGGCGACGTGCACTTGCCCGTTTTGCGGACTGCTGTGCGATGACGTGGTCGTGACTGCGGCGGCCGACGCGACGGTGACGGTGTCCGCGCGAGGCTGCGAGCTGAGCCGGGCCGGCTTTGCGCGCCAGTCGGCACCGGGATCGACCTCGCCGCTGGTGGCAGGATCGCCGGCCACGCTCGAGCAGGCCACCCGCGCGGCCGCACGGATACTCGGCGCAGCAGTGCAACCGCTGATCGGCGGGCTGGCGACCGACGTGGCGGGCATGCGGGCCGCCGTGGAACTGGCCGATCGCTGCGGCGCCGTGCTCGACCACGCGAACTCGTCCGCCAAGTTCCGCAACCTCCTGTCGTTCCAGGATCGCGGCGGGATCACCACCACGCTGGCCGAGGTCCGCAACCGCGCCGACCTGCTGGTGGTGATCGGAACCGACGTGGTCAGCCGCTTTCCGCGTTTCTTCGAGCGCATCGCCGCCCCCGACGGAACCCTGTTCGGATTGAAGGACGGCGACCGCCGGTCGGTCTTCATCGGCGCCAGTCCGCCGCCGGACGCGCCCGGCCGATCCGAATGGATCGGGTGCGAACGCAAGGACCTGCCCGATCTGCTGGGGGCGCTGGCCGCGCTGGCCGCCGGCGCGCGCCTGGATGCGACGCACGCCGGCGGCGTCCGGATCGAGCGCGTGCGCGAACTCGCCACCGCCATGCGGACGGCCCGCTACGGTGCGCTGGTGTGGGCGGCAGCCGACCTGGATTTTTCGCACGCCGAGTTGAGCGTGCTCGCAATGCAGCGCACGCTCGCGGCCCTGAACCGCACGACCCGCTTTTCCGGAGTGCCGCTGGGCGGCAGCGAGGCCGACCTGACGGCCGATGCCGTGCTGCTGTGGCAGGTCGGATTCCCGTTTCGCACCGGTTTCGCGGGGGGCCGCCCCGAATACGATCCGTACCTGTTCGATGCCCGCCGGCTGCTGGCGCGGCGCGAGGCCGACGCGCTGCTGTGGATCTCGACGCTGTCCGATCTGCCGGTGCCGGCCGAATGCGCCGCGCCGCTGATCCTGGTGGCTGGACCGAACGCCGCGGCGGCGCAGCGCGCCGACGTGTACTTTCCGGTGGCGACCCCCGGCATCGACCATGGCGGCCATCTGGTGAGAACCGACAAGGTGCTGACGATGCACCTGTCGGCGGCGCGCCCCAGCCAGCGGACCTCGAGCGCGCAAGTGCTGCGCGCGATCTCGCAGGAGCTCGCCGGATGCTGACGCGGCTCACCGGCGGCCGCCTGTTCGACCCGGCGCATGGGGTCGAAGGGCGGGTGCGCGACCTGTACGTGCGCGACGGGCGCATCATCGACGCCCCGGCCGACGCCGCCGGCGCGCACACGATCGACGTGACCGGCCGCGTCGTGATGGCCGGCGCGATCGACCTGCACACGCACATCGGCGGCGGCAAGGTGAACCTGGCGCGGCTGATGCTGCCCGAGGATCACCGGCGCGTGCGCTACGAGCGCACCGAGCTCACGCGCTCCAGCTGCGGCCATGCGGCCCCCGGAACGCTGGCGGCCGGCTACCGCTACGCCGAGATGGGGTACACCGCCTGCTTCGAGCCGGCCATGCTGCCGATCAACGCCCGCCAGACGCACCTGGAGCTGGGCGACACGCCGATCGTCGACAAGGGCTGTTACGCCCTGCTCGGCAACGACGATTTCTTCCTGCGCATGCTGGCCGGCGGCGAGGCGCAGGCCCGCATCAACGACTATGTCGGGTGGATCCTGGACTGCACGCAGGCGATCGCGATCAAGGTGGTCAATCCCGGCGGCATCAGCGCGTTCAAGTTCAACCAGCGCCGCCTGGACGTCGACGAGCCCCACGCCTACTACCGGGTCACCCCGCGCCGGGTGCTGCACACGCTGGCGCGCGCGGTGCACGAGCTGGGCGTGCCGCACGGCCTGCACGTGCACGGCTGCAACCTGGGCGTGCCGGGCAACGTCGACACCACGCTGGCCACGATCGAGGCGGCCGAGGGCCTGCCGATCCACCTGACCCACGTCCAGTTCCACAGCTACGGCACCGAAGGCGACCGCAAGTTCTCGTCCGCCGCCGCGCGCATCGCCGAGGCGATCAACGCGAATGCGAACGTCAGCGCCGATGTCGGGCAGATCATGTTCGGGCAGACCGTAACGGCCTCCGGCGACAACATGATGCAGTTCCGCAACGCCGAGCTCGGCTCCCCGCGCAAGGCGGTCGTGATGGACATCGAATGCGACGCCGGCTGCGGCGTGGTTCCGTTCCGCTACCGCGACCAGAGTTTCGTGAACGCGCTGCAATGGGCGATCGGGCTGGAGATCTTCCTGTCGGTGCGCGATCCGTGGCGCATCTACCTGACCACCGACCATCCCAACGGCGCACCCTTCACCAGCTACCCGCACCTGATCCGGCTGCTGACCGACCGCACGTTCCGCGACCAGATGTTCCAGACGATCAACCCGGACGCGCGCGCCGCCTCCATACTCGGCAGCCTGACGCGCGAGTATTCGCTGTACGAGATCGCGATCATGACGCGCGCCGGCCCGGCGCGCACGCTGGGCCTGACCGACCGCGGCCACCTGGGGGCGGGGGCCGCGGCCGACATCGTGGTCTATCGCGACGAGGTCGATCGCGAGCGGATGTTCTCGACGCCGGAATACGTGTTCAAGGACGGCGAACTGATCGTGCGCGACGGCCGCCTGGTGAAGATCACCGGCGGCTCCAGCGTTCACGCGGTGAAACCCGAGTACGACCGCTCGATCGAGGGCAAGGTTGCCGAGTACTTCGAGCGCTACCAGACGACGTCGGCGCGCGGCTTCCGGATCGGCGGCGACGAGCTGTGCGAGTGCGGCTCGCGCCTGATCGTGCACCCGTGCCGGGGAGCGTCGCGGTGATCGTCAACGGGATCTCGATCGACGACACCTTCGCGGAGGCCTTCGCGATGCGCGGCACGCGCCTGGTCATCACCGCGCACACGCTCGGATGGGCCCGCACGGCGGCCGTCTCGATGACCGGGTTTGCCACCTCCGTGATCGGATGCGGGTGCGAGGCCGGAATCGAATGCGAGCTCGACGCCCGTGACACGCCGGACGGGCGGCCGGGGGTCGCGGTACTGCTGTTTGCGACCTCCAGCAGCGAGCTGACCAAGCAGCTGGAGCGGCGTGTGGGCCAGTGTGTGCTCACCTCGCCCACCAGCGCGGTGTTCTCGGGGATCGCCAGCGGACGGCCGCTGCCGCTGGGAAAGACGCTGCGCTACTTCGGCGACGGTCACCAGATCTCCAAGGTGATCGGGGGGCGCCGCTACTGGCGCGTGCCGGTGATGGACGGGGAATTCATCGCCGAGGACACGGCCCCGATGAGCGACGCGGTCGGGGGCGGCAATTTCCTGATCCTGGCCAGCGCAACCTCGCAGGCGCTGGCGGCCGCCGAGGCCGCGATCGAGGCGATGCGGCGCGTGAGCGGCGCCATCATGCCGTTTCCCGGCGGGGTGGCCCGCTCGGGCTCCAAGATCGGCTCCAAGTACAAGACGCTGATCGCCTCGACCAACGATGCGTTCTGCCCGACGCTGCGCGCCAGCGTCAAGTCCGAGCTGGGTCCGGACGTCGGCTGCGTGCTGGAGATCGTGATCGACGGCCTCACCGAGGATGCGGTGCGCAATTCGATGCAGGCCGGATTGCGGGCGGTGTGCGCCGCCGGTGCCGCCGGCGGGATCCGGCGCCTGAGCGCCGGCAACTACGGCGGCAAGCTCGGCAAGTTCCATTTTCCTTTGAGAGCCTTATTGCCGTGAGCGATCTTGTGCTGCGGTTGCGCGCGGCGCCGGCGTTCCGGCTGGATCTGTCGCCCGTGACGCCCGAGAAGCTGGCGGGCCAGTCGGCCGCGTCGGTGGCACGGATGCCGCTGGCGTGCGGCCGCCGCAGACTGCCGCTCGGTGAATGGTTCGACGTGCGCGGCGACGTGGGCGAGCGCATCGTGATCGAGGGCGACGGCACGCGCCTGGACCGGATCGGTGCCGACATGAAGGACGGCCAGATCCGGATCGACGGCAATGCCGGCGCCTACCTGGGGATCGGCATGGGCGGCGGCCGCATCGATGTGAGCGGCAGCGTCGACGCGTACGCGGGCTGCGGCCTGAGCGGAGGAGTGGTCAGGATCCAGGGCGACGCGGGCGATTTCCTGGGAGCGGCGCTGCCGGGAGAGCACAAGGGGATGCGCGGCGGCCTGGTGATCGTCGGCGGCCGCGTGGGCGATCGCGCGGGCGACCACATGCGGCGGGGGTTGATCCTGGCCGAGGGCTCGTGCGGCGACTACTGCGGCTCGAGGATGCAGGGCGGCACGATCGCCACGCTGGGCGCTTGCGGCTCGCGGCCCGGTTTCGCGATGCGGCGCGGCACGCTGCTGTTCGCCGGGCCGGCACCGGTGCCGGGGCCGACGTTCAACGACGGCGGCGAGCTGCCGCTGGGCTTCCTGGTGCTGCTGGAGCGCTCGTGGAAGGAGCTGCCGTCGCGCTTCGCGACACTGGCGCGGCCGTCGACGCGCGTGCGGCGCTGGCTCGGCGACCTCGCGTTCGGCGGAGAGGGCGAGCTGATCCACTGGCCCGGCTAGCGCGCCGGGCCGTGCGCGAAGCGGCCGGTCAGGCGGCGATACATCCCGCCGACCAGCCCACAGAACACGATCACGCTGGCCAGCAGCGCCGGCGTCGCGAATTGCTCTCCGATCAGGGCCAACGGTTCGCTGTCGCCCGAGGCCGCGACGATGCCGGCGTACACCACGCCAAACAGGCTCTCGCCCACGATCAATCCGGTCGCCATCAGCACGCCCATCCGCTTGGCGAACGCCGGATGGGCGGTTCCCCGAGTCCAGCGATCGTAAAAGTGCCCGGTGACGGCACCGATCACCAGCGGCAAGCTGACCCCCATCGGCAAGTAGATGCCCAGCCCGACCGCGAGCGGCGAAAGGCGCATCCGGCCCGCGCGGCCCAGCCAGACGTCCATCGCGATCAGCGCCACGCCGACCGCACCGCCGATTTCGAGCATCCGCAGATTCAGGTGGCCGCCCAGCACGCCCTGCGCCAGCGCGGAGATGAGCGCCGCTTGCGGCGCCGCCAGCGCGTTGGGCCCGGCACCGGGGGACGCCGCGAATCCATAGGCCTTGTTCAACAGGTCGAGCACGGGAGGCACCACCAGCGATCCGAACAGGACCCCCGCGACCAGCGCCACCTGCTGGCACCAGGGCGTTGCCCCGACCAGCCGGCCGGTGTTCAGGTCCTGCAGGTTGTCGTTCGCGATGGTCGCGATCCCGAACACGATCGCGGTCGCCAGCAGCGCGTAAGCGATCATGGCCCGGGACTGAGCCGCGTCCGCGGCGCCGCCGACCACCGCCAGCAGCATCAGTCCGGCCACCAGCACCGACAGGATCCCGACGCCGGAAACGGGACTGGACGACGAACCGACCAGCCCGGCCATGTAGCCGCAGACGGCCGCGGTCACGACGCCGGCCACCACGACATAAAGGAGTGTTGCCGAGATCAGCGGCACGGCATGGTCCGCCAGCGGTCCGCCGGCGATGAAATGCCGCAGCAGCAGTGCAACCAGCGCCAGCGCCACCAGGGACACTCCGCCGACGACCCCGACCGGCAGGTCGCGTTCGACCAGGGGCAGCGCGCCGCTGCCGGCGACACCCCGTCGCGCCGAGGCGCTGATCGCGGAGCGCAGGCCCCGGATAATCGGCCCCAGGATCGTTCCGAACGTCCAGAGCGCCGCCACGCCGATCACGCCGGCCCCGAAGAAGCGGACGTCGCTGCGGAACACCGACAGCGCCACCTGCTGCGCGGAACCGGGCAGCGCCGAAGCCGCCGTCAGGATCGGCAGCAGCACCCACCAGCCGATCGCGATCCCCAGCAGGATCGCCAGGCCGACCGAGAGGCCGACCAGGTGTCCCGCGCCGATCAGCGCCAGCGACAGGCTTGCCGAAATCCCCGTCGCGCCGGCGCCGGTGCGGAAATAGATGGCCGCCTCATCGACCAGCAACCGGGTCTTGCTCAATGCGGCAAACGCCGCCGAAACGATGGAGTTGACGACCAGCAGGTTCAGCCCGTGGCGGCTTTCCGCGTCCCCCGTGCGCGAGTCGGTCCCGACCCGCAGCACCTCGGCCGCGGCGACGCCCTCGGGATACGGCAGGTCGGTATCGACCACCAGCGCGCGCCGCAGCGGCACCGAGAACATGACGCCCAGGATGCCTCCGAGCCCGGTGACCGCGGCGGTCGTCCAGAAGGGGAAGCCCTGCCACCACCCCACGATGATCAGCCCCGGCAGCACGAAGATGATCGAGGCCAGCGTGCCCGCCGCGCTGGCGACGGTTTGCACGATGTTGTTTTCGTAGATGCTGGTGGACGTGAACATCCGCAGCACCGCCATCGAGATCACGGCCGCGGGAATCGAGGTGGCGAACGTCAGCCCGATCTTCAGCCCCATGTAGACATTGGCGGCGGTGAAGGCCAGCGTGATCAGCCCGCCGAGCGCGATCGCGCGGACCGTCAGCTCGGGCAATCCGTGATTTTCGGGCGCAGGCCGCTTCAAAGGTCCGAATCCTCTGCAAGAATCGCGTCCGGAGCCCGAACGCTACTACCAATCCCCCCGATTACGGAAGGGCGAAGACGGCCGGCAGGATGTCGATTTCGACCCCCGCCAATCGACTAGCCGGAAGGAGGCGAATATGAACCCGATCACACCGTTCCTGTGGTTCGATGGCAAGGCCGAGGAGGCTGCGAATTTCTATACCTCCGTATTCAGGAATTCGAAGATCCTCGACGCGATGCGATATGGAGAGGCCGGTCCGGGGCCGAAGGGCAGCGTGATGTCGATCACGTTCGAGCTCGACGGGCAGCCTTTCATCGCGCTGAACGGCGGCCCCCAGTTCACGTTCTCGCCGGCCATCTCGTTCTTCGTCAAGTGCGATTCGCAACCGGAAGTGGACGAGCTGTGGGAGAAACTGTCGGCCGGCGGGGAAAAGATCCAATGCGGCTGGCTCCGGGACAAGTACGGCATCTCATGGCAAATCGTCCCCGCCATTTTGGGCGAGCTGTTGCGGGACAAGGACCCCGCGAAGTCGACCCGGGTGATGAAGGCCATGATGCAGATGGTCAAGCTGGATATCGAGACGCTGAAGCGTGCCGCCCGCGAACCTCAGGCGCAGCAGGGAGCCTGACATGAAATACCTGTGCCTGGTGTACGGCGAGGAAGACAAGATCGCGACGATGGACGATCACGAGTGTCTCGCCTGCGACGCAGACCTGCGCGCGAGCGGTCACTGCATCGCATCCGAAGCGCTGGAGCCGGTCGCGACCGCGACCACCGTGCGAATACGCAACGGTCGCGTGGCTGTCTCCGACGGCCCGTTCGCGGAGACCAAGGAAGCCCTGGCGGGCTTCTACCTGCTGGAGGCGCGCGACTTGAACGAGGCCATTGCGCTCGCGTCGAAGATACCGCCCGCCAAGGTGGGCAGCGTGGAGGTGCGTCCGATCCGGCCGATCCGGGAGCGCCCGCGCTCGGGCGCGGCCGGGGCTACTTGATCACGCTGGCCGATTTGAGCGTCAGCGTCTCGTCGATCACGGCCGCATCCTTGGGCGAGCCGCTTGCCGCGGGCACCAACCCGCGCACCTCGTACACGAAGCCGGGAACGGCCTCGCACATCGTGAACGTGTATCGCTTGCCCGCAAGGCGCGGGTATTTGTCCCGGTACTGATCCTTGTCGAAGGGCGTGATCGCGATCTGCTGGGCCCGCAGCTTCCTTCCGCCGAAGCGGATGTCGACATCCTTGACCTGCGCCGATTCGGCCAACGCCGTGCGCATCATTTTCTGGAAGTGATTCGGCATCCCGCCGGTCAGGCGCGCCATCTCGCGGACTTCGCGGTCCAAGTAGAACAACAGCACCGGATTTTCCTCGACGTGTTCGACTTCCGGGTACTTGATCTCGTGCCTCCCGGAGAAGAAGCGGGGCACACCCTTCTTGCTGCCGTCCGGCGCGCCGGTGATATCGATATCGACCGTGTCCGAGAAACCCTGCTCCAGCGTTCCGCTCTTCTTAAACGCGTAGTGCAGCCGGGTCGGCGGACGCACCTCCCCCAGGTGCGGCGTCATGAACAGCAGCGTTTCGGCCGCCGAGATCGGCGTCGAATCGGCGTGCGCCGCACCGGACAGACCGAAGAGCGCGGCGACGGCGATCCCGGCCGCACGGCCCAGCAACCGGTCCGCGCACGGATCCGACGGCATGGCGGTGCGCCTCAATTGGAAGCCCGGAGCGGGTCGCCCTTATCGTCCAGCAGCGGCACGCCGTACGAGCGCAGGATCTCGTCGATCTGCTTCTGGTCGCGCGCGATCAGGCCCGAAAGGCGGTCGCGCCATTCCTTTTCCCCGAAGCGCACGCCCATCGCGATCTTGTAATCGAACTGGATCTCGGGGCTGGGCGGAAACGGCGCCACCAGCATCCCGGGCGCCGGGGCGTGCTTGGCGAAGTACCCGGCAATCGGGCCCCACGCGAACGCGACATCGATGTGGCCGGCGGCCAGCTCCTTGTCGATCATCTCCCCCGGATAGGCGTCCGGGTCGCCGGATTGGGTCGGAAACGGCTGGGCCTGGTCGATCAGGTTGTTCTTCAGCAGCCAGTCGGTCGGGGGCGACCGCCCCACCAGCCCGAAGCGCAGCGCCTTCAGGCGGGCCGGGTCGATCTTCAGCAGTTCATCCGGGGACCGGATGTCGTCCAGCCCCTTGCCCTTCGGCATCACCATCGCCCAGGTGGAGTGGTAGTAGGCGGGCGTGGTCAGTGTCATGTCGTATCCGGCCGGCACCCCCATCACCAGGTCGCACTTGAAACGATCCTGGTCCGGCTCGCGCGCCTTCAGCGTATTCCGGATGAACCCCATGCGCTGCGGAAACCACGTGTACTCCAGCTTCCAACCCAGGTCGCGGGCCAGCAGCTCGGCGATCCGGTTCTCGTAGCCTTCGCCCTTGCGGTTCGACAGGGGCATGTTGTTGGGGTCCGCGCAGACGCGCAGCACGTTGTCGGCAGCCGCCGGCGCCTCGGCGCGCGCGCACGCCGCGAAAGCGAGCAAGGCCGCGACGGCGGCGGCCCGGCGGCACGATCCGATCGACGCCATCATTGGATCTCCTTCAGGTGACCGGTCGGAATGGCCCCGTCCGACCGCCCTTTCAGGAATGCATACAGGTTATCCATGTTGTCGACGACGCTTTTCACGCCGCCGAAGTTCGGCATGCCCTTGTCGACACGACCTTCGAGCACGCACTTGTCGAACTCCTCGCGCGACATCGTCTTCAGGTCCACGACCAGCGAGGGGCCGACCAGGCCCTCCTGGTTCGCGCCGTGGCAGCGCTCGCACGCCATCGCCCGCCACGTGCGCCATCCGTTCATCGTATGGGAATCGACGTGGTTGCCGTCGACCACGGTATACAGCGCCGTACCGCCACCGGCTGCCGGCGCGGGCACCGCCGGAGCCGGGCTTGCGGCCGGCTCCGGTTTGGCCCGGTCCGGGGTGGCGGCAGGCGGCGCGTCAGCCGCACCTGCCGACGCGGCGGTACCCGCCAGCGCCACCGCCATGACGATTCCGATGCACCGCCGGAGCAATAGACTCATTCGATTCCCTTCAACTTTCCTGGTTGGATGGCGCCGTCCGAGCGCCCTTTCAGATAGGCATACAGTCCGTCGATACTGTCGACCACCGTCTGCGTCCCGCCGAAATTCGGCATTCCCTTTTCGATCCGGCCGTTCAGGACCGCGGCCTTGAATTCGTCCTGCGTCAGAACCTTCAATGATTGCACAAGTGAGGGCCCGACCAGGCCCTCCTGGTTCGGTCCGTGGCAGCGATCGCAGGCCATCGCCCGCCAGGTGCGCCAGCCCTTCAGCGTGCTGGCATCGACACTGTCGCCGTCGACCACGGTGTACAAGGCTCCGGAGGTGCCCGCGACCGAAGCGACTGCCGCCCCGGCCGCGACGGTGGCCCCCGGAGCGGCCTCGGCCGGGCGGCTTGCGGCTTGCTCATCCGCATGGGTCGGTTGCAGTGTCATCAACGCACCGACGAGCGCGGTGCTACCGAAAAGCTTCACTGATTGCTTCATGGTCTGTCTCACCTCGGAAGACCCCGTTGGGCGGGGTTTTTGTCTATCGAAGAAACAAAGCTTCCGGGTCGTGCTGGGAATGCATCGACAACGCGGCAGATCCTAGCTCGGTGTACGTGCGGGCCTTGCTAGGACATGCTGCGCCGCGGAATCGTTGCCGTCGAATCGCCCGGACGTAAGCATCCGGTAATCTGGCCCGACCGGAACCCCGTTCCGACGCGCCGCGACCCTGCCGTGTTGGGTTTTGGGAGCGCGGCGTTCAATCGAAACGCCGACGTTTATGCCATCTCCCAGAACTCTTGATTTGACGATGGTCACACGAACCCAAGGTGATCCGAATTCATCCAGCAGGATGCGCGCGATCGCTTCCGACATTTCCTCCAGCAGGCCGAAGCGCACGCGGGCGAGCTCGGCGCGAATCCGGTCCGACACCGCCGCGTAATCGATCGTATCCGCAACGTCGCCGGAGGCAAACACGCGCTTGCCCGGCACTCCGAACTCCAGATCGATCTCGACCGGACGCGTGGAGGTGCGCTCTTCCGGGTAGATGCCGATCATCGCCTCGATGCGCAGGCCGTTCAGAAAGATCTTGTCCATGTCCGTGCCGATCGCTCAAGTATGGCCAGTATGCGCCCTGTCGGGCGCAGTCAAAAAAAGCGCGCGAGCCAGGCTCGCGCGCTTGTAACAAGACTCAACTACCGGGGCGTTATTGCGGCAGCACGAAAACCGTCAGCTGACCGCCCAGCTCCGTGTACTTGGACAACTCTTTGTAGCCACCGACCGCACCCAGACCGTCGGTGTCCTTCTCCAGGCCCGCGGCCATGCCGATACCGGCCCAGCCACCGATCCCGGAGAGCACGCCGATGTACTGACGGCCCTTGTAGCTCCACGTATTGACGTTGCCGATGATGCCCGACGGCGTCTTGAACTTGTAGAGCTCCTTGTTCACGTCGCTCGCGTCGACGCACTTCAGGTAGCCCTCCAGCGTGCCGTAGCAGGCGATGCCGCCGTCGGTCGTCAGCACGCCGCTCCATACCGAGAACTTCTCGGGGTGCGACTTGACGATCTTGCCGGTGCCGGCATCCCACTCGATCAGCGAACCCATGCTGCCCTGCATGCCGTTGACCGCGGTCGTCGGGCCAGGGAACATCGTCAGCGTGGCCCCGACATAGGGCTGGCCGGCGGTGTACTCGACCTTGAACGGCTCATAGGTCATGCACACGTGGTTGGTCGGCACATAGAAGTGCCCGGTCTGCGGGTCGAACGACGCCGGTTGCTGGTCCTTGGTACCCAGAGCGGCCGGGCAGACGTCCTTGGTGGTGACGTCCACGCCGTTGTGCTCGGTCGAGTACTTCGGAACGCCGATCGGACGGCCGGTCTTCATGTCGACGCCAGTGGCCCAGTTCACGGCCGGGTCGAACTTCTCGGCAACCAGCAGCTGGCCCGAGGTGCGATCCCACGTGTAGCCGAAGCCGTTGCGGTCGAAGTGCACCAGCGCCTTGGTCGGCTTGCCCTTGACGGTGATGTCGGCCAGGATCATCTCGTTGATCCCGTCGAAGTCCCACTCGTCGTGCGGCGTCATCTGGTAGACCCACTTGACGGCGCCGGTGTCGACATCGCGGGCCCACGTCGTCATGGACCACTTGTTGTCGCCGGGACGCTGTACCGGGTTCCAGGTCGACGGGTTGCCCGAGCCGTAGTACATCAGGTTCAGCTGCGGGTCATAGCCGTACCAGCCCCACGTCGTGCCGCC
>Ga0075030_100000727_pt1 | contig 29062 bp, 23 predicted proteins | sample LitLauG_LLR_2012_FD_71393 | JGI IMG/M metagenome (GOLD analysis project Ga0075030, IMG submission 71393) | Freshwater sediment microbial communities from Pennsylvania, USA - Little Laurel Run_MetaG_LLR_2012 | ecosystem: Environmental > Aquatic > Freshwater > Creek > Sediment | place: USA...
CGTCTCGGCTGGACCGGCTTTTCCACCGTGCTGGCGGTTCTCGTCATGGGCGCGGCCGCCGGAGCGTTCGGCTCCTGGCTCAGCGGTTGCGCCCGCCTGCCGTTCGTCATTGGACTCGACGAGTATCTCCCACCATTCTTCGCCCGCCTGCACCCGCGCTGGAGTACTCCTTACCTGGCTCTGTTTGCCGAAGGTGTCTTCTGCACGTTTTTCCTGTTGGCCATGACCCTCGGGGAGAATCTGCGCGCCGCGTACCAATTGATGCTCGACCTGACCGCCGCCAGCACCATGATTCCTTTCCTCTACCTGTTTGCGGCCGGTTGGAAGAATACTTTGCGCCTGAGCGCGGCATGCGGTCTGGCGGTGACTTCCCTGACAATCGTGCTCGCCTTCATTCCGCCGGAGGGCGCGGCGCCCTGGCGCTACGAGGCTAAGCTAGGGGCCGGATGCGTGGCCGTGGTCTGGGCCGCCCGGCTCAACTTTAAGTATGCCTTAAGCCGCCGCCACGCGAATTGAAACGTTCCGTCCACCCACCACACTAACCTCTGCGAAGTTACCGTGTCCCGGTGTGTACGAAATAGCCCCTGGCTGGTGAGGCGGGGGTTCCCCCGCATTGATTTCCATCTAGGCGGGGTCTAACCTTGGACTCCTAGGCTAGCCTCGCCCACGTAGAGTTAGAAAGAGGACAACGTATGGCCTTTGAAACGAAAATCGCGCTGGCCGGCAGTCATCGCGACTCAGTGGCGGGCGCCTCCGTCGCGCGCCCCATCGATAACAACGAAGTGGTCCACGCCACCCTGGTGCTCCGTCGCAGGACGCAGATCGGCGCGGCCGAATCGTTCGCCTATTCCGGCCCGCAAGCCGGCCCCCACCATTCCAGGGAGGAGTACGGCCTTGTCCATGGGGCGGCACCGGCGGATATCGCCGTCATCGAAGCCTTTGCCCACGAATACGGCCTCACCGTCACCGAGCGAAGCCAGGCTCGGCGCAGCGTGGTGCTCTCCGGCACCGCCGAGAATATGCAGCGGGCCTTCGGAACCAAGTTGTCGAATTATGACTCGCCGCGCGGCCGCTATCGCGGCCGCACCGGCCCGGTCATGGTCCCCGAAGAGCTACAGCCTATCCTCACTGCCGTCCTGGGCCTCGACAACCGCCCCGTCGCCAAACCGCATTTGCGCATACACGCGGCGCAGCCGCCAGGTTCCCTGACCCCAGTGCAGGTCGCCCAACTCTACCATTTCCCCACGGGGGTAAATGGGGCCGGGCAGACCATTGGCATCATCGAGCTGGGCGGGGGCTACCGAACCTCGGATCTCAAAACCTATTTCAAGTCGCTCGGAATCACTCCTCCAGTGGTGACCTCCGTCTCCGTCGATGGCGGTATCAATCAGCCTCTGGTTGACAAGAACGCCGATGGGGAAGTAATGCTCGATATTGAAGTGTCCGGAGCGGTGGCGCCGGGAGCGCGGATCGTCGTGTACTTCGCCCCGAACACCGACCAAGGCTTCCACGACGCCATCACTACCGCGGTACACGACAACGTGAACAAGCCCTCCGTGATCTCCATCAGTTGGGGCGGGCCGGAGGACTCCTGGACCCCGCAGGCGGCCGATGCGATGCTGCAAGCGGTAACCGATGCCGCCGCCGTGGGGGTCACGGTCACCGCCGCTGCCGGCGATGACGGCTCTACCGACGGCGTGTCCGACAACAAGCTGCATGTGGATCTTCCCGCCTGCCTGCCGCCCGTACTGGCCTGCGGCGGAACGCGCCTGAACACCTCCAACGGGGCCCTGACCAGCGAAGTCGTGTGGAACGAGCTCGCCAACCAGGAGGGCGCCACGGGAGGTGGTGTGAGCAAGATCTTTCCCATTCCGAGTTACCAGGCCACGGCCGGAGTCCCCAAACAGCCCGAAACCAATTTCGCCGGCCGGGGCGTTCCCGATGTCTCGGGGGATGCCGATCCCGTGACCGGTTACCTGGTTCGCGTGGACGGCAAGAACATGGTCATTGGCGGCACAAGCGCCGTGGCTCCGCTGTGGGCCGGTCTCATCGCGCTCCTCAACCAGCAACTGGGTCGGACGGTCGGATTCCTCCAGCCGGCGATCTATCAAATCGGCAGTTCCGCGTTCGAAGACATCACCGCGGGCAACAATGGAGGCTTTAGTGCCGGTGTCGGCTGGGACGCCTGCACTGGGCTTGGCAGTCCAAATGGAACCGCGCTCGTGAATGCCCTGCTGGGAAAGGCTCTAGCCGCCGGAGGGGTTTGAGCGGCGATCGCGTTCCACTCGAGGCCAGCCGGCCGCATCTGGCGGCTGGCCCCGAGGGCCGTACCGACCCTCCACCATCCCAAGGCCTGGATGCGACGATCCTGGTGCGGCGCCGTCCGTCCGCCGGAGCGCAGCAACGAATCGAGAAGATTATGCGCGGCGAAGCGCCGCCGATCTCCCGGGAACAGTCCGCGGAGTTTCTCGATGCCGACCCCCTGGACCTGCAAAAGGTTTCGGTGTTCGCCGCGTCCTGCGGCCTGACTGTCACCGAGTCCAGCCCGGCGAAGCGGGCCGTGAAAGTGGCGGGAACCGTGGCCCAGATGGAAGCCGCCTTCGGCGTCAAACTCTACGCCTGCAAAATCGGCGGACCAACATACCTCTGCTATGACGGCGCCCTTACGATTCCGGCGTCGCTGGCCGGAATTGTCGAAGGGGTCCTGGGCCTCGATCAGCGGCCCATCGCGCGATGGTAAGTTGACGCCCCGCAAGACGAGCGCCTGACCCCACCCTTGACACCGTGGGCCGGTATTACTAGCATCGGAGTATTCCCGAGGAGGGTAGTACGATGCGAATCATCCTTTCGGCTTCCATTGTCTTAATGGCGGCATCCGCGCAAGCTCAGGTCACCTTCACCAAGGACGTGGCGCCGATCCTGCAGAACCGCTGCCAGTCATGTCATCGGCCAGATACGTTCGCCCCGATGTCGCTGATGACTTATGAGGAAGCGCGGCCGTGGGCCAAGTCGATCAAGGCGAAGGTCGTGGCTCGGGAAATGCCGCCGTGGTACATCGACAAGACGGTGGGCGTCCGCCACTTCAAGAACGATGTGTCGTTGTCCGACCAGGAGATCGCGACGATCGTCGCGTGGGTCGACAATGGCGCGCCGAAGGGGAATCCGGCGGATATGCCGCCGGCCCGCAAGTTCGACGATACCGACCAGTGGCGCATGGGGCAGCCGGACCTGATCGTGACCCTGCCGAAAGACCGGATCGTGCCCGCCAAAGGGGCGGACCAGTGGATCGATGTTGTGGCGGACGCCGGCTTGACCGAGGACCGGTACATCCAGGGAATCGAGGTGAAACCGATCAAAGGCTTCAAGGTAGTCCACCACGTAAGCACTTCCATGAAGCACGAAGACGACGCCGACGATGGCGGGGACAGTGTCCAGGGCACCTTCCTCAATGAGTATGCGCTCGGAAAGAATGCCGATGTGTTTCCGGAAGGCGCGGGCCGCCTGATCAAGGCGGGTACGAAGATCAACTTCAATCTGCATCTCCACTCCGTGGGGCAGGATACTCCGGCCAACGTCGCCCTGGGGCTGAAACTGTACCCCAAGGGCTACACGCCGAAATACATCGAGACCACAGAGAAAGTGGGCGACCCGAAGGACCTCGACATTCCGGCCAATGCCGACAACGTGCGTTTCGATGCGTACCAGACCTTGGCCAAGCCGGCCCGGCTGCTCTCCTTCCAGCCCCACATGCACAACCGCGGGAAGGCGTCCTGCATGGAAGCGATCTACCCCGGCGGACACAAGGTGGAAACGCTGAGTTGCGTGAGCCGCTATCAGTTCGCCTGGCACCTGGTTTATCTCTACGATGAAGCGGAACAGCCCTTGCTGCCGGCGGGGACAATTCTGCACATGTCTTCCTGGTACGACAATTCGGCCGGGAACAAGTTCAACCCCGACGCGGACAACACGATTACTTACGGGCAACGAACCATCGACGAAATGGGCGGCGCCTGGATCAGCTACTATAATCTGACCGACGAAGAATACAAGCAGCAGGTGGAAGCGCGCAAGGCGAAAAGCGCGCCCGTGCAATCGGAGTAGAGCATGCGCCGGAATTGGGTGATGTACGCCGCCGTTCTTCTGGCGAGCGCGGCGGGCGCTCGTCTGACAGCCCAGGTCCAGTATGCGACGGGGCAAAATGTGGCTCCCATATTCGAAGGGTGGGAACACAATGCGGACGGGACCTACAACATGGTTTTCGGGTATCTGAACCGGAATTACGAGGAACAGGTCGACATTCCGATTGGCGCAGGCAACTCGGTTTCTTACGGAGGCGAAGTCTTCGGAGACCGGGGACAGCCGACCCACTTTTACCCCAGACGGCAGCGGTTCCTGTTTCGCGTGGTAGTGCCCAAGGACTTCGATCCGAAGGAAAAGGTGGTGTGGACCCTGACCTCCCACGGGCGGACCGACCAGGCGAAGGGATGGCTACAGCCGGAATGGGAGTTGAGCGACATGGTGATCGTGGAGAACATGGGCGGCGGCGTCCCCGACCCCAACAACAAACCTCCCGTGCTGACGATCGGCCCTGTGGAAACCATCAGCCTGCCGAACGCGGCAACCTTGACCGCCACGGCGACCGACGACGGGCTTCCGAAGCCGTATCGCCGGGCCGCCTCGAATCCGGATCGCGACTCGCAGCCGCGCCGCCCCCAAGGTGTCCAGATCCAGTGGACTCAGTACCGGGGACCGGGCAAGGTTACGTTCACTCCCAGTTCCAGCGCCGTGGTGCACGGAGAGCCGGTGGCTCTGACGTCGAAGGCGAGTTTCAGCGCGCCAGGCACCTATGTGCTGCGGGCCACCGCCAACGACGGGCAATTGTTTACGACGCGTGACGTAACGATCACGGTGAACGCCGGTCCGTCAGGGTCCCGCTAAGCGGTAGACCACAATCAGACCCGAGCGTGCGGCTTCGCGATAGCGTGCGAACCACGGCTGCATGTCGGAATACGAGGTGAGGGCCAGCCGCGGGTTGTACAATCCCAGACCATCGATAAGGAAGGTGGGAGACGAGCGGGTCAGTTCCGCGCGGCGGGCCGGGGGAGCCACGGTCTCGACCGGCTCCGATTGCGTCAGGTGACGGTCTGCCGGCACGCCGGTCAACGGCTGGGAATCCAGAAAGCGATTGGCCGCGGGCAATCCCGTATAGACGTAGAGCTCCGGACGAAATCCCCAAACGAACAACGTGTCTCCGGCCCGGGCCAGTTGACGGGTGAGTGCCGCAGCCCGGCGGCTTTCCCGATCCATGGCGGTGTCGGTCCAGGCGGTGTCGCCGCGTGCGAGCAGAAAGTAGCGCGGTCCGAAACGCGCCAGGGGAATCAGCAGCAACGCTGCCGCGGCGGCGCTTCTACGCCCAAGCAAAGCGAATCCACGGGCGGCAACCAGGATCAGGGGAGGCAGCAGGAGGAAGTAGTAGCGCGGGAAGAAGCGCCAGCCGGCGGCCACGCCCGCCAGCGAGAGTATCAACCAGCCGGCCCAGCGCCAGGTTTGCCTGCTTCTGGCGAAAAAGCAGATGGCAGCCGCAACGAGGGCACTATGGAAGCCTGTCCAGCTAAGCGTTCGCAGCAGACCATTGCGGAGCGGCTCGCCGGAGAGAGCCGCTCCGGCGTAGAGGCGGCCCCATTGCCAGACCTGCTCCCAGTAGGAAGGGAGCGCTCCGGCGGCCCACATCCAACCCAGGGCGATACCATTGCTTGCCGCGAAGCCCGCAGCCATCGGCCACACTCCCATGGGATTCCACAGGGCGCAGACAGCCGCCACGAATAAGGCTTTGGGGCTGATCAGGAAACCGATCCCGATCAGCACACCGCTCCCGAACGGCCTTCGCTTCCAGGCGAGCCAGACCGCGGCCAGGTGAGGCGCCAGCAACAGCAAGTCGGAAGCCAAGGGAATCACCGCCGAGGGGAAATCAAAAACCAGGAAGAAGCTCAGCAGGCCCGCGGCCCAGATGCCTTCCTTCGGCGACCACAGGCCGCGCGCGAAACAATACGCGATCCAGCAGGCCAGTAGCCCGTAGAGCGCTCCCGCGAGGCGTAGCAGCCAGCCGGCGCGCGCACCCCAAAGCAGGTATACCGAGGCCAGCAGCGGCGGCTTATCGAACCAGATATCGCTGTAGAGTATCTTTCCGTGTAGCATCTGCCCCGAAGCGGCCAGCGGCAGGCCTTCCTCTGCCCAGAGGATGCCCACATGGCACATGCGAGCCGCCAGGAGCAACGCGAATAGCGCGGCAAAAAAGAGGCTGGGTTTGAAACGCACGGGTCACACCAATTATACTGGGGGCAAAGAAAAGGCGAAGCATGGAGACTCTTCAGGAACAGCTCACCGCGCTGCGGCGGCGGATCGCGCGCATCAATCGCAAATACAGCGGGGCTACGCCTGCCCGCACGCCGCCGCAGCCGGAACGGGCGCTGGGCCGATTCATCGAGGAGTTGATGAGCGGCGAAGTAGTATGCACCGCGTACGGCCGGCACTTCGAGACGGAGAAGGTATGGGCACCTCACCGGCGTTACGGCAGCGTGGGGATTTCCGATTTGGTGGAATTGCCGGAGGACCTGCTTGATACGCTTTCCGAAGGCGCCATTGCGGGAGCGAGTCCGCGGACGTGGGCCTTTCTGGACACGGAGACCACCGGTTTACCGGGCGGTACAGAAACCCGCGCGTTCCTGATTGGCGTCGGGTCGATCGACGCCGCGGGATTCCGGCTGCGCCAGTTCTTCCTGCGCGATTACAGCGAGGAGCGTTCCCTGTTGGCGCGACTGGCCGAGTACCTGGCACAGTTCGACGTGCTGATCACCTACAATGGCAAGGCCTACGATCAGCCGCTGCTGGAAACGCGCTTTCGGATGGTAGGGGCGCGCCATCCCTTCGACCGCCTTCGCCACCTGGACTTGCTGTTCGGCGCGCGGCGGCTCTGGAAACTGCGCCTGGAGAATTGCCGGCTGGTGAACCTGGAACAGCAGATCCTGGGGGTGGAGCGCCACGGCGATCTGCCCGGCGAGATGATTCCGTATTATTACTTCGACTACCTGCGGACCCGGCAGGCCATCCGGCTGGTACCGATCTTCCATCACAACGCGATGGATATTGTTTCGCTGGCCTGCCTGACGGCGATTGTGCCCGGGGCCTTCCGTTCGCCGGAAGAGGCGGGCCTGCGGCACGGCGCCGATCTGATCGGCCTGGCACGCCATCTGAAAAGGGGGCGTCCGGAAGAGGCGCTGCGCGTATTCCGGCGGGCGGCGGACCTGGGTCTTCCCGACCACCTGCTCTTTCCAACCATGTGGGAAGTGGGCCGGATGGAGAAGCGCTTGGGACGGCCGGATTGCGCGCTCGCGGCGTTCCGGGAATTGGCGGAAGCGCGCAACCCTTACCGGGCCCGGGCCTTCGAGGAACTGGCCAAGCACTATGAGCACCAGGAGCGTGACTACGCCAAAGCCCTGGAGATGACGCGCAGCGCGCTGGCGCTGGGCGAGACGCCGCCGCTGCGCCGGCGAGAAGCGCGGTTGTCGGCGCGCGTGGCGAGGCTCGGCGGACAAGTGCGATCATGAGTTTTGCCCTCCATGCCCACTCCCTTGGAACGCGAGCTGGCCTATTATGAAGGCCTTTATAGCGGCTTCGCGCAACAACACTTTGCCCGGCCGGCGGTGGTGGCGTTCCGGCGGTACCTGGCGGCGCGCATCGTGGGGCAAACCGGCGCGCACTCGCGCTCGCGGGTGCTGAGCCTGGGATGCGGAATTGGCGATTCCGAAATGCTGCTTGCGCCGCACGTAGGGGAAATTGTGGGAATCGACCTTTCCCCAAAAGCCATCGCTCAGGCACGCGCCGACGCGGGCTGCGCGCGACTCGGCAACCTGCGATTCCTCTCGGGGAACTGGCAGGAAGCCCTGGGCGCCTTGGGACAATTCGATCTGGTGCTGGGCGTATTCTTCTTTCATCACCTGACGGACAGCGAATTGGAGCGGGCCCCCGGCGACTTGGCCCAGGTTCTCCAGCCCGGCGGCGTGATCTATGCCTTGGAACCGAGCGCGCGACGCCTGGCGGGAGTTGTGGGCAAGCTTCTGTTCCCGCGATTGATGAAGCGTTATCAGACCGAGGATGAGAGGCAGTTGCTGGCCGGTCCGACCGGCGCACTGTTCCAAAACGCCGGCTACGAGGTGCGAACCAACTGGTTTGATTTCGCCTCGACCCCGCTGGCAGGCCTGCTGCCCGGTTGGAGGGTTGGGTATCGGGCGGCCCGGCTGCTGGATCACGCGCTGGTGAAGGTTCCTCTGCTCAATGAGTGGAGCGCGAATTTCGAGTTGATCGCGCACGGGGCCGGGTAGGCGAGTGAAGCTCGATCAACAGACTGTGAGTGGAGGCAAAGGGTCCGGCCGGGTGGTCTCGCCAATGGCATCGGCCGGCAGTCCCTTCGCATCAGCTTCTTCGCGCTTGTACGCCGATACATGAATGCGCGACTCTGGCGGAATGGTCCGCCGGCGGAAGAGGTTCAAGCGCCGTTCTTCCCCGGTCCGGAAGCGGACCGCCGATCCCGGGCGAAAAGACGATCTCGATATGCTGCGCCAGTTGGGACGGCTTGAGATTCTCGGTATTGTAGAACTCGGTCTCTTTCTCCAGTTCCGCGATGAGGGTTCTCCGGGGGACCTCCGTGTTTTTGGCGGGATTCCCGTGTTTGCCAGGCTTAGTGGATACCACGGATTGGAGCCGCCCCGGTCCCTCCTGCTCGCTTTTGAGTTTGAAAAGATTCCACAGCGTCTTGGGCGTCGCGTTGAGACTTCCGTGATGGCCCACCTTGTACAAATTGACGTCCGCCAGCAGCCGGGTGTATTCGGGCTGGTGGAGAGCATACGCCCAATTCTCGATCTGAGCGTCGCCGGGGAACAGGAGGCCATAGTTACCGACGCGGAACAGGAGGATGACGCTGGTGTTGTTCATGGCGTCGTCGAGCGTACGCACCAATTCGAGAAGTTGTGTGCCGCGGAGCCGCTGCGCGCGCGCCACGAACCAACGCAGGTTGGGCGGCGCGGCGGTCTCGCGGAAGGTCTTCGCGCCCGGAAACAGCGGTTTGCCGCCTGGCCGGGCCGGAGAGGCGGAGCCGGCCAGGGCCATCGCTCGCCAGAACGCGCGGTACTGGGCGAATGCCCCGAGCTGCCAAAACTCATTTGGATCCGTGGAACGCTCCTTCAGGATGGTCTGCGTCTGTTCCAGATTGGGCGGCCCTAGCACATCGATGCTCACTCCCGGCAGGATACTCTCCAGTCCGGAAGGCGACCCGCAGTTGACATAAGCGGCGCGCCGGCCCATCCTCATGAGGTTTATGATCGCGGAGCGATTGGCGAGCGAGTTGTCGTCGCCCAGAAATGCCAGCTCCTTTTGCGTGCTCACGGCAAACCGGTGGCCCGGCGATAGGGCTTCCCGATGAACGGCCGCGGCCACCTTCTGCATGTCGTTGAGCGACGCCAGAAAGTGCGTCCGCAGGGTCTTCGCACCTCCCTCATAGAACACGCTGGCGGCGGTCTTGCCATCCGGCTGCGCCTGAGGATCTTCGGTCCAGGGTTGGACGACAAGATCGGGTTTCAGCGAGGCGATAATTTTCCCGGTGCTCGGATCACCGTCGGTGGCGAATCCACTGATATGATCGCGATGCCGGTGCGTCGCTACTACGGCATCCAGCTTATAAGAACCGTCCGCATTCTTGCACTGCTCCCGGATATCGTTGGCGATATCCAGCATATATGCGGGGCCTGCGCCTTTCGGGGCCGCCGTACTTCCGAAGTCGATCAGCAGGCGGCGGGCGCCGCCGGGATAGTCGAACACCAGGAGAAAGCAATCGCCGAAGCCGACATTGTAGGCGTGGATGGTGAGCTTGGCGGGAGAGATCGAGGGATCGGCCATCACTCTTTCTCCCTCGTCCAGTCGACGAATTCTTTGGCTCCGGCGACTCTGGACCAACCCAGCATGCGGGCGCGATGCATGGCGGCAAACTTGCGTAAACTGGAGGCGCCCGGCGCGAAGACACCGGAGTTCCAGAGGTTCAGCAGACGATGGGACTGCCGCTCGGCATTGAAGATCGAATTTCCGATATTGTACTTGAGAAGCCCGTACTGATCGAAAATCATGGCGTTGCCGCCGTAAAGCGTGACCTCCTGCGAATCCGCCATGCCCTTCGGTTTTTCGATATGCAGCCCGGCCAATTCCCGGGCGCGGATTTTCAACAATTGCAGATATTCGATGACGGTTTCATGCAAGGCGAACCCGTCGCCGGCGATGCGCACCGCGGGGCGCACCGACAAAACGCGAGTGTAGGCGTTGGCATGGAGGTGAAAGGCCTTCCGGTTCTCCCAGATATAGCGAAAAGCTTCGTCTGGGTCACGTTGCATTCCCTCGAAGTGAGTGCGGTCGCTTACCGGGCGAACATCCGGCGGGTCCCAGGCGCCCGGCTGCGTCGAGCCCTGGGAGGTGGGCTTAATCCCGTACGCCAGGAACGAGTCGAGCAGGGTTTTCCGGAACCGGTACTTCTCGTCTTTCGGGTACATTTCAAAATCGGCCGTCAGCAGGGCGCTGGCGAAGTCGCAGAACTGCAGGTCGGTGGGTGGGCAATAGTCCAGGGCGCGGATGCAGATGGTGAGCAGGTGGTCGGCCACGTCGGCGCCTTCTTCCACGGCCCGTCCGCGGTCCAGTTTGCCCACGTGGATATAGGGCTGCAGCCGGTAGGACCATGCCTCCAGGAACGCATTCATGACGGCGGCCACCAACACTTCGCCGCGGCGGTGCGGCTCTTCGAATTCCGGGTCGTGCAAGTAGTCCTGGCCCGGGGTCAGCATGACCGAGCGCCGCAGGGCGTTGGCGCGAATGCCCGAGAGTTCCTGGCCAAATTGCTTGGCAAGGCCGGTGAGGATGGAGTGCCGCAAGGATGGCGATTCCACCGCCTTGGCGGAAAGTTGCGTTCCACGGCGGCCATCGAGCGTCTTCCGCACCACGTCCTGCAACGAGAACACCGACAAGAGGGCGACCAGGTCCGCAAAACCTTCGTGGAAGCCGGCCTGCTCCGGACTGGACGGGTCTGTATAGCGTTCGCGCAAACCATCCAGCAGGGCATGAGTCGTTTCATGCGAGACGATGTCGTGGGCGAGGCAGCCGAATATCATTCCTTTGCCCTGGGTTTTGGGAAAGTAGCCGAAAAGGAGGGCTTGATCCTCCGGCGAGTAGAACGCGTTGGCGTCGGCGAAGGCATGGGGCGCGACCTGAATCTGATGACCGGGAAAGCTCCACGCTACGCGCCGCCCCAGCGCGAATTCGAAGCGCGCCAAGGTTCGCATGATGATGGCATAGGCGCTCATGGCATGGAAATCGGGGCTCGCCAGCAGCGCCCCGTCGCTCAGCTTCACGAAGGGGTCGTCGGGAGGCCCATCGAAGCGATTGGGAGGGCGGGGAACGGTCTTGTAGAGCGTATGCGTGGACGAGTCGTAGTCCACCACCTGGACCCGATAGCCACGCGGGCCTGCCATGAGTTCTTCGTTGGGAATCTCAATTTGAGACCGGAGAATGTGGCCGCCGTATTCGACGCTGGGATCCTGGGCGAAGATCGTGATGCGCCGTGCAGGAAAGTAGGGCATTGCTTCCAGGAGCGCCGCCGCCGCTCCATAATCCGCTAATCAAACTCTTATATCTTCTATTGTACGCCACTGGCGGCGCGTTCCCACTCGAGGGTGCGGGCCAGACCTTGATCGTAGGGCACCAGTTCGCGATACCCGAGCTCGGCGCGGATGCGGGTGGTGTCGTAGACCAGGTGATGAGAGAAATCCTGGGGCATGCGATCGGGCTCCGGCAGCTCGATGGCGGGAACGGCCCGTACGCTGCCACGCCACCCGGAGACGCGCGCGAACGCGGCGAGGCGTTCCGCTATCGTGGGGGCTTCGGGCTCGCCCACATTATAAACACGGCCGGCCGCGCAGGCGGAGGTAGCCGCCAGAACCACGGATTCCGCCACATCCTCGGAAAAACCGTGTGTCCAGCGCCATAGAGCGAAGTCTTCTTGCAAGCGAAGTTCCGCAACGCCGCGCAGCATGGGTTCGAGCCATCGGCGCATCCGATGTCCGTCATTCGGGCCATAGATCGCGGGGAAACGGAGAATGGTTACGGGAAGTTCACTCGCCACGGCCAGCGTCCGTTCAACCAGGACTTTATCGTACGCGGTTTGGTAGGGGTAGCGGGACTCCCGCAGAGGAGCGTCTTCCGATAGGGGGATCGGACCAGGCGCCCCTGACTCGAGCCGCTGGGCGCGGCCGTAAGCGCGGTACACGTCGCCGCTGGAGATCGCCACGGCGCGTGCCGCGACGCCGCCAAACGCGTCGAGGAACGCGTGGGCGTCGGCCTCGGTTGCGGCCCACATGTGCACCACGACATCGGGAGCGGGATGGCGCACTTCGGGCGGGAGATGTAAGAAGTCTCCATGCAGGTGGCGCACCGCCGCGGGTAATTCGGTTTCGTGCTCCCCGCGGTGGTAAACGGTGACGTCGTGCCCGAGCCCCACCAGGCGCCTCACGACAATCGGGCCGGTGAGGCTAGTGCCGCCGAGAATCAGAATGCGCATTGGACTTCGAACACTATTATCGGCTGGGTGGGCTGCAGGTTCGTATCGGTAGTTTTGCGTCCAGCGTTCCGCTAAGATGCTGGGATGATCTGTCATCGAGCGTTGGCGACGGTGGTGCTGGCCTGGTCCATGGCCCGTGCGCAAACCAACCAGGCAGCTATCCCGGTGAAGGTCGTGGTGGTCACCATGTTCGAACGCGGCGCGGACACGGGAGATGAACCCGGGGAATTCCAGAATTGGGTGGAGCGGGAAAAACTCGATCGCGTCTTGGAAATGCCGCAGGCTTATCACGCGCTGCGCATGAACCGCGATGGCGTTCTCGGCATGGTCACCGGCATGGGTACGGCGAAGGCGGCGGCCAGCGTCATGGCGTTGGGAATGGATCCTCGTTTCGATCTTCGCAAGGCCTATTGGCTGGTGGCCGGGATCGCGGGGATCGATCCGGCGGACGGTTCCATCGGCTCGGCGGCCTGGGCCGAATGGGTGGTGGATGGCGACCTGGCTCACGAGATCGATGCGCGGGAAATCCCTGCCGGCTGGAAGACCGGGTATGTGCCCTGGCGCAAGAGCGCGCCCTACGAGCAGCCTCACCAGAACCTGGACTTTGGCGAAAGTTATCATTTAAGCCCGAGTCTGGTGGACTGGGCCTTTCAGTTGACGCGGAGTGTGTCACTCCCGGATTCCGCAGCAATGAAGAAGGAGCGGGAGCAGTATAGTTCTCCCAATGCGCGGCGGCCACCCTTTGTGTTGAAGGGCGATACGCTCTCGGCGAGCACGTTCTGGCACGGAAAGCTGCTCGATCGATGGGCCAACGATTGGGTCCGGTATCATACCGGCGACAAGGGTAACTATGTGACCACCGCCATGGAAGATACCGGGACACTGCAATCTCTGACTTTTCTGGCCAAAGCGGGCCGCGTCGATCGGAATCGGGTACTGGTTCTGCGCACAGCGAGCGACTTCGACCAGCCGCCACCGGGCCACCCTGCCGTGGAGAGCCTGCAAACGAACGCCGCGCAATGGGCCGGATTTCTCCCGGCCATCGACGCGGCCTGGCGCGTAGGCCACGTGGTGGTGACGGAGTTGGTCGGGAACTGGAGCCGTTATCGTGACGTTATGCCGGGCGCCAAGCAGGGGAGGATTGGGGCCGGATCGTCGAGGTGATCGGTATTGGGCGCCAACCGGGCGCGGCCAGACACTCCCGCCCCACATCCGCTACACTGGTCTTTCGACTCAACGTGAATGCCGTCGAATTCCAGAATGTCTCGAAGAGCTACGCGATCTACGATTCACCCGGCGACCGCCTGAAGGAACTGCTCTCGCCCAGGCGGGTCCAGCGGCACCGGGACTTCTGGGCGCTCGCCGACATCAGCTTTGAAGTGAAGCGCGGGGAAACCTTCTGCGTAGTGGGCGAGAACGGGTCGGGCAAAAGCACGCTGCTGCAGATCGTCGCCGGGATTCTCCAGCCAACCTCGGGAAGCGTGGCGGTGAACGGGCGGGTCTCGGCCCTGCTGGAGCTTGGCGCGGGGTTCAATCCCGAGTTTAGCGGCCGCGACAACGTGTATCTGAACGGATCGATCCTGGGGCTGACCACGCGTCAGATCGACGAGCGGTACCAGGAAATTACGAGCTTCGCGGAAATCGGCGACTTCATCGACCAGCCGGTGAAGACCTATTCGAGCGGGATGGTGGTACGGCTGGCCTTCGCCGTGGCCATCAACGTCGATCCCGACATCCTGCTGGTCGACGAAGCCCTGGCGGTGGGCGACATCTACTTTCGCCAGCGCTGTATGCGCAAAGTCCACGAATTGCGCGCGCACGGCGTGACCATCCTGTTCGTTTCCCACGCCACGTCCGACGTGAAAGCTATCGGCGATCGCGCGCTCTGGCTGGAACACGGGCAACTCATGGAGTTGGGCAGCACCGACGCCGTGGTGGCGAAGTACCTGGCCGCCATGGTGGAGAAGGATTCGAGTTACCGCAAGGCGCATCCGGGAGAGAAGCGGCCAGCCACGGCGCGTGTGCGCGCGCCGGAAATCGTGGAAACGATTCCCAACATCGATCACCGCTACGGGGATGGACGCGCCGAAGTGATCGGCATCGCCGTGGTCGATCGAGAGGGCCTTCCCGTCTCCCTGCTGGAGCCCGCCTCCCGCGTGATCGTGCGCATCAGTGTGCGCGCCAAGGATCATGTGCCGCTGCCGATGGTGGGATTCATGCTGCGCAATCAAATGGGCATGGATTTTGCGGGCACCAACACGGCGCGGGAGGGTTATGAACTGCCCCCCCTGCAGGCGGGCGACACGATGACGGTGGATTTCCATATCGAATTGCCGGAGTTGTATCCCGGCGCCTTCTCCTTTTCGCCGGCCATTGCCGACGGGACGCTGGCCGCATACAGCATGTGCGACTGGATCGATAATGCCATCGCGCTGCAAATGGGCCGCAGCGAAGGGCAGATTTATGGGTATCTCCACCTGCCCTGCAAAGTGGAAGTGAACGCGCGGATCCGGAAAGAGGAGGCCGCACACCTGGTGGAGAAACCCATTGGCTGAATTTACGGGCGAGCGCCTGATTCCGGGCCAGGTGGATGTCGACCTGCTCAATGAACACATGGCGAGGTACGCATTCGCCGCACGGCTGGCGCGCGGCAAGCGCGTGTTGGATGCGGGCTGCGGGGCGGGCTACGGCTCGGCGGAGCTGGCGCACGTGGCGCTATCGGTGCTGGGCGCGGATGTCGCCGCCGAAGCCGTCGACTTTGCGCGCGAACATTATTGCCGGCCCAACCTGCATTTCGAGCGGGCCTCCTGCCACGCGCTGCCCCACCCGGATGGAAGCTTCGACCTGGTAGTGGCCTTCGAGGTGATCGAACACTTGCCGCATTGGCGCGAGTTCCTGCGGGAAGTGCGACGCCTGCTCGCGGCCAGCGGGCAGTTCATTGTCTCGACGCCCAACAAGCTCTACTACAACGAGTCGCGCGGGACGGAGGGAGCGAATCCGTTTCATGTGCATGAGTTCGAATTCGAAGAGTTCCGCTCGGAACTGAAATCCATCTTCCCGCACGTAACGCTTTTTCTGGAGAATCACGTGGAGGGCGTGACCTTCCAGCCGTACGAGCCGGGTAACACGGTGGAAGTGCGCGTGGATGCGGGCGAGCCCGCGCCGCAGGAGACGCATTTCTTTGTGGCCGTCTGCGCGCATCGCCCGCAGGTCGGCAATCCGACGTTTGTGTACGTCCCTCGGGCGGGCAATGTCCTGCGCGAACGCGGGCGTCACATTGCGCTGCTCGAGGACGAGCTTGCCACCAAGAATCAATGGCTGGAGAAGGCGGCGCGCGAGCACGAGGAACTGCTGGCGGCGCACCGGCTGCAAAAGGAGGAGTTGGAGCGCAGCAACCAGTGGGCGCAGTCTTTGACCGGGGAGTTGGAGGAGCGCCGTGCCCGGATTGGCGCTCTGCAGCAAGAGTTGTCCGAGCAGCAGGCCAGCGCGCGTAAGGTGGCCGAGGGCTATGCGGCCAAGGTCAAGGATCTGGAAGAAGACATTCTGGCCAAAACCCAGTGGGCCGTGGATACCGAGACCCGGCTGAACGCCGAAGTACAAAGACTGGTAGAAGAATTGGGACAGGCGGTCGAGGCTTTGCACGGAACCGAAAAGGAATTGGAGGAACGCACTGCCTGGGCGCTGCGCTTAGAAGAGCACGGACGCCGGTTGGAAGAGTTACTCGGGCTGGTGCGGGCCTCCCGCTGGGTGAGACTGGGGCGCAAGGTTGGGTTGGGCCCGGACCTGCCCACCCTTTGACATGGCGTTTCTCAAGCGGTTTCTAAAGTCGCTTCCGCTTCTGGTGCTCTCGCCGTTGCTGATGGTGATGGCCGCGCTCACGCTGGCGGCGACGGACTTGTTGCGGCGTCTGCGCCGAACCGCTCCCTCACCAAGCGATTCCGGGCCGCGACCGAAGGGAGCTGTCACAGTTGTCATTCCCAACTGGAACGGCAAGGATCTCCTCGAAAAGTACCTGCCTTCCATTCTAGAGGCGCTCGCGGGCAATCCGGACAACGAAATCCTGGTCGTCGACAACGGATCTGCCGACGGCAGCGCGGAATTTGTGCGTAACAGCTTTCCGGCGGTGCAGGTGCTGGCGTTGCCCCGGAATCTCGGCTTCGGCGGCGGCTCGAACGAAGGCTTTCGCGCGGCCAAGAACGACATCGTCGTGCTGCTCAACAGCGATATGCGCGTGGCGCCCGATTTCCTTGCCCCGCTGCTGGAGGCGTTTCGCGATTCCGCCGTTTTCGCTGTCTCGTGTCAGATCTTCTTCACTGACCCAAACAAGGTTCGGGAAGAGACGGGCCTGACCCAGGGTTGGTGGCAGGATGGCAGCCTGCGGGTGCGCCACCGCGCCGACGCGGCCATCGACGATCTGTTTCCCTGCTTCTATGGCGGCGGCGGCTCGAGCGCCTTTGACCGCCGGAAATTTCTCGAATTGGGCGGCTTCGATCCGCTTCTGCGGCCCTTTTACCTGGAAGACACAGACCTCGGGTATCAGGCCTGGAAGCGCGGCTGGAAAGTGCTCTACCAACCGCGCAGCATTGTCTATCACGAGCACCGGGGCACGATCGGCAAGCGCTTCCGGGAAGAACAGATCCAGGCCGTCCTGAAAAAGAATTACGTGCTCTTCTGCTGGAAGAATATACACGAGTGGCGCCGGTTGGGCTCGCATTTCTTCTTCGGCTGGGCGGGCGCCGTTCTCAGCGTACTTTTCGGCGATGCTCCGGGCCGCCCCAATCTGGCGGCGTTGGGGCGCGCCTTCTGCCAACTGCCCGAAGCCGTGCGCTCGCGCTGGCGCGCCCTGGGCCTCGCCCGAGTGAGCGATACCGAGGCCCTCCGCCGTCCGCTTGGGGGCTATTATCGCGATCGTTTCGCGCCACTCGATCGGGCGCCCGAACGGTTGCACGTTCTGTTTGTCTCTCCTTATCCGATTTGCCCACCGGTACACGGCGGCGGCGTTTTCATGTACCAGACGTTGCGCGAACTCGCCAAACTCGCCGAGGTGCATGTAGTCGAGCTCCTCGACCTGGTGGAACAGGAAAAGGACAATCGGGAATTGCGCGACTTCTGCGCTTCCGCCGAGTGGATTATCCGGCCATCCGGCATGCCGAAGGGGATGGGGTCTCTTTTGCCGCGGGCCGTGCGCGAGTTCGCCAACGACGACGTGGAGTGGCTCATCCATCGCCAGCTTTATTGCCGGGCAATTGACGTGCTGCAACTCGAGTACCTGCCCATGGCGCAATACGGGGGCTCCTACGGGCGGCTGGTGAGTGCGCTCTTCGAACACGACATCTACTTTCAATCGATCGGCCGCGGCCTCGGACATATGTCCGGCGTCATCGGCGACGTCAAGGCCCGGTTCGAATACCTGCGCGCCTTGCGCTATGAGTTGCGCGCGCTGCCCGGATGCGATCAAATCCAGGTCTGCACGCCGGAAAACCGGGACTATTTGCTATCGTTCCTGCCGGACCTCGCACCCAAGCTCGAGGACGGCCTCCGGGCCGGCATCGATACGACTCGTTACGATTTCCGTCCGTGCGGCCGGGAGCCGCTGACCATGCTGTTTGTGGGCAGCTTCCGGCACGAACCCAACCGGGTGGCCGTGGACTGGTTCGTACGCCACGTTCTGCCCTTAATCCTGCAGCAACAGCCGGCGGCGCGGCTGGTGATCGCGGGGTCCGATCCGCCGCCGCCGCATGTCTATGGCGGCTCTTCGGCCTCGCTCGAAATGCTCGGCTACGTGGACGATGTGCGCGAGCCGCTGGCCCGTTATGCATTGTTCGTCTGCCCCGTCCTGAGCGGGTCGGGTGTGCGCGTGAAATTGCTGGAAGCGTTTGCGGCGGGCATTCCGGTAGTCTCCACGTTTGTAGGAGCCGAAGGACTGGCACGGAAAGACGGCGAGTTTTGTGCGCTGGCGGACCATCCGGCGGTTTTCGCCGGGCGCGTGCTGGCGCTATTTGAGGATACTGAAGCGGCTGCCGCCATGGCCCGGCGCGCGCGTGCCGAAGTGGAGTCCAACTGGGATATGGCGATTCTCACCGGCAGGCTGGCGGAGAGTTACCGGCGGTTGGTTGAGGGGAAGCGGAAGCGCGAAGCTACTGCGGCTTCAGAGCCCGTTTGAGACGGCTTACAATGTCGGAGGCAGTGCGATCCAACTCCGTAGAACCCGTGCCTTTCGGCGTGTGGTATGACGACCAGAGCACCTGGTGCGACTTGGGGTCGACCAGGAATACGGTCCCTTTGCCGCGCCCGAAGCTCGAGGCGGAGGCCGGGTTGGTCAGCTTGTTCGCCGTCTCGGTCGGAAGCGTCCCGGGAGCCGAGGTAGCAGCCGGACGGGCGACCGGATCCGGGTTCGTCGTGAGATCCACCAGTTTTCCCTCGAAAGCCTCGCCGATGCGGTCCGTGAAAATGGCATCGGCCAACTTCGGATCCGTGACCACCTGGAAGACGTGCTCATTGGTAATCCGGTTGGCGAGATATTGGTCGAATCCCCCCGACATCGGCAACAGGTACACCGAATGCACGGCCGACAGGTCGGCGCCAAACACCAACGCGCCGGAATATGAAAGGAGAAGTAAAAACCGCTTCATTGGTCCCATCATAACAATGGACGCTTTTTCCCATGTATAAAGACCGATCGATCACCGTAATTATTCCGTGTCTGAACGAAGAACAGGGGGTTGAATCGGTGCTCCGCGCCATGCCGGATTTCGTGGACGAAGTGATCGTGGTGGATAACAACTCCACCGACCGCACCTCCGAAGTGGCCGCGTCGCTGGGCGCCGAGGTTATTCGAGAAGAGGTCCGCGGATACGGGCGCAGCTACAAACGCGGTTTCGCACAGGCCACCGGCGACCTGATCATCACGCTGGATGGCGACCACAGCTATCCGGTGGATGCGCTTTCGTACCTCATTGAAGCGTTCCTGCACCTGGATGTCGATTTCCTGAATGCCTCGCGCTTCCCGGTGCGCGACCCGCGCGCCATGAGCTTCAAGCACAAGTTCGGCAACCTGGTGCTCTCGCTGGCCATGACGGTGCTGTTTTTCCGCTGGGTACGTGATTCGCAATCGGGCATGTGGGTCTTGCGCCGCTCGATTGTGAAGGAGATGAAGCTGGAGTCCGACGGCATGGCCTTCTCGGAGGAGATCAAGATCGAGGCGCTGCGCAATCCGCGCATACGTTTCGGCGAGATTTCGATCCAGTACTCGTCGCGCCTCGGGGAAAAGAAGCTGAACCCTTGGCGCGACGGGTTCCGCAACCTGGCGTTTCTGGCCAAAAAGCGCTTCTTTCGATGAATCTCACCGCGATCGTGCCCGTGTGGAACGGCCGGGACTTGCTGGCGCGCCTGCTCACCAGCCTGGAAGCGCAGACTCAGCCGGCTTCCGAGGTGGTGGTCATGGACAACGGCTCGACCGATGGGGCGCCGGAGATGGCGCGTGAGCGGGGCGCGCGTGTCATCGGCATGGGACGCAACGCCGGTTTCGCGCCTGCCGTGAACCGGGGCATCCGCGAGTGCGGCGGAGAATGGATCGCGGTGCTCAACAGCGATGTGGAACTCGCGCCCGACTATTTTGAGACGCTGATGTCCACGGGCGCTCCGTTCGCGACCGGCAAGATTCTGATGGCGGATGCGCCGGAGCGCATCGATGCAACGTTTGATGCGGTATGCCGCGGCGGGGTCGCCTGGCGTGTGGGTCACGGGTTCCTGGATGGCCCGGCCTTTTCCCAGCGGCGGCCTATCTGGTCGCCGCCGTGGACCGCCGTTTTGTTCCGCGCCGAGGTGTTCGAGAGAGTGGGTCTGCTCAACGAAGCTTTTGAATCATATTACGAAGACGTGGAATTCGGCCTGCGCTGCGCGGAGCAGGGCATATCGGGGTTGTATGTGCCGGAAGCAGTCGCCTGGCACCGCGGCAGCGCTGCCTTGGGCCGTTGGCACCCGGAAGTCGTCCGCCGCATCGCGCGGAATCAGTGTTACCTGGTGGCGCTGCACTTTTCCATTCATGAGGCCTGGCAGATTCTGGTGGCCCAGGGCCTATGGGGCTTGATAGCCGTTCGCCATGGAGCCTGCTGGGCGTGGCTCCGCGGCAAACTGCAGGGCATCCGGGCGGCTGGATTGTTAAGCAAGAACGCCGCGACACTCGCGGACGATTTGTTACTGACCGAGGAGCGCATCCTTTACGAGACCCAGCAAGCAACGGGCTTCGATTGGTACTGGCGGTTGTACTTCCTGCTTACTCAGAGTGGAAAAAAATGACTCATGCCCCGCATCGGCATCATCATCGTCACGTTTAACTCGGGAGCTGTGATCGGCGCCTGCCTCGACGCCGCGCTGCGGACCGGCGCGGAGATCGTGGTCGTGGATAATGCCTCGACGGATGCTACCGTTGCCGAGGCCGCCCGCCGCAGTGTGCGTCTCATCACGAATCCGGCGAATTTGGGGTTTGGAGCGGCCGTAAATCAAGGCTTCGCAGTATTGAAGTTCCCTTACGTACTGATACTGAATCCGGATGCAATTCTCGGCAGCAGCCTGGAACCGCTTCGGGAAGCCTGTGAGCTCCCCGGCGCGGCGGGAGCTGGGGGGCAACTCTTGAGCCCCGAAGGCCGACCGCAGGTGGGCTTTATGGTTCGCAAACTCCCCGGCCCGGCTGCGCTGATCCTGGAAGCGCTCTTGGTTAACCGCATCTGGCCACGCAATCCAATCAACATGGAATACCGCGGCTTGGGCCTGGACTATTCCGTCTTGCAACCAGTAGAACAGCCGGCTGGCGCCTTCCTGATGATCCGCCGCACGGTTTGGGAAGAGTTGGGCGGGTTTGACGAGCAGTTCTGGCCGATCTGGTTTGAAGATGTGGACTTCTGCCGCCGTGCAGCCGATCGGGGGTATCTTTTGTATTACGTGCCCCAGGCTGTGGCAAAACATACGGGTGCGCACTCGATTTCGGCCCTGACAGTGGAGATGCGGCGCATTTACTGGTATCGTAGTCTACTTAGATATTCTGCCAAGCATTTCCGCCCGGCAGGGGTGCGAGCGGTGAGTTTGGCGGTAATCACGGGTTCCTGTCTGCGCGCCATTCTGGAATCAGCGCTCGCGGGGAGCCTTCGGCCCCTGGCAGAGTATGGCAAGGTAGTACGGTTCGCCGGTCGTTTCTTATTCGGCCCGGCGGTCGTCCCCTAGAGTAAACAGACGTACAGAACAGAAAGGTCGGGCTCTCAGGTTTCCGTTCATGGCTCAAAGCGACTTCGTCTCTGTCACGATAGTTACCTACAACAGCGGGCATTTTATCCGGCGCTGCCTGGAATCGGTGCTGGCGCAGAAATATCCACTCAAAGAGATCCTCGTCGTCGATAACGCCTCCACCGACGGCACCATCGATATCCTCGAACAGTTTGAAGACCGCTGCCAGATCTACTACAACGAGGAGAACGTGGGGTTCGCGGCGGCGCAGAATCAGGCGATCGGCTTATCGAACGGCGGATGGGTGCTGACGCTGAATCCCGACGTCCTTCTGCTTCCCAACTTCATTCAGGCGCTGGTGGACGCGGGGCAAGCCGATTCCCGGATCGGGGCGGTCTGCGGCAAGCTGCTTACCATGTCGGCGCATTTTGAGATCCCCACCCGGCCGGTGGTGGATTCCACGGGCATTTACTTCAATCCCATGCTGCGCCATCTGGACCGCGGCAGCCAGGAAGTGGACAACGGGCATTATCTGCAGTACGAATACGTGTTCGGGGCTACGGCCGCGGCGGCGCTTTACCGGCGCAGCATGATCGAGGATGTGGCCATCGACGGCGAATTCTTCGATTCCGATTTCTTCGTTTACCGCGAGGACGCGGACGTCGCCTGGCGCGCCCAACTGATGGGCTGGAAATGCCTGTATGTGCCGTATGCGCGCGGTTATCACGTGCGGAAAGTCCTGCCGGGAAACCGGCGCGCGCTGCCCCCAGAGATCAATATGCACTCGGTGAAGAACCGCTTCCTGATGCGCATCAAGAATATCTCACCCGATCTCTACCGGCGCAACTGGTTTTCCATCATGGCGCGGGACCTGACGGTGGTGGCGTGCTGTCTGCTGTGGGAGCACACTTCCCTCAAGGCGTTCTGGTTTCTGGCCCGCAATTGGAAACGCGTGGTTGGCAAGCGGCGGCAGATTCAGGCGCGGCGGCGGATGGATGACGAATACATGGCGAGCTGGTTCCACTACGCCCCGGTGAGCAAACAGGCCCCCAAGAAAATGGCGCGCCTGCACTCCCGCTCAGCAACCGCCAAAACGTAAGGCAGAGCGGAGTCGATGCGCCTCGCCCTGCTCGGCACGCGCGGCATACCGGCCCGGTACGGCGGCTTCGAGACCTTCGCGGAAGAGCTTTCCACGCGCCTGGCGCCGCGCGGCCACGAAGTGACGGTCTACTGCCGCGAGCGGTTTTCCGAGACCTTTTACCGCGGTGTCAAGCTGCAATATCTTCCCACAGTCCGCCACAAGTATTTCGATACGCTGGCTCACACGCTCCTCTCGACTCTGCACCTGTTGGGGAAACGCGCGGACGCTGCCCTCTACTGCAACGGGGCCAACGCGATATTCACCTTGGCGCCACGCTGTTTCGGCATCCCGGTGGCCCTCAATGTCGATGGCATCGAGCGGAAGCGCAAGAAGTGGAACCGGCTGGCCCGAGCGTGGTACCTGGTATCGGAGCGGCTGGCCACGTTTTGCCCCAGCGCCGTGGTCACCGACGCCCGGGCCATTCAGGATTACTATCTCGAACGCTACGGAAAGGAAAGCGTCTTCATTCCCTATGGCGCCGCAGTCGGGCGCCTCTCGAGCACCACGGCGCTGGATAAGCTCGGTCTGGAGCCCGGCCGGTATTTTCTCTTCGTGAGCCGCATGGAACCGGAGAATCGCGCGCTCGAAGTACGGCAGGCATTTGAAACGGTTTCGACCAGCCTCAAGCTGGCGCTGGTGGGCGACGCGCCGTACGCGCAGGGCTACATCCGCCGCGTGCGCGACACACAGGACGCCCGCGTGGTGATCCCCGGTGCTGTCTACGGGGAAGGCTATCACGAACTGGAATCCCATTGCTTCGCCTACATCCACGGTACCGAGGTGGGCGGCACCCACCCGGCGCTGATTGAAGCCATGGGCCGAGGCGCCCTGGTGCTGTATCGCAATACTCCGGAGAATGCGGAAGTAGCGGGTGACTCCGGACTGCCCTTCGAGCCCGACGAACTGCCCGCGAGACTGCGCCAGGCGCTCGCCATGAGTGAGGGCGAACGGGAAGCGCTGCGCCAAAAGGCCATGGAGCGCGTGCGCGCACACTACTCGTGGGACGCGGTGACCGAGGCGTATGAGAAGCTGCTGGCGGGGATGATCGCCTCGCGCGGGCAACAGAGAGAGAAGTAGAATAGCGGCGTACACCGTCGAACTCGTCCCTACCGCAGGGCCACTGCGAGCCTCGTATGCTGGTAATGGCGCGCCTGTTCGCGCGCCGTGCGGCCCTCGCCGTTGCGAATGTTCGGATCGGCGCCGGCTGCGAGCAGCGCCTTTACCGCCCTGGTATCCCCGAAGTCTATAGTGGCCGCGTACATCAAAGGGGTGTAGCCGGACTCATCGGCTGCATCGATGGGCACCTTTGCGGCGACCAAGGCCGGGATCACCGCCGGACGGTTGGCAATCACCGCCCAGTGGAGCAAATTGATGCCGGTGTTTTCGGTGATACTGGCGGGCGCTCCCGCGGCGATCAAAGTCTGGACCACATCCGTGTATCCGAAGGTCACGGCGGCGGCTAGCGGCGTGTTGGCGCGAGTGCCGGCCGCCGGGTCGGCGCCGTGGGCGAGAAGCAGCTTCACGTTGTCCAGATCGCCGGTCAGGGAGGCGAAGACCAGCGGCGTGTTGCGCGGGCGAACGCCTTCGGGAGCTTTCCACTCGGCGCCGGCACCGAGCAGCGCTTCGATCGCACCCGCCGTACCGCGATAAGCCGCGGCAATGGTTAGAGCGTCGCAACCGGAGGCCGCCCTGAGTTTGGGATCGGCGCCGCGCGCCAGCAGCAGCCGGACCTTGGGGGCGTCGTGGGCCACCATCATGAGCAGGGTGGTGCCGCCACCGGTTTGGGAGTCAGGGTCCAGGCCGGCATCGAGCAGCGCCGCAAGCTGGGGCGTCGTGCCGAACAGAGTGGTACGAACCCAAGGGGCCGCATCTGCCGCGGCCGCATCCGCAAGTTTCGCGTTCTCCGGCTGGCGCGGCGATTCGGGAAGCGCCGAAAGCAGGGCCATCACCGCCCAACAGCTCCCCGCATAGGACAAGTACTCGTCCTTTTGATACGGGAACCCTGTGGGGAAGTACGTGGGACTCACGGATGCCGGGGAGAGCATGCGGGTACGGACGCGCCAGGTCCCAGCGGGGTCCTGCGTGGAAATGAGAAATCGAATTGCCTTCTCCCGAGCCGGGCCGGTCGCCTTACCGGCTTGGTACAACGCGAAAAGCGCCTCCCCGGTGGAGTAGGCGTCGGGCCGATAACCAGGCAGCTCCGGCCACCCGCCATTCGGCTGCTGCAACGCGGTTAAATCCTTGCGTGCTACATCGGCTTCGGCCTGCGGAGCGTCCGCCCAAAGGAGGCCCATCAGCCGGAAAGCGGCGTCTTCGGTGGACTCCGGGCGGGTCGCCAGCAGCCACCGCCGTGCCCGCAGAAGGCACATGTCGCGTTCCTCGCGGAGTTCCTCCGGGAGGTAGAGGCGAATGGCGCGCACGGCCGTGGCGGTGGCGGTGAAGGCGCTGCTCGAGTGCGGCGGCCGGAAATCCGACGTGACCCAGTGCCCATCCCGCTGCCAACTCGCCAGACGGCGTGCATAGACGGCAGTAGTCAACCCTGGTTCGAGCCCAGCCGCGTGCGCCGCCATCAGAAGATAACTCTCGTTGGGCGTGGGATCGTTGAGGGTGGCGGCCTGTAGGGCATCGTCCAGCGCCCCCAGGCTGCGCAATCCGCGGAACGTCTTCTCCTCGACGGCGGCGAGCACGGCGGGATCGAAACTTACTCCCCGGCTGCGCGCCAAATGGAACATCAGAATGGGAAGAATATTGTGATGGCAGGAGACGCAAGCTCGCTTGGCAACGAAGGTCGCGGCAGAGCGCTCCAGGGGCGGGAGTGCGCGCGCGACGGCTCTTCGGACGGCCGGCGCGGATTGCGCCGATAGAGCCTGCGCCAGTACACCAAACAAGAATACGCTGCGAAGCACGCGACCTCTACGCGAGCGATCATAACATCTTCCGTTGCCGGTGAGTGCACCGTAGAATGGATTCAGTGTCCCCTCCTTTCCGCTCCTATGTGCTGGTGTGCCGCGAACAGATCGCTCGCAACTACCGGAACGTTTGTGCGGTGGTCGGTCCCCAGGTGGACGTTGCCGGCGTGGTTAAAGCCGATGCCTACGGCCATGGGGCGCTGGAAGTGTCGCGCGTGCTGGTGGCCGAAGGGGCGCGTTGGCTGGCGGTCAGTTCGGTCGAGGAAGGCGTCAACCTGCGCTGCGGGGGCATCCACCAGCCCCGCATCCTCGTGATGGGCGGCTTCCTTTCCTATGAGGGTGAGGCTCTGGTGGAGTATGACCTCACGCCGGCCGTTCATTCGTTCGGTCAAATGCGCGATCTGGAACGGCTGGCGGAAGCGTCCGGCAAAACCATACCGTTTCACCTGAAGATCGATTCCGGCATGGGCCGATTGGGAACGCGGGCCGGCGGGCGCGAGATTCTGGCCGCACTGGGCGAGGTGCGTTATGCCCGTCTGGAAGGCTTGATGACGCATTTCGCGTCCGCCGCCGATTACACCACCACGCAGACCGCCGACCAGCTCGTCTACTTCCACGCCATCTGCGCCGAGTTGAAACAGGCGGGGGTCAGCGGACTGCATCTGCACACCTCGAGCACGAACGCCATCGGTTACGGGCGCACAGAGGGTTGGCACGACATGGTAAGGGCTGGTCACGCGCTCTACGGTTACGTCTCGCCCGCCCGTGGGGAGGGACCGCGCCAACTGCTGGAGGTCCACCCGGCCCTCACGTGGAAGGCCAAGCTGCTGGCCGTGAAGGACATCCCGGAAGGCGCCCGGGTGGGGTACGGCGGCTCTTTTCGGGCGCCCCGGCCGATGCGCATCGGCATCCTGGGGGCTGGCTACGCCGATGGTCTCTTTCACCGGCTATCCAACCGCGGAAAAGTCATTGCGGATGGAAGGCTCACTCCGATCCTCGGGACGATCTCGATGGACCTGACCACCGTGGATCTCAGTCACACGCGGGCGCTCGGTCCCGGTGGCGAAGTCACCCTGCTCGGCGCCGAAGGCGAAGCGCGTCTGGATGCCCAACAAATCGCGAGAGTTGCCGGCACCATCTCGTATAACATTCTTTGCGGCATTAGCGCGCGCGTGCGCCGTGTCTACGTTTAAGAATCCGTCGTTGTTCAAAAGGGTACTAAACGTGCTCAGCGAGAGTCCCATTCGGAAGCGGAATGCTTAATTCCGGTGATATGATGGGGGGGTAAATGAGCTTACTGTCGCCGAGACTTCAACTAAAGATCGCGCAGAAGCAGATTCTGACACCCGGCCTGGTGCAGATGGTTACCGTGCTCCAGCTTAATCGCTTGGAGCTAAAGGAGATGATCACTCAGGAGATCGTCAAGAATCCGGTTCTGGAGGAGTCCACCGAGGAACCTGGGGAAGAGATCACTCCGGAGGAACTGCTGCCGCTGCTGGAGCCGGACCGGGTTGCCGATCCGGCCGATCGCCAGATTCTTGAAGCCAGCGTCCTGAGCGCGGCCAGCCCGCTCGATGGAAACCTCGCCGATGTCGCCATTAACGGTAGTGTCTTTGCCGATGCCGAAGAGACCGCGGCGGCCATCGCCACACCGGATACCGTAACCCCCGATCCGATCGAGCCGGCCACTGCCACCGATCCTTTCGATGAGATCGATTTTGGCTCCTTTTTCGACGATTACCTGGACCCCGGCTACAAAAGCCCGGCATCGGAATCAGTCGAAAAGCCCTCGTTTGAGACTTTTCTCTCGGCTCCCTTCACCTTGGGCGATCATTTGCGGTCACAACTCAGCGTCAGCCTGATTTCGGACCGGGCGCGTAATGCCGCCGAGTCCATCATCGGCAACCTCGATGAGGACGGATACGTTTCGGCATCGCTCGAAGAGATCGCTATCGGCGGCGAACATACCATCGAGGAGGTACAAGAAGCTCTGCGCGTGGTTCAGTCGCTTGATCCTGCCGGAGTAGGGGCACGCAATCTGAAGGAATGCTTGCTGCTGCAGATTGAGAGTATCAACGGTAAAGGCGGGGTGGCATGGCAGATTGTGTCTTCCCACATGCGGCTGCTCGAGACCCACCAACCCAAAGAGATCGCCAAGCTGATGGGGCGGCCGATGGATCACGTAGAGACCGCCATCGACATGATCCATCACCTCAATCCGCGTCCGGGGTTGCGTTACTCCGGAGCCGGCGCCCGGGTAGTGGAGCCGGACGTCTATTTCATTAAGGATGGCGACGATTACATCATCCAGATGAACGACGACGAGGTCCCGCAACTCCGCCTGAACGTGCAGTACCGCAAGATGCTCGACCGGGACAATGGCGCCACCAAAGAGGTCCGCGATTATGTGCGCGAGCGGTACACCTCCGCGATCCAGCTCATGAAGAATATCGAACAGCGCAAGCAGACGATCCTCAAGGTTTGCCAGGCGATTGTGCGTCGCCAGACGGAATTTCTATCGCATGGCCTGGATCAGCTCAAGCCCATGATGATCAAAGAGGTGGCCGAGGAAGTGGGTGTCCATCCCTCGACGGTGAGCCGGGCGGTGGCCAGTAAATACGTGCATACGCCGCAGGGCGTTTTTGAGCTGCGCTATTTCTTCTCGGAGGCGGTGCAGGGGCCTTCCGGGAGCGGCACTCCGTTACTTCTGTTGAAACGCCAGGTGAAGAAGATGATCGAGGACGAGGACCGTACCCGCCCTCTGACCGATGAGCAGATTACGGCCATGCTGCAAGCCAAAGGCATCAATGTCACGCGGCGGACCGTGGCCAAATACCGTGAAGACATGAAAATCCCCTCCACGCATCAACGCCGCGTGCGGAACTGATCCGCGCGACGCGCCTGACCGTAGCGTCTCCGGGTTCCGACAATAAGAGTTATAAAGAAGAAGGGGGGTGTCGGCAGCCCCCGATGGAGAACCCATGAAAATCACGTACACGGGTAGACAGGTGGAACTGGCTCCGGCCCAGTTGAAAAAGCTGGAAATGCGCTTCGCCAAAGTCGGGAAGCTGCTCGACGGCAAACGGGAGTGCGAAGCGCACGTGATTCTATCGCTGGAGCGCCATTTACATCACGCCGAAGTCACAG
>Ga0075030_100000728_pt1 | contig 29055 bp, 28 predicted proteins | sample LitLauG_LLR_2012_FD_71393 | JGI IMG/M metagenome (GOLD analysis project Ga0075030, IMG submission 71393) | Freshwater sediment microbial communities from Pennsylvania, USA - Little Laurel Run_MetaG_LLR_2012 | ecosystem: Environmental > Aquatic > Freshwater > Creek > Sediment | place: USA...
GGTGAGTGTGGGCACGCTTGCTCGGGCACCGCTGGCGGGAGGTGCGCCGCGGGAGGTTGTTGACCAGGTACAGTGGGCGGACTGGGGGCCTGATAGCAATAGCTTGGCGATTGTCCGCGACGTAGGCGGCCAGAATCGTTTGGAGTATCCCGCCGGTAAAGTTCTCTACGAGACCGGGGGATGGATCGGCCACATACGGATTTCTCCAAAGGGTGACCACATTGCTTTCTTGGACCATCCCGTCCAGGGCGATGACAGTGGGTCGGTGGCCGTAGTAGATCTCGCTGGCAAGAAAACTACGCTGTCGACTGGGTGGTATAGCAACCAGGGGTTGGCGTGGTCGCCCGATGGCCGCGAAGTCTGGTTTACCGGAAACAAATCCGGCATCGATCGCGCGTTGTACGCGGTCACGCTCTCCGGCAAAGAGCGCCTGGTAGCTCGAATGCCTGGGACGTTGATGTTGCTAGATCTATGGAAAGACGGCCGTGCACTTCTGAATCGCGCCAGCTGGCGGCGCGAGTTGACGGCCGCATCCAGCGATGGCAAAGAACGCGACCTCACGTGGCTTGACTATTCCTATCCCGCAGACATTTCCGCGGACGGCCAGACACTTCTTTTTGACGAAGAGGGTGGTGGTGGCAGCCTGGCATACGGGAAATCCGGTGGGCTTAGCTACGCTGTGTATCTGCGCAAGACCGATGGCTCTCCCGCAGTTCTGTTGGGCGAAGGCGCGGCTGTCGCTTTGTCTCCGGACGAAAAATGGGTAATGGCGCAAACTCAGGATTCCCCGGCACAACTGATCCTGCTGCCAACAAAAGCGGGGGATTCCAAACCGCTCACTCATGATTCCATCAACCATGCGTGGGCGCGCTGGTTTCCAGATGGGAAGCGCGTCCTGTTTTCCGGTAATGAGCCCGATCACGGCGTGCGGCTTTACGTGCAGGATGTGGACGGAGGCAAGCCCAAGGCAATCAGTCCCGAGGGCGTCCATGCGACCGCTTTCTTGGTTTCGCCAGATAGCCAGTCCGTTGCGGCCATTGGCCCCGATCAGCAGGGATATTTCTATCCCGTCAGCGGAGGAGAGCCGCGGCCCATTCGCGGCCTGGAGGCCGGAGAGCAGCCGGTCGCCTGGTCGCTGGACGGGCGATCACTATACATCTACCGTCCCGGAGAACTTCCGGCCAAAATTTACCGGCTGGATTTGGCCACCAGCCAGAAAACTTTTCTGAGACAACTGATGCCCGGTGATCCTGCCGGCGTCGAGACCATCGGTCCTATCTTGCTTACGCCGGATGCCAAAACCTGTGTCTATGGCTACCATCGAACCCTTTCGGATCTCTACCTGGTGGACGGATTGAGGTAGGCCTTTGCTCTACTGGACCATCTGATACCAGTCTTCTCCGCTTCCACCGTCATGTGACTACCAATGGTTGACGCAGCCAGATGGCATGCGTTCTACACGGCGCACAGCGCCACAACGATAAATGAAAACGGAAGCCGTCAGCAGTATGCTGTGGCGAGGCGTGTGGTCCGGAGGTCTTCGGCCTTACTGGTGTGAAGACCTGCCGCTTTTGCAACGCCACTTCTTGTGAGTAAAATTGAGATGTTTCACCGGTAACAGGGAGGGTACAAGACCGACTTTGTAAACTTAGAAAGACGGGTGGCACAAACCTTTACAACCGTCGGGCCAGTGGAACTATCGCAAGTGTCTAAATTCTAGACAGTTCAACCCATCAAGCAAGCAGAGTGAGAGGGTGCTCAAGGGCAGAGTCATTGTCGAACATGAAGAATCATTGGTCAATATTGCTTAGTATTCGGCTTAGGACTTGCTTTAGTATTACCCGGTAGCGTACATTGACGAGTAATAAGGGGTGCTGATGCCCCGCAACAGAACGTTGTAGGAGTATCACTCCCGCCGGGTATAGACCCCAGGGACTTCCCAGTCCCCCTGTGCTATCCGATGAGCGTCAGATGGTCAGGTTGGGCTCGGAGCCAGCGCTAATTAGTGGAGTTTCCACATGGCAATATGCAAAGTCCTGGTCGTCGAGGATGACGAAACTGTTCGTCTTATGTTGCGCGAAGGATTGCAACGCAGCGAGTTTGAAGTGGTGGATGCCTCGAACGTGCGCGATGCTCTAAAGCTTATCACGACAGAAAATTTTGACGTCCTGCTCTCAGACCTGCACATGCCTCTCGCCGGAGATGGCTTCACCCTCGTCAGCGCCATGCACCATCCTCATCCGCATGCGTTAACTGTGGTTCTAAGCGGGTATCCAGCGCTGGACGAGGCAATGGCTGCGATTCTCCACCAGGCCGATGAAATCTTTGTGAAACCGATTCGAATCGGCGAGCTTAAAGACCTCATTCGCAAAAGGATAGCTGAACCTCACACTAGGAAACGGGTGAAGCCGGAGTCCGTCGCCTCCATATTAGAGCGGGAAATCGGGGTTACCATTCAGAATTGGCTCGATATGGTGGACCAGGATGCGGAGCTGATGCTCGTAACCTGTACGAGGTAAGCCATGCCAGAAGAAACGGACCCCAAGATCTCGGAAGAGTTGCTAAGAGCTTCTGAGCTTAGATATCGTCGGCTCTTCGAAACCGCCAAAGATGGAATCCTGATTCTCGACGCGAAGACAGGAGAGATAACAGACGTTAACCCATTCCTGCTTAATTTGTTGGGCTTCGCGTATGACGAGTTTATTGGGACCCGACTCTGGGAGATTGGGCCGTTCAAAGACATTAAGGAAAGCAAGCTGGCATTTGTAGAGTTGCAAGAGAAAGAGTATATCCGCTATGAATCCCTCCCGCTTCAAACCAAAGACGGCCGGTCCGTTGCCGTGGAGTTTGTCAGCAACGTCTATGGATTGAGTGGAGGGACGAGGGTCATTCAATGCAACATTCGTGACATCAGCAAGCGCAAGCAAGCGGAGGAAGCGCTGCACCAAAGCGAAGAGGAATACCGCCTTTTCTTCCAATCGAATCTGGCGGGCAACTATATATCCACGCCCGACGGTAAAGTTCTGGCGTGCAATTCTGCTTTCGCGGGGATGTTTGGATTCACTTCCATCGAGGACGCGCTGAAACAGAATCTTGGTTCGCTCTACCGGGACCCCAGAGATCGAGAAGTATTTGTGGATGCGCTGAAAAATCATTGTCAGCTAGGACATCCGAACGTGAACTCCACCGTCCCGATGGCAGGCCTGTGCATGTGATCGAGAGTGCCATCGGCAAGTTTGACAAGCAGGGCGAATTGATTGAAATTCTCGGTTATCTCATTGATGAAACGGAGCGCAGAAAAACCGAGCAACAGTTGCGCCAGGCCCTGAAAATGGAGGCTGTCGGCCAGCTCGCCGGAGGGATTTCTCACGATTTTAACAATCTTCTCGGCGTCATCAACGGGTACAGCGAGATTCTTCTGCGGAATCGGGAAACCGCAGGGGCAGCACGAAGCCAAATCCAGCAGATCCTGAAGGCCGGCCAACGCGCCGCTTCGCTTACGCAGCAGCTTCTGGCCTTCAGTCGCAAGCAGGTACTGCAACCTAGAGTGCTGAGCCTAAACCTTGTTCTCCGGGAAGTCGACCAGACGTTGCTCCATCTGATTGGTGAGGACATCGAAGTGAGATCCGAACTCGACCCTGATTTGGAGGCGGTAAAGGCGGACCCGACCCAAATGCGACAGGTTATCCTCAACTTTTGCATCAATGCCCGCGACGCCATGCCCGAGGGGGGCAAAATCACCATTGAAACGGCGAATGTAGAAGTGGATGAGTTGCTAGCCGGGCAACATCCTCCCATGAAGCCTGGCCGCTACGTTCGACTGTCGGTGAGTGACACCGGCACCGGAATGGACAAGGAAACCTTATCTCACGTTTTCGAGCCCTTCTTCACGACCAAGGGAGCGGACAAGGGCACGGGACTGGGCTTGGCCACGGTGTATGGCATTGTGAAGCAGAGCGGTGGCTACGTGTGGGTATACAGTGAGCCAGGCCAAGGAACAACTTTTTCCGTGTATCTGCCACCTGCGATCGAAGAGGCAGAGCCTAGCGAGCGGGAGGCCGAGCCGCGAGAAATCATGCGCGGATCAGAAACGATCCTGCTCGTGGAAGATGCCGCTCCATTGCGAGACATGACTCGCGAACTCCTAAAGGGAAGCGGCTACACCGTGCTGGAGGCAGCAGACAGCAAGCTAGCCATTGAGATTGCCGACCGGTATGACGGGGACATCGCATTGCTGCTAACCGATGTGGTGTTGCCGAAGGTCGGAGGGCCCACTTTGGCAAAAAGACTGTTGCAACGAAGATCCGGAATGAAAGTCCTCTACATGTCCGGGTACGCAAATGACGCAATCGTCGACGGTGGAGTGCTGAAGCCGGGCACGGCTTTTCTCCAGAAGCCGTTCGCCGCGAAAGAACTTGCCAAGAAAGTGCGCGAGCTACTGGATACACCACAGGATCTCCTTCCCGTGTAAACGCGCTTAGCATCCTCACGTGCATGTTCATCGAGTGCCTCGCGAAGGTCCTGAATCACTTGTTCCAGTTCGCCGGCATCACGAGTACCTACCGCCTTCGTGACAAGGATTTCAATTCGGTCCTGCAGGCGGCGGTTTGCGGGGGTCATACATACCTCCTATCGAGCGTAAAGTGTTTATGCAACTATAGGACCGTCGTACTCCCAAAACGGGGAGTTCGAACAAGTAATCTTGATCACGGTTGGTGATCGAAGAGATGGCCGCGTCGGACTGAGTCCCTGACCCCGACGATTAGGAGCGAGCCCCCGGTTGAAAAGCGTAACCCATCCCCGAGAACGAAATGGCGCTCTATTACGAGTGCATGGCGTCGTGTGCGCACATCGTGCTTGACATCGCCACATCGCCGACGTTGTTAGAGATGGGGATTTTAACAGTTACTCGAGCGAGACAAAGATGTGCATTGCGCCTTCCAGGGATTGGAAAGCGGTCATTCAGGGAAGGGGTTGATGCCGTCTAGGTAGGTAGCTAGAACTCTTTCCCCATTGTCGTCGAAATCAACGAACTTGATGCCGTTGCCGAACTGGGCGTGGCGGGTGACGACGCGTCCCCGCATGCGCACAGAGCCATCGCTGAGCCAGAGCGTGGCGGTGACATCAGTACCGACGGGAAGTGGCATCATCAATTCGACGTAGCAGCCGCCACGGCTGAGGTCGGTAGTGGTCATACGGATGGGAACGTCGCTGCCCTTCTCGCGAAGCTCGATCTGAACCTGAACGGCGTATCGAATATCGCGGCGGCGATCAGGCGGCGCCATGACATGCTTGAAGAGCTGCTGGTCACGAAGATTCATAAAATCGGCTCCGGTCCTAGATTGATGACGATTCCCAGGGCCTTCGCCTGGCTATCGGTACATCTGTGGAATGGGATTAGGACGGGTGTCGCCTACGAGGTCACTAAAGTGATCTCGTTGAAACGTGTCGTGTTCAACGATAGGCGGCAGCGTCCAGTAGCTCAGTAGGCGGTTGCGTTTCGATCTCAGCCTCGGCATGAGCAAGACTCGCCTCGCAAATAAGCCTGGGGTGGTTCCTCGAAAGCCAATTTGGCATTCTCCATGCCATTCGTACGTTCGAGGTTTTATCTTCCCGCTTCGCTCCTTCTTCGAAAACGGATTCTTGTTTTCCCTAGAGACCAAGGCGGAGTAAATCGCCTCACCGCACTCTTATGACCCGTGGGTACGGTTGCGGCCACACAACTCGATTTCGCGACCGAATGAGTCGATTGGCTCCCGTGTCGGAGCAGTAACTGTTACCGATGGCGTACCAGACGCAGTACCAGAAGGCCATCCCATCCCGACTTTGGGCCATGTACGTTAGTGCTTTACTGGGCTAATCTGACCTTGCTCAACCACTAAAACCTAAACGAGGCGGAGGCCAAGTGAAGCATCTTCTTTTTTCGATTCTCGTGTTGTGCGCGACGGCGCGGGCCGAACATCTTGCATTGGCAACCGACCCCCTGCCCGATGCGCCTAGCTCTCGGCCCTTCTGGACCGTCGAGAACAAGATTGGTTTCGTCGCCCTCGGGAGCCTGGTCGCCGCGGATGCCATCACCACCCAACGCGGGTTGAACCAGGGTTACCATGAGGCGAATCCTGTGATGCGTCCATTTGTTACACGCGGCGCGGGCGGAGAAGCGCTGGGCTCGGCACTTGGTTTTGGAGCTGGGGTGGGGACCGTCTACCTGTTGCACCATACGCATCATTACAAAGCAGAGCGCATCGTGATGCGCTTGATGGTAGCCGGCGAAAGTGCAGTCCTCGCGAATAACATCGCCGTGCTTCGCTAGACGTAGCTGTCCCGGGAGCATGGCACCTATCTCAATTTGAATGTTAATCGACTCTGGCTTGACTATTACACGCTAAAACCGAACCGCAACCGCTCATTACTGGCAAGCAGGCGGGATTCAGTCGTGACCCGTTGATCCATCTTCCCAACGCTGGGTCAGCGTGGACAGTACCTTGGAAATGTTGCTCAGAGCTTGATGACGGGGCACCAAAGCCAGAAGTCGTCTTCACTACTCGTTCCGTTGGGTCTTGTAGCCTTGACAACCCAAAACCCAGTCACGGTAGTCTCAATTTGAAATAAAGGGGCAAGCATAAATCCGCTGCTCGAGTAGTGTGATCCAGACAAGCCCCTATCGAGTGACCGTAATAGTCACGACTGCCGATTGAGTATTCGAACCGCCGACAGACGCAACCGCGGTGACCGAATACTGACCGGTTGGAGTCGCCTGCCCGGGGGAGGGCGCCGGAGACGAACTGATTGCGCCACACGCGGTCATTCCAATGGCAGCGAACATCGCGAGCAACAGAAGGAGCCCAATATATGCGGAACGCCGATGTTTCTTGGGCGTCTTGCTCTGTCCCGGCATTACAAAGAGCGCAAACCCGGCCGGGAAGATAAGGAATGCAAGCGCCCTGCTTGAAATCCGCGGGAAAAGCGATGGCCGCAGCTGCCCGAGAACTCCGTTTGTCCCCGTGGTGTGGACCGTCATTGTAATAGTAGCAGGGGCATTGTTGCCGCTCAGCACTACCTGCGTAGGCGCAAACGCACAACTGGATTTCGCCGGCAGGCCCGTGCAAGAAAAGGTGACACTGCCTGTCATCCCCCCAACCGGAGTGATGGTCAGCAGCGTGCTTGCTGAGTGCCCCTGCTCGATCGTCAGCAACCCCGGATTGGCAGTCAAGGAATAGTTCGGCGGAACGTTCACGCCGGTGCCGCCGAGCGCCACTTGTTGAGGGCTGTTGGCAGAGTTATCCGAGAATTGCAGCGATGCGCTTTCGGCACCAATCAGGGAGGGCTTGAACGTCACACTGACGGTGCACTGGGAGCCCGCATTCAGTGTGCTCGGGCAGTTGTTCATCTGGCCAAAATCGCCAGCGTTTGCTCCCGCAATGCCGACCGAAGCAATATTTAACGGACCATTCCCGGTATTCGAAAGCGTCACCGGCTGCGGCGATGATATTACACCGATCGTCTGATTGCCGAAGGCCAGCGCCGCAGGCGAAAGGGTGGCGATCGGGACCGAGAAACCGGTTCCGGTTAGGCTGGCACTTTGTGGGCTGCCCGGTGCATCGTCGGTCACAGTTAGCGTAGCGGCACGCTGTCCAACGGCAGTAGGAGCAAAGGTTACAGTGACCGTGCAGGTTCCTGCGGTTGGCAGAGGAGAGCTGCAAGTATTGTTCTCAGAAAAGTCGCCCGGGTTCGCCCCGGTGAGCGAAATTCCCCTAATTGTAACTGTCGTCGAGGCATCGTTGGCGATTGTAAAAAGTTGCTGGGCGAAAGATCCCACCGCAACGGAACCAAAGTTCTCGCTCGAGGGAGAAATGACGATGGTGGGCAGAAAGAGTTTGACCTGGTTTGTGGAGTTGCTGGTTGCCGCTATTTCCAAACCTCCGCCGGCAGCAAAATTGCCAAGGGCCAAGGCATAGCCAATGCCACTGTTCCCGACCAACTGGGGTGACTGATAGCTGCCGTCGCCGGCGGAAAACCAAATTTTGGTCGCTCCATTGTAGTCGGTGGCGACGATGTCCAGATTTCCATCGCCATTCAGATCTGCCGCTGCCTCTGCGAAATAGCCGGCACCTCCGGTTCCGGCCAGGGAAATTGGTGCCTGAAATGTCCCGTCACCATTTCCATAGAGAATGTAGATTCCGCTGGATGCGCTCGCCGCCAGTAGATCGACGTTCCCATCGTGGTTAAAATCCCCTGTCGCCAGCCTGATTACGTCAGTCGTCCCAGATAGTTGAGTTGTAACACCGAAGGTCCCGCCTCCCACGCCGAGATAAATGTCGATGGTGTTGTTCGCGTAGTCTGCGGCAGCTAGGTCGAGAATTCCATCTCCGTTGAAGTCTGCGACTACCATGCCAAACGATGCCGATGACACCGTGACCGGAATCGGCCCTACAAAAGTACCATTTCCATTGCCCAAATATACTTCGATATCCGACCCACATGCACTGCCTGCGACGATATCGAGTTTCCCGTCACCGTTGAGGTCGGCTAATACTGGTTCCCGGGGACAGTTCTGTCCGCTTAGGGAAGTGCCCGCTGTGAAGCCGCCACTGCCATCTCCTAGAAAAATGTTTAGGCCTCCACCATTCGAGTCGTTGCCTACAACCAAGTCTGGAATGCCGTCGCCGTTGAGGTCCCCCACGGCGATTCCAAAGGGTGCGGAGAGAGTGCTGAACGTCTTTTGTGGCTGGAAGGTTCCGTCCCCGTTGCCCAGAAGAATCGACACCGTATTGTCTGAATAGTTAGAGACAGCCAGGTCGAGCTTGCCATCATTGTCAAAGTCTGCCTCCGTTAGTTGCATAGGCTGGCTTCCGACCGCCGCCGTCATCTGGACTGGTGAATACGCTGAGGTGGCATTGACCACAGGAAAATAAACGACATTCGATCTCGCCTTAGACGCTGGGACCTGACATGGTAAGCCGCAAACTGGGTTTGACACTGTAATCCAGCCCGTCCCCCCACTGACCGTCAGCGCGGATGGAACCGTTGCCGTCAACTGGGTAGGGGAAACAAACATGGTCGGGAGAGGTGTTCCCGACCATCTCACGACCGAAATACCATTAACGAAGTTTGCGCCATTCACCGTTAAGGTGAAGTCGGCTCCTCCTGGGTGAGCCGACACCGGGGACAGGAAGGTTATAATCGGAACGGGGACTGCTCCCGCAGATATAGAAACGATTACAATAACAACCGTAACAAACACAATCCGTTTCATAAGCCCGTACTCTCCTGTAACCACTGCGGCAGCGCCTATATTCCTATCTCTTCCATGTGCACATCCTGGAACCTGCTGTGTTCACAAGCATGTCCTACGCACTGACGCGACCACCCTCTTCGCGTAAATACACGCTTCGACTCCGTCGACTCCTTATCGGCGCACAAATAGCCGGCGTAAGTGACAATCAGTCTCCCTGACAGTACCGTAGTAACTAATGTGACAAAGCGATGCCGAGTCCCTTCTGCGGAGACAAAGACGCTGCGAAGCTTCTCGATCGCAACAAGCAACAACCATCAATCTTAAATCAGGACAGCCGTCGTTTGTAAGCTGTCTTGGCGTCCTCAAGATTGCCGCCAGGAAAGTATTTTTGCGTCTATTGCAACGGGCTGACGCCGTAGTTGCAGGTTGTCAGCAACGCGGATCCGACGCGAATCACCGCATCAGCAAACGAGCAAAAATAACGGGTGCCAGACTGGTTCGGAGACAGTGGGTCCGCTCGGAACTGGTAGGTAGCATTCGGAGTTCCCGAAAGCCCTGACAGGGTAAACGAATAGCCACTCTTGCTGCCCGACGCGAGCTGCGTGTCAATCAGGCAGGCGCCGGTCGATCCTGGCGGTGTGCAGTTGATTCCGGTCAGAGACGCGAGCGTGGTGGCAAAGCCTATGGTCGGATAACTGGAGCTGTAGGAAATTTGAGCGGTATTCAAAGCGCGGAGCGAATTGACCGCCGAAGCCTCGTTGGCGGCAATGCGCGCTCGCAGAAGGCTGGGGATGGCGAAGGCGGCAATGGCAAGAATGATCGCCACTACAATCAGGAGTTCAATGAGTGAAAAGCCTCTCGGTTTCTGCATTCTAGAGTCCCTCACCGCGCAACCAATATGAAATCGGCCTTGGGCATGAAGCATTGGATATGACACCGAATGTTGATCATCACATCCTGCATGAAGTTCTCACGCGGCTAAGTTGCTACCGCAGTCAACTATCCTGCTGAGCCCTGGCTATCTTAGTGACCGCAGGATTGTCGGCGGGCATCTCGGCATGCTCTAACTTGGCCAATTCGGTCGCCAGCCAGGTCTCAAGCACACCGAGTTCCTCTTCAGGGGCAAAGGAGAAGCGGATTCCGGCTCGGCCTGTCGCGTTGACATTTACGATTTTCCCTATTGCCCGAATGAGGCTGTCGGTGCCAGGAAGCGTGAAGAGCACGGAAACCTCGCCACCGACCTGTTGCGGTTGCTTAAACTGCAGAGCTAACCCGCCGACACTAAGATCGCTGATCCGCGTTTCGAGCTGTTCCATCCCGGACACCCGGGCAGTTACGGGGATGTCAACCGAAACGCGCTCAGCGCGGCGACGCTGTTGTAGCATGGTTCCATATGCCGCCCGCATGCACCGTCGAGCGTGGTCCACGTCGACGGGCTTGTGAATCATGAAATTCGCGCCCACCAGAAGGGCGTGCGTTTCCGAGTCGGCATCGACCATGGCAACGATGGTCGAGTTGCTGTTGGGCGATGACTTGCGAGCGCCGCGCACGATGCGAGTCGGATCTGTGCCGTTCCAATCCACAATGACCGTGTCCAGCCGGCGATGAGCGACAGCATCAAGTGCCAACCCGAGCTCAGTGCAAACCTCGGTCTCAATCGCGAAGTTACTCAACACCTGGCCCATGACACCAAGAATGTGTGCGTCATTACTGAAAAGTAGACCGTCGAGTCTGACCTGCTCTTTCATAGAATCTCTCATGACTCATGGGCATGCATAGGACCAAACTGAATTGCTAGGTCCAACCTGTTGAAAGCCCCCCCACTTGGCAGAAATAGTGCTTTCGTGCGGAACAGAGGTTCCGTACAAATTCTGGATTACTGTCTGGAGAATAGACACTTCTTTAATAATCAAAGAGAGCTGTGAACCGCTTGAGCGTGCAGAACGCGCAGTTGGCCTGCGATTAATAAGTCGTTGGTGCAAGCACAGGACTCACGACAGCTTTGATTGGGGTCGGGGTAGTGATTCGCCTTGGCCAAGAGGACGAGGTGTGGCAATCAGAGTGCTCGCGCCTCAGGGCGCCAACATAGTTGGTCCTTGACTACACGGCACCAATCTAACTCGAAGCGCGGCTCGACCCACAATGACCACAGACATGGCATTTGAGTGCTTACTCGTTTCCAAGGATCAAGGTGTCGTGAGCACCATGAGCAGATTACTGGAGGAGCTGTCTATCGCCACGAACGTTTGCCCGCGTCCCGCCCAAGCGGTCAACTATCTGGCTGAAGGCAACACCGACCTGCTAATTGTCGACTGGGAGGAAGATTCTGCGGAACTGCTACAGCGTTTCAACCAGTCTCACAGGTGGTGCAAACCGACCGTTATGGTCGTTTCGGAGTCGGGGGGCACCGCGAGCGGGACGTATCCTCTACTCCGCAGGCCAGTAACGAGTGAAGCCGGCGCCCAATCGTTGAAGCAGGCATATTTTAGGATGTTGCAAGACCACCGCCAACACACCAGGTACGCTGTGGCAATCTCGCTGACAGCCAGCGACCAGGAGGGCCGCATCGTACCGGTAACTGTCACCAATATCGGCGAGGGCGGCATTGGACTTAGTACTAAAGAGTTGCTCACCAGGGGAGATGTGTTGTCCTTCTCCCTCCTGCTACCCGATACTGATACTCCGATCGACATCGAGACCCGCGTACAGTGGACAGGGCAGTATGGTGCAGTGGGCTGCGCGTTTGCACGCATCGGGCCGGCCGACCGCAATGTCGTTGATAACTGGCTGAAAAGTAAATGTCGGATCAAGAAGCCATTGGTTGAGTTATGACAAGTGATATGCTGACTCGCCCTAATCCGCGGCGTGGTGCTGCAGCCTAACGTGCCACACCGCACTGTGAATGACCAGATTCCACGCGCGAGCGTCACCGGGCCGTTGCCCGGTATGCAACAAGTGGAGGGCCGTGAATGGTGGCTTTGGGGATTTGCGGTCGTCGTCACGCTGGTTCTGACCTTTGGCATTCTCTCCCTGACTTTCCCAGGGTTCCACTTGCCTACGGACAGAATCTACACTCTGACCCTAAAAGAGTGGGTCCGCGGGCTAGTTGCACTGGTGTTGTTGTTCGACATCTATACCGTCTATCAACACTTGCTGCTCCAGCGTATGCGCCGCCAACTCGCCGAGAACGCCAAGCTCTTTCAGATCATCAGCGAAAACGCTGCGGACATGATCGCGGTGGTAGATAAGGTCGGACGCCGCCTCTACAACAGTCCCGCGTATCAGAAGATACTCGGATACAGCCCGGAAGAGCTGGCCATGACGTCTCCGACCGAACAGATTCACCCCGACGATCGTGCTCGCGTATTGGAGGCGGCGGAGAAGGCCCGGCTGACCGACAGCGGAGACCGGCTCGAATATCGCATTCGCCACAAAGACGGATCATGGCGCGTCTTCGAATCTACAGCCAACGCGATCCGGGGAAGCAATGGAGGCTGCGAGGGGTTGGTGGTTGTTAACCGGGACATCACGGACCGCAGGCACGCCGAGGACTTGCTGGCGCACAACGCGTTTCACGACGGCCTGACAAACCTCCCCAACCGCGTGCTCCTTCTCGATCGCCTGGGGCGGGCGATTGCGGTTTCGCGACGTCACGCCGAGTTTAAGTTCGCAGTCTTGTTCATCGACATCGACGGATTCAAGGTCGTCAACGATAGCCTCGGCCATACTGCCGGTGATGCCCTCTTGGTCCAGATCGCACAGCGGTTGACCGCTTGCCTCCGGCGAGTCGACACTGTTTCGCGGGCTCAGCCGGGCCTGAATCCTGAGTCTATCGTGGGCGAAAGCACGCTGGCCCGTCCGGGCGGTGACGAATTTGCGGTACTTACAGAAGACCTTCGCGACCCTAGCGACGCTATCCGCGTCGCCGAGCGCATTCAGGAGAGGGTAGCCCTCCCCTTTGATGTGGACGGTCACGAGATCGTGATTACCGCGAGCATCGGCATCGCGTTCAGCAGTGGCGCGTACACCGAGGCTCAAGATGTGCTTCGCGATGCTGAAATCGCCATGTACCGCGCGAAGCACACTGGCAAGGCTCACTGTGAGGTATTCGACAATGCCATGCACGCCGGCGCCCGCAAGCGTTTACAGCTCGAGACGGATCTGCGCAAGGCTCTGGAACTACGTGAGTTTCGCGTCTATTACCAACCGATCGTTAGCTTGCGAACCGGGCAGATCGTGGGATTCGAGGCTCTCAGTCGCTGGCAACGCCCCCACGGCATCGTTATGCCAGGAGAATTTATCGCCGTTGCCAATGAAACTGGCATCATTCTCGCCATCAACCGTCAGTTGATGATCGAAGCCTGCCTTCAACTCCGCGCCTGGCAAGAACTATTTCCGTGCGACCCTCCCCTAACCGTCAGTGTGAACATTAGCCCCAAACAGTTCTCACAGGCAGGCCTGGCCGCGCACATTGGCCAGATCCTCCAGCAAACCGGCACAGATCCTCGTCATGTGAATCTGGAGATCACCGAAACTATCGCCATGGCGGACGCCGAAAAATCCATCATCGTACTCTCGGAATTGAAGGCGCTTGGCATTCATCTTGACATCGACGACTTTGGCACAGGCTATTCCTCGCTTAGTCGCTTGCAGCGCTTCTCGGTCGATACCTTGAAGATTGACCGCGCTTTTGTGTCCTGCATCGACCGCGATCCGGAGACCCAGGAAATCGTCCGCATCATTGTCGTGCTCGCCCACAATCTCGGCTTGAAGGTCATCGCCGAAGGCGTGGAAACACAAGAGCAGCTGGCCGTGCTCAAGTATGTTGGATGCGAACTAGCCCAAGGCTACCTGTTCGCTAGACCCGCTGCCCCACAGACGATCGAGGAACTCCTGGCAACCAACCGCGCCACAAGCTCCCACCATCTTCAAGCAAGGGCCGCTGGATCAGCCTCTGATTAAGGGGCTTAGGGAGCATCTTGGTCATCGAGAGTGATAAGCTGCTACACAGCGGGACTCTGTGTGGGTGCGGACTCTAGTTCGATGCCAGCAACGATGCAATCGCTGTTTTGGTGTGGTCATTGATTCCCCTCGCCTCAAAGTGCGCGCGCAGCTTCGCAAGGGCAGCACAGTGAATCTGTGAAATTCTTGACTTCTGTACATCTAATGTAGATCCGATTTCCTGCATCGTCAGTTGTTCGAAGTAATACATGGAAAGGATCTGCTTTTCTCTTGCTGTGAGACTGGACATTGCTTGTGCCAGTTGTTGCTTCATCTCCGACCGCAGATACTGGGCAAGGGGACCTTCTTTGGAATCAGTAGGTGCAGACTCGATCAAATCACGAGTGTCCCGAGCATCTTGTCCTGACCCGACCTGGAGGTCCACCGATTCAAGGCTGTGAAGACTGGCGGCGAGCTTCCTGAGAGCGGTCAGCTCCAGTCCCACTTCCTGCGCGATTTCCTCTTCCGTTGGTTGGCGGCCCAGCCTCATCGACAGTCGTTCAGAAGCCATATTCAGCCTTCGACACTTGGCGCGGAGGCGCCGAGATGCGCGGTCGAGTTCTCTTAGACCATCGAGAATTGCACCGCGAATGCGGAACTGTGCAAAAGTCTTGAATTGGACGTTCTTCGCGGAATCGTACTTTTCGGTTGCTTCCAGGAGTCCCAGGACACCAGAATGGACAAGATCCTCAAGAGGTACAAACACGGGGAGGCGTTTGTGGATTCGACGGGCAATGAAATGCACCTCGGTCAGTTGACTTAGGACAAGCTCGTCGCGTTCTTCAAGGTTTAGGGAAGCGTGGACAGGTGAAACCTCTGGCACAGTCATCTTCTAATCCTGGCGTTACTGTCTCAATAAGCAGCAATGTGGTCTGGAGGGAGGAACTACTCTCAAGAGATGCGACCGGAACATGCTGCTTTCTTATTGCTAGTGTCGTGAATCTGAAAGGACTACAGCAATTAGTGCGCCCTAATGAGTCAGTCTGTTGATCTCTATAGAAACTAAGAGTTTATCCCTTTTACACTATGACGAAGAGGTCCTATTGTTACTGAGCAATTACTGGAAATATGTACGAAATCCAGACATAACGGCTAAACCTCTCATTTCCAGAAAGGAATGGTGACCCAAAAAGCGAGGCTGGATTGGATCTGGCACTACTTGGGCGAAGACGGATGTCTAGACTCGCAGCGGTCTTAATTTCAGGGCGACAATAAGGGAGGTTGCGTCGCAGACTGTCGCAACTGGCTGTCAAGCGGATAGATCTGTTTTTGGCACGTCTTGACGAATACGCCGGGCTAGCATGCCGTATACCGTGGCCCGACTGACACCGAGAAGTTCCGCGGCCCGGGCTTTGTTGCCGTCGACCATTTTCAAGACATATTCCAGGTGGCGGGACTGCACTTCCTCAAGCGTCATAAAGTTGGCGACCTTACTTGGCGTGTCCAGCGGTGCGCGTATGGCCTCGGGCAAGTCCGCCTCGCTGACAATCTTGTCCTGTGCCATGATACAAGAGTTTCCGATGACGTTTTCCAGTTCCCGCACATTCCCCGGCCACGGGTGTCGGGTCAGAAGAATCTGGGCGCGTCGAGAAATCCCTTTGAGGTCTTTGCCATATTTGGTCGAGTAATATCGCAAGAAGTGGCGTTGCAAAAGCGGCAGGTCTTCCATTCTGTCGGCGAGAGCTGGGAGATGGATCTCGATCATGGATAATCTGTAGAACAGATCTTGCCGAAACTGCCCGTTAACCGCGAGTTCCCGCACATTCCGGTTGGTGGCGGCAATCACATGAACATCGATTTTGCGAGCAACCGGTGATCCAACCCGCTGCAATTCCTGATTTTGAAGGATACGGAGCAACTTCGCCTGGGCCCCCAACGACAATTCCCCGATCTCATCCAGAAATAGGGTGCCGTGGTCGGCGTATTCAAACAGGCCTGCTCGATCATGGGTTGCGCCCGTGAAAGCTCCCTTCACATGCCCAAACAGTTGACTTTCCAACAGAGTTTCCGTCAAGGCCGAACAGTTGCACACCACGAATTTTTCGCGGGAACGAGGGCTAAGGTGGTGAAGCGCCCTGGCTATCAGTTCTTTGCCGGTTCCCGTGGGACCGGTTACCAGCACTGTCTGAAACAAGGGAGCAACCCGCCGGACTCTGGAAAATACTTCCAGCATTTTTGGACTTCGACCAACCATGCCATGAAACTGATAGGCTTCCAGCAGTTCGTTGTCGAGTTCCTGGGTGTGTCGTCGCGTTTCAGCCTGCGCAATGTAGCCGGAAACCATTTGGTGCACTTTGGAGGATTCCAACGGCTTTGTGAGCAGGTCACTGGCGCCTCTGGCAGCTGCGGCGAGAGCCTCGGCCTGGGTCCAGCGATCTGTCACGAGAACCACTTCGAGCGCGGAATCGCCCGCAAAGAGTTCCTGCAGCGGTACGTCCCTATCATCTAACGCTGAATCCAAAAGGACCATTTGGGGTAGAAACTTTCGATAAAAGCTTACTCCCTCGGCAAGGTCGCTCGCTCTCAACACCGCCACAGGCAGACCCAAGACTCCTCGGCTGAACTCCTCCGACACCCCGACGTTACGACCAATTATTAGTACGGAATAGACAGGATGAGGCATAACGAACATGGTCCAACAATACGTTTTGTCAACACATACTGCCGCGTTGTTAGGTGAGTAATACTATTGACGCCGCAATATTGTCGGTGATACCGATCACAACATGACCACCAATGCCATTGTCGCGCGGGAGGCGTAAATGCAACTTACTCGACTCTCGTGCCAGAACCCCGTAGTATGCCAGTTACCACGAGGGGGCCAAAATGCTGGATGTTGACCATTTCACGGGTTCGGGGAAGGTTGTCGGGTGGGGATGTGGAGTTCTACAAGTGCCGATCTCTTGGGCAAAACTGGCGGTATTTCAGACCGGACGGTATTTCGGCATTTCTGGCCTGTGTTTCGGCAGATCGGACGGTATTCCGGCACAGTGACGGTCTTTCGGCAGGCGCGAGGAAGGCGAGCGGGCCGTACCGGCGCAGCCGGGGCTCGACCTGCTCACTGCAGCCGAGTCTCCGGAACAAATCGACGCCACGGGCTGTACCACCCACAGAGCAACTGTCAGTGTCCCGTCCACACGCGAGTTACGAAAGTAAGTGGTGAACTCGTGATTGCTTAGGCTCAGCCAGAACAACCCAGTGTTAGGCTTCTCGATTCCATCACAAAAATGATGTGTCGGCTATCACAGACCAATGTGAAGGATTGGGCCATAAACGTCGCAATAAATCAATCATCCTTCGCCCTAGACGCCCTTGAACAAGTTCCTTCGAGCAGGTCGTACACTCTCTGCACTTGACTGCAAAACAGTACGCAGCGTCGCCCGAGCTAAAAGCATGGGTCAGGCGAAACAAGCGTTATAAATATGTTCCTCCCGATCTTCTCAAAATATTTGGATTCGCGGCGGGCTCTGAAGTCTAAAGTAGACGACGAGGGAAACAAAAGGGAGTCTTTCTCGAACCGTGACCCTTTGCGGCCTGTCCTATTGACGCCGCGGGCTGTACCGCCACAGAACAACTGTCAGTGCCCAGCCTGCACGCGAGCACTAAAGTACCTGCCACTACGTCATCCAAGCCGCAAGAAGTGCCGATAAAGATGGTCGGGCATGGCTACCCTGGTCGGCTGGGACGTAGGAGACGCAAAACCAGGACTTTTTCGTGCTCAAGGGAAACGAAGGCAGAAGTAGATTACTGGCACGCACCGGGGAATTCGTCGGAGGAAGACAATTTCCCCGGACTCATTGTATACCTCCTCCTAACTGACAATAGGCTTTGCGACAACGCTAACCGCTTTGGGCCCGACCTGTTGCGCGCCGCCAGGTTTGAGTACTTCTTGGGAGACTCTGGAATGAGCATTCTCGTGATCGAAGATAGCCGATTCTTACGTACTGCGATCGAAAGGATCTTAGCCAAGGCAGGATACTCCGTTACGGGTGTTGCGGATGGCCGCGAGGGCTTGCTCGCAGCCCGTACCGGCTCCCCTAAACTCATTCTTCTGGACATGATGCTTCCAGGGTTGGATGGCACAGGTGTGTTAAAGGCGTTGAAGCAAGACACATCCACAGCGCACATTCCCGTTATCGTGTTGACAGGGCTGTCTCAAAGGAATGAAACGACATTGAAGAACGCGGGCGCCGCCGCTTACATTGAGAAATCATCGTTAGACTTGATGGAAAATGCGAACGCCCTGATCGAAAGTGTCGAAAGCGTGCTAAGGCAATCAGATGCAACAGCAGCGGATCGAGCTCGCCAGATAAGTCGATAGGGCCGTTCGTCCCTCTTGGAACTGCCGAATGACTGTCGCGGTGCCGACATACGGTCCGCGCGGGGCCGAAATTGCAACGCACTTGCAAAACATCAAAACCTCACACGAGAACCCGGTTCGCGCTCGTGAAACTATCTCGCCTCTGGCAGTGATTGGTGCTCCTTCTCACCATTGAATGGCCCTCCGTTTTTGCTGGACTGGGTCTCCAAGGACACACTTCCCGTCTAAAGGCTTCTGTTGGAGTGCGCCCGATCGGTTCGAAGTGGAGCCCCATTACCAACGTAATGATTCGCCTCGATGACAAAGCACACACAACGCAAGATGTGTCGAAAAAGAGCACGGAGAATATTGTCCATGCAAATCCTTGTGGTGGAAGACTCGCCAGTTTATCGCCAGCTCTTGACATCTCATCTGGGGGAGTGGGGGTTCCCTTGCACAGTTGCCAAAGATGGCTCGGAGGCCTGGGCGCTTCTGCAGCGTCCGGATTGTCCGAAGCTGGTTTTGCTGGATTGGGTGTTGCCAGACATCGACGGGGTTGAGCTGTGCCGGAGAATCCGGCTAGAAGGTACGGGAAAGTCGTATTCATACATCATCCTCTTGACCGGAAAAGACAGCAAGAAAGATATGTTGCAGGCGATGCAGGCTGGAGCGGACGACTACCTGGTTAAGCCCTTCGACCAACTGGAACTGAAGGCCCGTGTTCTGGTGGGTAAGCGGATTATCAGTCTACAAGAAGAACTTGTGTCTGCCAGGGAATCTATGCGATACGCCGCCACTCACGACTCCTTGACCGGACTGATGAATCGCGGGGAAACGGTCGATTTCCTCACTCGCGAACTAGAGCGGGTTAGGCGTAGCGGGAAACCGCTCAGCGTCATATTGGCGGATGTCGACCACTTCAAGCAAGTGAACGACACACTGGGGCATGCCTTTGGTGACGATGCTCTGAGAGAAGTCGCAAGAAGGCTGCGATCGAAGCTGCGCGTATACGATGGCGTGGGCAGATACGGCGGCGAGGAATTCCTGATGATTCTCGCCGACTGCGACTTGATGACAGCTTTAATCAGAGCAGACGATCTGCGGGCATGCATTGGCAGTGGGCCGATAGTCTCTTCCCAAGCGTCCAGGAACATCACCGTAAGCATGGGAGTCGCAGTTTCAATCGAACATCCCACCGGCGACATTGGCGCGCTGCTAAACCAAGCCGACCGGGGCCTCTATGCGGCGAAGAAAAATGGCCGGAATCGTGTGGAACACGTCGACGACAAGCGGCCCGATGTCGGGAGGATCAAGAGCGAAGGGCTAAGCCTCAATCTCTGCGCGGGGAAGAGCGAAATATGACACCAGAAATGGCATTTGAATGCGTGCTTGTATCCCACGACCCAGCGGTGTTTTGCACCATGGATCGAATTCTGCAGGACTTCTCAATCCAGACCAATGTGTGCCCGAGCCCTTCAAAAGCCGCCCATTTATTGGCAGGTGGTAGCACGGATCTCGTCGTGATTGACTTGGAATCCGAGCGTTCCGCTGACCTGATGCGTCAGATCTGCGAGTCACGCATGCAGAAACCGACAATTCTTGCCGTTTCCGCGGAGGATTGCGTGATACCCGGTGTTCACGTCTTTCTTAGAAAACCTGTGACCCCTGAATCGGGAGCGAAGTCACTGAGAGCGGCCTATTCCAGAATGCTGCGGGACTATCGGAAACACACCAGGTTTGCTGTCATGACCCGTGTCTTGGCGACCGTTGAGAACGACCGTACGTTCACCGTGATTGTCACCAATATTGGGGAGGGTGGAGTTGGTCTCACCACCAACAGCAATATTGGGGAAGATGGAGATGGTTTCGCTACTAATAAAGAACTGGCAATTGGGAGCATTGTGTCTTTTCGGGTGCCGCTGCCGGGAATGGGGAGTGCAATTCACATCCGAGCCCGCGTTCTGTGGACCCGCGAGTATGGTGCTGTGGGTTGCGAGTTTGTCCACATTCCTCCGGTTGAGCACAAGGTTCTTCACGCGTGGCTTGAAAGCAGGTATCGGTTCAAGAAGCCATTGTTCCCGGTCTGAGGAACCACCCACTTATTTCATTGGCTTTATATGAAAGGGCACCAGAAACGGTCCTGCAACAGCAGCGAATGTCCTCAGAGCGGAGATGAGTGGACATTTTCAGGGACTCGTTGCAGCTTGCGTCGAAATACGCACGCAACCACCGTTGCTACTATGGTCCACGGGCAATGGGTCAACGGGCCGAAAGAGGTCTCAATGCAAAACCAACTCGTGTCCCGGTCACCCGTTTACAGCGAGATGTTTTCGAGATTTTATTGAACTGTCCCCAATATTTGATAGGGAAGCGGATGATGACCTAGGCCGCCGTGGCACATAGGACCAAGATAGTGCAGCATCCCAATGCGACCATCGAACCATCGACAAGCTTGCCTGTTCATTCTTGCATCTGCCCTCCATAGTTTCTTGGCCTCTTCCCTCGCCACCAAGTCGCCCGAATGGTTCTTAACCTACAGGTTTAGACACAGCTCAGGCAGCCGTTTCCGGCCGTCTGTTTTGTTGTGGTTGCGAGGACGCTTGCACGGCCCCTTTTGTTACACCTTCCAGGATCCGTCGTATGGTCGTACGGGACACCCGGTAGGTCTTAGCGAGCTCACCCAGGCTGCGCCCAAGTTGCCGGTCCCGGACGATGGCGGCATGATCGAGTTCAAGAGGACGTCGACCGATATGGCGTCCTTCTAAACGTGCTCGGCGCATGCCGGCACGAACACGCTCGACGATCAAACTGCGCTCGAGTTCCGCAACGGCACCAACGATGATGAAGATCGCTCTCCCGAGCGGAGCTGCACTATCGATGTTTTCTCTGAGCGAAACAAATTCGATGCCCAGCCGATGCAACTCGTCGAGTGTTTCCAGAAGATGACGGACGGAACGTGCCATCCGGTCGAAGCCTGCTACTGCCACTACATCGAAACGATGTCGGCTGGCGTCCGCCATGAGCTTATCTAATGCCGGGCGGCGAGCTCGGGTGCCGGACACGCCGTAGTCGATGTAGGTTTCTGTTACTTCCCACCCGCCTTGCTCAGCCAGCTGCCGCAGAATCGGCTTTGTGCGGCTCTCCGCCAACAACCACCAGAGCATCACGAACATGCTGCCAGACGGTGTAGAGCCGTCGCAGGTGGACATCGTGATGACCAAGGCAAAACGTCCCGGGTACGAGTTCTCGCTCCCGAATCCCGGGGGCAAGCCGCGCTACATCGAGGCGGGAATGCAGGACGAAGTCTTGCAAGCCGCCCAGAAGTGGATCGACGGCCAGGCCCTCGTGAAACGCTTGGGCAAGGAACTCAGCCCGCTCGGCTGGAAGATGCTGCTCAAGCATCTCGGCGCCGACGTGGACACTGACGCCGGCTCAACTGAGGCCGAGGGATACAACCTCGAAAGCGGTCTCAAGGGCATCGGTGAGGCTGACGACGAACTCAATGGAGTCGGCCAGTAGCGATCACGGCCCCGGTCGCTGACCGGGGCCGTGTCCCTATCCTTGGAAAAATCCATGACCATCAAACAGATTCTAGAGCGCGAGGGCGTCACGTGGGCCGGCCGCATGGACTGCCCGCGCTGCAAGGGACAGAGAAAGATCACCGCCAGCGAAGCGAAAGGCGTGGCGAAATGCTGGAAGTGCAACACCACATGGACGAGAACGGTGCCGGCCGGCAATCCACCTGGGCAAACGATCTGATCCGCGCACTGGCCGAACGTTGCCAGGATCACCCAGAGAGATCGATCCCAGCTTTCACCTGGCTGGTTGAGAAGCGCGGCCTGCTTGAAGACATCGCTTGGCTCCGCGCCCACAACCTGGGAGCAGTGCCGAAGAATCTGGACGCGGCCGGCCTATCAGCCGCGGCCCTAGAAAATCTGAAGGCGGAGCGTCAGGCGGCGCTCGACGCCTGCGAGACCGAGAAGCAGGCCGAGAAGATCGAGGAGCGTTATGCAGAGGAAGAGCGCCGCCTCCAGAAGTTCACTGAGATATTGCTGAAGCTCGACGACAAAATGTGGATCGACGCGGTCGTGTACATCTACTCGGATGAGCACGGGAACCCGGTCTCATTAAATGTGCGCCAAGAGAAGCTCGAGACAGGCGACGGCGAGAAGCATTGCATGCGCATCCAGCCGAAGATCGGGCCGCGAGGCCTGTTCTGCCCTGTGGAGACGTGTGGTGCCGAATGGGCGGGCAAGCTGTCCACCATCATCGTTGAGGGCGAGCACAATTGGCTGTCGCTGCTGCGGCGCGCCGATGAGTGGGGCGCAGGCTACGAACTGGACGGCTTCGCAATGGGCGGAAAGAACGGAGCCGATCGGAACGCAGCGAAGCGTGTGCTCGCGGGCCAGAAGCCGCTCGTGATCTATGACAACGACACGATGAACGACCATACAAATCGGCCTGGCGGTTGGGACCTGGTCGATGCGCTGTCCTTCCTGCGGGTTCACTTGGGGTTCCATCGTCAAAGACCTCGTCGTTGGGCTTGGCCCAGAAATGTCCTTCACTTCAGAAACGGAGAAGCGTGACGGTGGCGGTGTCGTCCGTCGTACCGCGACGCGACGTCGACTCCCCACAGGCTGGTGCCCGTATGTCACGGTTCCACGTTACGGTTAAGTGGAACGCATATAATCGGCAAGTAAACTGTTCGGATGGGATCAGCCCAGAGCCCGCAGCCGGCGTCGCGCTTCAGCGGCGACAACGACGAGGAGTTACTCGTCTACATGTCGCTGCGTGGCGAAGATCCCAAAGCGGCGGAGGAAGCGTGGGCGGAATTCTACAACCGACACCTCGGTTACCTTTTTGGGCAATGCAAGAAAGTCTACTCCGCGACTCTCGGTGACCTTGGAGTCAGTGATGTTGTCCAAGACACATTCGTGCGGGCATTCGAGAGGGCAGGCACATTCAAGAGTCGTCCCACCACTGATAACGACGCCATCCGGTATCGGGTGCGAGGATGGCTTGGTAAAATCGCTAATCGCCTCTTTTTGGACATTCTTCGCGGCCCGGTGGAGAGAGGCCTTTCCGAAACGGAATCAATTGCTCCCCTACCTGCCGACGACGGCAATGCCAATGACGACTGTGTGTCGCTGCGCGTCAAGCTGATCCGAGACGCTCTTGCGACATTGAGTGAACGAGAACGGCACGTGCTACGGGTGACCGCGGATTGGCATCGGTCCGATCGAGTCCACCAGAGGATTTCCAACAAAGACATGAGCGCACTGGCGCAACAGTTGCAGACGACCGCAGTCAATATCCGTCAGATCCGCAAACGTGCCATAGATAAAATTGACGATTACATCAAGTCTCACAAACGGCCCAGTAAGTGAGGCCACAAAAATGAAAAGACCACGACAGGATACCCGTGATGAGAAGGAGCAGATTCAGTTCGAACAGGATCTGTATCGGGCGCTGCGACTTGAAGGGCTGCTCCTGCCCGAGACAGAGGGGGAAGTCCGTGCTGCGGAAGCCGACGATCTGTGTGGGGCGCCACCTCTGGCATTGCGCGATCCGAGAACTGTCTTGAAGCGGGTTCGTAGTAAACCGCATCGCACATCTTCTGCTGGGCCGGTCGCCAGCCCGGAGATCGAAGATAATCTGGCCCGGGCTGCGCGGGAGGGCGGAAAGATTCCCCCCGAGGTTGAGAGGGAAATGCAACGGGATCGAGAAGCTGCGGAGCGAAAAAAGTATGGCAATGAAGGCTGAAGTGCAAATCCAACCTGTTCGGGAGCAGGAGATCGGAGCGCTAGCCGAAGCGATCGCGGACGAATACTTTCCTGGCACGAGTTTTAATGCGGAGCCCGTGTTGGATGATTGTGCAATTACGCTGAGCTACGGCCGATATCGTGAAGCTTTTGATGGCATGCTGGAGCACAAGAATCTGCGATTCCACATCTATTGCAACTTGGATCGCGTGCAACGCCAGGACTCACCCCGGGCAAGGTTCACTGTGGCGCATGAGCTTGGGCACTATTTCATCGACGAACACCGTAGCGCACTCGCGTCGGGCAGAGCCCCGGCGCACCCATCAAGGTGCGAGTACGAATCGACGCTCGTTGTCGAGCGGGAAGCAGATCACTTTGCGTCACACCTGCTCATGCCGACCGAGCCGTTCCGAAAACTGGCACGAGCTCACAAGCCGGGATTGTCTGGCATTTTGGCAATAGCGGAATACTTTGTGGCCTCGGTGACCAGTACCGCAATCCGGTACGCGAAAGAAGAGACCGTTCCGTGTGTAGTCTTAAAGTGGGGGCCTGATGGGGTATGCCAGTGGCGCTGGATTTCGACGGAGACTTTTCGGGTTCGATTGAGGACAACCTTCTCGGATCAGAGCAAATTGCCAGTTGATTGCCCCACCCGACGAGCGATTTCAGGAGAGAAGGCGCCGAAGGCTGGCTATTTTGAAGCGGGCACGACAGCTGCAGCCTGGTTTCGCTTCGTAAATGATTACGATTATCGAAACGTGATCTTCATTGAGCAGGCGATCACATTGGGTCGATTCGGCGTGCTAACGTTTTTATTCCCGGAAGAGCAATATCCATTGTTCAAAGAGCGCTGATTGGAGCTATCGACTCGGCTAGAATGTTCACGCGATTACTGCCTGCGCAGGCGCTGAGAGCTCACTGCTTACTTCCTCGGAAACTGCCGGCGGCGGAACGTACTTGAAGCTCTAGTGGCATTCGTAGCAAAAATCAACCTGTCGTTTTCCTCCCTGAGACATCGTAGCGACGTTCATTATTTTAGCCTGTTCACGTAACGTGAACAATGCAAAATAGTGAACACTGCATTCTCATATACATGCATGTTGTTCATAACAAATTAGTTGCTGCATTTATGTTCATGACTCCAGCGGGGCTGCGCACGTAGCACGCGGGCCGACACTTGCCCCGCCTCTGATCAAAATGTATTCCGCCCATATGCCGCCGGCGTCGTCGGACTCACGGCAGCGCTCGCTAGGCGCCGTCCCTTAGGGAACCGCTCTAACACTTCCAGCTTCGACGCCCATACCACCGCCTTCAAAGCCAGCTACGCTGGCAAAGTTTCTTGAAGCCATAAAGACCCCGAATGGACATCCGATCCGACGGTGAAGCGGCGATCTGGGCTAGCACCTGTCCTGGGCCAGGGCGAGGGCCGGGCAAATCAACGACCAAGATACTCTGAGAGTTGCCGTCATCCGCCCGAAGGGGGGCACACGCATGGTGCCGGGAATGGTTGTCACAAGGGAGAGATTCTAGGCGATAAGTGTGGTCCGGCACTTTGAATTGCGAAGAATCATTTTCGGTTGTGACGGTCTTTCATCTTTCTCTTCAAACGCAATCGGTATCTTCCCTGCGCAACTGCATGGCCGCAAATGGCCGCGTCGCAATACTTGCGCTTGTGTCTGCTTGTGATTTCAAACGGATTGCCGCAGCGTTTGCAGAAACCATATCGCACACCCCCGAGTAGCCGATCGACTGCGATAACGCGGAGGCACTCCTCGGGAATGGGTGCGGTTGTGACAGTACCGAAATATGCATCCCGGCGACGTTGCACGAGCAAGCCAAAGCCTGTCAAATCGAATGCAGATTTAAACTCGGGAAGCTGCTGCAACTTCGCTATAGGCAGGCGCATCGCCTGCTTTAACTTTTTCTGAAAGTCCAGGAATTCACTCCACCGAAACGGCACGGTGGTCCTGTGCCATTCGCCATCCACCTTATCCTGAACTACACCGTCTATAGGGCAGGCAGAAACGTTCATCAATCGAACGAGTTCTTGGGGGGTTGGAGTCCCGCGAGGTCAGCAACAAATTTTCTTGCCAAGAACCGTCTCTCAGGTTCGGGAGCTGGACTTTCGCGGTACTTGTAACGGAACAAAAAATCAGGCCCATCCCTCGCAACCTCCCAATCAAAGAACGGGTAGATCTGAAACCAGATCTCAATAGGAAGTCCTGGCAATGATGGTTTGGAACTCATTTCTTGGGTGACATGATCCGTGAGTGTTTTATGTATCGCATTCCGGCTATTCTACATCCACGCAACTGATTCTTGCCGGCTTTCCCGGCACTAAGCGTCATGGAACCAATGAAGGAAATCGACAGAATCCCTCAGCTCATAAACACGGCACGAGCCGCTAATATTCTCGGTCGTTCGCCGGCGACACTCAAGCGCTGGCGCTATGAGGGCATCGGGCCGGACTACGTCGAAATACAGGGACGAGTTAGCTATGATGTTGCAGTTCTCATCCGGTACATAAATGAGAACACACGAGTGCCTTCCGTGCGGGCTGCAATGGAGGAATCTCGTGAAGCTCTTTAAGAAAAAGAAGTCGAAATATTGGTGGTACGACTTCACGGTCCGCGGCGAGCGTTTTCGTGGATCGACCAAGGAGACGAATGAAAGCAGGGCACGTAAAATCGCGCCCCTTAGGTTCGCAGATGCGTACGAAAATACTGACCCCCTGCCGAGGAAACACCCACCTTGCGTAAGGTTTCGGTGCGGTTCTTGGAATGGGTCGATTCGGCACGACTCGTACCGAAATCCAAGACGTACTATCAGGACGGATGGCGCCTCTTGACGACTACGTCCATCTTGGGAATGCGGCTTGACACCATCAACAATGATGTCGCCGAGCGACTGAGCTTTACGGGCTCAGCGGCGAATACCAACTGTGCGTTGCGGACTCTGCGGCGCCTTTTACACAAAGCTGAGGAGTGGAAGTTAATCCGGAGAGCTCCCAAGATCAAACTCGTGGCAGAAAAAGAACGCTCATTGAGGTTGGACGACGAAGCAGAGCGCAGACTTCTCGCCGGGGCTGCGAAATGCAATTGGCGGCCCAAGACGCTCGAGCTTTTTCGCGACGTCGTGATCCTTGTGCGCGACACCGGTATGAGAAATGAGAAGGAGCTATATCAGATCCGAATCGAGAACATCGATTGGGATCGTCGGCTGATCTTCGTCCCAGACAGCAAGACCGTCAACGGAGTCAGAGACGTACCCATGAGCGACAGAGTTCTCAATCTCCTGCGGATCCGTTGTGGGTCGCGACAGGAGGGTTGGCTGTTCCCGTCCAAACGCTCCAAGGTGGGGCATCTCACTACGATGGCCGGCAAGTTTCGCCAGGCACGCACGAAAGCTGGCCTACCGAAGAGCCTTGTGCTCTATTGCGGACGCCATGACTTCGGCACGCGCGTGCTGAAAAAGACCGGTGACCTCAAGCTGGTGATGCAAACGATGGGACACATTGACGTCAAGACGGCCATGAAATACCAGCACCCCGAGCTCGATATTGTGCGCTCGGCTTTGAACGACACGCAGCCAGTAGTGCCGACAGAGAGCGCGTAGCCGAATCCGACTATGGCACACTTTACGGAACACCTGGAAAAATCACACTGAGGACAACTGGTAAGTGATTGAAAAGATGGTGAGCGCGGAAGGAATCGAACCTTCAACCTACTGATTAAGAGTCAGTTGCTCTGCCAATTGAGCTACGCGCCCGCTGCGGACAATCACGTGAGGACGAATTTTGATTATACCATCGCATCGCGCGACTTCCCCAAACTCGGCCGGAACCTCACTCACGTGATGGAACAAGCCAGTTTGGAACGGAAAAGTGTCCAGACAAAATATCGCGAAAGAACAATGTTGCAAGCAAAAAAATGTTTCAAGCAAGGGATTGCTGCGATGGAACGATGCTGAACCCGAAAAATATTCAGGTGGAAAAACGCTGGGACACAAATTCCTGAGAACGAAACTGTCCGGACGACAATATCGCAACAGCAAATTCTTAAGAAAGAAAGCGCGATGAAAACAGAATCAAGCGGAAGCAGCTTCCCTGCCCTGGTCCGAGACGGAGGATTGCGACGTAGCAACTGCTTTGCGCAGGGGTAGTGCTTCCATCATGGCGGGCACTCTCTTCTCGATTCTTCCGATGACGGGCCGATCCGGCGAGCCGACAGCCGACAAAGAAACGAACCGGTTCTCAAGGCACAAACGATCGATCAATCGACGCTCCCTGCGATGAAGCACTTGTTGCGGCAGCGAAAAGAAATTCCGAAACGTCCACAACAGGAACATGCGTTGGAGAAAGTTTGGTTGCAAGTATCGAGGCCCGATCGGCGTGTCTAATTCCAAAATGCCGCGGGCGAGTTTTTCAAACCACATTACGGGCCTTCCTGAACAGATGGGTCAGATTTCCGATTGCACTAAAGTCGGTCATTATTGCACAAACTTGGGCTTGGCAGCTTTTTTTATCCCAAAGTATTTTTTTTCCGGTAGGGAAGTTCCATAGTCCTGATTCGTGGGGGCGATTCAGCGAACTCTCCAGCTCTTTTTGTATTAAGTCAATTCGGGAAGGCGTTCGATGCGATCCAAAGTTGCCGCCACCCCCACCCCCTTGCCGTCCGACTTTTCGACGCGCACGACCGAGGCTTGGCAGAGCGTCCATCCCCCGGGCCCAAAGCCGAGGCCGCCGGGCAGCATTA
>Ga0075030_100000733_pt1 | contig 28967 bp, 24 predicted proteins | sample LitLauG_LLR_2012_FD_71393 | JGI IMG/M metagenome (GOLD analysis project Ga0075030, IMG submission 71393) | Freshwater sediment microbial communities from Pennsylvania, USA - Little Laurel Run_MetaG_LLR_2012 | ecosystem: Environmental > Aquatic > Freshwater > Creek > Sediment | place: USA...
CCGGCGACAGAATCGCCCGATTCGTGCTGATGGTCGTGCCCGCCGTGATCGTGGTCGTGATGTGCGTGAGTCATTCCGATGGTCTTTGGCGAATGCCGCGCTCCTGGGTCCGGCGCCGGCGGCAAAAAGAGAATCGATTCCGCGAACCGGCGAGCCGGTCCGCGAAAACGTCTTGCAACGAACTATGCAAACGGATGCAAACCGACGGCAATACTAGGCCCGACAAATGGGGCTGTCAATGGCGCTGGACCGACACCCGCATGCCGCGAGATTCGGTGGCGTGGCTACAATCCCGCGGATGAAAACGCCAGCGCGCAAGAAGCCCGCCACGCGGGTAACGATCCGCGAGGTCGCCGCGCATGCGCACGTCAACATCTCCACCGTTTCGCGCGCGCTCAATCCCGAGGCGCGGCATCTCATCAGCGATGAAGCGGTCATCCGCGTCATCGAATCGGCCCGCGCACTTGGGTATCGGCAGAACAAGCTGGCCTCGGCGCTGACCAGCGGTCGCTCGCACGTCGTCGGGATTCTGCTGCCGGACATCGAAAACGCGGTTTTCCCGCCGATCATCCGCGGGATCGAGGAACGCCTTGCCGCTGAGGGCTACGCGGTGCTGATCGCCAATGCCGCGGGTAGCGCGGCCGACCGCGAACGCATTCTCGAGCAGATGTTCGAGCGCCAGGTGGACGGGCTGGTGGTTGCCACCGCCAGCCGGGACGATCAGGTCGTGCGGCGCTGCATCCTGGAACATGTTCCGGTCGTGCTGGTAAACCGCTCCGAGGATCACCGCCTGGCGCCGGAGGTCGTGAACGACGATTTTTATTCCATGCAACTGGCCATCGATCACCTGGTGGGCCTGGGCCACCGCAAGGTCGGCCATGTTGCCGGACCCATCAATCTGGCGACCGGCTTTGCGCGCTGGCAGGGCTTTCAGCTGGCGGCGCAGCGCAACCGAATCGTAAGCACGCACATGGTGGAGACCGCCGAATACACGCGCGAGGCCGGCCGCATCGCTTGCACCGAGTTGCTCAAACGCTACCGAACCACCACGGCCATCGTGGCGGCCAACGATCTGCTCGCGCTGGGCTGCTATGACTGTCTCGCGGCCCTCGGTATGCGCTGCCCGCAGGATGTTTCCATCGTCGGCCATAACGACATTCCCCTGGTCGACATGGTGAATCCACCGCTGACCACACTGCGCATCCAGCACCGGGAAATGGGCCGCAAGGCCGCGCAGCTCCTGCTGGAGCGCTTCGCGGCGCCCGACACCAAGCCCGTGCGCGTAACGCTGCCGCCGGAGCTCGTCGTGCGCGGATCCACCGCCGCGCCGCGCGCGAACTGACAGCGAACCTATTGGCGCGGCGCAGCAACGACGGCTCTGCCGCAAGGGCGTTGCGCAATTGCACCAGACGGCCATTTTTTCTTGACAGCGCCGGATTTCGAAAGGAACATGCAACCGCTTGCAGTCCGTTTGCACTCTGCGGGGCTCGTTTTGGTGAACGGCTCCGGCCGGCGTAGAAGACGCATCGACCCGATCGAGGTCGGTCGACAAGGTTCAAAAACCAAAGGTGAGGAGACAGTATGCGCAATCTTCCAATTCGCATGGGCGTACGACGACTTGGGGCAGACCGGGCACCTCGCGTGCGATGTGCGACTCTTGCCCTGCTGGTCGGCGCGGCGTTCGGTTTTGCCCTTCCGGCGGTGCGCGCCCAGGAGAGCCCGGCACCAGCGGCCACGGGCGCTGGCGCGGCACAGCCCGCCGGTGCCGGCGAGGGCCAACTCGAGGACGTGGTCGTCACGGCGCGCAAGCGCAGCGAGAGCCTGCACGACATTCCGGCATCGGTGCAGGCGATCTCAGAAACGGTTATCCGCGATGCGCACATGACCCAGCTCGACGACATCGGGTCCATTGTGTCGAACGTCAACATCTTCGAGGCCCACGACAACTCGCCGGCGGTGACGATGCGCGGCGTCGGCACGTTCGAGGTGGTGCAGGGCGTGGGTTTTTACATGAATGACGTGCAGCTTTTCGAGGGCCAGACGGTGCGTCCCAGCGACATCGCGCGCATCGAGGTGCTCAAGGGGCCGCAGGGAACGCTCTATGGCGGCGCCAACATCGGCGGCGCCATCAAGTACGTGACCAAGGACCCAACGCCGACCTGGGCGAACGAGGCCACGGTGGAGCTCGGTCAGTACAAGACCCGAAACGTCGAGGCCATTGTCTCGGGTCCGATCTCGGAGTCGCTCGGCATCCGCGCCAGCCTCTACGATGACAACCAGGGCGGCTACATCACCGACACCACCTACAACAAGGTGGTCGGAGAAAGCCACGACCGCGGCGGGCGCATCGTCCTGCTTGCTGAACCGGATCGCGCAACCAATGTCCGGCTTTCATTCAATTACGACAACCTCGACTCGCAGAACGAAAACCTGCAGTATCTCGATTATTCGCACACCATTTTCAGTGCGACCTACCCGCCCTACACCGCCGACAGCTACACCTACAACATCCAGGACTACTTCAACCCGTCGTTCAAGCGCAAGCTCTACTCGACCACGGTGCAGGCCGATCACCAATTCGATAACGGGATGACCGTGACCTCGATCACCTCGCAGTTCTGGTCCTACAACCGCGGCGTCACCGATCTCACAAAACGGGAAGTCCCGATCGACCTGCTGTTCCAAAACATCGACAACCGTGTCGTGAGCGAAGAGCTGCGACTGTCCTCCAGCCCGCACTCGAACCTCGAGTGGCTGTTGGGCGCTTTCGTCATGCAACACAAGACCATCACGGAGAACGGCGACTGGCTGTTCAATCCCAACGGACCGCCCTTCACGGACGGCGTTGCCAGCTATTATGGCTTTGACTCCGACCTGCAGCAAAAAACGCAGAAGCAGTTCGCCCTTTTCGGCGACGCCACCTGGTACGTCGGTGACCTCAGCTATGAGCTCGGCCTGCGGGTCGAGAGCTATTCGAGCCGCCTCGAAGCGCTCAACCAACCCGCCCCCGTGCCTGCGTGCGCGGCAACGTCCACCTGCGCGGCCCCCTGGATAACGCCGGAACCGCCCGCGATCAACATGCCGGCGCAGAGCCTCTCGCGCACGGCGGCATCGCCGCGCCTTTCGGTCCAGTACAAAGTGAGCGCCCAGACCAACGTCTATGCCACCTACGCGAGGGGTTTCACGCCGGGCGACCTCTACGAATTGCCGGTCACCAATGGCCAGGCGACGCCCTCGATCGGCCCGGTGCGGCCCGAGGTCGCCAACAGCATCGAGCTGGGTATGAAATCACGTTTTGCCAACGGTGCGACCCTGAATGTGGCGGTGTATGACATGAAGTACAAGGATCGCCAGTACCAGAGCATGACGGCCAGTGCGGGGGGGTTTTTCGACACCAACACCAACATCGGCGATTCGCGCAATTCCGGTATCGAGTTGGAATTCCAGCTGCCCATCGACAAGGAGTGGAAGTTGAGCGGCGGGCTGGGCACCACGCGCGCCGTCTGGGGCAATGTGATGTACCCGGATCCGCAGGCCACGGCCCTGAGCGGGTCCACGACCACGGTGTACACTAATATCCAGGGTATGAAGGCGCCGTTCACGCCCTCGTACTCGGGCAACCTCGCCATCGACTGGAACCACATCCTGGAAAACGGCTGGAAAGTGGGCGCGCGGGTCGACGGCTCGGCCGTCGGCGAGTCGTTCTGGGATCCCAACGACTATGCACGCCAGAAGCCCTATCACCTCATGAACGTGGGGGCGCACATCGATGCGGGAAGCATGTCCTGGTTCGCCCACATCACCAACCTTACCGGAACGCGCTTCAACACCATGGCCTGGGACGCATACGACGTCGGCGTGCCGCGCAGCTTCGCGCGCATCAACCGACCGCGCACGGCGACGCTGAGCGCGACGTACCGGTTCTAAAGGCTGCCATTGCCGACTCGTTCACCGCCTGCTTATTGGCCGCGGCCCGTGGCGCGTATCCGGGCCGCGTTGCTGCTCGCCGCACTCCCGGCGACGCTACTCGCCGGCGAGGCGACGCAGGCGCCCGCCTATCACGCCGTCGCTCGCTACGAAATCGGCGGTACCGACCGTGGCTATGACTACCTGCGCGTTGACAGCGCCAGCCGCAGGTTGTTCATTGCGCACGGCAGCCGCGTGGAAGTGCTCAACGCCGATACCGGCGCCCCGCTGGGTCAGGTGCCGGATATCGGTGGCGTGCATGGCATCGAGATCGTCCCTGCGTTGCACGCCGCCTTTGCCAGCGGCGGCGCGAACCGCGAGGTGATCGCGTTCGATCCGGAGACGCTGCACGTCACCAAGAGGATCAAATATCTGGGCGAAAAGCCCGACGCGCTGCAATATGACCCCGCCAGCGGTTTGCTCTTCGTGGTCAACGGTGGCAAAACGGGCGATATCAGCGTCATTGACCCCGCGAACGGCGCCATCGTCGACACCGTCGAACTCTCCGGCGGCAAACTCGAGGAAATCGCCCTGGATGGACAGGGCCGCGGATTCGTCAACGACGAAGAGCAAGGCGTCATTCACGTGTTTGACACCAAGTCGCGAAAGCGCGTGGCCTCCTGGCCATTGGCGCCGGCCCAAGAGCCAACCGGGCTGGCAATCGATCGTGCGCACCACCGCTTGTTTGCCGCTTGCGGCAATCGCTTGCTCGCCATTCTGGATGCCGACTCGGGAAAACTCATCAGCACGGTCGCGATCGGGCCAGATCCGGACGGCGCGGCCTTCGACCCAAAATCCGGACACATTTTCACGTCGAACCGGGACGGGACCATGACCGTGGTGGGAGAGGTCTCGCCGGGAAATTACGCCGCCCTGCAAACCGTCAAGACGGCTTCGGGTGCGCGCACGATCGCCTTGGACGAGCGCACCGGGCGCTTATTTTTGCCTTCCGGCCTTTTCGGCGCACCTCCCGCGCCTACGCCAGCCGTGCCGGAGCCGCGCGCTCCGCTAATTCCGGAATCTTTCGCCATAATCGTTGTTGCACAGTAAATTGCGGCCGCCGCCCGGTAACTGGTACGGGCCGGGTTTGGCCACTCTGGCGGCATCGATGAATCCATTGTTGTTATCGCGACTCCCGCTTGCGGGCCTTGCCGTTCTTTGGGCATCGGCAGCCCATGCCGGCCCGCCCTTTGTCACCGACGACCCGGAACCGGTCGAGAACGGCCATTGGGAGATCAATTCGGCCGTAACAGGGATTCACACGCAGGGCGGCACGAACGGCTTTGCCCCACAAATTGACGCCAACTATGGCCCGGCTCCGGGCGTGCAGCTGCACCTGCAGCCGCAGATGGCCTACAGCAACGCCGGCGGCACGGGTACTGGCGGGCGCAGCTACGGAGTCGGAGATACCGAATTCGGGATCAAGGTGCGCTTGTACGAGCAAGCCAGCGCATCCGGGCAGTGGATGGTGAGCGCCTACCCGTTTTACGAGGCGCCAACGGGAAAGTCGCAACGCGGACTCGGTGCGGGTTCGGCCAGCGAGTATCTGCCGCTATGGGTGCAATGGACCGGAGGCAAGTGGACAAGTTTTGGCGGCGGCGGATACTGGTTCGAATCGGGCGCGGGTCAACGAAATTCCTGGGCCGCCGGCTGGGCAACCCTTTATGAGGTGCTGCCCGGCCTGCAACTGGGCGGCGAGGTGTTCGCCCGGACAGCCAGCACAATTGGCGGCCACGGTACGGCTGGATTTAATTTTGGCGGAACCTACGTCCTAGGCAGCGAGTCGGCCTTGCTGTTCTCGGCGGGGCGGGGTCTGGCAAACACACCCTCCACCGACCAGGCCGCCTGGTATCTGGGAATCCGCCTCACGCGCTAACGGTTTGGTTGCGGTGTCGAACGCGGACGCCGGTTTGCGATCCCAAAGCGATTCGATTTTGGTACGCGACCGCTGGCGCTCATCGCTGCTTCGCCGCACACCGACTCAGAAAGCACTCCCCCGGCCAGCGCCTTGGATTGCATCCGAGACGCAAAGGACGGCCCGTACGATCCGGCAAAGGACTTTGCCATTGCGTGTTATCGCCCCAGGCAGACAAGGCATTACAAACTAGCTTCGCTGTCGCGCCTGGCGTAGCAAAACAGCGTCTGGTTCCGCGTCATTTGGCTCCCGAAGAACCGTGTGGTACCCAAGCTTCTGCGCCACACGCAAAGAGGGTCGGTTATCGCGGTGAATGATGCAGAAGGTGGGGCGCGACTGAAACCTTGCGTCGCCCCAGGCGACGGCGGCCCGCAATGCCTCCGTCGCATACCCCTTACCATGGGCCCACGGGGCGAGCGCCCAGCCAAGCTCCGGCATCCCTTCCAGAGAAATATTCAGCGATCGCTTGAAATCAGCAAAGCCAAGCTCGCCAAGGTAACGACCGGACGCCTTATCTTGCACGGCCCAATAGCCAAAGCCCAGCATCGCCCAATGGCCGCGATAACCCAGCATCCTCATCCACGTGCGCTGCGGAGGCGATGGTTCTTTAATCGTGTAACGCACGACATCGGGGTCCGACCACATCGCGACACAGTCTGAAAGATCGCCAATACGGTGGCCGCGAAGCTTCAATCGCTCTGTTTCGAGAACGGGAGCATCCGTAACTTGGACTAATTGCATGCCAGACTTCGACTGATCAACGCAATTCGAGGTATCGACCGCGGTAGTGTCGCGCAGATCTCCACGTCCCGACGCCCAGTTAAAAGCTTCCAACGGATCGACGTTGGACGAGAGCGGGTGGTTGCTAAAATTTCTACCGCGTAGCTATTGTTGCCCAATCGCGGGCGCAGCCGTTTGGATTTAGCACCCTCTGCGTCGATGGCGGATGCCGTTCAAGCTCACCAAGAGGCCGGCGGGGCCTGGCCACCAACTCGCCACCGCAATTGGGGCAGACGCCCTCAAGTACGCCTTGAGCGCATCGGACGCAGAACGTGCACTCAAAGGAACAAATTACGGCTTCCGTGGACTGCGCCGGCAGATCGGTATCGCAGCATTCGCAACTCGGTCTAAGCTCAAGCATGCGCACCCCTTCCTAGGCCGCTTCTGGCCGTCCGGCGACATTAGCCCACTGGCGGAAAGCGGACAAGCACCCCGAATGCCACGAACCGGTCATCGCTAAAGTTGATTGTCGACCGAGGTTGTGTGGAAACGCGCTGGTCTTCTCGCAGTTGCTTTCACTTTGCGAGACGATTCTGCTTTTTGGAATCGGGACGAGCAAAGGCCGTTCAGGCCCGCATCGCTTTGAGCAGTATCCTGCCTCCTGCCGGCCGTTGACCGCTTCTGGTAACGGTGAATTGTCGGTCACGACACGGAGTCGTCACGTGGCAATGTCCGCTTCCGGGGAATGGTTCGTTCAACGTTGGGAAGCCCACTAAAATCTCGATCCGCCACCGCGGGATAGATCCTTGATATGAAAGGAAAACGGCAATGAGCGGAACGAAATTTCGGATGGGGCGTTTAGACCACGTGCACATTCGTGTACCAAATCGTGCGGAGGCGGCACGGTGGTATTCCGATCACCTCGGTTTCGAACCGGTCGACAGGTTCGACTTTTGGGCCCGCGGTTTCGATGGCGGTCCACTCCAGATTTCAGCTGACGGCGGGCTGACCATGATCGCGCTGTTCGAGGCGAGTGAGCAGCACCCCATGATTGCGCAAACATCGGGGGTCGCCTTCAGCGTGGATGCGGACCATTTTTTGGCCTTTGCTCGCTCCCTCCCTTGCGAGATCGCCAGTCCGTTGGGCCGCCCGCTTGAAGTCCGCGACATCGCCGACCTCGACATGTGTTGGTCATACGACCTCGCTGACCCGTGGGGCAATCTGTACGAGCTCAACTGTTACGAGTACGACCGAATTAAAACGGATCTAATAGAGGCGGATGGCGTAAAGCCAGAGCGGTATTGGCCCCGTGAGCTATATACAGCCTATCGACGCGGCTAACCCAGATCGGAAAGGCGTACTCGCGGCCCCCTCGCGTGCGAACGTTGAGGGCCACAACCGCCCATCCGGCATGCCTGCGTTCCTTTGTGCCAGTGGTCGCGATGCGGCGCATACCTGACTTGCGGCGCGAGTCGCGTGTCTGAATGCTCCGTTTTGGCCATACAGCGGTCCCGTTCGCACGCAACCCCTTCCGACCGCCTTTTTGCATTACGCGACCCATAGCGGCCAATACCGCCGCCGCAAACCGATCGGGCCACGCTCCTCATCGCCCGCCGAGCGGCTGTTTCAATGACGACGTCGAGATCGGCATGCGAATAGTCGTTCCCTATATCTTGCGACGTCGGGACCCTTTGTGCTTTCGATCCGACGCCAACTACCTATCACCAACGTAGATGACGCCTTCTTTCATGACGAGGACCGGGTGCTGAGTCGTCTCCACATTCACCAACGGATTCCCCGACACCGCGATAATATCGGCAAATTTTCCCGGCTGAAGGGTTCCCGTCTGATCAGCGATGCCAAGCAGATCAGCGCCATTGGATGTGCTCGCCATCAGAGCCTGAGCGGGCTGCATGCCATTCTTTGTCATTAGTGCCAATTCCACCGCGTTCTCGCCGTGCGGCCCGACCGATGCGTCCGTTCCCATCGCAATTGGGACCCCGATCTTCACAGCATGCTGGACCATCTGCTGAATCTGCGCGGACGCAGCCCGGGCTTTAGCGGCTATGGCGGGCGGAAACTTGTCGGCCTTCTTGCCAACCCAATAGCCGGCCGAAATCGTAGGCACCAAGTACACATGTCGGTTTTTCATTTCGAGCAAGGTATCATCCTGCAGGAAGGTTCCATGCTCGATGGAGTCCACGCCCGCGGATACGGCCATTTTTGCAGCCCGATCGCCGTGACAGTGGGCAGCAACTTTGCGCTTCCATGCATGCGCTTCAGCAACAATCGCGTTCATCTCCTCCTGCGTGAGCTGCACGTTGTCCACGGGGTCGGCCAGCGACAAAACACCGCCGGACGGCATGAATTTGATCACGTCGGCCCCGTACTTGATCTGGTAGCGCACCGCAGCGCGGCATTCGTCTGGTCCATTGCAAATCCCGAGAATTGGGCCAGCCGATGCAATACGTTGCGGTGGATACGGATCTTGATCAGCGTGGCCGCCCGTGGAGCCAATTGCGTAGTTGGAGACCAACATGCGAGGGCCCGAGATCATCCCCGCCCGAATTGCATTTCGAAGTCCGAGAGCAATATAGTTTTCAGAACCAACATCGCGCACGGTCGTTACACCGGCTTCCAACGTCACTTTCGCATAATGAGCGCCATAAAGAGCTTGCTCTGCCGGAAAGCGCATGATGCCGTCATAAAAATCGTGATACCAGTCGTCGTTCATCAGCCCGGAAAGATGGACATGAGCATCAATCAAGCCTGGCATCAATGTCGCATCACCCAGATCGATCACTCGCGCTCCCGGCGGGATAGCTGCGTCTTTACCAACTGCTTGAATCTTTGACCCGGCAACAACGACGACTCCATGGTCCACAAGACTTCCGGAAACGGCATCGAATAGGTGTGCCGCCTTGAGCACAATCGGCTGCGCTGTCTTGGGTCCGCCCTCCGCCAGTACCGAAGAAGAATATATTCCCGTCACTACGCCTAGAAAAATTCCCAGGATCGTCCAAGTTTTCGCGCTGATCATTTCACCCCCCTTTATTCTTAGCATTTCCACTTACGCTACTTGGAATTCGGACCCCGAAAGTCGGATCTCTTGTATCGCCCATTGCCGGCACGCAAAGAGCGGCAGCCATCACGTTCGGCGCAATGACATGGCCCGTGCAAAACCGCTTCCGAGCAAATTGTCAGATCGGTACCGATGCCCGCTTCTGGCCATGACCCACGTCCAGCCAAACCCGCTGCCTCATGATGCCAACGGACGCTGTCCGGTGCAATGCCGCGATCGGTCGCTTTGAGAGGTTCCGCGGACCTAGCCCCCGCGTCCCGCAAGCGTCCCCGTTTCGGAAAAATCGACCCCAAAGCAGGCGTCCGTTGACGTCCGCTCTGCGGATCGCCAATTTGCCCACCGTTGGGCCCATATTGGCTCACATATTTGTTCAACTTGGATTAGAAGTGAAAAAGCGTACCGTGAATTGTTGACTCGGATACCTCTAAACCCACGTAGGCAAAGGCCTGCATTGCAATATCCACGGCCCATCTCGGCGTTCTCCAAGGGGTAAATGGGTGAATTGCATCGCCCAGAGGATCTGTGGATTGAGGTAGGTTAGGCATCGAAGGATCTGCCTTAGAAAAAAGAAGATGCTCCACTGGCTCGTCTCCACAAGCGGGACAGCCAATGTCGAAGGGAAATCTTCCAAAACAATCCTTATAAGCCTTAATTCGAGTAACGGCTTCGAAAAGGGCTTGGCGCAATGGCTCAGGTTCGTGAGCGAGGAAATCCAGGGGGGCGCTCATCAGGGATTTTTTCGCAAGGTAAGAAGCTGCATGTGGTCTGCGGAAACACCGAAGATCGTCAATAGCGAACAGTCCCTGCATGCGACATTGAAAACCAAATGGCGTTTCAGCAACATTAGCCTGAATTTGTCACCAGTCGCGAACCGACGCAATCCGGCTTCCTGCAGTTTGGCCGATCCTCGACGATCCCTTTCGGGAGTACAGCCGCCGAGGTTTCGCGACCCCATAACGTGGCGTCGTCCGTCGAACTTGACCCGTAGGCGGCACGCGACCTAGACCGCTATCTGGCGGTGATCCGCGGCCTCAAGCCGTCCGTGCTTGTACTTTCGACAGAGCCGCGGTGGCAAAGCGGTCCTGAAGCGCAAATCGGCAGCCGGACGCCTAAACTCTGCTCGTACCGCGTGGTGTCAAGCGGGGGCGCCGGACAGGCTGACCGCTCCGTTTCGCTTTCACGCGGCAACGCCCAACCAGGCTCAAAATTCTGGAGAGCGATGTAAGGAGTGCACATTGCTTAGCGCAATTTTGGGGTGAGCGACGTCGGCGATGCTCAATTCCAATTCAATTTCCGCATCTTTGTCCAAAATGATCCAGAGGTTCGCGCCGTCCGTTACCAGCGGGGTCGGCTCTCCCTGACGCAGCAAAAAGCGCCCCGCGAATCCGCCAAGATTCAACTGGCTCCAATCCTCGCCGGCGATTTTGAACTCGTAGTTGCCGGCAGGAAGCGAAATTGCGGCTCGAAGTTTTCCCTTTGGAGTCGGTGTAAATCTTTGCGTTGTCGACCAGCCATTCATGGTTCCTCGAAGAAAGACATCGCCGCGAAACATTGGCAGAATTTCCACTCTGGGAAGATCATGTGCGTCCTGTCCCGACCCCAAACTAAGGAACATCGCTGCGCCAGAGTTTTTGAGTGCGAAGTTCAGGCTGCCATCGGCCGTGACAAAACGATCCCTGCCGATGGCAATTGCCCTGGACCATTCAAGGCCGCCGGTTCGCGCCTCATAATTGCCGCGACGCACGCGAACCCAGACGCGTTCGGCACCGTTGCGGTATTCCCCGCCAACGTCCGGGCGGACCGGCGGCGCCGGAACCACTTCCGTCACTCGCCGCGTCATCATTTCCGGCCAGTCGTAGTCATCCGCCACAGCTCTTACGATTTCATTGATTAGCTCTTGTCCGCCAACGCCATTGGTCATGATGACCAGACCTTCGCCCCTCTCGGCGTAGGCGTACATGATCGCTTCATAGCCTTCCGCGATGCCGGTATGGGCGAATCTGCGACCAGGGCCACCTCCTACGATGCCAACGCCAAGGCCCCAACCACCCAGCCGCGGCGACAGCATCTCTCGAACTGAGCGGGAAGAAAGTACCGAAGTTTCCTCTCCCTTCGCTCCGCGCTGCAGTTCAATGATCATGCGGGCGATATCGCTGGGTGTCGACCAAAGCCCAGCGACTGCGGTTTCCGGATAAATTCGCCAATTTCCGTGCAACGCCACGCCGTTAACATGGCCGGTCGCTAAATTCACCGCGTGCGAAGGGGAAATCGGCTGCTCAACGATACTGTCGGTCATTTCGAGTGGCTTCAGAACCGTGTCGTTGGCCACATCGGCATACGGCCTACCCGAAGCATCCTCTATCAACTTTTGCACGACGACGTAGCCCAGATTCGAGTAAACCCAGGCTTGATCTGGCGCCGCGACGACGCGTATCGGCGGCGAGTAGGCCGGCTTTTCGCCGTTGAGGATCTGCACAAGCGTCGGAAGGTTTTGCCCCGGCGCGTAGCCTCGGCTGTCGAATCCGGCAATGCCGGAGGTGTGGCTCAACAAATGCGCTAGCGTCACGGGGGTCTTGCTGAATTTGCCGTCTCTGGGAAGGCTCCAGCTGTGAAACTGCGGCTCGACATCGCCATGCAGGCTGAGCTTTCCGGCCTCCACGAGGCGCATCGCGGTCATCGCCGCGAGGGTTTTGCTGATCGAGCCCGCTTGGAAACGGGTGTTTATTGTGACCGGTGCGCCGGTGACAACGGACGCAACACCCCACGCGTGCGCCCAATCGAGATGTCCGTTGTGAATTACAGCAACGCTTACGCCCGGTATTCCAAGATCACGCATGCGGGCCGATAGCTGCATTGGGCGCTCAATTTGCGACTCCACCGCGTGGGTTAAGTGATTTTCGATCCAGCGAAGATGCGCGGCATAAGGTAGTGGGTCTGCGGCGGCCCACTGTGCGCAAAAAATAGAGCAAAGCCCAAGTGTCACATGCCTCGCAGATATTTGGGAAACGAACACCGCAGGTCACTCCAATTCATTTGGCCGAAAAGCAATCCGGGGTCACCGCCATTAATATTGCCTTGCGGGAAACTTGGCCATGCCTGATTCTGGTCGCAATTTTTCGGCGCCGTTACATCTCAACTTCGCGAATTGTATCTATGGGGTAAACAGCGATCACCGTACCACCACACCCATAGCGATCAGATCTCGCCGAACGCGACCCACACCTGACAATCCGCCCTGCGCAAAGCCGACATCCTGAATTGAGGAACGTTGGTCGATGATCCCCGTTACATCTCGACACTCCGCAATCACACTCGGTCAGCCCTCACCTTCCAGCGCCCGACCGACGAGGGACTGGTAAAGCTCTTGGAGATTGGTCGGCCGTGGCGTCTCGGTCTGCTCAAGCGACCAAGCAATCAGCGCCAGCAGCGTAGACGCCACGAAGCGCGGCGCGAATGCGCGCGCTTTCGGTTCGCGGCTTGCGATTGCCGGCGCCGCACTTAGGATCTTCGCGATTATCTCCTCAAGCGCATCCTGAATGATGGCTTCCGTAACGTAGCGCGATTCGCCCGTCATCAACGAACGATAGATCGCAGACGCATGTTGCAGGTGAGCAAATAACGCTGTGCAGTCGGCCAGATATGGTTCGTTTGGCCGAGGCGCGATCATCGGATGCACAACACGGCCCAATTCAGCACGGAGTAGCGAGTCCTTCGTGGCGAAGTGCGCGTAAAAGGTAGCCCGGCCCACCTGTGCTTTCCTCGTGATGTCACCAATGCGAATCCGTGCGTAAGGCCGACGGGACAGCCAATACGCGAAGGCATCGGCAATTCGTGCTCGTGTTTTTCCTGCACGGGGATCCGAGACTTCCAGGACAATTGTCGATTTATGTTTTGAAACCATGATTTTCCAACTGCAATAGCTTGTCAAACCGCCTACTTCGTCAGACGATGCGGCCCATGAAGCCGAACCCCGTAGATCGTATTATCCGTAGATCGCAGGCCGCCGCCCTGATCGGTCTGCCGTTGCTATGGATACTGATGTTCGTGCTCCACTTCCGCTCGGCTTCGGATTTCTTTGTATTCCATCAACGCTACGTTCCAAGGCCCGCGGCGGAGACCGTAGCGCACTTAATTGCCGCGCAAAATCATTCGCCAATGCTGCACGACCCACACCAGATTGGCTACCTCAGTCTGCCACTTTTCGTGCTGGCTGCTTTTGGCCTATATGCCATTGGTCGAGGCCTGCGTCCTGTCGTCGCCTCGTTGGGTATCGCGCTTTCGATAACTGGCGCTATCTATCTCGGCGGCGTCTTTGGCCTCTACACGGCGTTGTACCGAGGATTGGGCGACGTTGAAGCGCAATTCACCGAAGGCGCAATTGCTACTTTTTCCGCCGTCACAGCCGATCACGGCGCGTACGGTCTCACGCGGGCGCTTGCGCAACTGGCATTACTTGGATTAACAGTGCAAGCAATTGCGCTTTGGCGCGCACCCCGCATTTCAACTTGGGCACCCGTGGCGATCATTCTTGGCTGTATTTTATTTCTTGCATTCTGGGACGTGGACAACATGATGTTTGCCGGTGCGACCTGTCTTATGGCCGGATTTATACCCGTTGCGCGTGAACTCCGAAGTACCCCGATCGCCGCTTGATTGTTGGCGCCCTTGGGGAAACGTTCGTGTCGAACTTTCCAGCCCGCTCACGGCCGTGGCCGGCGTTTCGGCATGTCTTCTATGCATTCTGCCATCGGCTGCGAACCGACACATACCCGACTCCCGGCAGTCTGGCCGATCCTAGACCTTCCCTTTCGGGGGCACAGCTGACCAGGTCTCGCGACCCGTAACCCAACGTATTCCGTCGGACGCGACCCCAGGGAGACATGCTCGACGCTTGGAAGCGCTAGTTTCCGTCAAGGATGCTGGCGATGAATTTCCAACTTGAACTTTTCTTGCCAGGCGGCGAACGTGTCAATGGACGCCGCAAACTGAGACTTTGCAATCAGATCGTCCACGAATGCTCGAAAATCCGGGCCAAACTGCGCAGAGGAAAGTATCCATGCGGCACGCACTCCCGGCGTAGACATGTAATACCGGGCACCCGCAACATAGCTGTCAAAGGCCGCTTCGTCGAGCAAACCGGCCTTGTGCTGTAAAAATGAATCCTCACCGCTCAAGAACGCCGAGCGACAAATCAACATCCATTGGGTGAGTTCCTCGCGCGTAAAGTTTGGCTCGGCAGACGTTCCCCTCATCCAAATGCCAGCCAACTCGGGATGCGCAATAGCCAAGGCGGCCGTCGAGACGCGGTCGGCCCGGCCCTGCTGCATTGTTGCGCGCTGCACCCGCTCGGATTGACGCACCTCGCGCGCAAGGTAAACGATAGAAGCCACGACCGCCACCGCCGCAACGGTCTGGCTAACAAAAAATACCTCTTCCAGTGTCATATTCAGTTCTTAACAATGTCAAAAGTGGAATTCTGTACTGTGCCGTCGATAGGGTCGCCCAGGAATGGGCGCCTTCGACGCAATTCTTGCGCTCACACCAACGTGCGCCTGGCCAGCGTCGCCTTTTAACGAAGTCCGCTACGCCATGTTGCCAAGGACCGGTAAGGAGCGCAAGAGAGACCTCCGGCACTTCGACAGCCGCTATCGGCGGTACCCCCGACCTGGCCAGTAGTGCTGGAATACGGGCCAAGGCCGACGGCAACGACCCGGAACGGGTATCGGACCGCGACTACTTTCTAGAGTCCAAGAAAGTAGACGGGTGCCATGGCCGCGAGTGCCGCTGTGAACTGCAGCGCGAAGACGTACGCTGTCAGCCGGGGCACGCGGGGGAGCCATCGAATCACGAAGTAGGCAAGGATTGGAATCTGCCCCGCCATGAGCAACTGCCAGATATGGGCAACGGCACCTTCGTCGGCATTCCGGACCACGACACCTGGCGACGCGGCGATGCTGCCAAGGACAATCGCCAGTGCGGCGATTGACATTGCCATTGGCAAAAATGCACTGGGCCTCTTGCCAAGAGTTAGAAGCGAATTAGGGTATTGGTTCATGACGACTCCAGGCCTCATCGTAGGGATGGCATATTCGCCAAGTGCTGAGGCGAGCACATTGACGAACGAACGAAACCCGCCGGAACTCTCCTGCAAGAGCGCCTCGAACTCCTCCCCATAACGGTTGCGCCACTTGCGAGGGTAGAGGCGCACGAGCCACCGGGCATAACGCGCCTTCATGCCACCCCCAGTCGTCGGATTCCGACAGTCGCAAATTTGCGAAGAATCGTCAATTTGGCGTGCAGAACTCGAGCACCCTGCCTGGTAATTCGGTAAGGTCGTCGGCGCTCTTCGGCCGGAAGTGGTTCGATCCAACCCTGCTGCTCCAGGCGCGCGATGGCGCCATAAAGCGTTCCCGGCCCAAGCCGAGTACCACACAACGAGGCGATGTCCTCGATCATTGCGTGACCGTGCTTGGGTCCACTGGCGAGACTTGCCAGGACCAACAAGGGGGGATCGGAATAATGCCCCAGTTGATCATCGGCATCCGATTTTGCTACGTTTCGCGTACTACGCATGACGTAGTTATACCCTGACCGATTTCATAACGCAAGGAATTTCTCGATTCCGTCGGAGCGCGGAAATCCCCGCAAAACTTCGAATTGAACGCGCTCTTTACCGCGACGAATTCCGTAATCCGAAGTTCCGGAATTGGCCGGGAAGGTCCTTCCGTCCCGGCCGCTTCGTGAATCTGCCACGGTCCGCTGTTCGGCGCAATGCCGTCCCCCGAAACCTCGGACGCCCGCTTCCCAGGGCATTGCAGACCCGGTTCCCGTGGCCCGTAACCGACCCCCTTTTGGGAAAATCGACACTTACCGGCTGTACAGTAGTGACGGCTTTTCGGTAAACCGGGACCGGAATCGAAGCCTGCTCGGTACTGAATGACAAGACTCCGTGTGCGGTCGGCAGGCAACTAAATGCTTGGGTTCCAGGTGACCGTATAGGTTGTAACCGCGTCCACGTTAATTCCGGAGGAAAAAGGCGACCCAGGAACGGCGGTGAGAGCGCCTGAATCGGGTAGGCCGCCCACCGCATTGATCGCATAGCCCGAGATGTCACCGCTGCCACCGTTGGCCACATACACGTAGTCGCCCATGTGATCGAAGGTCAGCGACCTGGGCCCGGTTCCACATGGATAGGGCGAACCTGGCAGGGACTGGAGTGCACCTGTCGGCGCGTCGATCGCATAGCCAGAAACGTTGCTGCTCCCGCCATTGGTGACATACAAAAATCGGGCCGTCGGATCGAGCGACAAGAAAGTCGGATTGGTACCGGTCGCGAACGGCGACCCGGCCACTGGCGCCAGAAACCCAGTCGTAGTGTTGACCGAAAACGCGGAAATATTGTTGCTTCCGCCATTTAACACGTAAACGTATTCGTGGTCGATTCCGGATGCATCACGGACTTGAAAAATGGATGCGGAGACCGGGCTCGTCCCAGCCGCGAAGGGGGATCCGGCAACCTCCATGAGCGTTCCGCCGGTTCCGATCAGGTACGCCGAGACATTTGCGCTGGCACTATTGCCGACGACGGCGATCTTCTGCCATGGATCAATCGCCAGATTCGTTGGCCCACTCCCTGTTGCAAATGGAGATCCCGCAACCGGACTGAGGACGTCGCTGGTCGGGGCGACGGCGAGAACCGAAACGCTGTTGCTGCCGCGATTGACGACGTAGACGGCTGAACCGAGAGTCACCGCGCTTGGAGTGGTCCCCGTCGCAAACGGCGAACCGGCAACCGCCGTGAGGGACGACATCGTGACGTCCCCTTTGTATGCGGAAATGCTGTCATCGCCCTGGTTGATGATGTACAGCGCTTCAGTCGCGTAATCCGTGACCAGCGCGACCGGAAATCTACCGGACGCCAGGGGCGAATCGGCCAATGGGATGAGAGCGCCGGTATTGGTCGCTTTCGTCGAGCCGGATGTACTGATGCGGAATGCTGGAACACTATTGGCGCCGCTATTTACCACGAAGGCGGAATAGCCGCCAGCAACCGCAATGGGGCCGGTCGGCGCAGTCCCGGCGGCAAATGGCGATCCGGCGACCGGAGTTAGGGCTCCGGTTGCGGAGTTGACCTGATAGGCCGAGATATTGTTGCTGCCGCGATTGGTCGCGTAGACAACATCAAGGGACCATGGGCCTGGGATTCCAAGGCCACCTCCACCGTTGCCGCAGGACGCCAGGAAAATCACCGTAGCAAGTAGTGAGATTTTCTTGGCGAGCCCGGGAGAAACATCCACGCATATCTCCTACTGAGTTGGACATTGCCGCGATCTGCGTTCGGAGACGGTATTTTGTTGGCTTACAAACGTACCCAGATTCTCTTGAAGAATGCGGACATCGCTTCCTCATATAGCGAAGACAGCGCCCGGAGTCGGCCGGTAAAGTCCCTTCCTCCCGGCCGCTTTCGTAATCTGCCATGGTTCGCCATCCGTCGCAATGCCGTCATCCCATAGCTTGGACATCCGCCTCCTGGGGCATTGCCGACCTGGTTCCCGCTGCCCCTAACCGAACCCCTTTTGTAACAATCGGCCCAAGTCGGAAAATCCGCGACGACCGTCTTTCGGAAGTCCGATCTTTCGCGTGACACCCCGGGTCGGATCTACTCGCATCAGCAGCCCCTCCGGGCCCTCTCAATTGTCGCGATATCGATCTTCTTCATTGACATCATCGCTTCAAACGCGCGTTTAGCGGCCACTGGATCGCGGTCAGAGAGTGCGGCCATAAGAGGACGTGGCGTAATCTGCCAATACACGCCCCACTTGTCTCGACACCAACCGCACTGGCTTTCCTCTCCGCCATTTTGCAAAATCGCATTCCAATACCGGTCGGTTTCAGTTTGATCATCGGTTGAAATCTGAAACGAGAACGACTGGTTGTGCTTGAACTGTGGCCCACCATTGAGTCCGACACAGGGAATGCCCGCCACAGTGAACTCAACCGTAAGGACATCCCCCTGTTTGCCGTTTGGGTAGTCGCCTGGTGCGCGGAGGACCGTCCCTACGCCGCTGTCGGGAAAGGTTTTGGCATAAAAACTAGCAGCTTCCAACGCAGAATCGTCATACCAAATGCAGACCGTATTTTTGTGCGTCATTGTCGCGCGCCCCCGGGGATGTCCTTCAATTTTTCAGAATGATTCCGATCGCATTCGACAAACTGTCGCTCAGCAACCTGGTTGTCGCAACCTGGACTAGACCGGACATGCAGCCAGTCTACGTTTAGCGACCAGGTCGCGCGCTTCTCGACCCACTATAGCGGGCATCCCGACTCGCCGAAAGCGACAAGGCAAATCCAGGGAAGCGGACCTTCCCCCGGGTCAACGACTTGTCAGCCGCGTTTGTACCCGGCCTCCTTCTGGCTTCGCCCCGCTACGACAAAAACAGCATCACGCTCAGGGTCGTAAACATACAGCGCTATGTAACCACGCGCACCGGATCCAATGACGAGTTCGCGAAAACCGTCCGCAGTCGGCCGTCCGAGGTACGGACTGGCCTCGAGGATTTGAAGGGCATCGACGATCTCTTGAACGCGTTCAGCCGCATTCTGGATGTCGTGCTGCAACAGGTGCTCGAGAAAGCGACCAAAATCGTCCAGGACTTCCGCTTCGAGGACGACGTTGGACAAATCACGACCCCAGCTTGCGGGGCTTTGGCCGCCGCGTAGGTTTGCCTCGCACACGAGCCAACAGGTATTCGCGGGCTTCCCCCAGCGGCACGCCCTCGCCGGTGGCTATGATCTTGGCGAGGCGCCTGGCTGCAACCAGGTGGAAGTCACTTTCGAGTTCGGATTGCTCGGTCGCTTGTGCGATCGCATCGACGATAAAGCCATGCGCCGTCTTGCCTGCGCGCTCGGCCGCCGCGGCGACTCGGGCTTTTAGATCGTCGTCAATTCGGATGGTTGTTGTCGACATGGGCGCCTCCAGTCACCGCCAAGGAGTGTGCGAATTGTAGCACATTTGTGCGACAACTTCCAAAACTCGCGAACGGCAATCCAATTGGTTTCCTCTGGCAAAAGGATGATTCGATGCGGGTCAGTCATGAGGCGCACATCCCGCATTGAACCGCCTTCGGCAACAAACTGATTACATCTTCAGAACCAAGGGCATTCAGGCGAAGTCTCAAAAGTCTCGCGTTCGATGGCCATGGAAGACAACTCGGGGGTTGCCGTGAAGTTGAGCGGCTACGCCGCCGCGACCGCGCCACCGCGGGCGCGCAGCGCCTTGATGCTCTGCTCGATTCGCTCGGCCACTTCGCGCTCGCGCTGCAGAGCCTGGAGCATGTTGTGCGCCTCGCGCACCGTGAACTCCAACCGCGCGACCTTCTCGCCCACGTCGTCGATCACCGCACGCTGTTCGCTGAGCATCTCCAGGTTCACATGGACGTCCTTGAGCATGTGGGTGATGCCCTCGGCGCGTGACTGAACCTCCTCCATGAGCTTGCGGCGCGAGTCGATCTGCACAATCTTGCCGTCCGTGTCGCTCAGGCGCCCGATCAGATCATCGACCTTGACACGCAGCTCGGCCACCTCGCCGCGATGCTCGGTGACGTATTGCAGGTCGGCTCTGCTGCGACCGCTAATCTGGCGGATATTGTCGACCTCGGCTTTGACGGCCTGCACCATCGCATCATGGTCGGCCAAGGTCTGGATCTTGCGTTCCACCGCCTCGGCGCCGCGATCGAGATCGCCAAGCCGGCGCTCGAGCGCGGCCACGCTCTCGCCGCTTTGCAAGAGTTGCGCCATGCGCTGCTCGAGCTGGCGGGCCAAGGCTTCGGCGCGCTGAATCTGTTCTGCGGCCACATCGGTCTGCGAAACCGCGTCGCGCTGGGCGGCTTGCACGTGCGCCAACTCGGCCATCAATTCCTCCTTAAGCGTGGTCGCTCGGGCCAGCTCGTTGCTCACGCCACGCACTTGGCTAAGGCGCTCCGCGGTCTCCGCCGCCAGTGCCTTGCTTTGCTCCACAAGGCCGGCCAGCCGCGCCTGCTGCTCGTGAACGTCCGCTTCCTCGATCCGAATCGCGTCAACCCGCTGCTGCGCTTGTTCGAGCGTCTGTTGCAGCGTAGCCACCCGTGATTCCAGGGGCATAACGCGCCCCTGGAGCGCCGCAACGCCGTCCAACTTCTGCTGCGCGTCCGCGACCTGTGTGGCCACCGTGTCGCACAGGTTCTGCAGACCTTCGATCTCGGCACGGCGCGCCAGCTGCGCAGCGAGTTTCTCCTCCACCAGCGACGTGACGGCGCTCAGCCCATTGACACGCACTTCGAGCTTCTCGACGAACTGCAGCCGCGCTCCGACGCGATCTACCTGAGAGTCCAGGTCGCCAGTCAATTTTGCAAGATGCGCGGCGGCTTCGTTGCCTTTCTCCACGACCGACATCTTGCGCAGCACTTCGTCAAGCCGCGCCTGCAGTTCCGGTGTGCGGCTGAGCATCTCCGCCGAGCGTTCGCCGAAGGTCTCAAGTGCTGCGCGGTCAAGCGCCAGCCGGTCCCGCAACTGCGCCGCCGCCGCGTGCGCTTGGTGGAATTCGGCAAGCTCGCCGCGCACCAACTCGAGTTCCTTTTGCGATTGCAGCAGATTCTCGTGCTGCGCCGCAGTGCGTTTGCCGAGCACGTCAACCTGCGCCAACTGCCCGGCCAGCGAATCGAGCAAGCTCTGCTTGCGCGCGAGCTCGTCCGCATTAGTTGACAGCACCCCGAACGACTTGGCCAGCGATTCGGTTCGATGCTGCATCGCCACAAGTTCCTCGTCCCGGGACAACACCCTCTGCACCCGCGCTTCGGTCTCCCCCATCGCCTTGGCAAGCGCCTTGAGGCGCTCGTCGAACGCGTTGACCTCATTTTTGTCGGACGAAAGCCGTTCGAGGGTCGATTTCATGTCTTCGAAGAGCGAACGCCGTTCTGTTTCCAGCCGCTGGCACTCTGCCACGAACGCATCGCGTGCCGCGCTGGCCGTGGCAAGTTCGTCCGCAGTGGATTGGGCCAGCTGCCCCATCCGCGCCACGGTTTCCTCGGTGCGCTGCAACTGATCGCCGCCCGCGGCAATCCTGGCAATCTGCGCGTCCATGTTCCAAACCATCTCATTGAGGCGCGCAGCCTCGACCACCGCGCGCTCAATCGTCACCTTTTGCGCCTCTAGCGCCTTACATTTGTGCCCGACGTGCTCGGCCAGGGCATTGAGCGCTGCCAGTCGCTGCTCGGTGTTCTTGCCCAGTTCCTGCACCTGCGCGAGGGAACCCAGCTGCGACTCCACATCGGCCACTGCGGCCCGCGTCGCTTCGCAATCCGCCCGCGCCTCGCCCGCGCCCTTGCGCACTCCCTGGATTTCCAAGCGAAGTTCGTCCTCTGCACGGCGCAATTCCTGCAGCTCACCCTTGAGGGTAACGGCGCCACCGACCCATTGCCCCATTTCCGTGGTGGCCTGGTTCAGACGCTCCCGCAAGGATTCGAACTTCTCGCCCTCGCGCTGCAGCGCGTCGACCGTCACCTGTGCTTGACGCGAGTGCGCCGACATTTCCTCGGCCGCCCGGCGCATCTGCTCCAGGCTCCCGTCCGGTGCCGTCAACGCGTCCGCGGTGCGCCTGGCCTCAACCACCCGGGCCAGCAGCTCGTTCATGCGCTCCTCGAACGGCTCAAAGCCCTTGGTGCACGCCTCGTATGTGCTCACCACCTTGCCCAGCTTGTCGCAACGGCGCGTGAGCTGCTCCGTCTTGGCGCGCATGTCATCGAGCGTATGGCTGGTGCGTTCCAGGGCCGGCCCCGCTCCTGCAACCTGCTCCAGCATTGCGGCCAACGCGGCCCGCTCTTCGCGGGCCCGCTCGATCAACGTAGCCAGGTCGTCCTGTGCGAGCTTGCGATCGCCACCGTTCTTGAAGATCGTGTCAAACATGGAATCGGTCGCTCCCTTTTGCGGTGCGGCGTACGACGTTCCGCTTTCGGTGCCGCGGTTCGTCAATCGCCGCCTGCCTGGCTGATCGAATCGTGTGTTTTCTAAACGTGCCTGATGATTGTCGTGCACTGGCGCGAAAACTTCATAGCGGATATAGGTGGATTTCCGGTGTATTTGCGCGACGTGACATCGATGCGCACGGTGCTGGCTCGAGATGGCGGCACGTTTTGCACGTGACACGCGGCGCGCGATGGCCCCGATGCTTCACCTTCGCGACGCACGCAAGATGACATTACGCGCCGATAATATTTCTCCGCGGATAGCCCGCGGGTTGAGGCTAATGCGAACAGTGGATCCCGCCGTTGCCTCCGCCTCACGCCGAATCGCAATGACCTGCTCCTCGGTATGTCGTTTCTTCAATTGTCAGTTCCTTAGAAAAAGTCACCACAGGAACTGCAACCTGCTTGGCAACAGGATCGGCACTCAGATCAGGGGAATGACTTCCGCTGTTCGCCTTTGGTCGACAGGGATGTCCGGTTTGGGTCGATTTTTCCAAAAATGGGGTCGCTTACAGGGTGCTGGAGCCAGGGCGGCATTACCCAGGGCAGCAGAAGTTCGAGAAATAGTTAGGCCCTATTGCGCCGAAACGCGGGCAGTGGCACATTCATGAAACAATCGGCCCGAAACGAACTTTGCGGGCACAAGCGGCCGTGCGACGCGCCACTTGACCGCCTCGAAGGCGACGGCCGCAGCAGCACGCTGTTGGCAGATGCGAGATCACGTCGTGACGATCCCCATTTCCAGCGCAAAAGTTTGCCGTTGAGCGACAAATGTACTTGCACACCTAAGTTCCAATTTATAGAAGATAAGGCGCTGCGCATCGAGTACTGCCCTATTGTCTGCTAATCATGCGCTACCGCCCAAGGTCATCTTTCTTTCGCGCCGCATTCCATTGGTCTGGCTTGCGGATTTGCATTCAACCCAGAGCTCGGGAGCGCAATGCGCTGTGTCGATATGTCCTCGTGCTGCTTGCGAAGGTTATTGCCTTCGGTGGGATTGTCGGCACGGCGCACGCCGAATGTCGGATTCCCGGTCTGCAGCCGCGTCCTTTGCCGGAGGAGCTTGACAATCCGCGTGCTCCGCAACGCCGCATGACAATCCATTCGACCAGCGTCCCTGCAGTAGGGGCGCGACCGGCGACCGGCACGCCATCAGAAGGACCATCCATTTCTGCGGCGCCTCGAAGCCTTACCACGGTCGGGATGAATTCATCGGCGTTCGCGTTGCCGGAGGGCGCGCAGCGACTCGATCCTGCCGTGGCCCAAGTGGTCGATTCCGTAGGTGCCGATGATGTTCGGGGCTTTATCAGGGCACTTCCCGCCGATGAGGAGGCGCGGCGCGCGCTGATGCGCAAGTACGCGACCGTTCCGGGCGCTTTCATGGACGGTGCGATCGCAATCGTGAAACAGCTTCTCGCTTGGTACCCAGACCTGCTGCGCAATCCCAATGTGAACGCTGATGGGCCAGATGAACTTCTGGACATGACCGCGTCAGGAATTCGTTTTGCGCCAAGTTCCGACACCCGGCGCAACCGCGGACGTCTCGAACTCCTCGACTTTCTAGCCGCGAGGGGTGCGCACCTCGGGGACACGAGTTTGCCATTGTCATCCGTTGCCGAAGCCGCCAGGTCTCCAGAGCAGCTTCTGGCGGCGCGCAAATTTCTTGATGCGGGCGCCAAAATCGACGGTGCAACGCCGGAAAGCTTGTCGCCCCTGGCGCTTGCAGCGCAGCACGGCAATGTCGAGCTCGTTTTGCTGATGTTGCAGTACCGCCAGGCGTCCCAGCATAGCCTTGACCAAGCGCTCGCGATGACGAGCGTCGATTCTCAAAACCCGATTGTTTCCGTTCTTGTCGCGCATGGAGCCAAGCTGCGCAATGGGGCCACGCCCTTTGCGCCAGCGGCAATGCCGGCTTTGTGGACCGCGGCCGCGCAATATGCGGCATGGCACGACGCCACACTACTTCGGATACTGCTCGAAAGCCATCCGGATCGTGAAACCGTTAATGCGCACCCGGGGGCTGGGGCGTCACCGCTAATGATGGTGGCCGACAATGCAGATCTCACCCGATTGCTGCTCGATCTGGGCGCCGACCCAACCTATCGCGATGCGGAGGGACAAACCGCGCTGCACAAGGCGGCGCGACATGACCTACACGCAGCGCACGCAGGGGAGTCGGACGCCGACGCGACACGCGACGCTGCGGACCAGGCCCAATCGCGCGCTTTGGTCGTGGCCTTGCTTCTTGAACACGGGGCCGATGCGAACGCACGCGATTCAAATGGAATTACCCCGCTGATGTGGCTCGAGAACAACGACGGGAAGAGCATCGAGACCATGCTCGCGCATGGCGCAACGATCAACCCGCATCCCACCGATTCAAGGGGTCTTCCCAACGCCGGGTCGTCGACCATTGGCCCGGTAAGCTGGGCGCTACTGGACCGCAATGACGTCCTTGCGGATATGCTGCTGCTGCGCGAAAAGCCCGTTGCGGAGGAGGATTGCGGTGCCATCTACTATGCCGCTCAGACCGGGGCGACACGCACACTATCGGATCTGCTGCGTCGCGGCGCAGACGCCCGTGTGCGCGATGGCGCTGGGTTTACGCCATTGATGGTGGCCGCGTTTGCCGGGCAAGTTGCTGCAATGGGGCTGCTCGTGGACGGGCACGCCGCGCAGGTGGACGAGACCCTCGCGGCCATGCCGGATCCAACCAATTTGCTGCTCAGGCGTCGCGACTCGGTGTCCGCCTTCGAGACGCCGCTGTTCTTTGCCGTGCGGGCACACCAGAAAGCCGCGGCAGAATTCCTCGTCCGGCGCGGCGCCGATGTGAATCATCGTAATGATTCGGGCGTTACTCCGCTGGATCTCGCGCAATGGAGCGGCGATGCCGCTATCGTGGCGGCATTGACACGGTCGCGCGCAAGCGCCCCGACCAAGATTTCGCGGTAGCGGGCGCGTGCCACCGCCTATCGGGCAGGCCCGGATCCCGGTTTTCCTAGAGCTCGACGATGAAATGTTTCCTGAACGCCGGCACCGCCGTTGCAGTGATCTTGGGTCTGATCTTTCCGACTTCTGAAGGATTCGGGGAACCCGTTCATCTGCTTATCGTTCCTTTTGTGTTGGCGCTTCCATACGTTAGAAATCAAAATGAGTCATGGCCCTTGCGGTCTGCGTTTGCCTGTTGGTCGGTTGGGTTTGGGGCCTACGTAATCGCGCACATGATTGGATTCGCGGCAACGTTCGGTGGAAGATCAATATTTGGAGGAGGAGAAGGCGGGGGAGCAATGGCCGTTTTCTTGTTTGCCTTGATGTCCCTGCTTTCCGCTGCCATCCTTCTTGGTGGCCGCTTCGTCACCTGGGCGTATTCCAGGGCTCGCCAGAAGTAGTATGCGACCGCGGCGTCGCCCAGCGCATGGGCCGTCCAATTTGCCTTTCAGAGGCTGAAATTACCGGAGTGGGTCGATTTTTCCAAAACAGAGACAGTCACGGGACGCGGGCGCCAGCTCCGGTGGACCCCTGAACGCGACTGCCGCCGGGATCCGATACCGACATTGCGCCGGATAGCGTCCCTTGGCATCATGGGCGAGCGGCCCGGTCCGGACGTCGGTCACAGCCAGGACGAGACAGTAGCGCGCGTAACGGCCACCACAAATCCGACGTCCGCTGGTCAGAGTCATGTCACTTGATGTTGATCGGCTCCCGCGGGCAACTTGATTTCTGCCGGCTCCAAGAAGGGGTCGGCGTGTAAGCCATCCGTTAGCGAGTTGCAACGCATGAATGCGCATCGGCCAGACGATCCCAAGTTTGATCCCATGAGGTACCCGCGCACATATGCGGTGTCGCAAGGTATGCGACGACTCTTGATTCCAACGGGTCTACTTTTTCTGACGTTGGGTTTGATTGGTGCCATCTATTTGGGCGTTCTATCAAATGATTCCTTTGGCAGCCGGGCCATTAGTGGGGCGTTATGCAGTTTGTTTGCAATCCTTGGTTTCTATGTAGCGTTGGGCGCTCGGCGGTATAGCGTGACTCTCGGTCCTGACCGCATCGAAATAATTGAAGTGTTTCGCCACCGCGTCATCGAGCGTGAAAATATTCTAGGGCGCCGGCTCTTCGTGAGTCGTGCAGGGGCTGTCCGCTGGATTTTGATTCCGAAACAAGGTGTTGGACGAAAACTCGAATTATCAATGTTCTTGAAGACGGATAAGGATTTCGCGGCCTGGATAGTTTCCTTGCCAGACCTGGATAGCGAAAAAAAAGATGCGGCGGAACGTGACGTTGCGGCCGCGATAAGCGCGCTCGCCGATCGAGGATACGGAAAGCACGCCCAAACCAGGCTACGCCAGCTCGCAGTTTGACTTAACCGTGGCGTCTATGGGTTAGCAATTGCCATCTACCTAATCCCTGACTCGCATAATGTGATGATTTGGATGGCCATCGCTCTTCCCTGGATTGCGGTGATTTTGGTTGCTCGATTTAAGCCTTTTTATCGATTTGGTGGTCCTAATGACAGTCCACTGCCTGATCTTTCACTTCCATTGTTCATTCCCGGGCTCGTTTTGACGCTGGCAGCAATGGTGTCAATTTCCACCGTCGACTGGTACGCCCCGCTCGCTCTTTCGCTGCTCGGCGCCTTGATTCTTACGGGGGTTGCAACTCTAGTGGACCCGTGGCTCAGAAAGCATCGCGCCACTGCGATCCTGTTGATTTTGTTTTGTTGCGGATATGGCTACGGGGCGGGACTTGAAATCAATGCATTGCTGGATCACTCCATTCCCACGTCCTACCCAGTCACCGTACTGTCCAAGTGGGTAAGTCACGGCAAGAGCACGACACACTACGTCGGCATACCGGCTTGGGGCCCGCGCTTAACCGGTGAGGACGTCATGATTTCGGGATCGTTTTTCGGCAACGTGCGTGTTGGCGATACCGTTTGCATTTTGCTACGACCTGGTGCACTGAAGGTCCCGTGGTACGTCCTGACTTCCTGTGACCAAGAACATGGCGGTAGTTCGCTGGGGTTTAGTCAAGGCCGCCCGGAGTTGGATTTGCGTGCCGTTCGGTAATCAGAATGCAATGCCCTAAAACAGTCGATCAAAATTATTCTGGCCTGCGCCAAAGCGACTATTGGCGAATGATGCTTCCTCGTCGATTTTTTCCAATTGGGGGTCGGTTTGGTCACGCCCCTGGAGGCAAGCGCCCAAGTTATCGGATGACGGCATTGCGCCGTACATCGGAGCGTGGCAGATTCACCGAGCAGCCGGGACGGAAGGAGCATCCCGGCCAGAAACACTTATGACGCAGCTCCAATTGCCGCCGCAAAAAAGACACTGACTGGCGACTGCTGCCTGAATTGGCAGTCGAGTGGCATGCTCGTTTTAGTCGACCATTGATCCTGATCGCAAAGTATACGGTCGGGACGAATTTGATAGGTTGAAGAATTGACCACAAGACTATCCCGCGGCCTCGTGCACGAAGTGCCCGTCGATTTGGCCAATGCATTGAGCGAAACAAAAATAACAACCAGCCTCTGGGAAGGTCTGACCCCTATTGCGAGAAACGAATTTATTTGTTGGGTTGAAGATGCAAAACGACAAGAAACGCGGATGAAGCGGGTCCGTCGAACGGTGGAGGAGCTCCTTGAAGGTCGAACGCGTCCATGCTGCTGGGTAGGTTGCATTCATCGCACAGATAAGAAGCCCAGCAAATGGCAGAAAGATGTCTTGATAGACAAGAAGAAAAAACCGTGAGCTTCAAAGTCAACATACCCTCACGAAGGACGATTGTGCCGCGGTGATGACTATCAAGAATGCTAGAAAGCGGACAAGGTCCAATGCCGGTTCAGGGTCCAAATCGCGTGATAGCTCTTCACTTCGCTTGAGAGAGGTTTTAATCTTTTGCGAAAGCGAGGAGGCTCTTGATGATGCGCTTCGTCGAGGGGGGAAGTGATTTCGCAAAGCGTGCTCGCGTGGGTTGAGCATGTGAAGTGGCATTTCGACCCCCGAAAAATCACCGATAGATCACCGAAAATCGCCTGCATCGGGCTGCACGAAGGCAGCACGACGGTGCGCGTAGTGAAGTGTCGAAGGATTGATTTATTCAGTCAAATCAGTGACTTATCGTCACTAATCTGCACTGCTTTGCACGCACAGTACGAGCGTACTGGCGTCCCCAAGGGGATTCGAACCCCTGTTACAACCGTGAAAGGGTCGTGTCCTAGGCCTCTAGACGATGGGGACTGACGACGCGCAACTTCCATTGCCACCGGTGCGCAGCGAACTTC
>Ga0075030_100000735_pt1 | contig 28897 bp, 29 predicted proteins | sample LitLauG_LLR_2012_FD_71393 | JGI IMG/M metagenome (GOLD analysis project Ga0075030, IMG submission 71393) | Freshwater sediment microbial communities from Pennsylvania, USA - Little Laurel Run_MetaG_LLR_2012 | ecosystem: Environmental > Aquatic > Freshwater > Creek > Sediment | place: USA...
GGCGGCATGGCTGGCGCGCTGACGGCGATGGCATTTTCGGAATCCACCGGATTCATTTTGGAAACGACCGGCAGTTATTGGAGTTTATTCGCGATTGCCTCATCGGCTTATTTGATTGCGTTGGCGATTATCCATTGGCTGTCGCCGGGATTGAAACCGCTGAAACAATTGAACTGAATTACGAATTGTTTAACCGGTTTAAACATTTAAAATTGACTTATGTCTGAATGGAAATCTGATACCGAACTGTTCGCGCTGGTTTGCCGTGAACTTTACACGCCCGTCGTCGGCGACATCTTGGACGACCTCGGCTTCACGCATCAATTTCTGACGCAGCCCATCCAACCGCTGCGCGAGGAGATGACGCTGGCCGGCCGCGCGATGCCCGTGGTGATGATCGACGTGTTCGGCAAGCAGAAAAAGCCGTTCGGCCTGCTCACCGAGGCGCTGGATCAACTTCAGCCCGGTGAAATCTATCTGGCCAGCGGCGGCGACATGCGCTGCGCCTATTGGGGCGAAATCCTCACCGCCACTGCCAAGAAACGCGGCGCGGTCGGCGCGGTCATCAACGGATTTCACCGCGACACGCCGAAAGTTCTCGAACAAAACTGGCCGGTGTTTTCGCGCGGACGTTTCGCGCAGGATTCCGGCGTGCGCACGCAGGTTGCAGATTATCGCTGCCCGATTGAAATCGGCCAGGTCACAGTTCAGCCGGGCGATTTAGTCTTTGGCGATTTGGACGGCGTGGTCATTGTGCCGAAGAAAGTCGAAGCTGAAGTTGTTGAACGTGCGTTGGCCAAGGCGCGCGGCGAAAAACTTGTCCGCAAAGAAATTGAAGCTGGCATGAGCAGCACTGCCGCGTTCAAGAAATACGGAATTCTCTGAAGTCCATGCCAAAGATTAAAACCATTTTGTTTTTCAAAGCGGTTTCCAAGCTGTCCCAGCCCATCGCGGACAGCACGCACCAGATTCCGCAGATTGCTTTCGTCGTCAAATGCGTGGAGTTCGACAGCGACAGCGCGCCCAATTAACTCATCATGTTTGCAAAATAATTTAATCACGCATGAAAATCATCACGTTCGAAACCTGGCGCTGTCAGCGGCAAGAATCTCTGTTCGATTCCTCGCGCACCGGCCGCAGCCCAATGAACTGGGACGTGGTCGTGCTGCGATTAACCACGGACACCGGGCTCACCGGCCACGCGACGTCGCTTGCCGCGCGTTCGAGCATCGTCACGCAGACTTACCTCCACGAAAATATCGCACCGGTCGTCATGGGCCGATCACCGACGGAACGCGAAGCCATCTGGCATGAGCTGTGGACGATTGACCGGCATCTCACTTTTTTTCCGATTTATCTTCCTGGTCCGGTAGATGTGGCGCTGTGGGACATCGCCGCGCAAGACGCCGGTTTGCCGCTGTATCAATTCATCGGCGCTTGCCGCACGAGCCTGCCGACCTATGCCAGCAGTCTTTTTTTGGCGAACACTGAAGATTATGTGAAGCAACTGCGCGCCTACAAAAAGCGCGGTTTCACGGCTTACAAGGCGCATCCGCCCGGGCCGTGGCGCAAGGATATGGAAATTCACCGCGCGCTGCGCGAAGCGGCAGGCGACGATTACGTTTTGATGACCGATCCGGTGGCGGATTATTCCCTCGAAGAAGCCATTCGCGTCGGGCGCGATCTGGAAAAGCTGAATTACCACTGGTTCGAGGAACCGTTCCGCGATTTCGAACTCGCGAAATACGCCAAGCTCTGCGCCGCGCTGGACATTCCGATTGCTGGCACGGAAACCACGCGCGGCGGTCCGTGGGGCGTGGCGCAGGCGATTCAGTTCAATGCCGTGGATATCGTGCGCGCCGATGTTTCGTGGAAGGCGGGCGTCACCGGCACGCTGAAGATTGCGCATCTCGCCGAGGCGCACGGTATGCGCTGCGAGATTCATTGCACGACGATGGGTTTCATGAACATGGCGAATCTGCACGTCAGTTGCGCCATCAAGAACTGCGAATACTTTGAGTTGCTCGTGCCGGAAGAACCATTCCGGTTTCCGATGAAGGACAAATATCCGATTGATAAAAACGGCATTGCACACGTCCCGCAAAAACCCGGCATCGGCGTGGAGTTGGATTGGGATGCGATTGATCGCACCTGTGTGGAGCACAAGGTCACGAGGATTTAACCGCAGAGAACGCAAAAAGCGCAAAGATTTGAAAATAAAACTAACAATCTATTCTGTCTGTATCTTTTGTTTGTTTTGCGGTTGTGGAAAACGATGGGATTCGGCATGCGCTCCAGACATTCGGCGGACGAATGCGATGGCAGCCGTAGAAACATTTATCGCTACAAATGGCTGGAATATGCAATCCAACGGCGCGCCCTTTGAAACGACTGGTCGGCACTGGCAGATGATTTCTGGTTTGCCATGGAAGAGTCTGAATAACCAAGAATTTCGTGCGCTAACGCAAAATGGTGTTCTCTATGTTTTGACTAATCCTGGCTGGCATCACGACAGTGCTGGGGTTGCTTACAATCCACAAACCAATCGTTTTGGACCGACGATTCGCGGATTTAAACCAATTGGAGATCATTGGTATGTTTGGTTTCAACCAGAATTCCAGTCATATACTTTTACGCAACGATATGAGTAATTGTTGGTGCATTACTTGCCTTATCAGATGAAACCTCGTGCTTTTCAAATCCAACCGCTGGACAACGTCGCCACGTTGATTGACGACGTTTCGCCCGGCGTGGTCGAACTAGCGGGCGCGGGGCGCGGCGAGTTGAAGGTAACGGAGAAGATTTCCCACGGTCACAAGCTGGCGGTGCGCGACATCGCGGTGAACGAGGCGGTCATCAAGTTCGGCGTGCGCATCGGGCACGCGACCCAGGCGATTCCGCGCGGCGGTTGGGTTCACCTGCATAACTTGGCGAGCGATCTGGATGAACGTTCCGGCACGCTCGATCTTCATTCCGGCGCACCGACCGACACCGCTTCGGCTTATGTCTGACGCGTTGCTTTCCAAATCATGGCTAGGCTTTTTGCGCCCCGACCGTCGCAAGGGAATTCGCAACATCGTGCTCGTCATTTACACGGTCGAGTGCGCGCAGCACGTTTCCTACGCCATCGCCAACGGTGAGGAAGACACGCACGTCATCGGTTTTCCCGGCTGTTACGACAACGCCTATGCCATCCGGCTCATGCTCGCGCTCGCGCGGCATCCGAACGTCGGCGCGGTTTTGTCCGTCGGACTTGGTTGCGAATATACGCAGCCGGAAAAAATCGCCGAGGCGGTGCGCGCTTCGGGTCGCCCGGCAGATTGGTTTTTCATCCAGCAAGCCGGCGGCACGCGCACTTCTGTCGCCAAGGGAAAAGAAATTGTTGCCCGGCTTCGGTTGCAAATTCGCCAGGAAACGCCGCGCGTGCCAATGACGCTGGCCGACCTGACCGTCGGCTGCGAATGCGGCGGCTCGGACGGAACTTCCGGTCTGGCGGGCAATCCCGCCGTCGGCGCGTTTTTTGATTTGCTGGTGGACGCGGGTGGTCGCGCGGTTTTTGAAGAGACCGTGGAGATGATTGGTTTGCGTGAACACCTGCTGGCGCGCGCGGCCAACGCGGACGCGAAGCAACAGCTTGCCGCGACTTACGACAAGGCGGAGCGTTACTGTCTTTCCGTCCGGCAATGGTCGGTCTCGCCGGGAAATTTTGCCGGCGGCCTTACGACGATTGAAGAAAAAAGTCTCGGAGCGTTTGCCAAATCCGGCACGCGTCCGATTCAGGGCGTGATTCGCGTGGCCGAGCCGCCGCGCGGACCGGGCCTGTGGATTCTGGACAGCGTGCCGGACGATCATTTCATGCAGTTTGGTTACACGAACCCGAACGACACGGAAGGCTTGATGGATTTGATCAGCGCCGGTTCGCAAATCGTGTTGTTCGTCACCGGCCGCGGCAGCGTCATCGGCAGTCCGGTCGCGCCGCTGATAAAAATCACCGGCAACAGCGCGACGTTCCGCGCGATGCAGGAGGACATGGATTTCGATGCTGGGCGCGTGCTGGCGGGCGAACTCAACCTCGCGCAAGCCGGACAGGAGCTGCTCGGGCTGATTACGCGGGTCGCGGCGGGCGAGCCAAGCAAGCCAGAACAGCTTGGACATCGGGAGTATTTCATCATGTATAAGCATCAAGAGACACCTTCGCTTACCGCCGGTTGCCGGGCGTGATACTCGCAAGATCGCGCCGCCGCCGGACGCGCAGGTTCACGGACGTCAACCAGGCGAAACTTCAAGGAAACCACTCGGATTGACAGGGGTTTTCGGCTGGAGCTTCCAACTCAGTTGAGCCTCTGAAGCAAAATGGATTCGTTTCGGATTGATGGGATAAACATCGCATTGCGCTTCGAATTTGCCACGCCTATCCTTTGCGTCCAATTCCTTTATGAGACCCGAACAATGGCAGATCTTTAAACAGGCCGCGCGGCTGGAAAAACTCGATCAAATCCCGATGGCGATGATCGTGGACAGCCCGTGGATTCCCGGCCATCTCGGCATCAAGCACATGGATTATTTCCTCGACCCGGAGCTGTGGTTCCAGTCGAACAAAAAAATCAACGAGGAATTTCCCGACATCATCATGGTGCCTTCGTGGTGGATGGAATACGGCATGGCGGCCGAACCGTCGGCGCTCGGTGCAAAAATAAAATTCTGGGCGGACAACACGCCCAGTGAATACCACACGCTTTACAATATTGAGGACCTTGAAAAATTTCCCGAATACGAAGTGGAGAACGACGCCTTCATGGCGATGACGCTGCACCGGATGCGCATGCACCGCCAGCGCATCGCGGACCTCGGCGAAGTGCAACCGTTCGTCACGTCGCGCGGGCCGATGTGCACGGCGGGCTTCGTGCGCGGCACGACCGACCTGATGATTGATCTCGTGGAAAAACCGGAGTGGGCGCACAAGCTCCTCGACCTCACGACGCGCCTGACGATTGACTGGCTCAAGGCGCAGGTCAAGGCGATGGGCAATCAGGCCGAGGGTATTTTCATCCTCGACGACATCGTGGGCTTCGTGAACGAGGATCATTACAAGGAATTTTGTCATCCGTATCTCAAGCGCATCTGCGACGCGTTTCCGGCGGACTGGGTGAAGCTGTATCACAACGACGCCGAAGTGCAGGCGTGCCTCGATCATCTGCCCGACTGCGGTTTCAACGTGCTGAACTGGGGCAAGCAGACAGACATCGCCGAAGTGAAAGACCGCGTGGGCGACCGCATGTGCCTGATGGGAAATGTGAATCCGCTCGAAGTCGGCGTGCGCGGCACGCCGGAGGAAGTGCGCGAGGCGACGTTGGACGTTTTGGAAAAAGGAGGCGACCGCGGAATGATTTTGTCCGTCGGTGGCGGCACGAGTCCGGGAATGCCGAAGCAAAACATTGTGGCGATGCAGAAGGCGTTGGAGGAATTTAACGGGAAGAAGTGAGTCGCCGCTAAATGAATCATCCGCTCCATCCAATTCGCGAATACTATCTCAACTGCTTTCGAGAAAGCGTTGTGAAGGCGAGAAGTGAACTTGACCAGTTCACGACAGAGTTGTTGATGGAAATTCCCACGCTCAAATACAAAGAATACTGCTACCGACTCTATCGTGTGGACATAATCGGGAAAAAGAACGGCGAATCGAAGATACTCGAAGTCAACGTAACGGAACGCCAAGCCATGAAGCCTGAATCTTTTTCAGCCAGCCATGTTTGCTTCGACGCCCCGATCGTTTGGAATGGTGTTGAGTTTGAAGTTCAAGATTCATCACCGGATGAGCCGGCTCTTATTGAATGGACTTCGCGATGGATGGATATTTTTGACAGCAAATACAAGAAGGCAGCAGAATTCCAAGAAGCCGTTCACAGCGTTACACCGCCGACAATCACAGCATCTGGATTCAGCATTTCCGTAGATTTCGGAAGCGCGCCCACATCGGCGTTCGATGAATTGACAGAAATACTTTCACGCGATTCTCGGAAGGTTTCCATTGGTTCGTTTTTTCTGTTCCGTGAAAACGCATAAACAATTTTCCCATGCCTGACTACGCGTTGATGAACCAGTGCCTTTACGAAGGCAAAGCCAAAGAGGTCGAGCAGATGACCCAAGCCGCGCTCGCCGAGGGCCGGCCCGTGCAGGAAGTCTTGAGCGAAGGACTCATCGCGGGCATGAGCGTCGTCGGCGAGGATTTCAAATACAACATTTTGTATGTGCCGGAAGTGTTGATCGCCGCCCGCGCGATGAAGGCGGGCATGGCGGTGTTGAAACCGTTGCTCGCGGCGAAAGATTCCGTGGTGCAACCCGCCGGTGTTTTGCTGATGGGCACGGTGCGCGGCGATCTGCATGACATCGGAAAAAATCTCGTCGGTATGATGGCCGAGGGCGCGGGCTTCACGGTCATTGACATCGGCGTGGATCAGAGCATCGAAAAATTTCTCGCCGCGACCGAACAGCACAAGCCCGACATCATCGGCATGAGCGCGCTGCTCACGACGACGATGACTTACATGAAGACAGTCGTGGATGGCTACAAGGAGCGCGGGCTGCCGCAGAAATTCGCCATCGGCGGCGCGCCCATCAGCCAGTCGTTCGCGGACGAAATCAAGGCCGACGGATATGGTTCGGACGCGTCGAACGCGGTGGATCTTTTTTTGTATCTCGTCGGCAAAGGTCCGCCGCCCAGGGCGAAATCGAAGATTGAAACGATCAACGAAGTAAAAAACGAGCGCGCGGAGTCGCGGTCGCCGAATACGAAATCCAAATACCAAATCCTGTATTGGCAGGACATCCCTTCCGAGGTAAAAGCCTGGGATGATTTTGACGAAGCTAAAATGAGCCTGCCGGAAAAATTCGCCGCGCGCATTGACGCCGCCGCGCAAAAACAAGGTTTGATTTCGCAGGATGCCTATGCGGCGCATTACCGCTGGGGCGAGGTCGCTGAACGCGCCGGTTCGCCGCGGGAAGTGGCCGAGGCTATGTGCAAAGAACTGGCCGCCTCTTGAGCTTTCTGCATGAAACAATTCGCCACCATCACCGTCATCGGCCGCGACAAGACCGGAGTCATCGCGCGCGTCACAAATTTTCTGTTCGAACAGCACGCGAACATTGAGGCGCTGGAGGAGCAAGTCACGCGGGGCCAGTTCAGCATGACGCTCCAAGCGTCGTGGCCGAAAAAGAGTTTCGACGCCGCGCAAGTTCGCGGTGGCCTGGAAGAACTGGGCGCGCTGATCGGCATGGAAATCAAAGTCCGTTTTACCGATCCCAACCGCCGCCAGCGTTTCGCAATTTTTGTGACCAAAGAACCGCGCTGCTTTGAAACCCTTGCCGCCGCGGTCGCAAAAAAAGCCGTCGTCGCCGATCCAGCCATCGTCATCGGCAACCACGCCAGCTTCGAGCCGCTGGCGAAAAAATTTCGTCTGCCGTTCATTTACGTGCCGTGGGAGGACCGCGCGAACGCGGAACTCAGGGCGCTGAAGATTTTGGAAGAACACGAAATTGATTTTGTGGTGCTGGCGCGTTTCATGAAAATCTTGTCGCCGAATTTTGTTTGGCGGTACAAAAACAAGATCATCAACATTCATCCGTCGCTGTTGCCGAGTTTTCCGGGACCGCAAGCGTATCGGCAGGCTTATGAGCACGGCGTGAAGATCGCCGGCTGCACCGCGCATTTCGTCAACATGCACCTGGACGAAGGCCCGATCATCGCGCAGGGGAGCTTTCCCATCCGGCCTGGAATGACCTTGCCGCAAATCGTCGAGGCCGGACAAAAACTAGAAGCGAAGGTGCTGCTCAAGGCCGTGCAGCGATATCTCTCCAAGCGCCTCGACGTGTATTGGGGAACCGTTAACGAAGTTTAGCGCCTTCAACCGCGGTTGAATTTTTGCACGACCTCGCGAATGGCCCGCGTGTGTTCCGGCGTGCTGCCGCAACACGAGCCGATAATATTTGCACCCGCCGCAATTGCATCAGGGACATGCTTCGCCATGTCCGCGGGAAGCTGCTTGTAAACCGCCTTCATGTTTTCCAGGACCGGCAGGCCCGCGTTCGGCTGCACCATCACGGGCAGGCCGCAGGCCTCGCGATATTGTTTCACGACCATCGCTGCACCGTTCATGTCCATACCGGTACCGCAGTTGAGCGCGATGATGTTCGCACCGCGTTCCTCGGCCAGCACCGCCGCGTCTTCCGGCTGCACGCCCATCATCGTGACGTAAAAACTTTTGTCCTGCGAAAGATCGTAGGCGAGCGACGCGATGATGCACGGCGCGCCCGCCGCCTTCGCCGCGTCAATCGCCACGCCGAGTTCCTCCAGTGAAGTTTGCGTCTCAATGATGATGGCGTCCACACCAGCCTCCACCAGCGCGCGGGCTTGTTCCTCGTAGGCCGCACGCGCCTCCTCCGCTGACAAATCGCCGTAAGGTTCAAGAATGGCGCCAAGCGGCCCCAGGTCGCCGAGAACAAAGCCTTCGCGTTCAGCAAACGCTTCCCGCGCAATGCGTGCGCCGGCCTGGTTGATTTGCCGCAAATGTTCAGCGTGTCCGTGACGTTTTAGCATCAATCGGCTACCGCCAAATGTGTTCGTTATGAGACAATCCGCCCCCGCCTCAACGTAACGGCGCTGGATCGCGAGCACGCGCTCCGGATGCGACAAGTTCCAGGCCTCTCCGCAATCGCCGTTTGCGAGCCCCGCTAGCATGAGTTGCGTGCCCATCGCGCCATCGCCGACGAGCCGGCGTTCGCGCAAAGTTTCGAGCAGAGTTTTTTTCATCGTGTCAGGGGGCAAGCAAAATTTCCGTGTCCGTGATTTTCAACCCCACTCCGGCAGCTTCCGCCGCCTCCGTAAGGGCCGCCTGCAACATCACCACCGGGTCTTTGCTCACATCAAGCCGGCGCAGCAAACCTTCGCCTTTCTTGGTGCCGACGGTCAGCGTGATTTTCAAGCCCTTGCGTTTGCAGCCAACGCGCGTGCCGTCGGGCAGCTTCGTGTTCATTGGCTTCACGAATGCATCCACGTAATGCGAGCCGACGCCGGACTTTTCCGCAAATGCCGGCGGCAGCTTAGCTTTCGCCGCCGGATTGATATCGCATAATTTGTTCATTGGGCGAACAAATTATCGGCGATGCGCGGCGACTTGTCCATCCGTGGTATTGGCCTGATCAATTGCGGGAAAAATTACTTCAAGATTGCCGGCGAACATTTGTAAGGCGCGCGCCGATACCCGCAGTTCGGCAGGGAGCAGTTTTCGCAGGGAATCAGCCGGGCGAAACGCCGCGCTTTTTCCATGTGGCGGGTCAATCCAACCAGGGCGAGCTGGGATTTTTTTGGGCGCAACATCCCCGAGTCCAGAACTTCCAGCGGTCCGGGCCGATTGCCGTCAAAATATTTTTGGAACAGGTTCCAGAGCCGAACCTGCTCCGCGACGTCCCAGCCGGAGTAACCGGGGCTAAAATGGGCCAGGGCCGCCATTTTGTTGGCGTCGGCCCAAGCGCAGATGCGTCCGCTGGCGAGCGCCACCAACTGCTCCACGACCGCCGAGCCATAGGCCTCGAGGAAGAAATACTCGTCCGGCTTGCCCTCCTCCCAAAGTTCGCGCGCATGTGCCTCACATTCGGCTCCCGCGCTGGCGGCCACAAGCACCGCGCTGTGCGCCTCCGCCTCGGAGAAAATCCCCCGGAGCCGCCGCGACAAAAATTCTTCCCCGGCAATCGATGTTCCGTTGCCCCGGATCTCCAGAGGATTAATTTCCTGCGCGCAAATCCACGGCCGCCCATTTTTCGAAAACCAGTTTTGCGCCGCGTCTGCCAGTTCGCGGGCGCGGGCTTCCAGCGGGCGCGGTTTGGGATAACCGAGCAATCGCTGGTATTCTGATTCCGGCACCTCAACCACCGGGCTGATTTCCGTGAGCGAGAACATGGTTCAGGAATGCTTCAGCACCCTGGAAATTTCCACCGGGTTGAACTGGCAGCCTTCGACGAAGAAATTGAAAAAGTTTTCGTGGGCCTCCAGCCGGCAATGCGTGACTGTTTGCACGAGCGCTTCCAGCTCGTTCCGTTTTGTGCGCGACAGCAATGCGATGCAAGCGCCCTCAATCGCGGCGTTGCCGACCTGGACAATTTTCTCCACCGGCAGGTTTGGAATCAATCCGATGCGTTTCGAGGATTCGATGTCCAAGTGCCGCCCAAAACCGCCGGCGAGATAGAACACATCCAGTTCATCAAAAGAAATTCCGAACTCGCGGAAGATGACCTGCAAGCCCGCGACGTTTGCGCCCTTGGCTTGCGCCAGTTCGTTGATGTCGCCCTCGGTAAGAAAAACCTGCGATTCACCTTTGACGTCCAATTCAAATCTGGCGTCCCCATTTTCAAAACGCCCCAGTGAATTGATGCGGCAGGTCCGCAACAGCTCACTCAGCAGATCCACGAGACCAGAGCCGCAAATGCCTTCCGCCAGTCCGTCGCCAATCACGGCGGCCGCCGCGGAACCGTCGTCGGCCAGCTTGATTTTTTCGATCGCGCCCGAAAGTCCCGGCATCCCGCACTCGATGGCCCCCCCCTCGAACGCCGGCCCGGCGGGACACGACGCCGCGAAGATTTTGTGCTTGTTGCCAAGCATCAATTCCGTGTTGGTGCCGATGTCCATGACTGCCACGTTGCGTTCCTCGTTCGCCAGATCCACCGCCAACATGCAGGCCGCCGCATCCGCGCCAACGTGACCGCTAATGATCGGCAGGCCATACACGCGCGCTTTCGGATGAATCGGCAATCCGAGTTTCTTCGCCGTTTCAGCGAGGCTGGTGGTCGTGCGTTTGCGTTCATCCATCTCCAGCTCGGTGATCGAACGATAGGGGCTCTGGCCGATGGAGTGGACATTGAGCCGGAAAAAAATGTCGCGCATCGTGGAGTTTCCAGCGACGACAAGTTCATAAATCGTCAGCGGATCAACGGGAAATTCCTCGAGGACGTGGGTCAAATAGCCGACCAGTGTGCGCTGGAGCAATTTGCTCGAATCGTGGGTGTCGAACTGGATTCGCGCCATCACATCGGAACCACCGAAACGCTGCGGATTTTCAAATGACGCATCGGCCACCACTTCACCAGTCTCCAAATTCAGCAACCGCACGACGACCGTGGTCGTCCCCAAATCCATTGCCAGGCCGTGAATCGGCGCGGTCGAGCGGGCTATTTCAATTCCGTCCAAAAGAACTCTTTCACCGTCGCGCGTGACGGCTGGATCAGGCGATATTTTTTTGTGGGAGGCCGGCAGTTCAAACGCGTGACGCTCGATGCGCATCTCGCTGCGCCGCAGCGTGTGGCAGCGGACGATGCCCGCATCGGCATTGATTTTGCAGCGGCAGGCGAGGCGGAACTTTTCCCGCAGATGATTTTCCTCCGGCGTGCGCGGGGAAAGCCGTTCCATGCCTTCGGAAATTTCCACGAGGCATTCGCGGCATTTGCCCTGCTTGCGGCACGATGAAGGAACCTTGATGTCCAGCAGTTCCGCGCACTCAAAAAGCGTGAGCCCGGCCGCTGCGGCGCACGGGTGCAGGTTGAAATATAGTTGCACGATCAGTCGGGAACGACGAGCACAGGAAGTTAAATGTTCGACCGGCCAGGTCAAGGGCGATCCTCCGACTGCCTTGACGTGGGCTTTGGGTTGTTCGCATACTTAAGATTCCAATATGAATGGAAATCCACACTGTTTCCGGCTCGACGGCGAAACCGCTCTCATCACCGGTGGCGGCACGGGCCTGGGCCTGGGCATGGCGCGGTGTCTGGCCCGCGCCGGCGCGAAGGTCGTGCTTGTCGGCCGGCGCGAGGCGGAATTGAAGCGGGCCATGGCGAGCATCGGCCCCTCCGCCGCGTTTGTCCCGCACGACATCACCCAGCTGAAGCGCGCGGGCGAATTGATCTCGGAATCGGAAAGGGCGGCGGGCGCCCCGATCTCGATTCTGGTGAACAACGCAGGAATTCACCTGAAAAAAACGGCCACCGAAACGTCACCGGAAGACTTTCAATCCGTGCTCACCACGCACGTTTGCGCGGCGCAGGCATTGACGGCGGCGGTGCTGCCGGGAATGTTGGTGCGCGGCCACGGACACATCCTGTTCACCGCCTCGATGGCGTCGTTCATCGGGATTCCGCTGATCATCGGCTATGCGGCCGCCAAGAGTGCGTATCTCGGCATGGTGCGTTCGCTCGCTGCGGAGGTGTCTGGACGCGGCGTGCGGGTGAACGCCATCGCGCCCGGCTGGATCGAGTCGCCCATGTTGCGCCAGGCACTGGACGGCGATCCGGCGCGCTCGAACAAGATCCTTTCCCGCACGCCGATGGGCCGCTTCGGCGAGGCCGAGGACATCGGTAACGCGGCGGTGTTCCTCAGTTCATCGGCGGCCAAATTTATCACTGGAGCGGTTTTGCCGGTGGACGGCGGCGCGAGCATCGGGTTTTGAAGAGGAGCCAATGAAGCCAGACAAAAACCGGCCGGCTCTACGGCACATCGCGAACCTGTGGACGCTCATGGGGCATCCGACCGCGGGGCGCGAGTGGTCGCTTGACAAAAAGCTGAAGGCCATCCAGGCCGCCGGGTTCGATGGGGTTTGCTGGGCGGGCAGCGCGGAACTGCGCGCGGGGTGCCGAAAACACGGATTGATTTTTGTCGGTGGCATGGCGTCAGGCCTTGCGAAGGATTTTCCCCGGCTGCTGCAGGAACAGCGAGATTGCGGGGCGGTCCAGGTCAACGTGCAATTGGCGGACGACGAATTGCCGACGCCCGCCGCGCTCAAGCTGGCCCTGGCGCTCACTCGCGCCGGCAAACGCCTCGGCGTGGTGCCGGGCATCGAGACGCATCGCGGCACCTGCACGGAGACACCGGAAAAATTTTACGCGCTCTGCGATGCCTACCAAAAAGCCACCGGCGAGCGGCTGCCGGTCTCCTGGGATTTTTCACACTTTGCGGTGGTGAAACATCTCACACCGGTAAATTTTGCAAACCGACTGCTGGTGCGGCCGGATTTGATCCAGCACGCGCAACAGTTTCATTTCCGGCCGTTCAACGGACATCATGTTCAGGTGCCGATCACGGATGGTCGCGGAAATCTGACGCGGGAATTTCACGATTGGCGGCCGTTTGCCGCGGAGTTGCTGCGGTGCTGGCTCAAGGGCAATCGCGACGCGCACCGCGAGATTTTCATCTGCCCGGAACTCGGCCCGGTGACCGGCGGCTATAATCTTTCCACGCTGCCAAACAGTTGGGAGGACGCAAAAATATTGCGCCGCGAAACCGCGAAACTGTGGCGGGAAGTCATCGCGTAACCGTGCGACACGCGGACTTGCGTGAAAGCCAGAATTCCGAACTTAAACTCCCCATCGCAATCGCCGCCCGCCCCCGGTTGCCAAAGCGGCCATGAGATCCTCCCGGGAGAATTTTCAGGTCGGATCTTGAAGTTTGAAATTTTCACGGCGATACGCGCCAGGTGAGCGGCCCACCGTCCGCGTGAAGACGCGGTGAAACTGCGGATAGCTGCCGAAACCGGCGGCAAGCGCGGCGGCGAGCATCGTCACGCGCTGGCCCGCGCCATAGAGTTGCAGAAATTTCTCCAGGCGCTGGCGGTTGCGAAACTCCACCAGCGGCACGCCGGTCTGCCGCTTGAACAACCGGCTCAAACGCGCGGCACTCAAACCCGAGCGCCGGGCCAGCTCCTCCAGGCCCAACGGACTGCTCTCATCCCGAATCAGTCGCGCCGCGCGTTCCACTGCGGGATGCACGTCGCCCACGGGAACCTCGACGGCGCGCTCAAAGTGCCACCAGGAATCCAGCAGCGCGTAGCCGAGACCGGCATTGAACAAGCCGGGCTGTTCGCGGGCGTCGGCGAGGCGGGCGAACCAGGCTTCGAGGCGGGCGTGGTCGCGTTGCGCCAGGCGACGGCAATATTCACCGGTGGGATTCGACTGGCGCAAGATTCGCGCGTTCGGATCGGTGGCCACGCGCCGCACCAACCGGGGTTTGAACACGCCAATCCACATCTCAAAATCGGGCGTCTGCTCGACCAGGACGTGCTCCTGCGCCGGGAAAAGCCAGAGCAGATCACCCCGGCGAATTTGATATTTTCTATTGGCCAGCAGATACAAGCCCGCGCCCTGAGTCACGAGGTTGAACTCCAGTTCCGCGTGGCGGTGCATCGCGTTGGCCCGGCCGTTATGCCGATAATGCCAGAGATTACCGTCCAGACCGGCTGGCAGTTTTAGCTTTTGGCGCATCGTGTTAACTCCACCCCGGCGCAGGCCCTACCGGTGCTTTGCTTCCAGCCGGCTCGCCGACGCCACAATTTCCAAACCGGCTCAAAATGCATTCACTGGGTGCGCCCGAATTTTTTCTCCAGTTCGCGGAAATTCATTTCGATGAGCGTGGGCCGGCCATGCGGGCAGGTGTAGGGCATCGCGCACCGGCGCAAATCCTCCACCAGATTTTCCAGTTCGCGGCCGGCCAGCGGATCGTTCGCCTTCACCGCGTGGCGGCAGACGGTCTTGGCGATGACGTGTTCGCCAAGCCGCAGCGCGTTGACCTCCTGGCCGGCGGCCTTGAGTTCGTCCACCAGTTCCAGCACGAATCGCCGCGGGTCGCCGGCTTTGACAAACGGCGGCAGCGCGTCGAGCAGAAACGTGCGTTCGCCAAACTCAGCCAGCCCCACGCCCAGGCGCGTGAGCGTCGGCAACTGGCCGCGCAGAAAATTCGCGTCGCGCGCGGAGAGCTCCACGGTTTCCGGCAGCAGCAATTTCTGCGAATCCGCCTGCTGCTTGCGTTCCAGCCGGTTGAGCATTTGCTCGAACAAAATCCGCTCGTGCGCCGCGTGTTGGTCCAGCAGCACCAGCCCGCGATCCGACTCCAGCACGACGTAGAGTTTTCCAATGACACCAACCAAGCGCAGCGGGACGCTCAGGAGCGGAACGGGAATCGAAGGTGCCGGAGGAAAACTGGCAGCCGGAGAAGTCGCGGTACGGGCGGCGGGCGGTGAGAGCGGTGGCGCAATCACCGGCGCGGCACTGGACGGTTCTGGCGGTGAATAAAAGCCCATTTTTAATGGCGGTGTCGGTGACGGCGCGGCAGGCCATTCGGACGCGGGTTTCAGAGGCAGCGGAAATTGGGGCAAGGCCGGCGTGGAAAATTCTGGCGTCGGTGCGGCTGCAAAAGCCTGCCCCATCGCCGCGACGCGCTCCGGCCTTCGGCCTTCGACCTTCGACTCCCGACCGGCCGGCTGGCCCGCGTGAAAATGCAAGAGCGTCTCGCGCACGGCCTGCGCCACCAGCCGACGCACGTCGCCTTCACGATGAAACTTCACCTCGCGCTTGGCCGGATGGATGTTCACGTCCACCGCCGCCGGGTCCAGTTCCAAAAACAGGCAGCCGACGGGATAACGGCCTTTCATCAGCGCGGTGTGGTAGCCTTCGAGCAGCGCGAAGTTCAGCCCGCGATTTTCCACCGGCCGGCGGTTCACAAAGAGGTTCTGATCCTCGCGTGTGGAGCGTGAGACACCCGGCGCGCCGATGAAACCCCAGACGCGCAGCGAGGCGGGAGGATTGAGCCTGGAGGCTTGCTCGAACGACGCGTCCGGCTCGTCGGAGTCCGGTGCGAACGGCGCGGCGAAATCCACCACCAGCAATTGCGTGTCGCCCAACAGCGCCCGGAGCCGCTCGCGCAACGCCGCGAGGCGGGAGGAAATTTCGCCGGCGGATTTTTGCGCGGGAAGCTGCCACGCGGTACGGCCATCCTTGACGAACGTGAACGCCACCTCGGGAAACGCCAGCGCCGCCAGCGTCAGGTAATGTTGGATGTGTACCGCCTCGGTTTCCTCCGTGCGCAAAAATTTCCGGCGTGCCGGGAGGTTGAAAAAAAGTTGCCGCACCTCGACAGCGGTGCCCGGCGCGATGCCGGCGGCTTTCACCTCGAGAATTTTTCCACCCGCGATGACAATTTGCGTCCCTTCTGGCGAATCACTGTCGCGCTCGCGCGTCGTGAGCGTGAACCGGCTGACACTGGCGATGCTCGGCAGCGCCTCGCCGCGAAAGCCCATCGTGGAAATGGAAGCGAGGTCTTCGGCCTTCTGAATTTTGCTGGTGGCGTGACGTTCGAGGCACAGCAGCGCGTCGTCGCGGCTCATGCCCAGGCCGTCGTCGGTCACGCGGATGAGACTGCGGCCGCCGGCCTGGATTTCAACCGTGACGCGCGCAGCCCGGGCGTCGAGCGCGTTTTCGACGAGTTCCTTGACCACGCTGGCGGGGCGTTCCACCACTTCGCCGGCGGCGATCTGGTTGGCGACGTGGTCGGGCAGCAGGCGGATGCGGTTCATGAAACGAATAGCGTGAAACGTGAAACGTCGGACGTTAAAACGTAAGACAGGTTTTCGATTTGGGTAAAAAGCTGCGTTGTCATTTCACATTTCACGCGTTGCGTTTCACGATCAATGCGCCAACGGGAGGGTGAACGAAAACACCGCACCTTTACCCGGTTCGTTGCGCGCCCAGATGCTGCCGTGGTGATCCTCGATGATCTTTTTGCAGATCGAAAGGCCCAGCCCGGTGCCGTGGGCTTTGCCGAAGGTGGCAAAAAGCTCGAAGAGTTTGTCGGCGATTTCGGGCGCAATGCCAGGTCCGGTGTCCTCGATCTCGGTGACCACTTCATCCCCTTCGATGCGAACGCGCCAGAAGACTTTTCCGCCGGCCGGCAGCACATCCGCGGCGTTGTGGACGAGGTTGTGGAACGCGCGGCGCAGTCGCTTGGGATCCAGCCGCACGAGCGCCGCCGGCGGCGGTGCCACTTCCAGCGTGACCCCGCGCAGTTGGGCTTCGGGCGCGATTTCCTCCCGGACCTGGCGCACATAATCGGCGTAATCCACAAGCACGAGCAGGGTTTCTTTGCGACTGCCCTGGGTAAACTCGAGGATTTCCCCGACCATGTCGGCGATCCGCTCCACTTGCTTGCGAATACTGCCGGCAGCCTGGACCCGGGATTCCACGGTCGCGCTGGGAAGGCTGGCTACTTCCGCCGTGAGACCGATGACGTTCAGCGGATTTTTCAGATCATGAACGATGGAGCGCGCGAACCGGCCGATAATGGCCAGGCGCTCAGACTGCAAAATTTCCTCGAGGTAGCGGCGGTTGAACTCGCGCAGACGCTGGCTGATTTCGCGGAGCAATTCTAGCGCAAGCTTCGGCCGCTGCCCAATCAGGTCGATCAACTCTTCGCGAGGAATGAAATAAACCACGCTGTTTTCCACGGCGGCAGCGGTGGCGGAGCGCGGTTTCAATTCCAGCACGGCCATTTCACCAAACATCTCCCCCGGCCCGACCTGCGCCAGCGGCCGGCGGGTTGACGGCGCGACCTGGATGGAGATTTCCACACGCCCCTGCTGGACAAGGTAAACTCCGTCGCCGGCGTCACCTTCGCGGAATATTTCGGAGCCGGCCGGGAACGGGCCTTCGCGGGCGATCTGGCGCAGGGCGGAAAGATCGCCCGCGTCCAGATGACGGAACGGCTGGCTGGCATCAAGCGTGACCACGCGGGGACTTTAGGCGAAAAGTCCGGCCGGTAAAGCCCGGAGATGCGCGGCTGGTTCAGCCTGTGATGGCTTGTGCGCCACCTGGTTTCTTCCGGCAACGATTGAAATTGCGGTGGAGCACTTTCCGGCGTGAGCCAGAACTTGACGTAAGGCATTAGAAAAAATAAGCTATGTGCTGGCTGGTGGTCATAGCTCAATGGTAGAGCCCCAGATTGTGGTTCTGGATGTTGCGGGTTCGAGTCCCGTTGGCCACCCCACCTTTCTCAATTCCCCTTCTTGTGTGGCTGAACCTTTGGGTTTGGCCGTTTGGTCGTGAATCGGATTAAACCCGAAAAGCTCGGTTGAAGACTTTCTTGATATCGGGAAGACGCGATCCTATCAGTGGATTCCTCCGATCGGGTTGTTCTGTTTAATCACGATGCTCAGAAGGTTTTTGGCTAACGGGGGACTTCCGACTTGGCGAGGCGGGTTTTGAATAAGATTCTCCGCATTGAGTTTCCCAGTTCCGCGCACCCGTTTACTAACAAATGGGAGGGCTGAACCGTCAGCCCTCCCGTGAGATTTATTGAGAATTGCAGGAACCAACCGTTAAGGGATGTTCCATCTTCCATTTCTTTCGATACGCTGGCCGGCAATCGCCGCCCGCCACCGGTTCGGATTGAAATGGCGGAAATTCAATCAATGTCCAAACCGGTAGTTGTAGGAATAGGAATAGTTGGCATTCGCGCCGCCAAACGTGCCGGTTCCACTCAGGCCCGCCAGCCCGCCGCTGCCGCCGGTGAAGGCAAAATATCCGGTGTAAATCAGATTGTTAAAGTCCTGTCCAATGATGAAGTAGGTCGCGGTAAAGCTGCCGTTCCGGCCACCCAGGGTGGCGCCGGTGCAAACCTCGGTGGCAAACGATTCGAATGATCCGTCGGGGTGCAGGACGATGTAGTTGACGTCCGTGGCGGTGCCGACCAGATCGCCGGTGTAAAGAAACGTCAGATTCTCGCGATAATAGATGTCGCCGTTGTACGTGCCGAGCGTGGTGTACACGTCGCTGATGGTCGTTCCGAAATAACCGTTGGCAGTCCGGTAGGGGGCGTCGGCGGCGGCCGGCGTCGGACTGACCAGGGTGAGGCCTAAGGTGAAGGCGGCGAGGGCGAAGAGCGCCACGCGGCGGGTTATGGGATGGGCGGGGAGCATGTTTTTCATTTGTTTTGTGACTTTTTCCAGGTGGCAGGCACCGGGATTCGGTTTGTTTGTTGTTTGTGTTGTGGTTGCTACTGCCTTTTTATTTCATCTTGGGCATTAAAAATTGTCAACTCGAATCACCGCCTCCGCCCCCGAACAGCCTGGCCGACCGGCCGGCGTGAAGAATCACGCTTTCGCGCCGCTGGGAAGGGGAGTATGTTCCCATCACGTTTGCGATGAAAAAAAAGCTGCTTCCGATTCTGGCTGCGCTGACCGGGCTGGTCACCGGCTGTCCGCACAACGAATACTTCATCGAACTGACCCCGCGCGGGGAGGTTCTTGAACGCACACTGGTGTTCTATCGCGCCGACGGCTCGGACACCAACGGCGTTCCCAAGTATCAGGCGTTTCCCTCGAATGAACTGGAGGCCATCTCCTCGGTGTACCCGGCAAGCAGCGTGTTGCGAACCGGCGAGCGGCACACGGCCAGCGGGACTTTTTCCAGGCAGATGCCGCGGGACGTGGGCGGTGCCGGGGCGTACACCAATTTGGTCACGAGTTTGGGCCGGGCCGGACTTTATGCGGAGCGGTTTCGCGGCCAGGACGACATGCACGCCCAACTTCAGGACCGCTTTCGAGCGGCTGACCAACTTGTCGATCTGGCCATCGGCTGGAGCCGGATGGAACTGGGCCGCGAACCGCATTACCACAACTTGCGCCTTTTCCTCGACGGGGATTTCCGGCGCGATATGAGAAACCTGGTTTTGTATTTTTGGGCCGGCCGGGTGGCAGCGGACTACAAATCCGAAGCCGGCGAGGAATTCATCGTTCGCTTCGGCCAGTACCTGATGGAGCGCGGCTATTTGAAACTCGACGATCTGCCGTATCTTTGCCTGATTCAGCAGGGCCATGCCGATGCCCGCCTGTGCGGTCTGTTCCAGCGGTTGGTCGCCGAGAAAATGGGCGTGCCGGCATCCGCGCCGCTGCCGAAAGCGCTCGCGTTTTTGGGTGATGGCGGCAGCACCGCAAAATCGTGGGAAAAATACCTGGCCGGAACCGCTCTCCATCGCGCCAACCTTCGCCGTTGGGAGAAGGAGAAAAAGACCAATCCCAAGGTCGCGCCGCCAAATCCGTCGCAAGTCGCCGATGAACTCATTGGAGAATTGGTCGGCGGTAGGGCGGACGGCGAGGACGATCGGCTGACGGTGAAACTCTCCCTGCCCACCGAGCCGACGCATACCAACGGCAAATGGGACGAAGCGCGCCGGCAGGTGGTCTGGGAAGCGCCGCTGGAAGCGGCGACCAACGCGGCGCGGCTGCCGGTCGTGTGCTATGCCAGCTGGAGTGAACCGGACGAAAAATTTCAGACCGAACATTTTGGCCGGGTGCTTCTGCGGGGCGATGACTTGCAGAATTACTGCGTGTGGCGAGGCGGACTGGCACCAGCAGCGGCCACAGAATGGGACTCAATGCTGGCCGGGTTGCCCGCCGGCGAAAACTGGGCCACCCGGGTCGAGGCTTTTCGGTTTTCCAGCGAGATCCCGCCAGTCAACGCCAGCGATTCCGCATTCGGTCGCGAACTGCTCAAATCGGCACGGGAAAAAACCGCGCCGGGCGGCGGCCGGTAGTGAGGGTGAGTTCCCGCTTGACATCCGCCGGTCGGGGAACGCATATCCTGACACCTTGATGAAAACACTTTTGATTTTCACCGCGCTGCTGTTGGTGCTGGGCAGCGCCGACTGCCACGCCGAAACCAACACTCCGGTCCCGGCCCAAAGCGCGCCACCGGCGGACAAACACTCGCTCGCCATTCTCAAAGCGCTCAAACTCTCCGACGGGGCGGCGGAGACCAAGGTCCAGGAAATCATCGCGGCGCAATTTCGCGCGTTGAGCGACTGGCACGAAAGAAACGACGCCCAAATCAAACCGCTGTGGAATCAATTCAACGCCGCCCGTTCCAAGAACGACACCGCGGCGGCGGACGCCGCACTGGCCAAAATTGACTCGGTTTATGCCACCTTCAAACCGCGGCACGACGAATTTCTAGCCCGCCTTGGAAAGGTCCTCACACCCGACCAAGTCGAATTGGTCAAGGACACGCTCACGGTCAACAAAGTCCAAGTCACGTTCCACGCCTACGAGGAGATTTTTCCCGGGCTGACCGCCGCACAGAAGGCTGTGGTCCTCCAAAATCTCAAGGCGGCGCGCGAGGAGGCGATTGATGCCAGTGCGATGGCGGAGAAATCGGCCTTTTTCAAAAAATACAAAATCAAGATCGAGGAAGGTTACCTGACCGCGCAGGGCTATGATCCGAAACAGGCCCGAAAGGATTTCGCCGCGAAACAAAAACCGGCCGCGGCCAAGAAAAGCGGCGATCAGCCGGCCCAGCCAGCGGCCGGGGAGTAATCCCGAACAATTATTTCCATGCCCGTCACCGCCGCAACGCGGTCCCGTCCTTGCCAAAAAATTTCCAATGCGTTTTAATGGCGGCTCAGTCCAGATAAGCTATGCCTTACCGCGAACTCAAAGCCCTGCTCCTGAACGGCGACGCCGCGTTCTGGGAGAAGCTGGCCGTTTGCACGCGGGCGGCGGCGGATTTTGACGAGCTTATTCAACTTTCCAATCTGCGCAAAAAAGCCGCCTCCCGGCACCTCGCCCGACCGGGTGTTTTGCCGCCGCGGTTGCGGCTGGCGCTGGTCGGCGGATATAATCTTTACCCGTTCCACGAACTGCTGGAGCACGTTTGTGAAACCGAAGGGCTGCCGTGCGAACAGTGGTGCGGCGATTACGATAACTACATTTCCGAAATCATGGACGAGCCGGGCGCGCTCTACCATTTCGCGCCGCAGGTGGTGCTGGTGCTGCCGTCGGAAAACCGCTGTAAATATCCCGGATATCTTTCCGATCCGCGTGCGGCACAGCAGGCCGAGGCGGGCCGAGCGGTCAACGCGCTGCTGGACCTCGCCCGCCGCATTCATGAACGCGCCGGCGCCGAGGTGATCCTGACCAACTTCCTGCTGCCCGCGCACCACGATCTCGGCGCGTTTCGCTCGCGGACGCTGGGCGACGACTGGACGTTTCGCAAGTGGGTCAACCTGGAACTCGGCCTGAACGCGCCGCCCTACCTGCATATTTGCGATCTGGAATTTCTCGCGCACCGGCGCGGCGGCCTTGCGGCGCGCGACGCCCGCGGCTGGTTCGAGAGCAAGCAGCCGTGTGCGCCCGCGCTGCTGCCGGATTTCGTCCGCGAGGTCGCGCACCTGCTTGGCGGCTTGCGGCGCTCACCAAAAAAAGTCCTGGCGCTGGATTTGGACAACACACTCTGGGGCGGGGTGGTGGCTGAGGACGGATTGGAAGGCATTGAAATAGGCGACACCTCGCCGCGTGGCGAGGCGTTCAAGGCGTTTCAGAAAGCGATCGCTGCGCTCAGGCAGCGCGGCGTGCTGCTGGCGGTGTGCAGCAAGAACGACCACGCCAAGGCGGCGGCGGTTTTTGAGAAGCATCCGGAAATGGTGCTGCGCTTGGAGGATTTTGTTTCGTTCAAGGCGAATTGGGAACCCAAATCCGACAACCTCCGGCAGATGGCTGCCGAGTTGAATCTCGGCCTGGACAGTTTCGTGTTCGTGGACGACAACCCCGCCGAGATTGAAATCGTGCGCCAGTTCGCGCCCGAAGTCGCCACGATTCTGCTCTCGCCCGATCCGTCCGATTACGTTGCGCAGTTGCAGGATTGCCGACTGTTCGAGCCGCGCAGTTTGACCGCCGAGGACGTGGAGCGCACCAACCAGTATCGTTCCGAGGCCAAGCGTCAGGCGCTGGCCGCCTCGATCACGGACATGGGGGCTTATCTGGCGTCGCTCGGAATGGAGGGGGCAATCAGCGAATTTGCACCGGTGGACGTGCCCCGGCTCGCGCAACTCATCAACAAAAGCAACCAGTTCAATCTTACCACGCGCCGCCGCAGCGAGGCGGAACTTCTGGCGATGCTGCGCGATCCGAATCAGATCGGTTTTTCATTCCGGCTCAAGGACCGCTTTGGCGACCACGGGCTGATCTCTGTCGTGATTGCGGAACAGGCCGCTGCGACGATGAAAATTGACACCTGGTTGATGAGCTGCCGCGTGCTCAAGCGCCAGGTCGAAGACGAGGTGCTCAACGAACTGGCGCGGCTTGCCGTCGCGCGCGGCTGCATCCGGCTCGAAGGTGTTTATCTGCCCACCGCCAAAAACGAGATGGTGCGTGACTTTTATTCGCGAATGGGGTTTACTCTCACTCGCGAAACCGAAGCCGCCCGAGAATTTGAATTGAAGCTCGATCAATTTCAGCCGATCCCCACCAAGATCTCAATCGCGCGCCGCGCCTATGAATCAAACTGAAGTCATCGCCAAACTACAGACGATTTTTGACAGCGTCTTTCTCGATCCGGTGCCGCTGACCGCGGCCACCAGCGCCAGGGACGTGCCGGAGTGGGATTCGCTCACGCACATTTCACTGCTGGTGGCGGTGGAAAAAGCCTTCGCCGTGCGCTTCCGCGTCGGCGAGGTTGAAGCCGCGCGCAACGTCGGCGAGTTCGCCGATTTGATCCTCAAGCGGCTCCAGGAGCGGTGATGTCGCCGGCCTTTTCCTCGCCGAAATCGGCGGCGGGCTTTGCGCTGCTGCTGTTGCTGCTTCTCCTGGCGCCGGCGCTGGCGGGCAGGGCGCTGCTGCCGCCGCGAGATCAAATCTACTCCTCCGCGCCGGAGCGGTGGGGGCCGTACGCCTATTTTCATCGGCAAATTTTCGAGGAAACCAATGAGGCGGACATCGTGTTCATGGGGTCGTCGCACATCGGTTGCGGCATTGACACGCCGCGGGTCCAGCGGGAACTCAGCCGGAAGCTTGGCCGTGATGCGACGGTGTTTTCGCTGGGCTGGCCGTACGCCGGTTTTGACGGGTTGTATTTCATCGCTCGCGACCTGCTCCAACACCGCCGGGTGAAAATGCTCGTGATCCAGGATGAATTCGCCGGCACGCCGATCCCGCACTTTGCCGCGTCGCGTTTGTTCCGGTTCGCGGATGACGCGGAGGTGTTGCGGGGCTTGCCACTCAATGTGCAGGCGGGATTTTACGCCGAGGCGATCCGCGGAATGCCGCGCAATCTTCTGGGTTTGGTGCGCCCGAACCTCCCCGTGGATGCATCGCCCGGACGGACGAATGCCTGGGAGGGTTTTTACCACGCGCCCGGCATCGAGAGCCGACTGGGCACGCTGACCGCCCGGATCGGATTCGATTACGATCCCGAATTCGCGGATTTTACGCCAGCCACGCCCGCGCTGCCGGCGGAAGTCCGCGTCTATTCAGCCGAAACGAAAAGCGATTTTGAATTTTCCGGCCCGCCGACGCCGCCCGCGCAACTGCACTTTGCGCGCCAGCTGGCTGAACTGGCCAAAGCGCACGGAACGAAACTGGTTTTCATCCACCTGCCGGAATTCACCGAAATGCGCGCGGAGAACATTCACGAACGCGAAATCTGGCCGGAGGCGCTCGGCGCGGACGCGGCGATGCTCGGCGTGCCGCCGGCAAAACTGTTCCGGGGCATCAGCGACGACGAAGTGCGGAAGCTATATTACGATCCCGGCCATTTGAACCAGAATGGCCAGGCTTGGTTCACGCAATTCATCACGCCGGCTTTGCTGGATATTTATGAATCGAAAGCAAATTTTTGAGCGGCTCCTTTACGTTTTGATCGTCGCGCTTTCACTGGTCGTGCTGGGGCTGGCCGCCTGCTCGCCGCGCTTTTTCACGGACAACAAGGCGGTGTATCAGGGCTTTTGATTCATGGCTTCTCTCGGTCCACTTGCGGCCATCCTGCTCTATCTCGCCGCCGCCCGGCTTGTGCTGAAGCTGCTGGGCGGAGTGCCGCGCCACGCCGCGTTCGCGTTGCTGAACGTCGCCGGATTTTATTGGTTCTTTTATCACGGCTCAGACGCGCGCTACCGGCCGATCTTTTTGTTGTACCTGACGCTGGTGCTGGTGCTTTACCTGGCGATGCGGATTTTTTCCGGGCGTGCCGGCTGGCAGCCGTGGCTGGCCTTCGCCGCACCGCTTCTGGCGCTGGTGTGCGTCCGGTACGTGCCCGCGTCCCTATTCGCGCAGTGGAGCGGCGGGTTGAAAGCCGTGCTGTGGCGCAATCCGGATTTCGCCTTCAGCTCGTGCTTCTTCGGCCTCTCGTATCTCGCGTTCCGAACCAGCCACCTCGTGCTGGAGATTCGCAACCGCGTGGTGCCGCGGCCGGGTTTCTGGGAATATCTCGGCTACTGCTTTTTCCTGCCGACGATGAGCGTCGGCCCGATCAATCCGTTCAGCAATTACCGTCGCGCTTTCGACACCGCGCCGCCGGGGATTCCCGCCGGTCGCGCCGCACTGCGGGTGCTGGTCGGCCTGGTGAAGTTCCAATTCCTCGGCACGGTCTTCAGCCAACTCGGCTACTCCGCGTTGTTTTTGGATGGCCGGCTCCACCACTGGGTGGACTTCGTGGTTGCGGTGGTGTTTTACTACCTGTTTCTGTACTGCAACTTCTCTGGATTCTGCGACATGGCCGTTGGAGCCGCCGGCTTGATTGGCGTGCCGGTGGCGGAAAATTTTCAAAATCCCTTCGCCGCGCGCAACGTGAAGGATTTCTGGAACCGCTGGCACATCACGCTCTCGCTTTACATGCGGGACGTGGTGTTTTCGCCGCTGTCAAAATTTCTGGTGCGCCTGGCCGGCCCAGCCAACGCCAACCACGCCATTGCGTTGACGATCCTGGCGGTGTTCCTTCTCGTCGGCGTGTGGCATGGCGTCGGCTGGAACTACGCCGCGTTCGGCGCAGCCCACGCGCTCGGCGTCGTGGTGAACCACTATTACACCCTCGGCCTCAAGAAATGGCTCGGACGCGATGGCTTCAAGGCGTACAATTCAAACCGCTGGATACATGCGGCGGCGGTGGCGGCGACTTTTTGTTACGTCGCGGCGAGCCTGTTCTTTTTTGCAAACACGTTTCCGGAAATGAAAAACATCCTGTCTTCCCTGAGGTAAGCGGTTATGAGCGAACCCTTGTCCGCACCGCGCATTTTTCGCTATCCCGACATTCCGGTGGGGATGAAGCAGGAGCGCGATTACGCGATCACGCCTGAAGTGCGGGAACATTTTCTCCGCGCGTTCCACGATCACAGTCCCCTCCATGTGGACTCAGCCTACGCCAAGGCGTGCGGCTATCCGGATTGCGTGATGCACGGCAGCGTGCTCAACGGTTTTCTCTCGCATTTTGTCGGCATGTATTTTCCCGGCCGGCTCAGCCTGCTGCTGGCGGTGGATCTGCGTTTCGCCCAGCCTTCGTTTCTCGGAGACTTGATCCGGCTGGAGGCCGTGGTGAGCCAGAAACTGGACGCGCGCCGCGTGATCATGCTGGACGTGAGTTTCCAAAACGTGACGCGCAATTGCCTCGCGGCGCGCGGGCGGGTGCAGGTTTTATTGAGGGAAGAATCATGAAACGAACCGTTGTGATCACCGGCGGCACCAAGGGGCTGGGCCGGGAACTCTCGCTGGCGTTTGGCCGCGCGGGCTGGTTCGTCCTCGCGTTTTATGCCGCCGACGAAGCGGCCGCGGAGCAACTGCGCGCCAATTTCTTGGACGCCAAAATTTCCGGCGCTGTCGTCCGGCACGATGTCACTTTGGAAAATCCCGCCGTCTGGAGTCGTCCGGAAATTCACGAAGCCGAACACCTGGCGCTGATCCACAACGCCTGCGCCGCGTTCGCGCCGGCTCCGCTGCACCAGTTCGGCTGGACGGAATTTGAAGCCAATCTTTCCGTGGCGGTGAAGGGTGGCTGGTGCTGCGCGCAGGCACTAATCCGGCCGTTGTTGAAATGCCGGCGCGGCACGATTGTCAATGTGCTGACCTCGGCGGTCGAGGGACTGCCGCCCAAAGGCTTCGCCGCTTATGCGACAGCCAAGCACGCGCTGCGCGGCTTCACGCTGGCGCTTGCGTCCGAATACGCGCCGCGCGGCCTGCGGGTCTTCAGCGTGTCGCCCGGTTTCATGCACACAGCGCTGACGGAACGCTGGGACCCAAGGCTGCGCGAGGCGGTTCTGTCCGCCGGCGCGCGAGTCACCGATCCGGTGCGTGGGGCGGCGCGCGTTTTGGAATTGGTCGAGAACGAAGCGACGGCCGGGCGCGGCGAGGAGTTTCCGATTTAGTTTTTTGCGCCCGCCCGGCGGCTGAGTTGAGAATCACGGTTTGCGGCCGAGCACCTGATACTGCGCGCCGAGCGGAAGTTTGGCCAGCATTGGTTCCAATCCGCGCAGCCAGCCGAGCGCGCGTGGAAAATAAAACCGCGAATCGGTGCGGACGATCTCAAAACCGCCGGCCCGCAACAACTGCCGCGCCTCGACGACGGAGAGCGTGATCGCATCGCGATCAAAGGGAATGCGGCTCATCACGTAGCGCGTGCCGGGATTCCACGGATTGTTCTCCCAAAACGCAAATAAACCACCGGGGCGCAGCGAGCGAAAAACGTAATCCACGCAGCGGCTGCGCTGCTCCGGCGGGATGTGGTGAAACACCCCGTTGCAAAACGCCAGATCCTGCGTGGCGTCCGGCTGGAATTCGCCCGCCAGCGCAAATTCCGCGCGGGCCAAGCCATGCAGTTTGCGCGCGACTTCGAGCGATTTTGCCGAAACCTCCACGCCGGTCAGCCGGCAGGTGGCGTTGAGGCCCAGCAGAAAAGGCGTGCTGCTGCCCGTGCCGCAGCCGAAGTCGAGCAGGCGTTGCGGCTGCATGCCCAGTTCCGCAAGGCATTTGGCCAGCCAGGTCACGCGGCCCTGCGCGAAGAAATCCTTATTCTCGCCGGACACGGCAAGGCCCTGGGCCAACGCGTCGTCATAATTCGACGCGTAAAGATCGAATTCAGATTTGTCCGGTTTGGCGGCGGAGTTCATCGGCGCTGCATTCCGAGGATGCTGACGAAGAAACTCGAGAGCATGGTTTGAAACGCCAGCGCGGTGAGCGTGACGCCCGGCACCACCAGCCGCATTGTGTGCGCGTAGTCCAAGTGTCCGAAGTGCGCGAGACGCCATTCGTTGACGGCGGCCACCAGCAAGCCCACGCCGATCACCAGGCCCACCAGCGCCACCATCAAACCGCGTTCCAGATTAGCCACACGGTAAAAGGCGTTGAACTGTTTGTCCGCCGGCATCAACCCTTCGTTCACCGCGAAGGTTTTGGTGAAGATGGCGAACAGGATGGATTGATAGCCGCAAATCATGAAGATGCTGCCGAACAACAGCGTGTGCGCGTCAAACGTGATGCCTTTGATGGTGGAAGCCGGCAGCGCCAGGGCGTAGGCGACCAGTCCCAGCAGGACCATCGCAAAACCCGGCAGCAAAAATAGCCAGCGCGGACTGAAGATCAAAAAGAACCGCAGCGTCCGCCAGCCGTCGCGAAACGTTTTCAGATGCGGCGCGTGGGCTTTGCGGCCGTCCGGATGCAGCGTGATCGGCACCTCGGCGATTTTCGCGCGGAACAGACTCGCCTTGATGATCATCTCGGTGGCGAACTCCATGCCGGTGCAACGCTGATCGAGCCGCAGATAAAGCTCCTTGGTGAACCCGCGCAATCCGCAATAAACATCGTGGATCGGCGCGTGAAACCACCAGCGCACCATGATGGAAAACATCGGGTTGCCCCACCAGCGATGCAAAAACGGCATCGCGCCCGGGAGTACGCGGCCGCCGCCCGACGGCAGCCGGCAGCCCTGCACCAATTCGTAACCGGCTTTGAGTTGCTCGACGAATTTCGGCACTTCCTGGAAATCGTAGCTGTCGTCGGCGTCGCCCATGATGATCCAGCGGCCGCGCGCCGCCGCGATGCCGCCGCGCAACGCGTTGCCGTAGCCTTTTTCCTTCACCGGCACGACGCGTGCGCCGGCTTGTTCGGCGAGGGCGATGGAGCCGTCAGTGCTGCCGTTGTCGGCGATCAGGATTTCGCCGGACACGCCGGCTTGCGCCAGGCCAGCCCGCGCCTTGGCGATGCACGTGACAAGCGTGTCCGCTTCATTCAAGCACGGCATGAGGATGGTCAGGTCCATGGTGGGCGGAGGCGCGGGGTGGAGC
>Ga0075030_100000736_pt1 | contig 28892 bp, 25 predicted proteins | sample LitLauG_LLR_2012_FD_71393 | JGI IMG/M metagenome (GOLD analysis project Ga0075030, IMG submission 71393) | Freshwater sediment microbial communities from Pennsylvania, USA - Little Laurel Run_MetaG_LLR_2012 | ecosystem: Environmental > Aquatic > Freshwater > Creek > Sediment | place: USA...
GTCACGTTTGACCTGGAAGATCCCACGAAGACTTATACGGAACGCGGTTTCGAGGCCTGCCAGTTGGATCGCGCGAACATCGTGAAGGGAACGGCGTCGAACCCGATGACCTGTTACACCTACGAAGTTCCGCAGGGCAAAACGCCCAGCCTGATTCATTCGGTGGATGTTGCGGACATCGACAGCGCCACCGGACCACCGGCAAACGAGCCGGAATATTTTCTCGCGATGGTGACACCGAGCAATATCACCGGGGGCGGATCCGGGATGGGGCCGTGTACGACCAAATTGATTATCTGCCAGTCAAACCAGTTGGCGCTGTTCACCTGGGGTGCGACCGGTGGGCTGACGGGGCCGAACTTCCTCACCGTCAATCCCTACACGCCCGGCTGTTACGACACTTCCGGGACCGGGACGACGACCAATACCGTTTGCATTCCCGAGCCCAGCACTCCGGTGGGCGACATCGGTTCCTACGGTTCGCCTTCGTGCGGAGATATGGGAAGCGGCGTGCCCTGTCTGGATTCGCTGGGCGACCGCCTGTCCAATCGACTTGCATACAACAACCTGTCGTCGAGCGGAGGACCGAACGGCGGCTACCTGAGCGCAGCCCACGTTGTGATGGAGAACAGCGGCAACGACAGCATAGGAATCCGATACTACATTCTGCAAGTTTCCGCTGGAACCGCCAGCATTCTGGTGAACAGCGGCGGTTCTTCGGGACCACCGGACCTGTTTGACGCGAGCAACTCGCTTTACTACTTCATGCCCAGCGCGGCGCTCGACCAGAACGGCAATCTGGGAATGACCTACACCACCAGTAGTCTGGTGAGCTCCCCGGCGGTGAACTTCGACGTATTGCCCTGGGGGGCGAACTCGTTGGATACTCCCACGCTGATCGTGCAGGGTTCCGGGGACGAAGAAAACACATACCACTGGGGCGAATATGCCGCCACGCAACTCGATGCCACCGACAATCTGACGTTTTACGGCGTAGGCGAGTACTTCAACACCAGCCAGACCGGAACCAGCAACTGCACAGTGCCTTCATCGAATTGCTACACCTGGCAAACCCGGATTTTCCGCGGCAAGTACGGTACTGCGTTCTAGGATTCAGGTTGTTATTGTCAGCGAGTCGCTGAAGCAGGAAAATGCGAGTCGTGATCACTCGTGGCTGAACTCCCCATTCTGCCGGGAATCTTAGAAACGTTTGAAGGTCTTGGGGGTAGCGTGATGACTCGGGTCGTGGGCAAGTTGCTGCTTGGGTTGTTGCCGATCGTTTCCGTTTCGGCTGTGTCGCAGACGTGCACAGCCGGGGACTGCCAGCTTGGCACCATCGCCGGGCCCTTCACCACGTCTCAGGTTGCGGAGAACACGGCGGTCAATTTCCCGATTTGCCAAGCGGCGAGCTGTACGAGCGGCACTTGGAACCAGCAGATCGAAGGGATTGACGCCCAGCAGAACATCGGAACCACCGATCAGTTCTACGATTCGGGCATCCTGAAAATTGACGCCAACATCGCGGTTGGCGCGACCCAGCCCGGCCAGCACGGCCAGGTACTGGAGTGGGTCAACCCGCAATACGTCCAGGCTTTCGACAAAGTGACGGGATCACCGGTTTTCGCCTCGTCCGGTGTTGCGGCGGAAGCCAGTCCGCGCCCCGTGTTGCGCCTATGGTCGGCCACGACGCAGCCGGAGTGCATTATCAATTCTACGAATGTTCAGGTCATCTTTGACCGGCTGGACAACCGCTTCGTCATCAGCCGCGCCGCTGACTACCTGTCTGGCGGAATCAAGCACTACGCGTGGTGCGTGGCGGTGAGTTCGAGCAGCGATCTGTCGCTGGCGAGCACGGTCTGGTACGCCTACGAGTACAAGATGGACAACGTGATTCCGTGCGTGCCGAGCTCAAACGGCTGTACGACCGGCACCGTGGATACCTACTTCCCGGACTGGCCGAGACTGGGAACCTGGTCAGATGGGTTTTATATCACCTTCGATCTGTCGGATCCGACGCAAACCTTCGCCCAGAGCGGTTTTGAAGCGTGCCAACTCGACCGGGCCGACATGGTCAACGGCGCGGCCACGAATCCGATGACTTGCTACACCTATTCCGTCCCGACGTTGGAGCGGCCAAGCCTGATCCATTCCGTGGATGTGGCCGACATCGACAGCGCCAGCGGGCCCCCCGCGGGCGAGCCGGAATATTTTCTTGCCCAGGTGAATCCCGGCGGCCCGCAGGGGACTGCGCTCTGCATGGACCCCTCAATCCCCTGCCAGTCGAATCAGCTTGCATTGTTTACATGGACTGCGTCGAACGGGCTGACCGGTCCGGCGTTCATCACCGTCAAGCCATACACGCCCGGGTGCTATGACACCTCGGGAGCGGCGAAGACGACGACGAACACGGCGTGCATACCCGAACCGAGCACGCCCGCGGGTGAGGTTGGCGGCTACGGTTCACCGACATGCGGGGACTTCAAAGGCACACCCTGCGTGGATTCGCTCGGCGATCGCCTGGCGAACCGGTTGGCCTACAGCAACCTTGCCTCAAGCGGATCAGGGCCGAATGGCGGCTATCTGACTGCTTCCCACGTGGTGATGGAGAGCAGCGGCAACCAGAGCACCGGAGTGCGTTATTACATTTTGCAGGTATCGGGCGGCGGCGCGACGGTGGTGGTCAACAGCGGACAGCTGGGCGGGCCGCCGGATTTGTACGATCCAGCCAATGCTCTGGATTTCTATATGCCCAGCGCAGCGCTCGACCAGAACGGAAACCTGGGCGTTACCTATACGACCAGCAGTCTGGCAAGCAATCCCGCGCTTTATTTTGACGTGCTGCTATGGGGCGCAACCGGCCTGACAACGCGGTCCCTAGTCGTGCAGGGCTCCGGCGATGAAGAGAACGCGATCTACTGGGGCCAGTATGCCGCCACGGTGCTTGACTCCACTGACAACCTGACGTTTTACGGTCTCGGCCAATACTTCAACACCAGCCAGACCGGGACCAGCAACTGCAGCCAGCCATCTTCGAACTGCTACACCTGGCAGACGAAGATATTCCGCAGTCAGTACACGGCGCCGCCGCACTCTGCCGGCTGTTCGCATTCGACCCCGGCGCCGCCGAAAGGGCGCTTCGTATGTGCCGGGTGCGTGGTGCAATGGCGCTGCCCATTTGTCGGGACGTTCGCTCCCACTGTAAAATAATAAGATCGCCTGCAAGACGCGAAGGCCGCAATGGCCTTCGTGGCAGTGCCATCGTGGCGGAATTGGCAGACGCGCATGGTTCAGGTCCATGTACCGGCAACGGTGTGGGGGTTCGAGTCCCTTCGATGGCACCAAGATTTCTTGTCAGCAGTAATTCTGGAACAATCGGCAGACCACATTCCGCGCCCCGTCCAAACGGATCGGCGTAAACTACTGGCGTCGTGCCTGAGTGCGACGTCGAGATGTGAATCCGGCCTCGCCCGGCAAGGGAAACATGACCAGGAAAACCGACCAAGAGCTAGGGATGGGGCGCGACATCACGCGCCGGGATTTTCTCAACGGAGTTGCTGTCGGCATGAGTTCGATGGCGCTTCCTGCATGGGCCAGGGCCGCGGACGACCCGCCCTTCGCACCCGAGAAGGCGCCGGACTACTATCCGCCGGCGCTGCTGGGCATGCGCGGCAACCACGACGGATCATTCGCCTACGCGCATCGTTTGCGGGACGGCCGGGCGTGGGACGAGTCGGGAGCGCCGGAAAATACGGGCGAGAGCTATGACCTCGTCGTCGTCGGCGGCGGGATCAGCGGACTTTCAGCGGCCTACTTCTATCGAAAACTCGCGGGACCGCAGGCGAAAATCCTGGTGCTCGACAACCATGATGACTTCGGCGGGCATGCCAAGCGCAATGAGTTTCAGGCGGGCGGCAGGAAACTCCTTGGCTACGGCGGCACGCAATCGATCGAGAGCCCTTCTGAGTACAGCGACGTGGCGATGGGTTTACTGAATGAACTCGGTATAGATGTACAGAAGTTTTATCGGGCCTATGACCAGAAGCTCTACTCCTCGCACAAACTGGGCACCGGCGTGTTTTATGACAAAGAGACTTTCGGCGAGGACCGGCTGGTGGCGCGCATGGGCGAGCTGCCGTGGAAAGAGTTTTTCGCGAAATCGCCGCTGAGCGAGGTGGCGCGGCGCGACCTGGTGCGCTTCTATACCGAAAAGGTGGACTATCTGTCGGGAATGACCCCCCAGCAAAAACGCGCGAAACTGGCAAAGATCAGCTACGCCGACTTTTTGACCAAGGTCGCGAAGTTGAGTCCGGAGGTGCTGCCGTTTTTTCAGGCCCGGACGCACGACCTGTTCACCGTGGGAATCGATGCGGTGTCGGCTCTGGCTTGCCTGGAGTCGGGCGATGACTACGGAATTCCCTATCCTGACATGACCGCCCTCGACAAGGACTTTCAGGCGCGGGGCAGCGGGGAGAAGCCCGATCCATACATTTTTCATTTTCCCGACGGCAATGCTTCCATTGCGCGCCTCCTGGTCAGAAAACTCGTGCCGGGCGCAGTGCCCGGTGCAAGCATGGAAGATTTGGTCACGGCGAAAGCGGACTACAGCAAACTGGACGACGCAGACTCGGGTGTGCGCATCCGGCTGAACAGCACGGTCGTGCGCGCGCAACATGTGGGGGCGAGCGATTCAGCCAAAGAAGTCGAGGTTGCCTACATTCGCGGCAAGAAGTTGAAGAGCGTTCGCGGCAAAGCCTGCGTCATGGCCTGTTACAACATGATGATTCCCTATTTGTGCCCGGAATTGCCGGATGCGCAGAAGGAAGCTCTCGCCTATCTGGTGAAGGCGCCGCTGGTGTACACGCACGTCGCCATCCGCAACTGGCAAGCCTTGCAGAAAGCCGGCGTCCGGCAGGTGATTGCGCCTGGCAGCTATCACGTTTACGTCTCGCTGGATTTCCCGGTCAGCCTCGGGGATTACCACTTCCCCAGCAACCCGGACGACCCGATGGTGCTGTTCATGCTGCGCACACCGTGCCAACCGGGGCTGCCGCAGCGCGACCAGCATCGCGCGGGGCGGGCCGAACTTATGGCCACTCCGTTTCCCACTTTCGAGCGCAACATTCGCGACCAGTTGGGCAGAATGTTCGGCGGCGCCGGATTTGATCCCGCCCGCGACATCCAGGGCATTACTGTCAACCGCTGGGCGCACGGCTACGCTTATGGGCGCAACTCGCTCTTTGATCCAGACTGGAAGCCCGGGGAAGAGCCGTGGGTGGTCGGGCGAAAACGCTTCGGCCGCATCGCCGTGGCGAACTCCGATGCCGGCGCCGAGGCATACACCAATGCCGCGATCGACCAGGCATGGCGGGCGGTGAACGAGTTGCGCGCCGGATGAAGAAATGGAAAGGCGGGTGGCCGGTCAGCGGGCGAAGAAATAGTCGAACGACTTGACCGCGCTGAATTCGTCGTCCTTGATATCGAACACCGAATACAGGCGCGTCACGTTCAGGACGTCGATTACTTTTTGCGTGAGATTGAGCAGCTTGAGTTCGCCGCCGGCACTGCGAGTCGTGGTCCAGCTGCTGACGAGCTGGCCGACGCCCCAGCTGTCGATGTAGGTCACGTCCGCCATATTCAGGATGATTTTTTTCTTGTCGTGGGCGAGCAGGTCGCGCACCACATCCCGCAGGGAAGCGGTTTCATCGCCCAGCATGATGCGACCGTTGATATCGACAATGGTAATGCCGTGAACTTCGCGGGTTGCAATCTTCACGCCCACCGGCTTCTCCCTGTGCTTCGGCGGGCGATTCCGCGCCCAAGCCCGCAGGCCGTGCGGCAAACCTGCTGGCGGGAATGGTAGATGCTGGCGCGATGCAAGTCAATGGCGGCGCGCCTCCCGTATAATCCAGAGATTCCGCCGCGTGCAGGGCGTGCCGGCCGTATGCCAACCGTTCTCGACAAAATCGTAGCCGCGACCCGCCGGCGTGTCTCTGAGGCCAAATCCGCCGCCGACATGCGGCTGCTCGAGGGCCGGACCACCGCGCACAAACCGCGCGGATTCCGTCAGGCGCTGCTCGATGCCGGCCGCGACGGAATTGCCGTGATTGCCGAGCTTAAAAAGGCTTCGCCGTCGAAAGGCCTGATCCGGGCGGCGTTTGAGCCGGCGGAGTTGGCCCGTGAACTGGAAGCAGCGGGTGCGGCCGCACTTTCGGTGCTGACGGACGAGGAATTCTTCCAGGGCTCGCTGGAAAATTTGCGCCTGGCGTCGGCTGCCGTACTTGTGCCTTGCCTTCGCAAAGACTTCATTGTGGATGAGTTCCAGTTGCTGGAAGCCCGGGCCAATGCTGCCGATGCGGTGCTGTTGATCGTGGCGGCGCTGGAGCAGCGGGAGTTGGCGACTCTGGTGCAACAGGCCGAAAAACTGGCTCTCGATGTGCTCTGCGAGGTACATGACGCGGAGGAAGTGAAGCGCGCGACGGACGCGGGCTGCAATGTGATCGGAGTGAACGCGCGTGACCTGCGAACATTTGAGGTCAAGCTTGAGACTGCGGTCGAGTTGGCCGGGAAAATTCCGGCCGGGGCGGTGAAGGTGGCCGAGAGCGGGATTCAAAGCGCTGAGGACCTCGCCACATTGCGCGCGGTGGGCTATCAGGCATTCCTGGTCGGAGAGTCGCTGATGCGGGCGGAGAGACCGGGAGCGGCGCTGCGGGAACTGTTGACCCCCGAGCCACTGAGAACCAGCAACTGAGAACTGAGAAGTGCATTCGTGACCTGGATCAAGATTTGCGGAACGACGAATCTGGAAGACGCGCTCGTGGCCGTCGAGGCGGGCGCGGACGCGGTGGGATTCGTGTTCTATGAGAAGAGTCCGCGTTGCGTCAGCGTGGAGGCGGCGCGGGAAATTGTGCAGAAGCTGCCAGAGCGAGTAGAGAAAGTGGGCGTGTTCGTGGATGCAGGTTGCGATCGCATCCGAGAGATTGTGTCGAAAGTTGGGATTTCGATCGTGCAGGCGCATGGAGGCCAATCCACAGAGGATTTGTTGAGCAAAGCGACGCCGGCGATGGAACAGGTCGGCGTAGAGAAAGTCATATTTATGATGCCCGGTGAAAAATTGGCGAAGATTGCGGCAGACGGTGCCGGTCTTGCGATTCGCGGGTGCGCGGCCGGCAGGCCGTTTGCCGTTCTTCTGGACTCCCCTTCCGGTGAGCTGTACGGAGGAACGGGGAAGACATTTGATTGGGAGGAAGCGCAACGGCTTGCAATAGGAATGAGGTTTCTCGTCCGGTTGGTAATTGCCGGTGGCCTGACCCCAGCGAATGTTGCCAAAGCCGTCGAAACGTTCCAGCCGTTTGGCGTGGACGTGGTCTCCGGCGTGGAAGCCCGTCCAGGGAAGAAAGATCCCGGCAAAGTGCGGGCATTTGTGAAAGCGGTACGCGATATGGATCGGAAGACGAGTTAATTATGGGGACGAGGCGCAGAACGTCGAGAGTCAAAACCCCCATTTCTCGCGCAAAGAACGCGCGAGAAATGGGGCACCCGTCCACGACAAAGACGGTGCATCCTCGCGTTCTTGCTGCTAAGAACGAGCCTGGACGCTTCGGCGTTTACGGCGGCCGCTATGTGCCGGAGACGCTAATGGCGGCGCTCGACGAATTGGAGCGCGCCTACGAGAAAGCCAAGCATGACAAGAAATTTCATCAGCGCCTCGACGAATTGTTGAAGACCTACGCAGGACGCCCGACGCCCCTATTTTTCGCACGGAGGCTCACGCAGAAACTTTGCGGCGCAAGAATTTATCTAAAGCGCGAAGACCTGCTGCACACCGGCGCGCACAAAATCAACAACTGCCTAGGGCAGGGACTGTTGGTCGAACGCATGGGCAAGCATCGCGTGATTGCGGAGACGGGAGCGGGGCAGCATGGCGTGGCGACCGCAACCGTCTGCGCTCTGCTGGGATTTGAATGCGTCGTTTATATGGGCACGGAAGACATGCGTAGGCAAGAATTGAACGTCTTCCGCATGCGGCTGCTGGGCGCGGAAGTGCGCGGAGTGGAATCGGGCTCGCGCACGCTGAAAGATGCGATCAACGAGGCCATGCGCGACTGGGTGACCAACGTGCGCACGACGCATTATCTGTTGGGCAGCGTGCTGGGCGCGCATCCGTATCCGACGATGGTGCGCGATTTTCACCGTGTGATTGGCCGCGAGGCGCGCACGCAGATTCTGAAAGCGGAAGGCAAGCTGCCGACCGCTGTGATCGCCTGCGTCGGCGGCGGGTCGAACGCCATTGGAGCGTTCTACGAGTTCATCAAGGACAAGAGTGTGAAGCTAATCGGCGTGGAGGCCGGCGGGCGCAGCGAAGCGCTGGGCGATCATGCAGCCCGCTTTCGCGGAGGGTCGCCGGGAGTGCTGCAGGGAACTTATTCTTACGTTCTGCAGGACGCCGCCGGACAGATCGCGCTGACACATTCCGTTTCGGCAGGCCTGGATTATCCGTCGATCGGGCCAGAGCATGCGGCATTGCGCGATGCGGGCCGCGCGGAATATGTTCCGGCATCCGACGCCGAGGCTCTTGCGGCGACTACACTGCTGGCTCGCACCGAGGGAATTATTCCGGCGCTGGAGTCAGCACACGCGATTGCGGAGGTGGTGAAGCGCGCGCCGAAAATGAAGAAGTCGGACGTGGTGATTGTGAACGTGTCCGGACGCGGCGACAAGGACATCGGGATCCTGCGGGAGAACCTGGAGTTGGATTGAAGCATTGAGAGCTTGATTCATCGACTCAATCTCTCAATGATTTAGTGACTTAATTCATCATGCCCCTTACCTTCCACAACAAGCCGGCGCTCATCGCATACGTAACCTGCGGCGACCCTGATCTCGGCACCACGCGCGAGATCCTGCTGGCCGCGATTGAGGCCGGTGCGGACGTCATCGAACTCGGCGTACCATTCAGCGATCCGGTCGCCGATGGGCCAATTATTCAACGGGCGAGCGAGCGGGCACTCAAGCATGCGACATCGCTCGCGCAGGTGCTTACGCTGGCGTCGGAAATACGCCAACATTCCCAGTCCGTGGGTCTGGTGGTGTTTTCCTACCTCAATCCCATTCTGCGCATGGGGATGGAAAAGTTCTGCAAGGTTGCCCGCGCCGCCGGTCTGGACGGCGTGCTGATCACCGACCTTCCGGTGGAGGAAGCCAGCGAATACCTCGAAGCGATGCAGAGGAACGATCTTGCGCCGATTTTTCTGGCTGCGCCTACGAGCCCGGATGATCGCCTGATGCGCATCGCGCAGGCATCGCGCGGATTCGTCTATGCCGTGTCGCGCACCGGCGTAACGGGAGTTAGAGATCAAGTGGCCAGCGATGCTGAGAAACTCGTTCAGCGGCTGAGGCAGTGGACCAAGCTGCCGCTCGCGGTAGGATTCGGGGTGTCGACACCGCAGCAGTTTGCGCAGGTCGGCGAATTCGCGGACGCAGTGGTAGTCGGCAGTGCCATTGTGCAAACTATCGAGCGGAATCCGGGCCGTGAGGCGGACGCAGTCGGAAAGTTTGTCCGGCATTTGGTCGCCGACAGAAAATAATCAGGGGCGCATATGGAGATCGCGGACTGGCGGAAGAAAATCGATGAGATTGACGGCAAGCTGGTCGCCCTGTTGGGCCAGCGCGCGCAAGTAGCAAAGGAAATTGGCCAGATCAAAGCCGAGTCGAACCTGCCCATTGTTGAACCGGAGCGCGCCCAGGCCGTGTTCGACCGCATCGAGAGCCTGAATCCGGGGACGCTTCCCAAAGGCAGCCTCACCCGGATTTACCAGGGCATCATGGAAGTCATGCTCGAGATCCAGCGCCAGCAGCGCTAGTCGATGCCTCTGAACCTCTGCCACCGAGGCCAGATTCCTCGCCGCTAGGGCGGTTCGGAATGACATCGTCTTGTCCACGCATGTCAGGATTCCAAACATGGTTCGGCCATCACGGAATCAATCATTTCTTTTCCGGCAAATCACGTAAAATTCAGCCGACAGGAGGTATCGATGCGGCATTCTCTGTCCCGAACGAGCGCTGCAGCAGTCCTGCTATTTGCCTTCACGGTTTTTGCTCAGGAAGCGAGCAAGCCGCCCTCGAAAGTCACGCTCGATGACCTCTCGTTCATCTGCGGACACAATCGCGGCGAGATGGAAGGCTCCATCATCGATGAGCACTGGAGCGAAGTCGGCGGCGATACGATGATCGGCATGTATCGCGAGATCCGCAACGGTAAGGCCCAGATGTACGAATTTCTGACGATCGAGCAGACTGCCGAGGGACCAGTGCTGCGGTTGCGGCACTTCGATCCCGGGCTCGTGGGTTGGGAAGAGAAAGCGCAGGCGTCCAGCTACCCGCTGGCCTCATGGCGTCCTAACGAAGCAGTATTTGAAAAGCCCGACAAGTCGGTACGGCTGGCGTTTCGCGCCACCAGCAAAGAAACTCTCGAGGTCACGCTGGAACGCAAAGGGAAGAAGATCGAGATATTTCAATACGCGCACACGGCCGAGTGAGGCCGGTAACCCTAGACATGGCGATTCGGCAAATCACGATCGTAGGCACGGGCCTGATCGGGGGATCGCTCGCGCTGGCCCTGCGCAAGAAGCGGTTTGCAGGCAAGATTGTAGGCTGCGATCGTGAGGCCGCGCTGAAGCGCGCTAAACTGCGCGGCGCTATCGACGCCGGTTTTGCCGAACCGGGCCACGCGGTGCGGGGAAGCCAGCTTGTCGTGCTGGCTACCCCGGTGCTGGCGATCGTGGACCTGATTGAGCGCCTGGGACCGGCGCTGGGCAAAGATGTGTTGCTGACGGACGTGGGCAGCACCAAGTCGCTTGTGATGGATACGGCGATAAAAGTCTTTGGCAAAGACGCCGGAAAGCGCTTTCTGGGCGGGCATCCCATGGCTGGCAAGGAACTCGGCGGCATAGACTACGCCGATGCCGACCTGTTTCAGGGTGCGGTGTGGTTCTTCACTCCATCGCGCGGGCAGAATTTGAATCAGGGAACCATCGGCGAGTTTGCTGGATGGATTGACCAGATCGGCGCCCGGGTCGCAATGATGCCGGCAGCAGAGCACGATCGGTTGTGTTCCTGGATCAGCCACTTGCCACAGATGATCTCCACCGCTCTGGCGGGCGCACTGGTCGAGGAATTTGGCGAGGAAGCACCCTTGCTTCCTGCCGGAGGAAGGGCCCTGCAGGAGATGACGCGGATATCGGCCAGTCCGTATTCGATGTGGCGCGATATTGCCATCAGCAATCAGAAGAATCTTGAGGATGCACTCTTGAAGCTCGAACAGCGCATCGCCCACATACGCGAGAATCTTGCGACACGGCAACTGGCCGAGGAATTCGAGCGCGCGCACCAACTGCGGAAGGTGCCGTTGAAGAAAGCCTGAATCCACGACCGGGGTGCGGCGTCACCTGGAGAGGCGGAGCTCGCCCGCCTCTTCTCGTCGCGATCTTGGTCTCTCGGTGTTTCCGAGGTGGCTTTTCAAGTAGAATCCCATCGCGATGAATAAAGTAGTTGCCAGCGCCGACGAGGCGATCCGCGACGTGTTTGACGGCGCCAGCGTCATGATCGGAGGATTTGGCCTGTGTGGCATCCCGGAAAATCTGGTGCGCGCCCTGGCGCGCAAAGGCACAAAGAACCTGACCACGATCAGCAACAATGTGGGCGTGGACGGCGTGGGCAACGGCCTTTTGTTGGCGGCCGGGCAAATCGCGCACCACATCGGCAGCTACGTTGGCGAGAACAAACTGCTGGAAGAAATGGTGCTGGCTGAAAAAATCAGGCTCGACCTGATTCCGCAGGGGACGTTTTCGGAGAGAATTCGCGCCGGTGGCGCGGGCATCCCGGCTTTTTACACGCCGGCTGGAGTCGGCACCGTGGTGGCCGACGGGAAAGAGACACGCGAGTTCGAGGGGCGCGCTTATCTGATGGAGCGCTGGCTGCGCGCCGACTTTGCCTTCGTGAAGGCCTGGAAGGGTGATCGCATGGGGAACCTGGTCTATCGGAAGACGGCGCGAAACTTCAATCCCATGATGGCGACGGCGGCCAAAATTACGATCGCCGAGGTCGAACATCTGGTCGAGCCGGGTGAGTTGGATGGCGATCTTGTTCATACGCCTTCGGTTTATGTGAAACGCATTGTGCAGGGCGAGTTGTACGAGAGAAGGATCGAGCGAAGGACGGTCAGGAAGACCGGTTAGTGGCACGCTCAGGATGGCAGGTGTACAAGATGAATAAGCCAGCGAAAGACGCTGACAAGCGCGAACGTATCGTGAAGCGTATCGCTCGCGAACTGCAGGACGGGTTCTACGTGAACCTCGGTATTGGCATGCCGACGCTGATTGCGAACCATGTCCCAGTTGGGATGGACGTGATTCTTCAGTCCGAGAATGGCATGCTCGGGATCGGGCCTTATCCGCTGGACGGGGAAGAGGACCCGGACCTGATCAACGCGGGCAAGGAAACCGTTAGCGAGATGCCGGGGACTGCATATTTCTCGAGCGCCGATTCGTTTGCCATGATTCGCGGCGGCCACATCGACCTGAGCGTGCTCGGCGCAATGGAGGTGGATGAGCACGGCGACCTGGCCAACTGGATGATTCCTGGCAAGATGGTGAAAGGCATGGGCGGCGCGATGGATCTGGTGGCAAGTGCGCGGCGTGTGGTGGTCGCGATGGAGCACACCACGAAAGAAGGAGCGCCCAAAATTCTGAAGAAGTGCACGCTGCCGCTTACGGGCGTGAAGATTGTCGACACCATCGTCACCGAGATGGCCTACATTCGCGTGACGGAACAAGGGCTTGTGCTTGAGGAAGTTGCGCCAGGGCTGAGTGCCGATGACGTGCAGAAAGCGACCGCTGCAAGGCTGATCGTGAGCCAGAACCTGAAGGTGATGGAATGTTGATGGTCACGCCAGAGCTGCTCCAGATGCATTTTGACTACACGGCTTGGGCGTCGGCGCGGCTGGTGGCTGCGGCCGCACAGCTTTCACCCGAAGAGTTGAATCGCGACTTTGGCACCTCGGACAAGAGCGTGCTCGGAACGCTGGTGCACATCTTTGCCGCGGACCGTCTCTGGATGGCGCGCGTCGAGGGTAGGGAACTGGCGAAGTTTATCTCGTCCGCGGACTTCGACGTCGCCGTATTGCAGGCGGAGTGGCCCGCGCTATACATGCGGTGGAAGGCCTGGGCCGGTTCGCTTGACGAAGCTTCCCTGCAAGATGACGTCGCTTATAACGACATACGTGGCAATGCCCATCGCACGCCGCGTTGGCAGATCGGGCTGCACGTGGTCAACCACGGCACGCACCACCGCGGGCAGGTCTCGGGGTTCCTGCGCATTCTGGGCAAGACTCCGCCGCCGCTGGATCTGGTCTTCTACTACCGGGAAAAGAAAGCGGCGTAGGGGTCGAAACAGGGTTTTATTTGGCCGCGGAGAGAAACGTGTGGTACCAAATGAACGCCAGATGCATGCGTTGGTTCTTGGTCGGACTCCTCTTGTTTCTGATATTCGCTGCAATCCTTTCCGGTCCTAAGACGATAGGCGCTTCGGTCACGTGGTCTGACGGGGACTATCGCTTTGCGGGTGGAACCGATCCTTGGTCGTTGATTTTCGCAGCGCTGATCTTCGCTTCTTATCTCACGCTAATGATGGCGGAACCAGCGGAATCTGGAGAGGCGCTGCCAGGCGTCTTTCGTCGCTTTGTCGCGTTTTGGATCGACTTCGTCCTCGCGATGCTAGTGTGTGCCCCAGTCTTCGGAATCCTGGTGGCTCTTAGGGAATGGCAGCGCACTGGAGCGTTCCAGTGGTTCTTTGAGCGCGGCACTCCCGCCCCGGGTGATCTCTCGCTTTCAATCGTGGGGTCCTTAGTCATATTTGTTGTGCTGGCGTTCTACTACGCAATTCCCCTGACCCGGCGCAGACCCTCTCCAGGCGCGTGCATCACGGGCTACCAAGTGGTGTCTGATGAAGATGGAGCTTTGGCGCTTGGCGAGGCGATGCGGCGAACCATGTTGGGTATCTTCGCCCTATGTGTCTGGCCCCTTACGCTGTTCATCGCTCGCGACCGTAAGCGAGGGAAGATTTGGCCAGACAGGGCCTGCCGTACACGGGCCGTTCTTTTGGGTCGCGGCTAGTCGTAGCTGACCGTTTCAAATCCTGAACGGAGCGCTCAGCAGGCGCAGCGGCAGCGTGATCGCCAAATAGATCAGCTCTAGAACCCCATGCACGGCAACGCCGAGGATGCGAAACGGCAGCAGGATCAGCCACACAAACGGGTAGGCGATCAGCGCAAGTATCGCAAGCGGCCAGCACATTACGAACAGGATGCACCACAGCAGAAAGGCAAACATGGCGGAGACCTCCTTGCATGCTTATTCGATGATACGAGGTGAGCCGACTGAAAGTTCCCCAGTCCTGACCTTCAATTGTCCACGGTTGAGTCGGCCTCGCCCAGGTCCCGCAGCGATACGGTGTAGGGCGCGCGGGCGATGCCTTTCTCGGTCACAATCGCGGCGACATACTTCGCCGGCGTGACGTCAAACGCCGGATTCTCGATCTCTACGCCGTCCGGCACCATCTGCTTGCCCGCGATATGCGAGACTTCCTTGCGATTGCGCTGTTCGATGGGAATCTTGCTGCCGTCGGGGCACGCCATGTCCACAGTCGAAAGCGGAGCGGCAACGTAGAACGGGATGCCATGCTCTTTGGCGAGAATGGCGACGCTGTAGGTGCCGATCTTGTTGGCCACGTCGCCGTTGGCCGCGATGCGGTCGGCACCAACCACAACCGCCTGAATTTTCCCTTTGCTCATCATCGCGCCGGCCATGTTGTCGGAAATTACCGTGGTGGGTATGCCGTCTTTCATCAGTTCCCAGGCCGTAAGGCGCGAGCCCTGCAGGAACGGGCGCGTCTCGTCTGCGAAAACGTGAATTTTCTTGCCTTGCTCAATCGCGCCCCGAATCACGCCCAGCGCAGTCCCGTAACCCGCCGTCGCCAGCGCGCCGGCGTTGCAGTGCGTAAGCACCCCACCTTCGCTCGGCATCAGCGTAGCACCGTGCCGCCCCATGGCCTGGTTTGCGGCAATATCCTCCGCGTGCATGCGCTTAGCTTCGTCGATCAAAGTCTGCTTGATCGCGGCCACCGGTCGGATGCGCACGCGTTCGAATTTCTGCTGCATGCGGCGGATTGCCCAGAAGAGATTCACTGCCGTGGGCCGCGTCTTGCCGATCACGTCGCACGCCGCATCGAAATCGCGCTTGAGATCGCCGACAGTCTCAGCCTTCGAGTTCTTGACCGCGAGCGCAATGCCCATCGCGGCCGCCACCCCGATCGCGGGCGCTCCCCGCACCACCATGGTCACAATCACCTCGGCCACTTGCTGGTGCGTAGTGCAATTGACGTAGACCTCTTCCGTGGGCAGCTTCGTCTGGTCGATGAAGCGCACGCCTTGGTCGGTCCATTCGAGGGTTTGGATCATGAGAGTCGCTACTTCCTGATTTGCAGGTGCTCGGCGCGCACGTCATTTGCCGTGAAGATGGAAACAAACGCCGCCGGGGCTGCCGCCTTCTCCACATTTGGCCGCCCCTTCGCCTCCTCGCGCTCCACCAGGCACATCACGCCAACCACTTCGAAGCCGAAGTCCCGGGCGGCCTCAATTGCCTGCACCGTCGAGGATCCCGTGGTGCAAACATCGTCCACGATCACCACGCGCGCGCCTTTTTCGCGAAACCCTTCCACGCGCTGGCCGGTGCCGTGCTGCTTCTCGGCCTTGCGGACCAGAAAACCGTTGAGCGTCCCGCTCACCACGGAGACGGCAACCACGATCGGATCCGCGCCCATGGTCAGTCCTCCAAGCGCTTCAGCGCTCCACCCCAGCCGGCGAATTTCGTCCCAGAAAACCTCACCCGTCAGTCGCGCGCCTTGGGCATCGAGTGTCGTCGTCCGGCAGTCGATGTAATAGTCGCTGGTGCCGCCGGAGGACAGTTTGAATTCACCCAGCCGGAAGGATTTGCGCGCGAGAACACTCAGGAGCTCGGCTTTCGGATTGGGACCGGATCCGGCCATCAACCCTCTACCATACCACGCAGAAAATGGCGGCGGCAGCGTGGTAGTCTGAACCTTCTCAAGCGGATACGAGGTGAAGCTTTGCGGATCGTGCGAAACGCGAAAAACGTTGCGGCATGGGTCGTGTGCGGGCTGCTTTGCGTGTCCCCGATTGTCTTATCTGCTGACGGTACTCGCACCTGGACCCAGGCAAAATACGAGGAGTTCTCGAAGGGCACTGCCACCAACCTGGCGATCAGGAGCAACGGCAGCCTTGAACTGGCGATGGAGACCAGGCAGGTCCTCGCAACTCCGTCTACTTACATCTGGGCGATCGCAGTGGATGAAGGCGGCAACGTCTACGCCGCTGGCGGATCGCCGGCCCGGGTGTACCGGATCGCGCCCGACGGCAATGCAAGCGTGATCTTCGAAGCGAAAGAACTGCAAGTACAGGCGGTTGTGGTGGCAGGCGGGGCGGTTTACGCCGCAACCTCTCCCGATGGCAAGGTCTATCGGATTGACCACAAGACGCCGGACGCGGCGGCTAGGAACAAATCGACGGCAGAAGCCGCAAAACCTGCGAAGGCTGAGAAAGACGCGATGCCCGTCGATCCCGCTTGGGCGGCGACTGAAGTGTTTGCGCCCAAGGCCAAGTACATCTGGGCTCTGGTGGCCGATGCGCAGGGTAACGTCTACGTCGCGACCGGCGACCCGGGAGAAATCCATAAGCTGACGGCAGCGGGGGAGCATTCGCTGCTGTTCAAGAGTGACGAGACCCACATTCGCGCCTTGGCGCTCGACGGCAAGGGGAACGTGATTGCCGGCTCCGACGGCAGCGGGCTGGTGTACCGGGTCTCGCCCTCGGGCGAAGCATTCGTGCTCTACAGCGCTCCGAAAAAGGAAATCACCGCAATCGCGGTGGATGCAAACGGTGATATTTATGCGGCTGGAGCAGGCGAGAAACGTGCTGGACCTGCAACTGGAACCGCGATTCCACTTCTGCCCGCGGCCGGTGGAACCAGTCCGGGAATAGTGATTCAGCCGCAGGCTGCAATGCCCGTCGGCGGGGCAAATCAGGTCGGAATCCCCGGCCTGGGACAGCTTTTTTTCCCAGGGTCCACTGGTACCGGTTCAGAGATTTATCGAATTGCGGCGGACGGAACCCCGGTGCGGTTCTGGAGTTCGCACGATGATCTGGCCTACGCATTGGCGGCCGGCAGCGGACGGATTCTAGCGGGCACAGGCAACCGTGGAAGAATCCTGGTTGTCAACGGCGTCGACGAGTTCGCCGATGCCGGAAAGTTGTCTTCTGCGCAGATCACTGCGCTGGCCTGGGCGCGCAACGGCGTGCTTTACGCCGCTACCAGCAATCTTGGGAAGATCTTCGCGATTGGCCCGAAGTCAGCCAATGAAGGAACGTTCGAGAGCGAGGTGTTCGACTCCAAGACCTACTCACGCTGGGGCCGGGTCGAGTTTCGCGGCGCGGGCAACGTCGAACTGTTCGTGCGCGCCGGCAATGTGGATAATCCCGACCGCAACTGGAGCCCTTGGAAGAAGGTTGAACTGGAAAAAGACGCGATGGCCCAGGTCCCGGTCGCGCGCTTCGCCCAGTGGAAGGCCGTGCTGCACTCGGGAAGCGTCAGCCCGCGCGTGGACAGCGTGGGATTGAACTACCTGCCGCGCAACGTCGCTCCGATAGTCGATGAGGTCACCGTGCAGCTTGGAGTGCGTTACCAGGTGCAAGCGAAAACGACGGGCTCCAGTGGAAGCGCCGAGAGTTCCAGCGCGGCCTTGCCGCATTTCGAGTCCGCGCCCTCCAGCACTCACGACCGCGACGCCATCGGCGTGAAGTGGAACGCTCACGACGATAACGACGATCAGTTGGTTTACTCGCTCTACTATCGCGGCGACGGCGAAAGCCAATGGCTGCTTCTGAAGGACAACCTCACCGATAAGGCCTACTCGTTCGACGCTAGCCTTCTGCCGGATGGCGGCTACACCGTGAAGGTCCTCGCTTCCGACGCTCCTTCGCACGCGCCGGGGGAAGCGCTCACAGCCTCGAAAGAGAGTGCGCGATTCGAAGTGGACACGACGCCCCCTCGCATCGAAGACCTCGCAGCCAGTCTGGAAGGCAGCCAGATTCGCGTGCGTTTTCGCGCAGCCGACAGCTTCTCGCCCATCGGTAAAGCTGAATGCTCGATTGATGCCGGGGAATGGCGTTATGTGGAACCAGTCGGGCAAATTTCGGACTCGAAGACCGAACTTTACGACTTCAAGATGCCCGCCCCTTCCGGCCCCGAACACGTGATCGTGGTGCGCGTTTATGATCGCTACGAAAACGTGGGTGCAGCCAAAACCGTATGGAAACAGAAGTAATTCCACAGGGTTATGCGCCTGCCAGGTATGCATAGCGCAGCACGAACAGCAGCGTCAGTATCCACAGCACGACGCTCACCTCGCGGACCCTTCCGGTCGCGACCTTGACCAGCGCATAGGAAATCACGCCCAGGCTCAGGCCGGTGGCAATGCTGAAAGTCAGGGGCGTCGCCAGCATGGTCACGAACGCGGGAACCGCCTCGGTGAAGTCCTTCCAGTTCACCTGCCCAACCGATTCCGCCATCAGCACGCCAACCAGGACCAGTGCCGGCGCTGTTGCATAGCCTGGTATCGCCGTTGCCAGCGGCGCGAAAAACGCAGCAACCAGAAACAAGCCGGCTACCATCACGTTGCTCAACCCGGTTCGTGCTCCCGCAGCGACGCCCGCCGCGCTTTCAATGTAGCTGGTCACGGTGGAAGTACCGGTCAGCGACCCAAAGATTGTTCCCACCGCGTCCGATAGCAGAGCACGCCCCACGCGCGGAATCTTGCCGTCACGAATAAAACCGCCCTGCTCGCAAACTCCCACCAGGGTGCCCACGTTGTCGAAGAGATCCACAAACAGAAACGCGAAAACAATTTCCAGCAGTCCCAGGTGCAGCGCGCCGCGCAAGTCCAACTGCAACCAGGTGGACGACGGATGGGGCCACGAAAACACCGCCGCCGGCCAATGGCCGATTCCGCGCATGATACCGAGCACGGTGGTCGCGAAGATGCCGAACAGAATCGCGCCGCTCACTTTCCGAGCCATGAGGACGAGCGTTAGCGCAATGCCAAAGCATGCCGTCTGCACCTCGCGGTCAGAAAAACTGCCCAGGCTGACGAAAGTGGCCGGGCTCGCCACCACGAGCTTGGCGTTGCGCAATCCCACAAACGCGATAAACATTCCGATTCCCGCCGCGGTCGAGTGTTTCAGGCAGTTCGGAATGCCGTTGACGATCTGTTCGCGAATGCGCGTCACCGTGAGAACCAGAAAAACTACGCCGGAGAGAAACACAACACCCAGCGCCGTCCGCCACGGCACGTGCATGTTCAGGCAGACCGAGTAGGTGAAATACGCGTTCAGCGACATGCCCGGCGCCATCGCAATGGGATAGTTGGCGTAGAGGCCCATGACCAGGGTGGCCGCCGCTGCTGAAACGCAGGTCGCGAACACGACGCCTTCCGCCGGCATTCCTGTCTGAGACAGAATTTGCGGATTCACGGCCACGATATACGCCATGGTCAGAAACGTGGTCAGGCCGCCGAGCATTTCGCGCCGCACGGTAGTGTGGTTTTCGGCGAGTCGAAAATAGCGATCGAGCAAGGAGGCTCCGATGGATCGGGGAATGGCAGAGTCTTGTCTGGAAAGCTCGACATTCTATCGCAATCGGCAAGAACAGCGCCCCGGAGAAAATCAGACGGAGTCGGCCGGCGCCATGCCCTCGGCGTGACGCAGTTCTGGAAAAATCCATGCCCAAAGTGCGATTACGATCAGCGTGCCCACTCCACCGAGAATGACTGCGGGGACCGCGCCGAACCACTGCGCCGTCACTCCCGACTCAAACTGCCCGAATTCGTTGGAAGCGCCGATGAAAATCATGTCCACGGCGGTGACGCGTCCGCGCATTTCGTCTGGAGTCCGCAGTTGCACCAGCATCGTGCGGATGATGACGCTCACCATATCGCTCGCTCCGGCCAGCAGCAGCGCCGCCATCGAGAACGACAGGCTGCGCGACACGCCGAACAGAATCGTGCAGACGCCAAACCCGGCGACGGCCCAAAGCAACGTTGGTCCCGCACGCCCGCGGATGGGCCGATGCGCCAGCAGCAGCGCCATGGTTGCCGCCCCCACTCCCGGAGCCGAACGCAGCAGGCCGAGTCCCCACGGCCCGGTGTGCAGAATCTCGCGAGCATACACGGGCAGCAGGGCCACGGCGCCACCAAGCAACACGGCAAACAAGTCGAGCGAGATCGCCGCCAGAATCAGCTTCTCGCGCCAGATGAAATGCATTCCGGCCAGGACGGTGCTGAGGCTTGTCGGGGTCCGGGGCCGGCTGCTGACACGGGTTTCGATGTGTTGCGCCGACAGGAACGATCCGATCGCCACCCCGGCAGCCACCGCATACACCAGCGCCGGTCCGCGACTGATCGCATAAAGCACCCCGCCCAGCGCAGGGCCCAGAATGACCGATACTTGAAAGGTCGTGGCATTCCAGGCCACAGCGTTCGCGAAATGCTCTTCCGGGACAAGTTGCGGCAGAATGGCGCGCCCCGCCGTGCCGTTGAATGACCGCACTACACCCAGCAGCACCAGCACCGCGTAGATCGCATGCACCGAATGAATGTGGAACAGCGTGATCGCCAGAAGCAGGCTCGAACAAAGCGCGAACCCGGCATAGCACGCCATTAGCACGTGTCGCCGATTGAACCGGTCGCTGGCGTGCCCTGAAACCAAAAACAGCAAAATGCCCGGCAAAAACTGCGCTAGCCCAACCAGCCCCAGATCCAGCGGCCGGCGGGTGATTTCATAAACCTGCCAGCCGACCGCCACCGCCTGCATCTCCACCGCGGCCACGATCAGAAATCGCGCCACCTGGAACAGGACGAAAGGGCGATGAGTGAAGGCGACACGTCCAGGGTTGATTACAGTAGGCATCGACATGAGTGAATCTGACACGGTCCGCCGCGTGCTGTCGGCTAGTTAAGTGATCACGGGCGTGTTCGCGACCCCGGCTGTGCCGAAGATGCGCCGGTAGCGGTCGATCTCCGATTGCGTGCCCAGCGCTTTGTTGTAGTTGTCGGAGAGCTTTACGGCCGGCCGTCCTTCCGCGGTAGAAACCTTGCAGATCAGGCTGATGGGATCGAATCCCGTGCTTGCGTTGGGCGCGCATTCGCGAAAGTCATTGGTCAATAAAGTCCCCCAGCCGGCGCTCACGCGGATCCTTCTTCCCGCCGTCCACTTCTTGGTGTCCTGGAAATCGGCCGCGCTGCGAAACTGGGCAGGCGCCAGTCCAGTCTGAATGCTTCCGCCAAAATAGGCGTGCAAGCCGAGGATCTGGTCGACATCGAGCGCGTCGGAAGCGATCAGCAGCTTCTGGCTCGGATCCTGGCCGCGCGATTTAAGCCATTCAATGTATTCATCTCCCGCTACGTACGGGTCTTTGCTGTCGACGCGCTGCCCGGTCCAATCGGCCACCCAGTCGGGCGCGCCGGCCAGAAACTGCGTTGTGCCGAACGTATCGGGCAGCATCACGCGCAACACGCCTTCGTAGGTTTCCTGCCACTGTTTCAGCACCTGGTACTGCGAAGCGCGCAACGCCTCGTCGTCAGGCGCCAGCGCCGCAGCCACCATCGGGATTTCATGTGCATTGGTTCCAATCGCCTCAAGATCGTGCTTCCGCGCCAGAAAAGCGTTGGATGTGCCTATGAAGTTCTTGCCGAGGTTCGCAGCCAGGGCCAGGACGACATACTCCTGCCATAGAAAGCTGTGGCGGCGGCGGGTGCCGAAATCCGCCATACTCAGCCCGGGAACTCCGCGCAACCGTTCGATCTTGCCCCAAAGTTTCGTCTTTGCCTTGGCGTACAGAATATCGAGACCAAATTCGCTCAGCGTCTTCAAGTACGCGCGCGTCTTCAACTCGTTCAGGATCGAGAGCGCGTAGAGTTCCCACATCGTCGTCTCGGTCCACAAGCCCTCGAATGACAGGTGAAATTGCCCATCCTGCACCGTGAGCTGGTAATCGGAAAGGCGAAAATCATTTTCCAGCCACTGCAGGAACGCCGGCTGGAAAATCCCGACTTGTCCATAGAAAGTATTGCCCGCCAGCCACACCAGTTCCGACCGGCGAAACCGCAGTTTGCGCACATGCTCCATCTGCGCGGTGAGTTCGCCGGTCGTGAACAGGTCGGCGATGCGCACCGAGGAAGTGCGATTGTAGAGAGAGAACGAGACCCGCGTGCTCCGCGAATGCTTCCAGATGAACTGCAGCATCAAGAGCTTGTAAAAGTCGGTGTCGAGCAGCGAGCGGATGATGGGGTCGAGTTGCCAGTTGTGGTTGTGGGCCCGCTCCGCGAAGTTGACGATCATGAGAAAAATCAGCCTACTACTGACTGCTCAGGCAGTCTAGCAGGCTGAGGCAGCCGTCGCTGGCCCGGCACGTCTTGCGCGGGCAAGGCTGGATGGTATCTTGGAATGGTTTCTCGTCCCCAACTTCATGGACGTTCTGGCAAAACTTTTCGAGCAGCATTTTCATCAAGCACCGGACCGTGTTGTAGCGCTGCAAGGTCAGCTTGGCGGCTCCGGACGCAAAATCTTCCGCCTGACCTCGGGCTCCATCAGCGCGATCGGAATCCTTTATGGCGTGCGGGAAGAAAATGTTGCCTTTCTGGAATTCTCGCGCCATTTTCGCAAGCGCGGCCTGCCGGTCCCGGAAATATACGCTGAGGACCTGGATCAAGGCGCTTATCTCGAAGAGGACTTCGGCGACGTCACGTTATTCGAATTCCTTTCCCAGCATCGTCCGGGTGAGAACATCGCGCCCGAGGCCGTGGAGGCGTATCGCCGTGTCGTCGAGATTCTGCCGCGCTTTCAAGTGGAAGCGGGCCGCGATCTGAATTACGCGGTCTGTTATCCGCGTGCGAGATTTGACCGCCAGTCGATCGCGTGGGACCTGAACTATTTCAAGTATTACTTCCTGCGGCTGGCGGGCATCGCCTTCAACGAGCAGGCTCTGGAAGACGATTTTGAGCGCCTGACCGAATTTCTGCTGAGTGCTCCTGGGGATTTTTTTCTGTACCGCGATTTTCAGTCGCGAAACATCATGCTGCGCGAAGGCGAGCCCTGCTTTCTCGACTACCAAGGCGGACGCAAGGGCGCCCTGCAGTATGACGTTGCGTCGCTGCTCTATGACGCCAAGGCCGACCTGCCGCCGCAAACGCGCCAGCAACTTCTCGACCATTATCTGCAGACGCTCGGCCAGTTTTTGAAGGTCGACCGCGAAGAGTTCCTGCGGTACTACTATGCGTTTGTTTACGTGCGCATCCTGCAGGCGCTCGGTGCTTACGGATTCCGCGGCTTTTACGAACGCAAGCCGCACTTTCTGCAGAGTGTGCCTTACGCCTTGAAGAACCTGCGATGGCTGCTGCACAACGTGACGCTGCCCGTCGAAGTGCCGGCCTTGATGGCCGCGTTCCACGGCATGCTCGCATCGGAAAAACTGCAAAACCTGTCCGTCGAGACCAGCCAACTGGTCGCGCGTATCACCAGCTTTTCGTTTCATCGGGGCTGGCCGAAGGACGAAACCGGCCACGGCGGCGGATTCGTTTTCGACGGTCGCAGCCTGCCCAATCCCGGCCGCGAAGAGCGCTTCAAGTCCCTCACCGGCCGCGACGCGCCCGTGATCGACTATTTGGGCCGGCAGGAGAGTGTTCATCAATTCATGGCCAGCGTGTTCTCGCTGATCGATGCGAGTGTCAGCGAATACCAGCGCCGCGGCTTTAGCAGCCTGAGCGTGGCTTTCGGCTGCACCGGCGGGCAGCATCGGTCGGTCTACCTCGCAGAGCAGTTGGCGCGGCGTCTCCGCGAACGCCCCGGGGTCGAAGTGGTTTTGCGGCATCGCGAACTGGAGTCCCTCGGCGCATGAAGGCCATGGTCCTTGCCGCCGGCCTGGGAACGCGGCTCCGCCCGCTGACCAGTGGTCGTCCCAAGGCCCTGGTCGAGGTCGCAGGCCGCACTCTGCTCGAGATTACGCTGGCGCGGCTGCGCGAATTCGGCGTTCACGAAGCTATCGTGAACGTGCATCACTATGCCGACATGGTGGTCGACTATCTTCGGACGCACCAGAATTTCGGCATGCGCATTGAAATCTCCCGCGAAGACGACGAATTGCTCGACACCGGCGGCGGCCTCAAGCACGCCGCATGGTTTTTTCAGGAAAAACTTGGCAACGGCCCCGCGCGGACCGACGAACCGTTCCTGCTGCACAACGTGGACGTGATCAGCCGCATCGATTTGCGCGCGATGATTGAAGTCCATCGGGAGCGCGGCGCGCTGGCAACCCTGGCGGTGCAGCAGCGCCCAACCTCCCGCTATCTGATGTTCGACGACCAATCGCAACTCTGCGGACGCCGTTCCGGTCCAGAAAGTTCGCCGGTCGAATGGGCGCGCCAGTCCCGGAATGCTCAAGCACTGGCCTTTTCCGGCATTCACATCATTTCGCCACGCATTTTCGAATTGATGAATGAGCAAGGCGCATTCTCCATCGTTTCGGCTTACCTGCGCCTCGCCGGCCAAGGAGAGAAAATTTTGGCCTTCCGCGCCGACGGTTCCTACTGGCGCGATTTGGGCAGGCCGGAAAACGTTCAGCAGGCGGCCGAAGACTACAAACACGGCCTCTGGTCTCTTTAGCCCCTACGCAAGCACCAGGTAGGTCGAATACGGCTCATCGCCGATTGCGGTGAACGGAAGCATCTTTAGATTTCCACTCGCGGTCTCGACCCGCCACTCCATCGTCCCGACTTGTTTCGCCTGCAACAGTTCTCTCTCGGTTGGCGGCGGCGACGCACCCGCGATGGCGAACAGCACCAGTGGTCCACTGACCAACGCCACGGTTTTAGGATGCCGCGCATCAATCGGTTCAAGCCGGTTCGGCATCGGGAAGTCCAGTTCGATGCGGTCCCCGTTTTTCCATTGCCGCGTTAGGCGAGCGAATGTACCTGGCGCGACCGTTTCCGTGGCACGCTTTCCGTTCACTGCCAGCGAGGCATGGTCGGCCCAGGCCGGAATCCGAAAATTCAGCGTAAAGGTTTCAGCCCGCGAAGATTCAACGGCGAACCGGACCCCGCTTCCAAACGGATAGGTACCTTCCTGCTTCAGGGAAACTCGCGCCCCGCGCTGGTTCCAGCGCAACGTCGAAGGCACATAAAGATTCACCCAAACGCCATCCTGGTCGCGAAAGTAAGTGCTGATGCCGTAATCCGCGGCGATCTGCGGATGCGTGCCCGAACAGCAGGGCCACCCATGCTTTGAGTAGACTTTGCGTCCCTGGAAGTTGTAATCGGAGTAATAAAACGTTCGTCCGTCCGCTTGCAGCGGCTTTGCGCCCAGAATCGTGTTGTACATCACGCGCTCCATGCTGTCGCCATAACGCGCTTCGCGAGTCACGCGCAGCAGGTAGCGGGTGAGTTTGAAATGCGCGTAAGCGCCGCAGGGCGTCTCAAAGCTGTTGTGCGTGCCGGTCAGGCTGGCGTTGACGTCGTCGCTGCCGGGGGCGCGCAGGGTCTCGTCCGGGCCCCACCCTCCGGTCGCGAAGCTTTGTGCCGCGAGCAGGTCAAACCCGTTCCTCGCAGCGCGCAAATACTTTTCATCACCCAACGTCAGGTAAGCCTGCATCGCGGAGCACAACGAATTTACATGGCTGTAAGCGTGCCGGCCCGCAAAATTGCTGCGGCCTTCGGCGAGCGGGTCGAAATATTCATGGTCAAGATACTGCGCGCCCAGTTGGCGATACCGCGCTCCCGCTCCGCGATGGTAGGCCAGAAATAAATTCTCCGAATTCGTGTACGACTCGTCCCAGGTGTATGACTCATCTTTCCCCGGCCGCCAAACCCGGCCATGCTCAATCGCTTTGCCGGGCAGGTGCGGCAATGCCGTGTTCGTGGTGTGCTCCAGAATTCGAAACGCGTCCGCATCCCCCACCAGGGCGTGCGAATCCAACAATCCGCAGATCAGTTTGTCGTAGCAATAGGCAGGGAAGCGGTTGTTCTCGTAGAAAGCTCCAGAGATCGTTTTCGCGTAAAGCTGGTTCAGGCGCAGAACTTTGTCGCGCGTCGCGCGGTTCCCGGTGATCGCATAGTTGCGCGCCAGGGCCGAGACCCATTGACCGAACGTGCACGCCGGAGCGAAACCGGCATCGTCCTTGTGAAAGTCATAGTCAGGATTGTAGATATACCATCCGCCCAATTCCTCGCCGGGCGCGGGTTGCCCGGCCATCGCTCGCAGCGGCTTCAGCAGGCTGTCTTCGCTCAAACCCATCAGCACGTCGTGCGTTTGTTCGCGCTGGCGGTTGTGGATATCGCTAGAGACCTGCACATCTCCGTAGCCAAACTCGGCCAGCGGGGAAGGGCCTGCCGCCAAGAGGTTGGGGAGCGAAGTCCGAGACGCAGCCAGCCCAGCAGCTGCTAATCCCACAAAGGTTCTCCGCGAGATGGGGCTAGGAGGCATCCACCGTCATTATCGCCCAACGAGACCTGTCTTATCTCACTCGGTATTCCCCACCGCCGCCCGCGCCTCCAACCCCTCAAACACCTCCTCGGCCCGCCTCAGCGCGTCGTTCACGTTGTCGCAAATGTTTTCTTTGCCCACTACTTCGGCGAACTCCCCTTGATGAATCAATTGCGCCGGCTGTTCGCGCGCGCCACAAAGAATTAAAGTCCGCTTGCTGGCGTGCAGTTGTTTCGCGACTTCTTCCAGCGCGAACAGTCCAGTCGCGTCGAGCGCAGTCATATTGCGCAATCGCAGAATGACGACCGGCGGCAACTTGTGCAGGTTCTCGGTGATCGTGGAAATCTTGTCGGTCGCGCCAAAAAGAAACGGCCCGTGAATGCGAAAGATGGTCGCGTAGTAGGGAATGTCCTTGTCCTGCAGGATGTGCATGCGTCCGTCTTCGACATATTCATCCGTGACTTGCGACACAGTCGTGGTCGCAGCCACGCGGCTGATGAACAGCAGCGCCGCCAGAATCATCCCGGCCTCGACCGCAACCGTCAGGTCTGCGAACACGGTGAGGGCAAAGGTCACGAGCCAGATGCTGATATCGGTCCTGGTCAGCTTGAGCAGTTGCGGAATCTCGCGCCACTCGCCCATGTTGTAAGCCACCACCATCAGAATGCCGGCCAAAGCTGCCATGGGCACATAGCTCACCAGAGGCGCGGCGAACAGCAGAATGCACAGCAGAGTCGCTGCGTGAATCATGCCGGCCACGGGAGTTTGCGCGCCCGAGCGGATGTTGGTCGCGGTGCGTGCAATCGCGCCGGTCGCCGGCAACCCGCCAAACATCGGTGAAACGATGTTGGCCACGCCCTGCGCCATCAGTTCCACGTTCGGATTGTGCCGGTCGTTGCTCATGCGGTCCGACACCACGGCCGACATCAGCGACTCAATCGCGCCCAGCATCGCCACTGTGAAAGCAGGGCCGAGCAACCCGTGGATCAGATCACTGCGAAAGTGTGGGACCACAAAGTGCGGCATCCCGCTTGGAATTCCCCCGAAGCGTGTGCCGATCGTCTCCACCGGCAGTCGGAAAAAATAAACCGCCGCGGTCCCCAGCAACAGGGCCACGATCGGCCCCGGAATGCGCGGCGACAGGGCGCGGCAGGCGATCAGCGATCCTACCGTGACCAGCGCCAGTGCCATGGCCTCGAACGAAAGCGTGTGGAAACTCGCGGCCAGCGCCTCCATGCGCAGCCAGAAAACGCCGGGAACTTTTTCCAGCTTCAATCCGAAGAAGTCTTTGACCTGCGTGCTGGCAATCAGCACCGCGATGCCATTGGTGAAGCCCACGACCACGGGCCGGGGAATGAACTTGACTGCCGTACCGAGTCCGGTCAACCCCATCACCAGCAGCAGAACGCCCGCCATCACGGTACACATGAACAGGCCGTCTACGCCGTGGGCGACGACGATGCCGTAGACAACAACGACAAACGCGCCGGTCGGGCCCCCAATCTGCGTCTTCGATCCGCCGAGCGCCGAGATCAGAAATCCGGTGACGATGGCGCAATAAATTCCAGCTTGCGGCGTCAATCCCGATGCGATGGAGAACGCCATGGCCAGGGGCAAGGCCACGAGGCCCACGGTGATCCCGGCAATCAGGTCGAGCAGAAACTTGTGCCGGTTGTAATTGCGCAGGCACAACACCGACTTCGGCAGCCAGCGTTCGTCAAGGAAACCAATTTCCACTTTTTCATTATGCGCTTGATGCGCGGGCATCGGCAGTGACGCGGCGCACACCTCGGAGTCTGAACCAAAGGGGGAAGCCGAGATTCAGTAGAATCGGCCGATGGTCTTGCTCCGCGCCGTCGGCTGGCTGATTTGCGTCGTCTACTCGACCATCCCTCTGTTTTGGCTGATGATTCATCCCCGCGCGGAGCGTCTGCGCATGTTGCCGCGGTCACCCTATCGCACGCTGCTGCCAGTCTGGCTTGGCATGTGGATCGTCACCGGGTTGATTACGGTGAGATGGAAGAATGTGACGTTGTATTCCTCCGGCGTGACCTGGGTTCCCGCGGTGATGCTGATCGGCCTGGGGCCCGTTCTCTACAAACTGGCTGCAGCGGACTTTAGCCTCAGTCAACTCGCAGGTCTGCCAGAGATCAGGCCGCACGGTGACGCCCATCGTCTGGCGACTTCCGGCATTCGCGCGCGGGTGCGGCATCCGGTGTACCTCGGCCATCTCTGC
>Ga0075030_100000737_pt1 | contig 28868 bp, 33 predicted proteins | sample LitLauG_LLR_2012_FD_71393 | JGI IMG/M metagenome (GOLD analysis project Ga0075030, IMG submission 71393) | Freshwater sediment microbial communities from Pennsylvania, USA - Little Laurel Run_MetaG_LLR_2012 | ecosystem: Environmental > Aquatic > Freshwater > Creek > Sediment | place: USA...
ACAATGTGATAGAAATTTCGCCAGATGCAGGCGTCGTGCCCTGTTTGTAGACTCCGATGGTCACCCCAGCCGAGATGGCCAACTTGGCCGGCGAAAGGTCGATGACTTCGGAAGCTTTGGCGCAGCGAACAAAATCCTGGCCATTCACCGTGATTACCACTGCTTGGTCTAGGCTATTGTGAATCAGGATAATCTTGGCCGGGAATACCGACACGCCCATATAAATAGCCGTGGCGTTAGTCGTTGCCGTAATCGTCGATGCTGCAGCCGTGACGACTTGGAATGCCGCCATGGTCGGTTGTGGGTTCAAAGCCTGGTTAACGAGATCGGCAAGATACACTTTGCCGTTTTCGTCCATTATCGTCATGCGCGGATGCTTTTGCGTATCCGGCGTGTCAAAGACTTTAGAGTAAGGCATTACAGTGCCACTTCTTCCCAAACCCAAGAAGCATTAACGATTGGACTCGTACCGGCGCCGGAGGCCCAAAGCCCGAGCAGGTTGCCGGGATACACACACACGGCGCCGATGGTGGCCAATTGAAAGTAGCACTGTTGGTTCGCAGACAAAGCGCCAGTAGTCGGGCCACCAGCATAGCGAACCAAGGTGGCCGCGGTTAGTTGGCCAGCCAGCGCGGTAGCGCCGGCATAGGTCTTAGCCACCGACCCGCCGACGTTACCGGTATAGGTATTGACTGCAGTATTGGTCGATGCCGCAGTGATTGCCGTAACGTTGGCGCCAGTCAATACGCCAAGCGCTAACCCGCCAGCCGCCGCCGTGCCGGAACTCCACATATGCTCGATAAAGCTAACAACGAGAGCTTTGCCTGAACCGGCTGGATTAGAAATGGCCAGAACCGGCTGGCTGCCGGTAATTTGAGCAATAGTGTTCAGGCCGGTAACGGTAACGCCTGCCGTGGCGTTGGCCAACGACCAAAGGTTACCGCGAAGCGCCGCTTCTTGGTACTGGGCGTGAGCGTCTTGCGATGTAAGGGCACCGTCGCGGCTGATGCGCACGGTCTGTAGCGCACCGTCGGCAGTGTATGTTGGGGCAACTTGTCCTTGAATTGAGGCCATGGTTTTTAGCTCCTATGTGCCCATCGGTAAGATCCGGGGCATGTACATAAAAAGCCAAAGTGTCGGTCTATTTCGCTTCAACCAACTTGTCGGTCTTGCTCTGATATTCGCTGGCCATCTTAGTCATGCCTTTTTGGGCAGACTGTTGGGCGGCCTTCTTCTTTTGCGATTGAGCGGCCCAGTTTTGCTGCACAAGCTGCTTAAGTCCAGGGTCTTGATAATCCGCGATGGGCTGTCCAAGCAATATTGAAAGCTGGTTTTTTTGCTTAATGGTCAGCGGTTCTTTTTGGTCTGTAGCGGCCTTTATGGCCTCATCGCAAGTTTGCTTGTAAATAGTCGGCCACAGGGTCTTTAAAGTATCCACGTCCGCCGAGGTCAATTGTCCCAACGACAACAACTTCATGGCCAACAAAGGCTTGTCAGCGATAGCGATTTGCCTTTGGTAGGCCATTAAATCCGTCTTGCTTGGCGCGTAAAGCGTCTTCCCTGGAGCATTGAACCCTGGGTACTGAGTCTGCACCTTGGGAAACAGGTTGGCCACATGCTGAGACACTGCAGCCTGCTTGTCGGCCACGGCTTTTGAAAAGTTAGGGGCGAAGAGCGCCACATCCGACGGCGTATCTTCATGACGCATCATGGCGGCATGGTACTTCGCCTTTGACGCCACCGGGTCGCCGTGTTCGTTCGTTATTTCTTTAAGCTGCTCGGCGTATTTTTTATCCTTGCCTGCGCTTTTCCCAATTTCCAAAGCGATTGACTTACGCAGTAGGTCTGCTTTTTCTGGCGACATGTTCTCGATGCCCGCAAAAAAGTCTCCTACTCCTCGGCTAATGGCGTCGACTGTTTTGTTGGCGTAATGGTCAATCTTGGCCAACGTTTGAAACGACGTTACCGGGTCATAAAGCGACCTGCCGACAGCACGACTAGGAGCCGTTACAAGTCCCGGCATGCCAGTCGTTAACACCCCCGTGACGGTCGGTGGCTTGGGCCCCATACTCGACACCCATGGGAAGCTGGCCAATCCACGATACTTAGACATTTCGCCAAACGCTTTTTCGCCAGCTTCTAGGTGCTGGTTAATGGCTTCGGATGTCTGCTGAGCATTGAACAGCTTTTGCATAGTTTCAGAGCTATCAGCATTGTCTATAAGCTTTTGCGCATCTTCGATGCTCACGCCACGAGAAATTGCCCCCTCTTTGGTGATCATCTTGTAGGCATCAATCATCCCTTGCGAATGCTTTTGCGCGTACTGGATGGCATCCAAAAAGTCTTGCGAACGGTTCGTCTCAAGCTTGTTCGACAAATTGGTTATTGCGGTGCCTTTGACTTCTTGGGTCGCTCTGCCGTCTTCGTATTTCACAAATTCAGTGAGGCGTTTAGTCAATGCTCCGTCTTTGCCGGTAATGGCGATCCAATCAGCGATAGGTCCGTTAATGGCCTGTTGCATGACGCCCCATTTGCCCCACTTGGCAGGGTCTTCCAGGCTGCTTTTGACTGTAAAAGCGGCGTTGGCCAACTTACTAGCAACAAGCTTATCGTTCGGTGCCACGTCCTCGCCAACCTTGGCGAAAAACTGCAGCATGTTTTTCAACTTGTCGGTGGTGTCGTAAATCTTTTGCGACGTGACGCCTTCTTCCTGCAGCGCATTCAGGTCCGCCACGTATTGGTTGCTGATTGCTTTTAGATTTTTGTGGTATGAAGTGTTGGCCGTCAATTCGTTCTCTGACAATTCAACGTCAAGCTTGTGCAGCATGTCGCTTACTTCCACGGCATTGTGCGAAGCCTTAAGCTCATCAACACGAGACAACAAAGACGCCTTGTCTTGGTGGTATGTGTCGAGCAGCTTTTGAGCTAACTCATCGTTTTGCTCGATAAACTTTTGGGTCTGAGGTTGCATCACTCGTTCCCATTGGTCCTTGTCCTTGGCTAACTGCTCGACCGTCTTTCTGGGTGCCGCGGTGCGAAGCTCTTCTCTGCCAATAGCGCCCTGTGGGCCAGTGTACTTGGCGTAAGTTGCCGCCTCTTCGCCAGTGGCAATCTGTGAAGCTTTGGCATACACATCCGCCGCCGTATTTGTTGCACGTGGAACCAACCACTTAACAACATCTCCGACAGCATCAGTAGCTTTTTGGGCCGCAATTGATATTGCTTTACCGGCGACATGGCCTACCCCAAACAGGGCAGCTGACATAGCAAGCGCCGGCCCCGCTGATGCCATCGCGTTTTCGACGCCTTGTTGCAGATTGCCGCCAGAAAGATGGGACTCATCAACCTTGCTTATGAGGTTGAAAATCTCAGCTTGCCCGGCAAGATTGGCAGCGCCAGCACCATATCTGGCGATCGTTTCGCCAGCAGCGCCAGGGATGCCGCTTAATAGCTTTCGCGTTACTCCGCCAAGCACCTTGCCTGCAGTGCCAACCGTTTCGAGCGGGGCCGCGGCGACCCTGGCTGCCAACGACTCGCCGCCGCTAGCAAAAGCGCCAGCAGCTATTCCGCCTAGCTCGGCAATCGTCGAAGTCGTTGGCCAATGCTCTTGTCGCTTTAAGATGTCTTCCTTTGGTACTCCCAAGGCTTGTTCGAGATAGTGTGAACCAGACAGCGTAATACCAGACGCTGCAGCTTCGGCGGCGGCTGCAAGCTGCTGTCCCGGTGTCTCAAATTTTTTATTCTCTTCGGCCTTGGCCGCCATTTCAGGCGTTTGTTCGACATAGCCGCCTTGCTTTAAAAGGCCGGCCTCTACTGGGTCGACAGAGACAATCTTTCCGGTCCTTGGGTTTACAAGCGGAACCGTTAGCGGTGGTGCTTCGATTGTTTTGTCGCTGTCATTGGCCATGTTATTTTTGCAACCGTTTAATGTCTTCGGCCAATTCTCTCATCATGTTCTGATATTCGTTTTCGGCTGCTACGTTGATGGCCGACTGCGGCTTGTCTGTTTTGCCAGTCAACGGAGGTATGGCTTCGTCGATGATTTGAGCTTCTCGATTAGTCAACCCTCCGGGCTTGGCCGACCTGAACTTATGCAGCTGTTGTGTCAAAGCGGAATGAAGCTGGTTGGCCGCGACAATGTTCTCGGGATTGTAGAACGAGGTATTATTCCAAGTGTAAATCGGTTTTCCGTTTTCGTCGTATGCCGTGTTTAATGCCCTTCTGAACTGAGCAGCAGCGTCGACCTTGTTCTGGATGTTGGTTGCTTCTTCTTTGTCCTTGGCTTTGCCTATTGGTTTACCTTGCTGATCGAAAACCATAAGCGGCTCATCTTTTTTGAGCGCTTCGACTTTTTCGTGTGATTGCTTCCACAAAAACTCATCTTGAGCCAACCTAAGATGCCCACGGCTTGTTTGAGCATTGAACTGCTCGGTTTCTAGTTTGTGTGCATTGATATAAGCTTCGCGCTGTTTGGCTTGGTCCTCTTGCATGTTCTTGATGGCCGACATCATCGCTGTGGATCTTTCTTTGTCGATTGATGCTTGTAGGCCATACAACCGGGCTTTGATGTTCGGATCGTTGTATTGAGGGATCAAACTGTCCAAGACCTTTTTGTATTTCAAACTTTGCGTGGCCATGTCGATGGCCATTGCCTCTTCGTTGGTTTTGCCAAGCGCTTTGGCGGCCTCGAAGGCGTTGTTCTCGTTCGACATGCGTTTCATATCTGCTGCTACTTCGGACTGGATCTTGGCGTGAATGTAGGACTCGCTTCCGCCTAGCGTTACAATCCCCAAAAGCACGCGGGCAATCTTTCCGCCGGTACCAAGATCATCCCAAAACTCTTTGCCGCTCGCATGCTTGTCCATTTCTTTGGCGATGCGGTTCATCTCCATGTAATGGTCTTGGGCATAAAGAGCGTTTTGAGCAATCAGCGCACGCTGTTGCTGGCTAAATCCGATCATCGCCTGGTCGTTTTCAAGGATAGCTTTGTCGATTGGCTGCTCTGAAGTTATGGCATCATAAACCTTTTGAGAAATTGCAGCCAGCGCCGGCGTCTGAGCTGGCGTTAGCGCTTGCGCCCTAATCATCGGTTGCTTGAGGTTTTTAGGGTCTGGGTGCCCATAAGGATTTGTGGGCTGAGCCATTTCAGGCATTGGCTTTAATGACAATTCTCCCGGCCCGTATGGCGCAGTCTTTGGCATCTGTGCCATGCTCATCTGTGAAGCGTCAGATTCAAAGCTTGACGGTTTACCCATCTGCATTTGCGAGGCATCATTGTCAAAAATAGATGGCTTTCCCATTTGCATTTGCGAGGCGTCAGATTCAAAGCTTGACGGTTTACCCATCTGCATTTGCGAGGCATCATTGTCAAAAATAGATGGCTTTCCCATTTGCATTTGCGAGGCGTCAGACTCAAACTTGGGAGAATACCCATATTGCTCGGCTAAGTCTTTGGGTATCGTAAACGAACGGCCGCCAGGCATATCCAGCGTCACGGTCCTGTCGTCACTTTGTACTGGCGATGCCATTAGTTTCTCCCCTTGTGTGGGTACAAACCTTTTTCCGAAACCAAGCGCAAAAACCGCTCCACCGGGTCGTTACCGGAAGACACGTTGGTCTTAACCCTGGCATCGCTGGCTGACGTCATGTTCTCAGTTCCATTGACCATAAAGTCAGGCGCATTTTGTGGCACAGGAGTTTGTTCCGGTGGTGCGGTCGGTGGATTGTCTGGTTTTGCTTTTAATCCGCTCGTTGCAGGGCCAAGATTGGCGCCTTGTACCTGGACGGGTGCCGGCGAAGATAATTGCGATGGCTGTGCCGGAGTAGAGTTTTGCGCCGCTATCTGTTGTTTAGTGGCGTTATTTTCTTTGGCCTGTAAATCCCTTTGCTGAGCCAAAGAATCCTGCCGATCTTGATAAACATCTTTGCCGATAGTCGTACCAATTGCAGCAGCATCTAAAGCAATCAAAGCAGGCGTAGCCGTACCCCAAGTCAATATAGAGCCAACAATGGTCCCGGCCGTGGCAAGTCCAAGAGCCGTTGCGTCTCCGACATCACGACCCGTGTTATTGGCCGGCTGATAATTGGTAAGCGGCGGAGCAACCGTACCGGGAGATTGGCCAGCACCTACTGTGCCTGGATTGTTTCCTGGATTGATCACTTTTTACTCCCACGTTTGGATTCTAGTGCGTGAATCTTTTCGTTCAGGTGGGCCAATGAAGCTACGATTGCGGCCATGCCCTTGCCATAGTCGACCATCTTAGTGCCATCATGGTCATGAAACACCATGCGCTTGCCGATTGTAGACTTCTCCAAGTCTTGAGCCATAACGCCGAGCTTCCGTCCATGTCCAAATCTGTCCGGGTCTTTGTAATCCCAAGACTTTGCCTTGAGATGATCCAGAAAGTCCGAAACATCTTGCTGCCCCGGCTTAACGTTGGTCTTGATGCGTTTGTCTGAGCCAATGATCGATCCGGCGCCTTGAAGTATCCCACCAGCTGCTGTGCCAATGTTGGCGCCAGCATTAACGCTCGAAACGTCAATTCCTTCCTGAGCGATGGCGTGTCCCTGATTAGCGGCATATTGCCCAGAAGCGCTTTGAACACCAAACTCACCCATGGCTATATTTGCCTGGTACTGAGCCTGCTGCAGACTCATTCCTTGGGTCATGAGTTGGTTGATTAATTGGTCTTTGTTGGTTTGAAACTGGTTGGCCATGGACGCATTGTTCAGCGATGCCGTGTTGGCTGCGCCAGCGTTGAATTGCGAATTGTTTTGAGCCAAACCAGCAGCCCCCAAAGATTCTCCCTGCATTGCCCCGGCGACCTGGCCTGCGTTTGTAATTCCCTGCTGCTCACTGGCCAACGTGTTCATTGCGGCTTGGTTAGCTGCCTGCCCGGTAACATTTGCCTGACCAACCGAAGCCTGTCGCAATGCTTCTCCAGCATTTCCGCCACGCTGGCTGCCAGCCATCGCCATCTGCGCATTGATTCCTTGGTTCATCGCATTTTGTGCTTGCATCTGAACGGCTTGCGCTGCCGGCCCTTGGCCTACTGATTGCTGCTGCAATTGTGCTAAGTTTTGCGCTTGAGCGTTAAAACCTTGCTGGTTAACATTGGCAGCTTGCGCTTGCGTGGTGCCTGCCTGAAAAGCAGTTTGGTTAGCAATATCATTTTGCCTGCCCTGTAGAGTGCCAAGTTGTTGCTGTAGGTATGGGCTGTTTGCAAGGCTTGGGTCTATTTGCCAGATTGCCTTGTTGGGGTCTGAAGGATCATGGCCGATTGTTGGGCTTAACAATGATCCGCTAGGAGTTGTCGCACCGCCGGCCATAGTCACCGGTTGGCCTTTAGAATCCACACTCGTCGCGATACCAGTGTTGCCAGTGTATCCGCCTTGTTGTTGAGCCATATTAAAACCCCTTTGCAGCGGCGAGCGGGAACCTGCGACCCGCGATGACGCCTATTTCAAACTCCATATCGGTCAAATCGAAACTTTCGCCTGTTGGCGTCACATCGCTAATTCGTACACACACGGACTGACATTTTTGCCGCAATGGGAACACTTCACATTGCCATGCACTACTGCCGGTTGTGATATTCGATGACGAGTTAGTATGTGTTTCTGCGAAAGTCGGGCTGTCTCCGCCCTCATAATCATAGGCCAATTCAACTTTCAACGTGTGACTGCTTTTACTATCGCCAAGCAGTCGTATACGAAATACGCGCTGCACGCCCTGAAGTGAATTAAGCGCCACCCAACCAGTAGTGATCAAAAATGGTATGCCAGTTGATGCCGTCATGACATCGGTAAATGTGCCGACCGTTTCCTTGCCAGCAAGTCCGCCGTTTGCCGGGGTCGCCGCTGAGACATAAAAATCAGTCAGCGTTTGCACCATGTCTGTAGCGCTGGTTAAAATCTGCGACCATTTTTTAAAGAAATAATCGTACGCAAGAATCGTGGCGTTGTCTGACAATAGGAACCTTACCTGGTTCAGCGGCGCCCGAAGCACCGCCCGCAGACACGAGTATGAATTGAATCCTTCGACCGCTTCTCCGATGTAATTCTGAGAAGCATCGAAAGATAAATCCCTACCAAGCCTGAAATATCCCTTGATTGATTTGAACAAAATGCCGTCAGGATACACCGCTGCGCAATGCACGTTGTCGCATCCGACATCGGCCGTGATCAACTGCGGCTGAGTTAGGCTGTTAGACCCGCCATTATCCGTCGGCCCTTGACCTTGGACAGCATAAATGGCCGACGCTGTGAACACAATTAAACTTGTGTCCATATAAAGCATGTTTGTGATCGGACCCGTGGCCGACGGTATATTGATGTTGACGCCACTAAAAAATGACATTCCGACGGTTGGAGTGACTCCTTTGCCTACATGGATCAACCCGACAGTGGTCGGGTCAGCGGCAAAGAGTCTGTCAGGACCAGCGCATATAACACTGGTCCCGTCGATGGTGAAATTGTCGGCCACGCCCCCCTGTGTATACAAAATTTCATTGCTGGTAATGAGTGAATCGTTGTTACCGTCCTGAGGCAAGGCAACGTTGTAGCTTGAGTTGTTTATGGCATAGACCGGATTAACAATGTACGAGCCAGTTCTGTAATAAATTGGTGGGCTGGCGTTCACAGTTGTTCGCCACAAAGCAACCAAAGGCGACCTTTTACGGATAGAGGTGGCCAACATCACACCGATGGTCGGTGTGACATAGTTGTATGATGTCAAATTGACGGGGACTGTGACAGTGGCGGGAACACTGGTTTCACTGCGATGAATGTTGCCGTTGTTGTCCGTCCACTCCCATGTCGCGATATACTGGTACACCCCGGCCGCAAGTCCTGGCACCCACGTGGCCGTGGTAGTGCTGGCCACCAAAGACAAATTCTCCGGATAGTTTACAAAACCAACATCGTAAAGGTCAGCTCCGTCATATCCAGCATTGAACCCGCCTCCGATTATTTGCTGGTTGTTAATCGTGGCCGTTCTGTAGGCGTTGGTATAGGTGAAGTCATAGGTTATGTCAGCAGCCGCAGGAATTTGCCATATACCGCCAGCATCACCAACCTGCCGGATGATGTAATTCAGGCAGTTTGAGAATTTGTTTCCGCCAAGATAATTGGCGTTGGACGCCACCTTGGGGACATATGAGCCAGTGGCATACAGCGCAGAATCACCCATGGCTTGCCCGGCAAGGAACCTCGCTGCCATGTATGGGCCAGGGCTCGCTGTGGTCTCATTGCCTGTGTAGTTGTAAAGGATGTATTGACCCTGCAGGTGTGACGGAAGGAATGCCGGCACATAGATGTTGCTATCGTTTACATAGATTGGCTTGCCGACGGCCGCCGCGTACAGTTGGGTGTTGTTCCCGGGGGTCATGCCGGCTAATATCGTATTACTTGAATTGACCATGAACGATTCTAGCGTCACCTGTGGCGTGCCGTTTTGAATCGTTGTTGATGAGTTGGTGTAAACGATATATGAAAGAAGGTCTGACTTTTCCTGGCCGGTGATAAGATATGGAGTCGGCCGGCCAGTAAGTGTGTAAGAAGCAATCGGATTAAACGCCAAAGAGCTTGGGTCTGTACCGACGATCGTAAGAACATTGGAAGTATCAACGAATGCGAATCTTACCTTGGTTGTTGTTGTTCCAGGGCATGGCTGAATCATTCCGACCGATGCAATTGGATTGGCCGAAGTGTATTGAGTTGTCGATACCGTGGAACCGTTCGGATTGTGTTTCGTTATCTGAATTCTGTTGAGCGTGGTAATGTATGCCGAAAACACATATGGGCTTGGCAATAGATAGCTGGCCCAGTCCCACGGGTTGTTAAAAGTCACAGCGCCAGCGACTCCCGATGAGACAGTGGCGCTAGTAAGCGTATATGAAGACACCGCAAAAGCGCTGGTGGTATCAAACGTGGAAAAAAGTAATTGGCAATTCGTATAGGACGAAATGAAGTTTGAATAACCGCCAGCCCACAAAAAGTTCCCGCATGCAGTCGCCCGGATGAATCCAGCATTTGCCCCGACTGTAAGGTTGGTAAGTCCCAACAATTCAGCCCCAGTTGCAGCGTCTACGATGCGCCTTTGACCATAAAAAGAATTGGCAAACAGACTGTTGTTTCTGATCGCGTAAATCTTACACCCATTGGTTATGGCGCTATCGGTCTGAACCTGGGCATAAGTAGATAATCCATCACCTCCGGGTCCAACCTTGGTTATTAAAATTTGGCAATCATTAAAGCTGCTGGAATGAAGAGAAAAGCCAGCAGTTGTCAGGCTGCGATTGTAAGTGTAAAATCCACGTGGTCCAGAGCTGGCCGTGTCGCCCCATCCAACTACTTGGTTAACGAAATAGCCCATGCGCTGGATTTTGTTCACACTAGAGTCAGTCGCACCGACAGAAGCAAAACCGTCACGCTTTGAGAGCCGATTGTTTTGGATGAACTTGGCGTTTTGAAGCACAAGCATGCGGCCATCAGATAGCATCTTGGCATCGCTTTTTTGCTCCAATCCTTGCCCGAAATTCATCCTAAAAAATTGCTTTTGAAGTGTACCCATCGGAGGTGGCACGCTATCCCCCTATGACCAACACCGACGGCGTGTCGTTAATGCCGAGCGGCGACAATTGTCTGACCGAGAACCGAAGCGGAAAAGACGCAGCCGCAGTGTTTAACGCCCCGCCGCTTGCTTGATAGACCTGTACCTGTAGGTAGTCGCCTTTGGCCAGAGATGTCACCGCCATGCCTTCATTGGCCGCATTCTCCGACACCGTAGGAGCCTGAAACGATGTCCACGCAATGCCGTTGTCGGTGCCGTTCTTGGCCACGGCGGCTTCACGACCACCCGTAGCGTTAACTGCCCAGTTGGTCTGATAGTAGACTTCATACAGTCCGGCTTGGTTGATGATCATTTTGCTTGACCCGTCCCACGTCACCGAATTTCCGTAGCTAAGGCTAAGGGATGCATTGAACGTTAACGATGTTGCCGTCGTGTTCGGTATCGACTGGTTGCTTGTGGTCGTGGCTTCAAAGTACTGCTCACCGACATCATAGTAAACCGTCAAGCTTATCGGTTGAGCGTTAGACGAAGTGTAAGACCAAACAAAACTACGAATAGGAGTAATGTTTGGCAACACCTGAATTTGCTTCGGGCGTACATTGCCATGAAGGGGGTTGGCCAACGATACCGTCATTGCATGAGTGCAGCTCTGAGCAATCCATGACGCCTGCATGTTGTCGGCGAACGTCATTCCGTTGTTCATGTTGTTATAACTTTGCTTGATGAAATCGGCATAGTTAGACATGAATCGAGATGAAAAAGGCACGCCCGGCTTGGGCCAGTCGTCTGCCCGCACTACATTGTTAAACGTTGGCTTCACCAGCCACCAAAGCCAAACGGTCCCCAGTCGTTATCAGTCTCGCTGGCGGCCGCCACGCGCGTTACTTCACCTGTATCTCTGTCCATGGCCATCTTGGTAATTCGAGCTTCGATCTCGGCTTGCTGCTTCATAATCTGCGAAGCGTCAGTCTCTTCGTTGATGAGACATTGAATCGCCGCAAAGTTTACGATGTACTGCTCCCACCCATCAACCCCATCGATTGTGTCTGTACCTGCCACCATGAGAACAGGCGCAGGTGTATAGGACATTCGAATTTGGTTGGCTGTATTAGGTACTGGCGCGAAGACGATCGTTGCACCCTGTATACGGTAGCGCAAGTACGTACCAGGAAACTGTCCAAAAGCAGCATAGGCATTGGTGTAGGCATTTCGATCCTTCCAAACGTATGGCTTTAACGGCAAGTACTGCGTGCCCTGATACTGCACGTCCAGCCCGCGCAGCTTATAAAAGTCAGGCGCCACCGTAGACAATGCGTAGCTGTTTTGGCCCACAACCGTGTTAAAAGTTGTTACCGAAAGGTTATAGTCAGCTCCGTAAGCTTCGGTGAGCTTGTCGTAAAGCATCGTATAGCCTTGGTTCACAAAGCCGGTAATTTGCGCCGTTGTCAGTCGGTGATTGTCGGCTAATATCTGAACCTGGTTGACCAGGCTAGTGAGAGAAACGGTGAGCGCCACAAACTACTCCTCGGCGTGGTCTGCTTCCTCGCCGTCATGTTCAGGTTGGCCATCGTCGTAGTCGCACAATTGCATCGCGTGCTTGAAGCTTTCCGCCATCGCTGCAGTGTCTTTCTCTTCTACTGCCTTAAGAAAGTCTTCCATGGCAGAGTGCAGGCCAGCTTCGTCAAAACCTGGCTCTTGCTCGCCGTCTTCCGGTGGCTCTTCTTTGTCCATGCCCATCGGCGAGCCAGGCTTCTTCTTGCCGAGAAGCATGATCATGAGCTTAGCTTTATGGTCGTTCATGTGCGCCATTACCGGGTCAAGCTCGAAATGGCTGCAGTAACCTGAAACTGCAAACCTTGGCCAGCAGGAAGATCAAGGTTGGTGCCCGTCACGGTGGAATTGAAGATCTGAAAACCACCAGCAGTAACAGCGACAGGTGTCGGTTGCGTGAACGTCGTTTGCGTGGCTGTTGCGGAAATAACGCCGCAATCAACGCTGTAGACGAATGCAAACGACTGAGCGAACGTAATGCTGAACACGCCCGTAGTAGTTCTCGCCCCGTTCCATCCCTGGTTAGTACCGGACAAGCTGGAAATGGCCGAAGTACCATTACAGTTGAAGTTGCCAGTCACAATGTGTTGAGTGTGACCATAAGTTGTTACATAATCCCGACGTCTGTTAAATGCCATTTTGGTCTATCCTTTATTGGTCTAAGTAGGGTTCGGACCTACCAATTCCAAAACGTTGTTAGTTAGAACTTAACGATGCAATTCCACCCGGGGGCCGAGCACCCAAGCGCAATGTTTACCGCCGCAAGGCGAGCTTCGTAGGCGTCATCCGTAGACACGCGAAGTGCCATGATGCCGTCAACTTCCTGAACGCCTGGCTTTCCAGAAGTGATAAGGTGCCAAGTGCTCGTGGAAATAAGCGACGCAAAGCCAGGAACTTGGAAGATAGACTGAGCGAGCGGAACCGCGCCCCAGTCAGTCATCAAGCTGAAATTCGACAGGCCAATTTTCGCCTTGTCGAGCTTAACGTCAGCCGATCCAACAACCACTTTGGTAGAGGTGTCATTGACGAGCTTTTTCATTTCCTGAGGATGCAAGACAACCAAGTCAAGCTTTTTGGCCGCTCCAGCAGATTGCACGAGCGAGCAAGCATTGACGAGCGCTTCGGCAACCGAATCCTGATTAGTTGTGTTGTCATAGAACAAGCCAGCAAGCTTAGCTTTGTAGCTCGAACGGTTTACGCCGAAGAACGAGTCACTAGAAGTGATGGTCGTGTTGTTCGGCGGGCACCAGGATTGGAAGCCCTGCATAACTACTGCGGTAGAACCTGCCGAAGCGTCTGCAGCGGTGCGGTAGATATAGTCAGTGTTGGCCAACGACGTGATCGAGCTCGACCATGTGGCAGTTGAAAGCAACGTGCCTTGGTTAAGGTCAATTCCGGTAATAAGAGCCGTACCAGTACGAAGTGAACCACCGTCGGTCTGGCTGAACACCACAACGTCGCCAACCTCGAACATGAGTACGTCTTGCGTGTTTAGCAGGCCAAGCGGATACTGAGTTCCACCTGACGACGTAACGCTTGCGCTTACGTTGTAACCAACCGCCACCTGAGTGATAGAGCCAGTACCGGTGCGGTAAGCTTGCGTTGCAATCTTGTTATTCAAGGCAGCAATCGCAAGCTCCATTTCCTGGGTGACGACGCTTTCAAAAGCGTTCTTGTCGCCCATGGACGCTTGAAGAACCGGGCCCGACCACGAAGCAACCGCATAAATCTGGTTGTAGGTGATCAAAAATGCCTGATTCTTCTGATTGCTTCCTAACGACTGAGCGGTCGCAAACGAAGCGCCAACGCGAACGTTGGTGCTAGTCGCAACCGGCAAGCGCCATTGGTAACCGCCGCCATCTTCAATGCGGTGCCAAGACTTAACGAACGGGTCGTCTGCCCCGTCCAAAATTTCCTGCTCGATGCGGTCGACAGGATAAATTTCCTTCAGTGCAGCGTTAAAGCTCGTACTGTTTACTGGAGTTCCGATAGCCATGTGTTAATTCCCTTACATTAGTTTCCCGTGAAGAGCGGCAAACGCTCTTTCGCGCCGCTCTTCCCGGGTTAATGGACGGGGTTTTTCACCACCGGCCATCGAGTTGGTTAAAGTTGCAGACTTTGCTTTAGACTCGACCTTTGTGGGGGCTTCTTTTGTGGGTGCGGCAGATTTGCCAAACTCTTTGGCAAATTTAGCTTGCAGCTTTTTGATTTGCGCCATCTGAGTAGCGCTTTCTTCGTACTCAGACTCCAACATGTCGCACGCTTCTTCGACCGTTAGTTCTTTGAACGAAGTGATACGGCCTTGGTCGTCTTTTTTGACCGAAGCGTCGAAAACCTCTTTAATCTTGTCGAACACCTCTTGTTCTGCCTTGTAGGTGCTCAAAAACTCGTATTTTTCTGGATTGGACGCGATGTGCGTTCGGATTTTACCAACATGCTCGGCCACAAGCTGCCGCTGGTGAGACTCGGCAAGCTTTACGGCCTGCTCGGCCTCGATCTTCTCTTTTTCCGAAAGCTTATGCTCAAGTTCTCTAACCTTTTTAATTACCGGGTTGGCGTCTTCTTCACGCTTGTTCAATACGGCTTTGACCAAGCCATCGAAATCCATGCCAAGGTCTGACAAGGCAGAGAATGGATCTTCCTTGATCTTGTTGTGCAGTGCTTTTAGGCGTTGATATTCCGCCTGTTGTTCTTTCTGAGCTTCACGCTCGGACCGAAGCGCTTCTTTTTCTGCCGCGATGCGTTTGGCTTCTCTTGCAATCAGAGCCATCTGTTTTGCGGCCGAATCGGGAGCTTTTTCGGGCGAAGGGTGCGGGGTGTCGGCTTGAGCCGTTTGCCCCACATCGGTTTTGGGTGCTGCAGCCTTGGCTTTTTTGTCGAACAACTCGCCGACAGCCACAGATTTTGCAGATTCTTTGACTTCTAACTGGGGGTTCAGTGTATTTGTAGTTTGTTCCACATAAAAAGACGGAGTGTCGGTCTATGAAAGCCGCAAAAACACTTACCCAAGCTGCAAAGTCGCTGGATTTGGAGCTATTGGTGCTTGAGGAGGCCCTGTCGGTCCTGCGCCGGGAGGCGGAGGTTGTCCGCCAGGCGGAGGCATCGCTTGTGGCGGCAGAGGGCCGGCTTGCATTGGCGGTTGAGGCGCAGGCGCAGGCGATAAGATTTGCTTTAGCTGCACGATATACTGTGACAAAAGCGCTAGACGGTCGTCTGGCGCCCCATCATACTGAGCCTTTGCGTAAGCTTGCAAAACTAACGTAAGCTGCTGCTGTGGGTCGATAAGCGCATCGGGCCCTTCAAAGCCCTCTTCGCCATAGTCCAAGATGTTGTCGATGATCTGATAGATGCGATCCTGCACGGCCATCATGGGATCAATGACCGAATCAACATCAGGATTGGCAATCAAGCGCGGAATTTGAAATGGAGCTAACACACCCATGGCCTGCAGGTCCGTCAGATATTGGAGCTTGCCGGGTACCTGCTTGGGCAAGGACGAAACCGAATTAGCCTGAAGCACGTAGGCGTCGTCGTCCAAGTCTTCCGAAACTTCTTTCCAATGCGCTACTTCGAGTCCTGACCGACCAGGAAGACTAACCTCGTAGTCGCCATCTTCGTCCGAAATCTCTTTCATCAAAGCAATGGCCAACTTGGCATCGTCGACGAATAGCTCTTCGTATGCTAGGGACGGGTCCGAAAGGCGGTCATCTTGAATATTATCGACGGCTTCTACAGCGACAGCGGCAGTGATGCCGGGCTGCTTCACACCGGATGCCGCCTGTTGGCCAATACCTATGATCTCATAAGACTTTTGAAGGATGTAGTCGAGATGAGTATAGACTTCCGGCGGGATGATTTGCTGCGTCAAAATTTCTGGTTTAACGGTGCTCATGATGACGCCGCCGATATCCCTGGTGAACTTGTCGGGGTTGAACTGGCTTCCTGGAGTCGCCCATATCTTGGGGTTGGCCAGGCTTACGAGCGACTTGTCGATGATCTTTAAGAGGCGATTGATCATCACCTGGTTGCGCACAAGCTGGCTTGCAACCGACTCTCCCCACGCCCCCATGGGCTTTTTCTTGTAAATGTACTGGGTGAACGGGAAGTAGTCGCGCGAGTATTCTTCTTTCAGCAGCGTTGCATTCTCGATGATGATGGCATGCACGCCGTCGGTCTTTTCGCCATCTTCGACTTCATAAGACGGCAGACGCCACGCTTCATGCACCTCGATGATGTCATGCACGTACTTACTGCCGACCTGCTGATTTCCGGTCCGCATCGCTTTGACGTCTTCTATGAGCTTTAGGTTCTTGAACCCTAGCCGCTTGGCTAGGTGCATGAGCTTGTCGCGGTTTAAGTACTTGGTGCGATAAATTGCCCGCGGGTTACCAAGCATGGCCTCGGACGGGTCGACGGACATTTCAACCGGGAATACCCGCTCACATTTGACCTTGCCGTTTTCTTTATACCAGTGCTTCCAAGCATTTCCGTAAATGGCCGCATCCAGCACCTGCTGGCGGTTCATTTCGTAAATCTTGTTCTGGTAAAAAATGCCATCGATGAATTTGTTAAGCTCTTTGGCCTTGCGACGTTGCAGCCAGTCTCCCGATTTGGTGACGAACTCTACCGCCGGCCGGGTAGTACCTGAAATGCGACTTTGCAGCGTATCGCAACACGAAGCAATGACGTTGAGCGTCGAAGCATCGAACGACTGCATGACGTTGGCAATCGTACGGTAAAACGCATATGGGCCAAACGCCGTTACGGGCTGATTGGCATATAGGCGGTGATTGCGAAGTAGTTCGTTAACGTGCCCCTGATTCTCGACCTTTAAGTAGGCCAGATATGGGTACAGCGCCGAATGCAGGTCTTTTTCGTCTTGCTCGTACCAGTAGGACGTATGAAAGGAGGCCACACTGAAAGCTTAAGTGTCGGTCAAGCGAACAGCTTTTGCCACTGCGGGACGATGTCCGACTCCAAAAACATCTTGTGCGGGACTGGCTTAAACCTTGACGGATCCAGTCCGAAAGCGTTCATGCTGTTTTGGAACCTTTTTGGGTCGTCTGTTATGAGTGGAGAGTTGCAAAGCTCCGAGAGTGCATCCTTCCCCAGTGCTTGAAATACAAAAACGTTCAGGCCCAGAGCTTCCGCGAAGACTTGTGCCAACCCAAAGGTCTCCCTGAATGGCATCACCATTAGCATGCTTCGGCATGTTTGATATTCATCCATTACTTCCCTAAAAGGTAAAGCACCCAAAAACTCCACGCCTTCGTACTTCACTTCCTTGGGTAGGTCGTACCCGGGATTGAGTACCTTTAATGTGGCGTTTTTGTACTCTTTAGTCTGCTTCATGCTTGAGAAAAATTCTAGCGTCTGACGCAATCCCTTCATCGCAGCCGAAGCATAAATGAATGAATGCTCTTTGGTGTTTCTATTGCGCTTGCGATCGTACAAAGCGTTTGGAACGATAAAGTTGATCACGCTGCGTTCGTGGTCCTCAGACAATAAGCCTGCCTGAAATTCACTCAAGCAAACAATATGCTCGGATGTTGGGTAGTCGCCATGAGCATCGGTGATCCATCGCAACACTTTTTTGTATTCAATGTGCTTAGTGTGCGGCACGGGCGTCGAGCGCTCGACGATGAGCGTACCGCACGAAAACTTCTCGAAAGCCATCATATCGATGGGCAGATAATCTACGCCTCGCACCTTGCACCAGCTTGGCATCCTATTCATGCAAGCCACTTTCATCCCGGCCTTAGTCAATGCTTCAGCCAAAACTATCTGCTGCATCTCTGAGCCACCAAGACCGCCCCACCGCAACGTGTCGCCGGCGAACGTTACCCCAACGTTGTCGAAAATTATTATGTCAAATGTCATTGTCATATCTGCGTCAGGTTCGTTTTGATGTTTCGTTCAGTCGGAATGCAGACGATATTGGTTTCGATATAACCTTCGCTGATGTCTTCCTTGTTGTTCTTGAAGTTGTTTTCGTTGAACATCTTGGTGGCGTGCAAAAACACGTCATATCTAAACTCTTTGACCTTCTTGCAAAGTTTTTCGATGTTTTGCTTGTGCGCTTCGAGGTACATGATTGGACGCAACTCCGAAATGGTCCGCTCCGCCCCGCATATCATGTCGTATTCCATCCCTTCTATGTCCGCCTTGAGCAAGTCACAGCGCTTGAGTTGTAATGAGTCAACCGAAACCATGTTGACGATATACCCCCCTTTGTCGTCAATCTCACTACCAGGAACAATGACAGCCGCTCCGAAATTGTTTTCTTTCGCTGTAAAATCCGTATTCCTAGCAATAGCTGGCCCACAACACGCGCCAACCGCCGCCTGAAGCGTGACAACATTCGGTAAGTCGTTAACCACCACATTCGCACAGAGCAGTTGAAACACGCGCATCTGTGGTTCGAATGCGAATACAACGCCGTCTTTGGCCTTCTTTGCAAAATACACCGAGTGCGTACCAATGTTGGCTCCTACGTCCACAATCCAGTCGTCGTCGCGAATCATCTTACCAAGAGAAGAAAGCTCGGCGTCTGCCCATTCGCCATACTTGTCTAAGTTGCGGCCAATGACCGAATCATTGTCCATGATGAACATGTTTCCGTGTTTAGTGTTTACGAGTGTATTCATGGCCAATCCGTAAATGGGTTAATAAAATCTCCGAAACGGTAAACGTAACCGCATATCTTTAATCTAATACGATCAAACCATCCCCACGGTCGCGGTTCGGTCCGTGCTATTGGCACATCACGACTGAGTCCAAAAAACTCATTATCGGCAATGTCTCCGGATTTAACCGGAGGCAACCACGCGGATATACCTCTTAACTCGTCGTCGCTCATTGGTGGTCCTCATCGTCGGGGTCTTTTAAATCTTCAGGGATGTCGTACCCATACAAGTCTTCGGTGGTGGGTGGAGCGTCGAGCTTGGACAAGTCAATCGCAATCCGCTCTTGCGGTTCGGGTGCCCAAAACACAACCTGTAGACCATTGTAGCTAAACGACTGAATGCCGGCCTCTTTGGCCCACCGTGTAAACGTTTTAGCTTCCTCAGTCGTCATTCATGCTCCAGTCGAAATTGTCATCGTCAAAGCCGAGCGGGTCTCGGTTCTTCGCGTTCACTTTGTTTACGGCGGCCTCGATCATCTTTCGCTCCTCCTCTCGCGCTATTTCAAGCGCTGTCATAGGCCTTGGCATTTCGGACTTATTGTGCCAATTGTATACGTGTGTATACGCGTAAAGACAAGCGTCCGAAAGGTCGGCAGGGAAACTCTCCGACTCCCGAGTTCGGTCTTTGTTCCATTCAAGAACCGACATCTGTTCGAAGGTTTTGGATCCTATGGGGAACAGAAATGTTCCTTGATGGATTGCTGAATTCAGCACGTCAATGTGAGCCCTCTTGCCCGGCTTGTCGGCTGACTCAAGAGGCAAGGAGTGCATTTGTTTCATTGATTCTACCAACTGCTTATTCGCCGGATCAATTACCATCGAGGCTTGCGGATATGCTTGGTGAGTGCGCTTCAGCTCTCCAGCTAACGCATCAAAAAGCACACCAGATTTTGACCATTCGTGAGCAATGTATACCTTGTTCGTCACGCGCGAAGCTGCCAAAACGACAATCGCGGAAGCGTCATTAAATCCCGTATCCGCCCCGATAGTGTAATCGAACGGCTCGTCAGGCAACTTCACGTAGCGATTGCGTTCGCTGTCCAGCTGGTAAAGCAGTGAATCAACGTCACGTATCCACGACCCAAGATACTCGCGCTTGAATTTGACCGACGGCGTACGTTCTTCGACGCTGTCTAAGTACGCCTTAGCGATTATTTTCCAGTCGGGGCGGTTGGCCCACTGCGGAATCCTAGGATTGTCTAGGACCGTCCAGTGCCAGTTTTTCCATTGCCCGGTTTTGTCGTGGGCGGCCTCGTAGAACGCTCCCGCTGCAGTTGGCGACGGAGTGCCCGCAAGCACAAGTGTGCCATCGTAATCCAAAAGCGCGGCTTGCAATACGTCTTCAAGTAGGTAGCCAAGGTAAGCTCCGAATGAGCCGACTTCGTCCGCGATGACGATGTGATACGGAAAGCCACGCAATTTCTCCCGTTCGTCTGTGCTTGATACGCCGCCAAAGATTATCCGCGAATCGACGTCCGTAAACGTTACTTCGTGGCGCAGGTTGTCGACCTTTACACGTAACGCCAGTCGCTCACAATAACGGACCAGTTCTTTCCATAGCAGAGCAACGGCGTATGGCTTGGTAAGTGCCACATATAGACAATTGGCACGCTCGTGCTCAAGCGCCGTTTTAACAAGATAGCGCGAAAGGGCATGCGTCTTCCCTGCTCGTCGACCACATACCAAAGTCTTGCGCTTATGCGGATCTTCGATGAACGCAATCTGTAGGCTAAACAGGTCAGCACGCAACGACGATGCTGCCCGGTCGCGCGAGTCCTGAACGAATAATCGGTGCGCAAGAAGCGCCTTATCGAGCGCCTCATCGACCGCAGACATTAAGAGTGCTTGGAGGGTTCTTTGACACTTTGAAACTTGCTCTGGTCAAGGTCGGAAGCAAAATCAAAGTTGGAGCAGTGCATCCAAAACTTTTTCATCTTCTTTCCGCCTTCAAACGGCGTAAAGTGCACAAGCCCAGTGTCTTCGTTGAGCACCATAACGCACTCTTGGTACGTAAGCGTCGGACCGATGCTGCCCGGAGTCTGCACGCCGTTTTTAACCCGGACCTTCTCTAGAGGTATCTTAGCCATTGAACGTACTCCCTTTGTGGTTCACGTATGGGTTGAACAAAAAGTTGTAACCTTTGTCTTTGATGAGCTTCTCGACAACGACCGTCAGGCTGGAAATGAAGATGTTGCTGTTTACAGGGTCGATGCCGACCGACTCCCAAAGCCGTTTTTGTAAGCCAAGATTGCGTTCTTCTCGCCGAGTCCAACACCAGTGAACGATAAATGCGCTCTCGGTGCTTTCATAAACGAGAACGGCTTGAAGCTCGCCGTCCTTATCGCAATCAACGGCAATATTTGAATGCTCCAGCACGTACCGAAAGCACTCCGGCGCAAACAGCGCAAACGCGGCCTCTTCCATGCCACGGTTGGCAAATATCTTCGTGCGGGCGAAGGCCAGCCACACACGCAATATCTCTTCCTTTTCGTGCTCCGAGACTTCAGTCTTCATTTTTCAGAATCTCTTTGGCCACACCCTGCAGGTACTCGTTCACGTGACGGTCGAACGGCCATTCGAGATTGAGCTTGCGCGTGTATCCGAGTATCTTGCGCGACATCTTGATGCGCTCATCCATGCGCACCTCGGCCACCGTCATGCGCTTAGGTTTTATTTTCTTCATCATTGGGCGGCGCCTCGGGGTCGATGGCCCTCGACTTGATGCGGGCAATCAACTCATCGGTTGATAAGTTCCGGATCTCCGGAGGAATGAAGCTTTCTGCCGTCTCGATTTGCGTGGCCGTGGCGCTCTTGCCATATCCGCCTTCAACTAGAAACTTGGCAGCATTGACGCGATGCACCCACGGAACCTTTGGGTCTGTGGCTGCCTCATAGAGCACCTTAAAAGCATCTTCGGATGCGGCCTTGCACTTCTCCCGAAACATGCGCACCGACAGCGGCGGCTTTTTGTAAGGAGTGTTCTCGCCTGGCTTTTTGGGTATCAGCTTGCCACCGATGTGTCCTGGCATCAGACAGCCTCACTGAGGAATACAAAAAAACCGTCTTCAGTCTGCTCCACGTGGAAGCCAACTTTAACGAAATGGTCGATGCACGCCTTTTGGTAACGGTCGACGCGGTCGCCTTTGGCTTTGGTTTTCAGCTCGACAAAATCGGCTCCGTATGCGGCATGCTGGCGAATTTCGAGCTCGGTGTTTTTGATGAAGTCTGGCAACCGCTCGTTGAAGCGCCTGGTCGAAAACTCGATTAACGCTTGCGGTGTAAACGGCAGCTCGTGGGCTTCTTTCATCGCCGCCGACATCACCTCTTTGTCTAATTGCTCGGGAGTCCTTGCAGGCGCAGGCGGAGGTGGTGCGTCACCCGGCGCCGGGCCATCCGCCTGTGCCTGTAAGGACTCCTCCGTGTTGTCAACGATTAGGGCATCTACTTCGTCTTCGTTAAGCATTGTTCCTCCATTTTTTTTGTTCGTTCACGACGTGCTCTAGCACCTCGGTGCTGCTTACATACTCGTCCGGAATGTCCGAGCGATTGCGCGGACGTATATTTTTAAGCCAGCGCATCATCTCTGCACGCATCAGTTCGATTCTGTCGGCAACGGTGTGCCAGTTGATGCCGAGTTGTCGTCCGATCCTGCGTATAGACACGCCCTCGCAGTGTAGGGCCCAAACGTCAGGGTAAGCGGGTATTCTCTCCAACGAGTAGGCCACGCACACAGAGACGTAGTCGTAGTTGTCGACATGTCTGGGTCGTACATTGTCCGGTCGCGTGTAAGCGATAGTTCTACCGCGTACCGTGTAATAGCCATCAATCGACGCAAGACCGTCTTCACGTAATCTGTCCTCCCACTCCGCCAAGAGTTCCAACGGAGGAATCACGCTGCCTTGGGTCTGCCGCGTCCGAAAATGTCCGAGTTGTCGTACTGCTCGTAAAGTTTTTTTGGGTCGACCGTGAAGTGCGTGTAGTGCTGCACGTGCTCAGGTCTAATCGTGCGCGTAACAGGGTCACACAGCCATTCAGGGCCGTAGTAGCCACCGGTCTTGAAGTCGCAATGGATGGCCACCATGCCAGGGATGATGTGAGTTTTGATGCCTGATAGCAGCATTTGCCGACAGAAGTGGCTGTCCTCGCCAAGCATCAAGCGCCCCTGACTGCCGTCGGGATTGGTCTCGTGCGTGAACTTAAACCAGGGTTTAGGTGTTTTGCGCAGGGTCTCGACGTCGACAAGCAATGCGCCTAGGCCAAGGCAATTGACATGCTGCGGCGTGAGATTGGTCGGATCGTCTGCGCTGACGGACTGGTTACGCCACACGTCGCGGTTGCTCGGTTCAAGACGAGTGGCGATTGATTCTAGGATGGGAGTTTTCTTTACGTAGTTCAGGCCTACTGCTTCGAGTTCAAGGCTAAGGAGGTAGTCTATCGCCCGTAGCGGGATGAGCGTGTCCTCGTCCAAGAAAAACACATGCGAGTAGACGTTAGAAGCCAGAGCTTTCTCGGCAAAGTAATTTCGTGCCTCGATGTGGTCGAGGCCGAAACATTGGTCGGACTCTGCACGAATGGTCTGTGCGGCGATGATCCCGCCCAGGTTTGGCGGCTGCGAGCCGTCAGGCAGGTGCTGTACACGCTGTGGGCAAGCCACCACCACGCGTAACTGGCGGTAGAAGTAGTTCTTGCATAGCGTCAGGACCGCTTGTATGTGCCACTGCGCTTGATAATCGTCATAGGCGTCAACGAACGCGTTGGCACGCTTCTTGCGGTTGTACTCAAAGCAGGCCTCAATGACCGGTTTTAGTTGCTGCAGCCCATCCTGTTTGGGCTCTCGACGCTGCAGAATGGTCGAACACCAGCGAATGTCGTCAGGCGATACCGCACCCGTGGCGTTAATCTCCCGCAGAACCTGCCGGCATAGCTCGACTCTATCGTACATAGGTCACCGTTGTAGTTTGTGGTGACAATATGTGACCATAGGTTTAGTTTGGTGTCAAATGTTCGGTTCTCCAATTAATTTTAATTTTCGAAATTCCACCATTTTCTCCTGCGCTTACTATGAAAACGCTTAGTCTAGCTTGTTTCTCCAATTTGTCGCGAATTGCACAAACCATCTGCACTCCCATCGGATAAACGTCTGGGTCAAAAACATACTCACAGTCATAATGCCCCCAGCTGGCAGCGGATGCCACATGATCTAAGATGGCTCCATATGCGTCATCGAGCTGGTGGCTACGTCTAACCGTCGATTTTATAGCAGCATCCATGAACGCTTCTCGGTTCATATGTCCATCACGACGCGCTGGGCGGGCTTGTGGGGGGTCTGGGGAGTCGCCCCCTCTAGGAGGGCTACCCGGCGCTCAAGTGCCGCCAGGCGGTCCCCTAGCGAGCCTGAGGACCTTTCGGGTGTGTATGCACCGCCGTTTTTGCGTTCTGGCAATCCCTGTTCATATCCAGGCCATTTTTTCAGCAGGGCATACCATTCCCATACCATGAGTAGGCCAGTGCCACCCTCGGTCCTCACCGAATCGTCAGCCAGTGCCTTGATGGGTATCCACTCGTCATCATGCCCCTGCCTCTCGACTAAAACGGCTTTGGCGGTGGTACGAGCTACCGTGCAATCTCCGACGACAACAACTTTTTGCTCACGCATTTAATCAATCCTTTGTGTTGGCCAGTCATTGGCCGACATGGTTCTACCACTGTTGGTTTTGAAAAGCAAACTGGCCTACTTCCCTACCTTCTACCTTACCTCCATTTTTTCCTACGCGGGCCTGTATAATACTACTACTACTACTACTATACCTATATATATATAGGTAGCTAAGGTAGAGAGGTAGTGTAGTGCTTTGAATTTAGGAGCTTTTTTTCTCACTACCTTTACCCCAACATCCCTACCTCGCCATCCAAAGCCACCTGTTGCGCTTAGCAATTTTGTCGAAATGTTGCCTTTTTACCCATCCAATCTCTTTCAGGCAACTCGCAATCCTCATTTGTAGACCCCTATCGACCTTGGAGGTCGGGATATCAAAAAGGTCGCTAAGTACCTCGACGGTGCTTACACAAGTCTTATTCGGGTTCTCTTCGAGCCACTCTTTTATCTTGGTCACCCATTCGTCCTCAAACCTTCTGGCCGACTGCTCCGCCTCCGCCATGGCCACAACGCGTTGCTGGTCTATGTAGGTAATCTCCCCACCTTTGTACCTACTGACCGCCTCAGCCCACAATTGGTCTCGGGTCTGTTCGTCGAGCGGTTGAGCCGCATTGGCACACACGACCGGCCAGAATCGACGCGCTCCCGTCTCGTCCTTAAGATATCCGTTAGCGCCCGGGTTGACTGTGCCAGCGAACACGCATGCCCTCGGGCGAGTCACCGAGCGCCGGCCATAGGCCGGGCGGTAGGTCTCTATGTCGCGCGTGGCGAATGATTTTACAGCCGTGACCTCGGCGCGGTTCATGGCGTCGAGTTCGGCCAATTCGACAATCCATTTCCCTTCTATATTCTCCGCTTGCGACTTGCTGCCGACCTCGCCAATGTTGTCGCAAAACCAGTCCTTGATTGGGCATAGTTTGGTCAAAAATTTGCTCTTACCAAACCCCTGGCCGCCCTCTAAGATCAGGATATAGTCGCATTGACAGCCTGGGTTGTAAGCCCGACCAATGGCCGACAAAAACCACTTCGAGGTCACCGCCCGCACATATTCGTTGTCAGGCGAGCCAAACCGGTCAATGAGCACAGTGTCGACCCGTGTCACTCCATCCCATTTGAGGCTGTCTAGGTATGCTGTGACGCAGTTAACGCGGTTTTGGCTGGCGACGGCCTCGACGGCCCTGCGGACGTTTTCTATGCCTGGGCGCAGCGTTGTGTGGCGCTCAAACCACGTCTGCACTCGCGTGTCATCTATGTCGCTCCATTGCGTGTCGTGGCGCTCGAACGGCACCGACCCCTGCACCACAATGCGGGTTAGGAATGTGTCGTAGGCCAGCGAGCCAGCCCACGCGGGGTGAGAAGACAGATAGACGACTAGGTTTTCCACGCATTCCTCTATGACAATTTTGTCGCGGATTGTTTTGCGCAACAGCTGCGACTCCCATCCCGGCTCATCTCCTGCAACTGCAACGCGTAAATTCTGCAGGGGCGGCACGGCCGGCGCAACCGTTGCGCTGGTTTTGCTGGTTTTGCTGGCGCTATCGCGCTCGACAATGAAGCCACTTCTCAGCTGACCATTAACGGCATCTGCGGCCTTGTGCTCTAGCTCGAGCTCGCTCCATGGTGGCTGACAACGGGTATTGTAGTGCCGCAGAACCTGCATGATGCCGGCCTTGTCTAGGTCAAAACCTTTGGCAGCCACCGCCACGGCCCAAGTGGCTTGATGGCCACCATTGCCACTAATGGCGGCCGGCATTTTATCCACATAGGCTATCGCCCTCGATAGATTATCACTGCCTGACGTCAGATCCGGACGCGAGAGTTCTGTGTCCGAAATTACCGGGGAAATTTCCCCCGCCATTGACTCCGCCTCCGGGACCGGTTGCGGCTCCTCATCCGCCCAGCGGGCTAGGCCTTGATTGTAAAGCTCCTGCAAAAACGGGTCGAGCTTCGGGCGGTCTACCATGATGCGGCCTCCTGCACTGTGACGCCATTACCCCACATGTCTGGCACGGCCCATGCGTCTTTAAAATCATAGCGCTCGCCGCTAGGGTGAATTGAGGGGGGCGCAATGACGTAGCCGCCCTCCGCTTTCATGTCGATTCCCGGCAGCCAATTGCTCTTGCTGCGAATGAGCATGTTTTTAGGCAATGGGCAGTACAGGTGCCACCCGCCCCCGCCAGTGATAATTGGCCAACTACCCGGAACGTCGCGCACGTCCGAAATTTTGCCCCCATTGCGCGGGTCGACGTCGATTACATACAGGCCGCTAACGACACCCGTCGCGATGCCTATGTTGTACTCCGGGCACTGCGACCACCATTTGACTATCTGGGAGCGGGACTTGGTAGCGTCCTTGAAGCCGTGTTTTGTCGCTGGCAATTTGCTGCGTGGCTTGCACGGGAACACCGCAAACCCGTAAAAATATGCGTACTCTACTGCATAGTCCGCTAGCTCCCATTTACTACCCCTCGTACCGGTAAACTTTGACACGCTGCATCCCTCCAGACGCCCAAAATGAGTGCGGGCACCACCCCGGAGGCCCGCAAAGGTCCGAAGTGATGCCCGCGTTTCTCGCCGACATCCGTGAGGCGCCGGCAAGGCTTTAATTTTTAATGTGGGTTGCGGGCCGACATTGGCAGCACAATACCGATAACCAAAATCGAGTCAATAGCCTAGCGCGATCAATTGTGCAATCGCGTCGTCAGCTCCCTTGGCGACCACTACAATCCAGCCCGATTCGGCCAGCTCGGCGTGCATGGCTAACTGCTCGGGTTTCAATTTACCGCCATGCGTTCGTTTCATTTCTATCGCTACGGGCACAGATACGCACTGGATTGCGTGCCAGGCCATCGTGATGAGCACGAGGTCCGGAGCGCCCGCCCGCAGCCCCTCCGATTTGAAATAGTTCGCCGTCTTATAGTTTCTCCGGCCAGAATTCGGCACGGAGAAATATTTTATTTTGCGACCATCTAGCCATTGGCAAAGGGTTTTTTGCTCCTCGTGTTCCGTCGGCACAATTATTTGTAGTTTTTTTGTTGACAAAATACTCCTCCTGACCGATAACAGAATCATGAACAGCAACGAAACACAAACCACGGAGCAGAAAATGACAACGCAACTAATCGGCAGTCAAAAACAAATAGACTGGGCAATCCAGATACGTACCACACAGCTAAGCGCGTTAAAAAACGAACTAGAGACCATATCGCGACGGTTGGCGAGCGGAGATTTTGCTCAAGATAGCACCTATGCCACCAAGTACCGTGACACGTTGTCCAAAATGCATGACACATTCGCAAACGTTACCGACGCCAAGAAAATTATCGACGCGCGCAATACTGACGTTGTCAATGTTGCTCGTAAGGTCGCAGGAATTTAACACAAACCAAGGAGCAAAAAATGGAAGCAAGAGAATTATTTTGGGTGGCCAGTCCAAACGCTTATGCCGGGCATCTGGTCGGATTCGAGACAAAAGAGCAACGTACGGAGTTTATTTTGAAAAATGCTAATGCCGTCATGGTCGATGGGTCCGTGTTTGCGGCCAGCCCTGGATTCTATGCGTGCAAGCAGAAAAACGGCCATTATTATTTAATGGCGTTGGTGGAAAATTGATCGCAACCAATTACCAATTAAACTTTGCGCAACACCAAGCCGATGAAATGTACAAAGTCACAAGCGAGTTGCGAGAATGTTCGGAAAAACGGTTCAACGAAACCGTCGATGAAATTGCAGAGACATATAGGCAATGGCTATGGAACAGAATAAAAGATGATCGCGAATGGAGAAAGGAAAACAGTGAAAACACCTAGACAATGGGTAGATTTTTTCTACGAGGTGGAAGACATGTCCTTAGAGACTTTTGTGAAATTAGTACAACTTGAGGCGAGAGCGGACAGCTATGACAGACTAGCAGAAAAACTAACGCAACCACAAACAACGAAGGACACGACCAATGTACCCGACGCAAAGTGACTCAATCGCAGAATTAGCCGCCGCCCTCGCCAAAGCGCAGGGGCAAATCGTAAACGCCACCAAGGGGGCGGATAATCCATATTTCAAAAGCCGCTACGCCGACCTTGCCGCGGTGTGGGAGGCATGCCGTAAACCGCTTAGCGACAATGGGCTCGCTATAGTGCAATCTACCAAAGTGGCAGACAATGGTGCAATGACCCTAATCACAACCCTGGCCCACGCTAGCGGGCAGTGGATGTCTAGCACCTATCCTGTTATGCCGACGAAAAACGACAGCCAGGGACTAGGCTCGGCGCTCACGTATGCGCGCCGGTATTCACTGGCAAGCCTAGTAGGCGTGGCGCCCGCTGCCGACGACGACGACGGCGAAGCGGCTGTAGGTCGAGGCCGCAACGGCATGGAGCAACTGGCGGCTGATAAAGTCGTGCCGA
>Ga0075030_100000738_pt1 | contig 28845 bp, 2 predicted proteins | sample LitLauG_LLR_2012_FD_71393 | JGI IMG/M metagenome (GOLD analysis project Ga0075030, IMG submission 71393) | Freshwater sediment microbial communities from Pennsylvania, USA - Little Laurel Run_MetaG_LLR_2012 | ecosystem: Environmental > Aquatic > Freshwater > Creek > Sediment | place: USA...
GGGCAACGCCCCGGGTTTCGAGGCGCGCCCACGGTCTTTCGCCCTGAAGGGGCGAGACAGAATCGTCGGCCTTCGCTGGAGCGAAGCCTGTTAAGCCCCTTCAGGGCATGGGCTTGCGTGTGTAACCTTTTCCCGGGGCGTTGCCCCGGGCTGTCCTGTCCCGCCCCTTCAGGGCGAAGAAGTCCTCTCAATATGCGCAACACCAAAAAGAGCAAGCGAAGGAAGGATTCGTGGAAAATCCCTCGCTTGCGCTTCGGGTTAGTTTGAGGCGAGCCTGTCGACGTGTGCAATCTGTTCGCGAAGCGCGCTAGTCGGTTACAAACCAGTCCGAAAGCGGGCAGCGCGATCCTGAAGAAAACCTCAAACGCGTTGCTGGGAATTGAAAGGGAGTTGACTCATGCATCCCGAAATTGGTCCAGTCGGAGTGCCACACAAACAATTGCGGGACGAGATCATTGATTCGATGCGAAGCGTGATTCGGGAAGGGAAACTGCCGCATCAGCTCCTTGACCATCACTGGTTTCGAGGAACAGTGCAACACGTTGGACCTTACGAACTGACCGTCTCCCGCGCGACGGAACATTTTCCCCTCGACGGAATGTCGTTCCGTGACGGAATGCCTTCGTCTCTGGCCAAAAAAGATTACGATGTGACGCGCGTGTCGGAACTGTTCCAGCGATGGAAAGACAAGCAGCGCGAAAAAAATCAGGCGAGGATCGCCGCCGGGAAAAAGGCCGGGGATATTGAGTGGATGACGATTGATACCGCGGGGCTACCACAGCAAATCGATGGCATCACGTGCTATCTCTTAGACTCGTGGCTGGAAGGAGGTATTGATCATAAAAAGCGCTTTGAGGCCGTCTTGAAGCCGTTGGGCTATTCCAAAGCGAAAGTTGGAAAATACAGTTTTCAAAAACGTCTGACGGACAAGGAATCGATCACGTGCAGCTTTGACCTCGGAAGTTCGAAAGCGGTTCCATTTCTTGACGGATCTTTTGAATACCAATGGGCCGAAGAACGGGTTGGATTTCCTGTTCTTTACTGGGGGGCGTTTCAAGAAATCGACTGGCAAGGCGTGGAAAAAATGTGTCCGATGCTCGTTTCCACGGAACGCATTTTTACCATGGCCGTCGAAAACATCGGCGCGATCCTCGCGATCGCGGAAGCGGAGTGGTTGAATCGCCGGCGTGATGCGATCCAACAGAAACCAGACTGAGTAGGTTTCAATTGTTTACGATTCACAAACTGATACAAATCAAGAACCGAGCCGTTTGTTACGAGGACGAAGGTAGACGCCAAGGCAGGTCGCCGCGATGGTGAACAGGAAGGCGGCGGAAGGTTCGGGAACGGCCACCGGTGCGGAGCTGGTTGTCAGAAAGACGTTTTCGAGAGTCGCTGTGGCGTTTGTCGATCCATTGTCGATGAGATTTTGACCGGAAATCAGTCGGAACAGGATTTCGGCTTGAGTACCCGCTGCCAGAGAAGAGGTATCGACCGTGATCGAGAGCGGAAGACTACCCAAAACCGGAGAAAGAGTCACTCCGCTTGCCGCGAGTCCAGAAGAACCCACATCCTGCGTGTAGAATGAATCCGTGGTCATATCTACAGTCGGAAGCAATGAATTGGATAAAATGGGGTCGATCAACGACGCGCCGAAGGCGGCGACCGGGTTGCCTGCGTCGCCAGTCAGATTGTCCAAGGTGAACGTAAGACTGGCAGCCCCTCCTGTCGGAATCGTGAAGACCTGGTAGAGGTCGACTTCGTTTGCGATGGCGGATTCACTGATCACCGCTTGGTTGTTGACGACCGCCACGAGCGACGGATCGGAGACACTCCATCCGCTCAATCCGTTCGAGAAGTTGCCGTCGATGATCTGATCGCCACGCGCCGGCGCAATCGCTGTGAGGAATCCTAGCGTAAGAATGGACAAGATCGAGAGACGGTTTCGGATCAACGTTCGCATGGGTGAGATTCCTTGGGAGTGGCTGGGGTTCATCATCCACTCCATCTTGGGACCCTGGATTCGTGCTGCCATGATATCTGGTCGGGCGTCTTGGGGCAATCCAAAGGGCTTGCCGGTTGAAGTTTCGCAGGGGTTTCGAAGCAGAAAACCCCTAGAGTTTGGCTCAAGCGATGATTTCGGGCGACACGGACCCAATTTCGTGCGATTCGTGAAACCCTTGAGTCCGACGACCGGTGGCCATCGGGATGCGACTTTATCGATCGGTAGGATGACCTCCGGAAGTTGAGGTGTGAGTCTTCGGGGTGTTGCGGCCGGGCTGTCGAGAGAAGCGAACGGCGAGATGGGCTGTCGGCATTTGAGACACCAGTGATTGTCGAACCTTCGTCTGCAGATGAGGTGCAAGCGGGTGTTTCGCTTTCACAAGAACCCGGCGGCCGACGGCCGGAGACGGTTCGTGAGTGATGGGTGGATCGTTGATCACAGAGGTCGTTGAGGGGGGAGGGCCGATGGTCGCGGGTGTATTGCCGAGCACTGCGAGTGCGTGATCGACCACCTTTGTGGTTGCGGCCGCGGCGGTGCCTCCTCGCGAGGTGTTTGCCTGCGTCGAAGCGGTTGCCAACGTGGGCGGATTCACGGTGATCGCAGGTGCGTTGTAAGCGGCGAGCCGACCGCCCCACAAGTTGCTGACGACTTCCATCTCGGCGAGAGAAGGGAGTTTCCGGACGCCGGGAAGGAGGGTCGCGGCCATCACGTCTTCGGGATAGAGGGTAGGGTCGAGTACGCCACCCGGTGCCACTGGCACGCGGAAATCCGGCGCGACATAGACTTGCGATCCGTTGACAGTCTGCAAGTGTTTCGCATAGTTGGGATTGACTGAATTGAACGCGATGATGTGACCGATCTCATGTTCGAGCGTGGTCAGCAGGTCATAGTGTCCGTGGGCGGGTGAATTGGCAGGGGCGGTCGAGACTGTCGAACCCGGCGAAGTGGAGAAGGTATTCGGGTTGTCGGGGCCGGTGTACCAGCCTTTACCGTTGGCGTCGGGCGAGACCAGGATCATCGCGGAGAGGGGTCGACCGGTGGCATCCCATGAAGTCACCGCCGATTCGGCGAGGACGCCGGAGGGCAGCGCCTCAAACTTGAGCCCGAACGAAAGTGGCGGAAGACCCCCCAGAGCGGAGGACCAATTTAGCTCGGCTTGTGCGAGGAGTTGAGAGAGTACGGGATCGTTCGGGGCGAGTGCGGGTGTCGTCGAAGTGGGGTTGGGACCCGACCCCGCGGGCGCGGCCTGCAAGAGCGCCGGGGCAAGTTGGGAGCCGAACGCGAGGATCGGTGCCAGTGAAGAGGCGGCTGTCGCGACGGCCGCCGTGACTCGTGCGTAGGCGGCATCCAGCGCCAGATCGACTTCTTCTTGAATCGCGATCAAGACAGGAGCGATGAGTGGGTCGAAGAGGATAACCGCCCCGTAGATCACCGAGAACGCCGCGGTCGCATTGAGAATCAAATTGTCAACCTTGAGCGCTTGGGTATTGTCGTAGACGATCAATCCTGGAGTGCTCTGGTCGATGGGCACGGGATTCCCGGCGAACGTGATTGATGGCGCGATGTAACCTTGAGGAGGGGCCTGCGCCGTCCCGAAGGTAAACAACGGCCCAACCGCCGTTGCCGGAGTGCCCGACACGGCTCCGATCGCCATGAGGATCAGATTCGCCGCGGTGATATAGGCTTCGACTTGTGCCTGGCCGGCCGCTCTTTCGTCGGGCGGCTTGATCTCCCAGATCTGGGGGGGTTGGCTTGTGAAGGCGATCAGGTCGGGTCTCGTATTGAGAATCTTATCGGCCGTCTTCGTGATCAAGAATGCGTCAACCTCATAACCTAGCAGAATAAGGTCGGGCAAGACGATCGGGATTGGAGAAGAGCCCTCGTTGTACCCTTCGGTGAAGCCGCGAAGTGCGTCGAATGTTGCTTGCTGAACGGGGTCGAGCTGGAAGATTAACCGCAAGGTTCTGTTGGCCGCGCCTGCTCCCAGGTTGTACGGTCCGTTGGGGTTCCCCGTGAAGGGATATGCCCCCAGGAAGTGCTGCCCGATCTTGACGTGGACGACGATCCCCAGAAGAGCGGCGTCAACGCCGTAGCCGGTCGGGTCGGTCAAGTTGGTCGGATTGCCCTGAGCGTATGCATATTTATTCAGACTTTGGGGGATAGCGACGTTGCCGCTGAACGAATCGCGCTCGTTGAAACGCATGGTTTGTGGATTGTAGGTGCGGGCTCCCATTTCGTACTGGCCGGTCGTCGGATCGAATCGCTCGCCAGCGAAGAGGTATGCGGTTGCGGCCGTGGCGGGATCGAACCCGATCGCATCGCCGTAACCTGAATAGTCGTAGCGAGCGACGACCGCCCCCGTGGCATCGGTAAGGATCCGGGTCGAGCCGAGACCGTCCTGGCTCAGGAACTGTGAATTGCCGTCACTTCCCGTCTGGAACAGGGCCTGAGATCCCCAGACGTATGTGACCAGTGGCGTGCCCTGCGAATCCTCCACCTGGAACGTTTGAGGAAGCCCGCTTCCATTTTTGGGGTCGACCAGGAAGAGGTTTGTGATGTTGCTTTGTGTCACCCCGGCGACGGAAACCGTGGTCGTTTGCTGCACAAGATTGCCGGCGTCGTCGTAGGTATACGTGCTCGACTTGGCAACCACCTGTCCACTGGCGTTGGTGGAGTAGACCGTCGCCTCACTCATCCGGTTCTGGACGTCATAGGAATAAGTGGCGACGATTTGATTATTGACCATCGTCTCAATCAGCGAGCCGTTGGCGTCGTAAAGGTAGTCGGTCGTCGTGCCCGTCGACGTCTTCGACTCGGTGAGCTGGTCGTCGCCATTATAGGTGAATGTTGTGGTGACGGTGCCGGACGTTGTGATGGTCGTCTTGGTGACGACGTTTCCCACAAGGTCGTACGAGAAATTCGTCGTATAGGAAAGGGCGGGGCGCTGGCCCGTCACGTCGATTGAGGATTCCTGCGTGAGCCGGCCGAGCGCGTCGTAGGTCCACGAGATTTTGGCTTCATCGAGCACTCCATTGGCCTGGAGCTGGAAGGCATCGTCGGCGATCCGGCGTCCCAGAACGTCGAGGGTATAGTTGTCGCTCGCAAGCAGCCGGCCACCGGCGTCGGTCTGCTTGGTCTGGAGGATGTGGTGCAGCGAGTCATAGGTATAACTCGTCGTGACGCCGTTAGGATCGGTGGTGGACGTGAGGTCATTCGAGGAGCTGTAGGTGTAGGTGGCGACCAGCGGAGTCGCGAGCCGTACCCCGTTGAGCATGAGAGTGGTGACGGTGGAGAGGTGGCCCATGCTATTGTAGGCGTATTTGACGTCCGTGAATGACGTCGATGTTTCAACGAGCTGGTTGGTCGTCGGGTCAAACGCGTATGAGATTGTGCCTTCCGGAGTCGTCAGGCTCGTGAGTTGTCCGGTCGTGTTATAGGCGTACTGGATCTGGCCGGAGCGGGGGTCTGTGAGTGTGGAGGCACGATTGAGGGCGTCGTATGTGGTCTGAATCATGGCTACCAGAGTTCCGGCGGCACTTGTGTAGAGGCCTTCGGAGACCGGTCGTCCCAGAGCATCGTAGGAAGTCGTTGTGACCTGGCCCTTGAAGTCGGTTTTACTTGTGACTTGCCCGGACTGGTTGTAGGTCGTGAAACTGGTCTCTCCGTCCGGAGTGGTTTCGGAGAGTTGCCGACCAAACGCGTCGTAAACGTAACGGGTCACATGTCCCAGAGGATCACGCTTGGTGAGTATATCTCCGTAAACGTCGTATGTATAATCATATTCTGGACGAGTCAGGTTTCCGCCGTTCAGTGGGTCGGGAACCGCGGGCAGGATCACGGCGGTGACGTGATTGGCGGCGTCGTACTGATAATTCGTCGTCTGGCCTGCTTGATCGGTGTACGACGTGGTGCGATTATCCTTGTCATAGGTGCTTGCGGTGGAGGTGCCATCGGCGTAGAGGGTTTGAAGCACGTTGCCGTTGGCATCGTAGATGTATCGCGTGATCGCGCCGGAGGGGTCTGTCTGCTGGGTTCGTCGGCCGTCGGCATCGTACTGGTAAGACGTGGTGGAAGAGCCGACGGTGATCGTGAGTGGCCTGCCATCGAGATCATATGTGGTTTTGGTGACAAGACCCGAGGCGTTGACTGATTCGATGGCGCGACCGGCGGCGTCGTAGACCGCGGAGGTCTGACTCAGGACCGACCCGGCGGCAACAAACGTGCTTGAGCTATTACCCGCCGGCGAGGTCGTGACTTGGATTGAGACCCGCGAAAGTCTTTGTGTCGAGAGAACATGTCCCACCGCGTCGTAGGTCGTATGAGATCCGTTCGGGAGGACTCCACTCGTTGGATTAAAGCGGTCGGTCGTGTAGCTCTCGCGGCCAAGAATGTCGTAGACCGTGTACACCACGGTGCCATCGGGGTAAAGGGTCTCAACCTTCTGTCCGGACGTGTTATACACGTAGTACGTCCAGTTGCCGTACCTGTCGGTCTGAGCGGTGAGATGACCACCCGCGTCGTACTTCGATTGCGTCACGGTGCCGTTGGGAGATACCACCTGAGTTGGGTTTCCGTTGGCATCGTAGGTCGTTCGCTGCTGAAGGCCGATTGTGTTATTCGGGTTGGTCGGATCGACCCAGACGAATCCGTCGGACGTCGTGTTTCCCGCGAGATTGTATGACGCGGAGTAGACTGTACCACTAGCATCGATCGCGGAGACGTTGTCGCCGAACAGGTTGTAACTGAGCTGGGTTGTGTAACCCATGGGGTCGGTTGATTTGAGCACTTCTCCCGCGGAATTCGCCACATCGGTGGTTGTGTTCCCGTTCGGGTCGGTGGTGGACTGGATGTTTCCGTTCGCGTCGTAGGTATTCGTGGTGACGTGTCCGAGCGGGTCCTTGGTACTGAGCAGGTTACCCTGTGAGTCATACGTGTAGCTTGTCGTTTGGCCCATGGGGTCGGTCTGCGACGTCTTTTGGCCGGAAGCGCTGTAGGTGTACGAGGTTGTCAGTCTCGTCCCGTCGGCCAGGATGCGAGTCTGGCTTAGCAGATGGTGCGAGTTGTCGAAGGTCGATTGCGTGACATCCCCAAGCGCGTCGATCTGCTCTGTCACGTTGCCCTGATCGTCGTGGATGTACGTGGTCTTGTTGCCCATCGCGTCGGATTTGGTTTCGACGTTCTGTGGTAGAACGTGGTCGAAGCTCGTCATGTTGCCTTGGGCGTCGATCTCGGCAATCAACCGACCGCTGGCGTCGTATTCGTTGCGAGCGCCCTGTCTGCCGAGCGGATCGTAAACATTTTCGAGAAGGTGATTGGTGTCATAAGTGAATCGCGTGACGTTCCCGGCGGGGTCTGTCACTGTGGCGAGGTCGCCGTAGAAGTCGTAGCCGTAGAGGGTCTTGCCGCCATCGGGGCCGGTGATCGTCGTGATTCTGCCCTGGCTATCCCGTGTATAAGTCAAGTTGCGACCATCGGACGACTGGATTCCCGAGGACGAGAACGTCTCCGTATTTCCATTGACGTCCGTGATACTTTCCACTCCATTCGCGGTGTTGATGATGAACACCGTCCCCGCCTGGTCGGTGTACTTCCATCTGGTGGGGTTGTAGACCTGGCCGGTCGAGGCGTCGATGAAGGTTACGGGTCCAACCTGTGCGGGGGAGACGATCACGTTGTTGTTCGTGAGCGCCTCCAGAGTGCCCGTCGTTCCGGTACCGCTCAAAGGCGCGAAGAATAGGCTTGTTGTTGAGAGCGGCGGCCCCGCGAAGTTGTAGGTAACTCCGGTGAAGCCCATGATGAACTGTTGTTTCGAGCCATCGGGCAGGAAGATCGTCACCAGGTCGTTCAACGTGTTCTGGAAACTGTACTGAATCCGAGCACTTCGACCGCCCAGTCCGGGAAGACCGAGTCCGGGAAGACCGCCGAGCAAGCCACCGCCGATGCCACCCAACGGATTCGACGCGGACGCGGAAAGCTGCGTCTCGGTCTGGATGAAACCTTCACCAAGAACTGAGGAAGCCTCGACGGAAAGGTTGCTTACGGAAAGGTTCCATCCATGGCCGAAATCACCCGACGTGCCCTTCGTCCGACTGTCATAGGTACGGGTGACGGTGATCGGGAACCCCTGATTCGGCACGTTCACGTCTTTGAAGCTGAGGACGAAGTTTCCGATCTTCTGGGCACCGTCGACCTGGTAGACCTGATCGGCCGTGGAGACCTGGCCGCTGGTATCCTCAGCAGTGAGGCGGATGTCATAAAATCCGTTCTGCATCATCGTCGGGTCGATTGTACCCAGAGTGCCGTTGATGACGGGAGTGGTGCCGGAGGCGATCGTGGTCCACTTGTTCGCTCCTTGCACTGAGTATTGCAGCATGTATTGCAGGAATGCGGGCGAGTTGGCCGTGCCGAGTATCGCCGTGGGCGTCATCACATCCGGCGTCGCTTGCGTGCTGCTGAGAATGGCGGTCGGAGCCGGGAGCCCGTTGGACGTCGTTAGGAACGTCAGGGTCTGATTGGCATCTCCCTCATTCCCCTCGGCGTCAAAGGCCTTGGCACTGACGGCAAACACACCGGGAGTGGCCGAGGTGAAGGTTGCCGTGCCGCCGGGGTTAATGGTGACAATCTGTCCGTTCACCAGTAGCACCTCGCTTGCGAGGGGCTGGCCGTCGTGCGTCTGCGTGGTGAGGGTGATCGTGACAGTGTCGCCGACGCGTGCGGTTGTCGCGGACAGTACGAGCGTGACGTCCGGTGGCAAAAGGTTTGCCGGCAGCGTGTTGTCAATCCTGGTGATGGATTTCGTGAGTGCGTTTGTGTTGCCGGCAACATCGACGACTTTCGCCGTGAAGTTGGTCATGCCCAGGTTCGGCAGGCTCACCGGATAGAACGAGAAGTTGCCGGAAGCGTCGGCCGAAGTGACTGCTCCGGTTTCGACGAGTGTCACTGTCGCGCCCGGGATCGTCTGTCCCACAAGCTTGACAGTCGGCATCATCGTGTTGCCGTGGCCGAATGGCCTCGCGTCGAATGCCGTGTCAAGTCCGAACGACGAGATGGCGGGTGTCGCATTGTTGACCGTCGCCGTGAAGAGGGCCGAGTTTGGGCTGACTAGACCGGAATTCGTCGCGGCATTGGCGGTGAAGAGGTAGGTTCCATCGGCGAGAACGCCAGGGACGGCGAAATCTAGAACGCCTGTAGCGGCCGCTGTCTGACTGCCGATGGGGTTGCCATTGCTGTAGAGCGTGACGAGGGTACCACTGGGTGCCGAGAGTTCCACGGTCAGTGTGCGAGCCTTGGTAATGGTATTGCTTGTTCCCGTCAGGCTGCTCGGGGTCAGGTGAAGGTTCGCGGGGGGCAAGGGTCTCGTGGCTTCCAGATCGAACGAGAGCGAAACCGCGGTGCTTGCGTGTCCCAGGCTGTCTGTCGCCTGAAGAGTCAGGGTGTGTTTGCCGTCAAGCAGGGGCGAACCGCCGTTGATTGTCGCCAGGTTTGGCGCCGTGAATGTGTACCCGACACCATTAAGCAAGGACGTGACATCGACCACATTGCCACTGTCAATCGCGGCTTTGAAGCTTGCCACACCGCTGGGATCGTCGACCACACCGAAAATTGTCGGGTCGAACGTGATACTGTCGGTATTCGATGGGCCGGTGTCGTTGGCAAGTGCCGCCGTGATTACCGGGGCGCTAGTGTCCTTCGCGGTCGTTGTGATCGTCTGGGATCCGCTGCTGCTGTTGCCCGCGACATCGCCGGCCACAACGGTAAACGCCTGGGAACCGGGATCGAGCGCGACGTTGCTGAACGAGAAGTTTCCGTTTGCGTCCGCCGTCGTCGTCCGGATCGGCGTGTTCAGGTCGTATGCGCGGTAGAGTACGACCAAGGCACCAGCGTCAGTGGCACCTGTCAGATTCACGATTTCCTTGTTGGTTTGGGACGTTTGACCTGGAGGTGACTGCGACGCGGCGTCAAGGCCCAAGGTTGGAGTGGCGGGTGGTGTCGTGCGAATCACAAGCGTCACGGGAGCACCGGCGCTACTCACATTTCCAGCGATATCCTGCGCCGTGGCGGTGATCTGGTAGGTTCCCGCGTTCAGTGTGGTGGTCGTGATGAACACCGATCCGTTATTGGCGGTTGCCTGTCCGACGAGTGTGGAGCCTGCGTATAGCCTGACGATCGACCCGATCGGGGCGTCGACCTTGAACGTCGGCGTGGTCAATCGAGTGATGCCGTCGCTGTTGCTGACCCCCGTGTCGCTGGATGGCAAGAGTCGCGGTATCACGGATGTCGGCGGGGTTGTTGCCAGAATGAAGCTGAGGCTAACAGCCTGCGCCGAGTTGCCATTGCTATCCCTGGCGAGGAGAGTCAGGACGTGCTTTCCGTCCGAAAGTGGTCCTCCGTTGATCGTTGCCAGAAGCGTTGGCGTGATCGTGAAGATCATTCCGTTGAGCGAGCCTGAGATGTCGGCCACTTGCGACTGATCGATCTGTGCTTGGAATGTTGCGATCGGATTCACACTGGTGACCGTGCCAGTGATGGTATCGTCGGACGTGATATTGTCAAGCGAAGACGCACCGGTATCGTTGGCCAGGTGGGCGGAGATGACCGGCGGCGATAGGCTTAACCCGGCTTGAGTTCTGGTGATGATCTTTGTGAACTGGCTACTGACACCCGCGGCGTTTGTGGCGGACACCGTAAAACCGTTATCACCACTGGTGAGAGGCACATTGAAGAATGCAAACAGGCCATTCGGGTTGGACTTTGTGGTGGTGCCGGTGTTCAGAAGCGTGACTGTGACGTTGGGATCAGTGTGACCCACGAGCGTCACGGAACTTGCGGTCGTCATGCCGTCGCCGATTGGTGCGGTGTCGGAATTGACGTCGAGGTCGAAGACCGGTCTTGCGGGGGGCGTCGTGGGTAGGGCAGGGGTGGTCGCGTGGAAGCCGTAGTTGCCATCAAGGAGCAACTGATCCTGGTTGTCCACCTTGCCGTCGCCGTTAATGTCGGCGGCGAGGTTGTAATTGACGGAGCCGGCAGTACTTCCCATCGCCGCGGCGAGCAGAGTACTGTCATTGCCATCGACATTGCCGTCGCCACTGATATCACCGGCGACTGTCAGATTCACGGCGTAGTTGCCCGCAGCCGTCGTTGTGGCACCGGATACTCCCACAACGTAAAGACCGGCTCGGTTGATCGCGAACAGGGCGACAATTTGAGTCCCCTTCACGTTGACGGAGAGCGGCTGAAGTCCGGCGATCGTCGGAACCGCGGGAACAAAAGTCCCGTCGGTACCTTGCACCAGCACTCTCAGCAAGACGGTTCCCGCGGGGGTCGAGGCGAGTTCATTCTGATCGAAGCGGAAGGCAAGAAGATCCGTGGTTCCCGCGGCCAAAGTGTTGTTAGTGGTTGTTCCGGCGAACTGAGCGGCACCGCCAAGGTCGCGTTGAATGTAGCTGGTGGTGGTCGTGCCTGGTTGAATCAAGACGCTGTTGGCATTACTCCGAACAGCCGCGATCAGCAAGTGCGTGTCCGAGAGACTGTAGCCGTAGCGTTGAGAACCTCCGGTATTCTGGTTCTGCATCGCGACGAGATTTCCGGCCGCGTCGTACTGGTAGGTGATGAGTTGACCGTTCGGCGTGAGGATGCTGGTGATCCGGTTCTGGGGGTCGCGGAGGAACTGGATCGTATCGCCATTGTTCGCGGTAATACCACTGTTGCTGATGTGGAGCTGCGTGCCGTTGGGAGTGATCTCGCCGATCATGTTACCCTGGGCATCGAGCTGGTAGCGGGTGCTATCCGCCGCGGTGAGGGTATAGCTCGGGCCGCCGAAGAAGGGATTCGCGGGGTTATAAGGCTGACCGGTTGCCAGGTCGAAGTATCGGTTGCCGGCCTTGGTGAGCACGTTTCCTGTCGAAGCCAGTCCATAGGTGACGCCGGTATCAGCTTGCCAGGAAGGTCGATAGAACAACTGGCCGTCGACCACGAAGCTCGTCGGTGCGAACTTGAAGTGGGAGCGGATTCCCGTGGGCAAAGTCAGATAAACGGATGTGCCATCACGGAACGGACTGTAGATCCCTAGATTCTCCTGACCGGTCGCGGGCATGTTTGTCTGGAGGTTCGTCTGGCGGTTTGCCAGGCTCCATCCGTAGCCGAAGTCGCCGATGCCGTCGCGAGTCAGCGGGTCGTAAATGCGCTGGAGTAAGAGCGTCGTGCCACCGATGCTCACGCTGACATCCCCGTCGACCACAACGTTGTTGTTGGGCTTCGTGGACGTGTTGACCTCGATTTGCGTTTGCGATTGAGCCGTCTGGCCGCTGATGTCACGAGCAATCAGGAGAAGCTGGTACACACCGTTCGCCAGATTGGCCGGGACGAGGCGAGCCAGTGTACCGTCATTGACTGGTGTCTGACCGGTCGCAAGCGTGGTGAAAGTCGGGTTGTAAGGCGTGGCGATTTCCAGGGTCCACGAATCGAGATTCGTGTCGGAAACGGTTCCGAGGATGGCAGTCGACGCAGTCAACACAGAGTTGGGCACAGAAGAGTCGAATGAGACGACCGGCGGTGTCTTGTCTTGCGGATCGCGCACCTTGAGTGTGGTTGTCGCCGTACCTACAAGGCCATCGAGGTCGGTCGCGGTTGCGGAAACGAGCGTCTGCCCGGGTGCCCCCGCGGTGACTGTGGCACGTCCGTTCGCGTCAAGAGCGAGCGGCTGGCCGTTGTAGGTCAGGGATAGATTCGCAATCGGTGCGACATTGCTCGCGATCACATTGATCACGACTTGTTGGCCGGGAATCGGCGGGAAGCTTGGTGTCAAAACGATGGAGACATTGGGCGTCTTCGGCTGAATGGAGGCGCGGATCAAGATGTTTTGTGACGACGTCGCCTGACCGTCGGAGGCCAGAAGCGTCACAACATAGTCGCCGGCTTGGGATGGTCCGGGAACCCAGGAGAACTGGCCACTCGTCGGATCGAGCGTGGCACCGGCGGGGAGATTGACCGCCGAGTAGGTGAGTGTCGTACCGGCATCGAGGTCAGTGGCCTGGACGGCGAATCTCAGTGGTACGCCAAGTGCCGCCTGATGATCGGGTGTGTTAAGCACCGGCGGCCGAATCACATGGGCGACGTGCACCAGGACATCCATCGCCGCGGTCATGCCCGAAGGATCAGCGGTGACGAAATGCAGGGTGGTATCCCCCGCCTGTCCAAACGCAGGATTCCAGGTGAAGAGTCCGGATACTGCATCGAATGAAGAATTAGCGGGCGGGTTCGTGATCGAATAGGTCAGCGGGTCGCCGCTTACGTCTCCGGCCACCACGCTGAACTGAATGGTAGTGGCTTCTCGGGTGTATTGAGGGGGAAGTGGCACGAAGATTGGTGGGAAATTGGTGTGAGTGACGGTGATGTTGACCGTCTCTGTGGTGCTCGTGCTTCCATCCCCGGCTGTGACCTGCACGGCATAGCTACCAGCCTGGCCTGGTTGAGGCGTCCAGGACAGCACGCCGGTTGCCGGGTTCAGGACTGCTCCGCCAGGAAGATTCTGAGCGGTGTAGGTGAGCGGATCGCCCGCCTGATTTGCGGCGGTAAGCGGTAGACTCAGAGTTTGTCCCTCGGCCACTGTGGCGGTAGGTCCGGCGACCGAGAATACTGGCGCGGTATCGCTTGCCCTCACGACGAGCCGGATCGTCTGAGTAGTCGAAGAGGGGAGGGTGGTACTGCCATCACCCGTGTCGGTGACGGTGAAGGTCACGTTATAAGTACCTGCGTCCGCCGCGGTCGGCGACCAGTTGATCGTGGCCGCGCCATAGAAGCTCGTCGGCGAGAGCGTCGCGGCGGCCGGCAACCCCGTCATTGCGAATGTGAGATTGTTCTGGTCGGCTTCGCTCGCCTGGATATTCAACACGAATGGCTGACCGATGACGGCGACCTTCGGACCGATGTAGTTCAGCACTGGCAGTTGGGTAGCCGATTGGACGGTCACGATGAAGGTATAGCTTCCGGTCTGAACTCCGGACTGTCCCAGTCCGTCACCATTGTCGGTGGCCGAGAGCTTCAGGCTGTAAGTGCCTCGATTGCCTGCTGGAGGATTGAAGTGCAAGATGCCGTTACCGTTGCCATTATCCGTCAGCGTGACGAAAGCTGGCAGTGCGAAACCGGAGATCGCGTTCGCAATTGAGAGCGATAGGGGGTTTCCATCGGGGTCAGTCGCCTGTACTGCCTGATCGAAGGGCTGTCCGGCTGTCAACGTGATATTGGTAATTGGTGTGACGACCGGAGCGTGGTTGACGATCGCCACCGTGATGGGCACGGTGACACTCGTGGAAAGCGGACCGCCGGTTCCGGAATTGGTTGCCGTGAACGTGACGTTGTACGTCCCGTTTTGGTGGTTGCCTGGCGTCCAGCTAAAGAGGGCGGTGTCGGGATCAAAAGTCGCTCCGACGGGAAGGCCGGTGACCGTGTAGGTGACCGTCGGCTGCGTCGTCGGGTACAAGGACAGCGAGCCGTCGGGCTGGCGAGTCGGCAAGAGAAAAGTGGGATTGTGCGGATCGACGGCAAACGCGACAAATGACACCGGCTGACCTTCGTTGACTTGCCAGCTCTGGAGTGCGCTGAAGATCGGCGCGGCCGGGGCGGGTAGAACGTGGTATGTCACGGTCTGAGTGGTTGAGACACCCTGGTCGCTTGTGACAGTGAATGGAACTGTCAGTGTACCCGCCTGATCGTAGCCGATGGGCCAGTCGAACACTCCCGTGATTGGGTTGAGCGTGGCGTTTGGTGGAAGTGCGGCACTTGAATAGCTGACAGGTCCGCCGTCGGCATCGCTACCTAAAATGGTGAAGCGGAGATGGTCGCCTTCTCGTACCGTTTGGTCGGCGAGGGCAACGAGTCGCGGCGGTGGCGGCGCACTCGTGATCAAGAGGATCAGGCTTGTGCTGACGGTGTTCACCCCGTCACTGACATAAAACGTTACGTTGTTGTAGGTGCCGGCTTGTCCGTAGCTTGGTGTCCAGAGCAGCGCGTGGGTGGAAGGATCGAACGTTGCTCCACCCGGAAGGTGATCGACCCAGTAAACGAGCGGTCGGCCGTCGGAATTGGTTGCGGAGACGCTCAGGACGATCGGCTGCCCTTCCCTTCCGGAAATCTGAGACGGTAGCGGTGAGATGACCGGGGCGTGAGTTCCCCCGGCCACCTGGATGGTGTATTGAACCGGGGTGAAGCTGCCGTGTGAATCGTAGACATCGATGAGTACCGGGTCGATTGCCGGGCTTGTGGCCTGTGGTGTCCAGGCCACGCGACCCGTGGATGGGTCGACGGCCAGGCCGGCGGGCCCGCTGATGAGCACGAAGCCAAGGGGATACCCGTTCGGGTCATGAGCGCGGACTTGTGATTGATACGCTACCCCCGCGGTGGCGGTTGACGATGGTGGCGCGTCGATCACTGGATTCGCGTTCGGCGCGGGGACCGCCAGTAGACCACCCTTGAAGATGAGTTTCAGCCCCGATGGGTTGTAGAACGTGATCGTCGCGACACTCGAAGTCTGGCCGGGATTAAGCCTGCCGCTAGGGATCAATGCACCGGCACTCAGCCACCACGTGCCCTGGGCATTTGGTCCGGTAGCGCCGAGGACTTGAGCTCCATTGGGCTGAAGTCCATCGAATGTCACGTAGAACGGAGCAAGGAGCGGGGTGGTGCCGTTGTTGGTGATCGTCAGGTTGTAGGTATAGGTTTTGGCAAGGGCATTGGCCCGGCCGTTGTAGAAGCTCAGGTTGACCTGTGAGCTACTGTCGCTGACGGCCAGAAAATGACTGGTATATCCCTGGGCGAGAGCGAGTCCACCCGTACTCTGCACGCTCGGCTTGACGGAAAGCGTGTAACCTCCCGGTGCAATGGCGTTGAACGAGAAGGTCGCGGTTCGACTGGCCGAATCGTATGCCACTCCTGTGATCACGATCGGACCAGCCGTATCACCGACAAGTTGATAGTTCGCCGGATCAAGAACCGAGCGAATGTCTGTATTATTCCCCTGGAACATATCGTGATCAAAAATGACGCTGATCGTCCCGAGCGGCAATGAAGCTGTCGCGCCCGAGGGAGGATTGCTCGCGATGACTTGCGGAGGTTGGTTGGGCTGAAGGATGTCCACCTCGTGCGACTGGCTGATTAATACTCGACCGTCGACGGTTGTCAGAACGGCGAATCCGCGAGTGCCCCCTTGAGCCACGGGCACTTGTTGAAGCGTGGTGACGTCGATCATGGTCAGCTCGGTCCGGGTCGGCGCGACCGTTCCGAGCGAAGTTCCCGGCGCATCGTTGTGCGTTACGAACAACAGATTGTCGAGCGTGCTTCCTTTCGCGCCGAAACTGATCGACTGGATCTCCGAGCTAAACGTCAGCATCACCTGAGCGCGGGCGTGGGCATCGAAGCGGACCACCTGGCGGGCGTCGGGCCAGGTGACCGCCCAGAGATTTCCGCTGGTATCGAACGCCAGACTTGAGACACGAAGATTCTGGTCGCGGCTGTACTGGGTGAACGTGTCAGTGGTCGGGTCGAAGATTTCAACACCCGCGCCGGAGGAGACGAAGATCTGCCCGGTCGTGGGGTTGACAGCCAGCGCGAGCGTGGTGCCATCACCGAACTGGTTGACGATCGCGCCTGTGGTGGGATCGAGTTGCAGAAGCGGGCCGCCGGTCGTCGCCCAGAGATGCCCGCTATTGTCAAACGCCATGGCATAGATCTGGTAGGGCAATGTGACAAGCGGGCTCCCCGCCGGTCCGCCGTTCTTGGGGATGCGGAAGAGTTCATCGCGGAACTGGCCGCCACTGACCAGGAAGCTTCCGTCGGGAGCTTGTACCATTGCCATCGGCCCGAGAATGCTATCGCTCTGATCGAATCCCGACGCGAATGATTGTGCCTGGAATGGCTGCAGAACGGTCTGAAATTCCGAGGGATTCGTGGTGGGAGGTGCGTTGGGCACCGCCTGTTGTGCCTGGGTGAACAACGGGTTGGTCGAGGGCTGGACCGTGGGCGCGGGGGGGAGGCCGAAGTTAGGTGGAGTGGTGCTGGGGACCGTGGGAGGGGCACCCAGATTGACGGCACCCGGGCTTTGCGGCGCGTTGACTCCCGCGGGAGGCTGCTCTTGATTGCCAGCCACATCGGTCGCAAGCGCGAGGAATGTGTAGGTGTGGCCGGCCTGGCCTTGATAAACCATCGTGCCGGAGGACTGTGTCAACTGCGACTGCCAGACTTGGTACGTACCGCCATCCTCAGACACGTAAAGCGTCACGGACTTGACGCCGGAACCCTTCGAGTCGTCGGTACTCGTCCATTGCAACTGGTAGTTCGTCCCGGTTCCGACTTGCGAGACTGTCAATTGAGTGGTGGGCGCGACCGAATCGATGGTATAGGTCAGTGGTGCAGTGTCTTGCGGCGGCGCATTGTTGAAGAGAACTGTGGCGGTCGCGGTCAAACTTGTCCCGGTGGTTGCGGTTTGAAGCGGTTGGATCGTGTAGGTGACAAAGCCTGACCCCGCACCTTCGGCGTTGTTCGGTGGCAAAAGGCCCTTGCTCGGGTCGGTAATCACCAGGCCGGTCAACGGGTCGATCGCCTGAAGCAGCCAGGTCGCGGTGCCTGTCTGTAAGTCGACACCCCCGCTCACTCGAAGTATGAACCCCTTGGTCCTGGTGAAATCGAAGTCTTCCTGAAACTGTCCCACGGTGTTAGGTATATGAACGTTGATATCGCCGATCTTAAGGTCACCGAGTCGGAAGGTCCGCGGGTCAAGGCTCGGGTCAAGCTGAGTGGTGATCCGGATCTCGCCGGGAGTGGTGGAGGCTGTGGGGTCGTTCTGGAAGTTCACGGTGAATGGAAGTGGCTGCCCAGTCGGGATGAAGCCGTTATTCTCGGCCGTAAAGGGGCCGCTCATTGATGCGAGGCCGCTGGCCTGGCCCGCGTTGTTGACGTATTGATCGAGGTTGAGAGGGATGACGGGCTGGCCGTTGACTTCCTGAACGCTCGTGATCTGGAACGAAGGGGGGAGATTTGCGCGTGAATACCAGCTTACCCATGGGACATAAACGTTGAAGTCCGCGAAACTCGTCGGCAGCTTTGCGTTGAGGCTCGCCTGGCTGGCAGTTGGCAGAACCGCGACGGGATTTGCATGAGAGTTGTAGTAGCTTACAGGCGCGGTCTGATTCAGATTATTGCCGTACCAGTTCAGGAGTTGGCTGAAGAATTGCGACACATTGCCATTCGCGATGATACCGCTTCCCGCGGGGCCTTCGAGGACTCCCGTGGCCAAAGTCGCCATCACACTCATGATCAGCGGATTCTGACTGACTGGCGGAGTTGTGCCGTCGGGGAGTAGCACGCCCGCCTTTTCCAGTCCCGCCAGGTAGAGGTTTTCCCAGGTGGACTGACTGGCGGCGAGGTTCTGAAGCGCGGTGGAAGCCGTGTTGTCGGCGAGAATGGCGGCACGAAGTTCGTCAGCCTGTTGTGTGGCCTGGGCGACGAACTCGGAACGAGAGAGCGTAGTCGCCGATGCGCTGATATCGAACTGGAACGGGACGAACGGAATGTGGAAGATGTCAGGGACGTCGCCGAAGAGCTGGAAGAGCTCGAAAAGGCCGGGCGAGATCAAGTCCAGCCCTTGTGGTCCGTTGTCGAGGATGCCTTCCTTGGCATACTGTGGATAGGCCGCATAGAGCTGTGTTCTCAGGTTGGCGAAGTTACGGTCGTGCAGCGCGGCGAGGCCGGGATAGGTCGTCACGTCGAATGTGAAGCCGGTGAAACCGCCGGCAGCCTCGTTGAAAAGGTAGCCGGGCATTTGAATGTGCCCGTTGCCGGCGGCCGTGTCGACCTGTGACTGAAGCGTCGCGAACGCCACCTGTGACGACAAGCTCGTATCCGGAGGCGCGCCGGAGAGATTTGTGTTGACCGCAACATAGGGCAGGTTATAGAGGTTCGTATTAATTGGGGGCGCGACGAGCGGATTATTGGGGTCGGTGGGGGTGGCATTGGTCAACTGCGGGATACCGACGTTGAACTCGACGTAAGGCGCGTTGATATTGCCCAGGTTGTCGAGTGCCACGCTATAAGTACCGGTATTGCCGGCCAGGATGAACCGGGGTCCTCCGACGCCGATCGTCACGTTGGGTTCGATCGTCTGTTCCACCTGGAACCGATAAGGCGCGATCGCGACTTGACCGTTGGGGTTCGTGATCTGAACGTCGTAAAGCCCGTGGGGCGCGCCGGTGAGGTCGAACTCGGCGATGATCTTGGCGCTGCTTACGAAATCGGTGGTGACCGGCTGGTATTCGGCGAAGCCGGGCATGATCAGTTTGACGATCGCGTTCGGCTGGAACTGCGCGCCACTGATCGTCGTGGTGACATACTTGCTGTCGCCCCCCTGATCGACTTGTACGTTGGTGATTGACAGTGGCAGCAGCTCGGCGAGAACTGTGATCGGGGTGTTTGAGGTCGGTTCGGAGTGACCGCGGATCAGAATGTAGTAAACTCCGGGCACGGTTGAAGGGATAATCGCATCTTGAGTGGCGGCCAGACCACCGTTATAAGCGGCGTCGTAAACCGAGTCGGTCGGTGCGGAGCCCTGCTTGAGGAATATCTCGTTGGCAGCGCCTGATGCGTTCGAGCTGAGTGTCACCCGCAGTGTCGCCCCTTCAGGCACCGTGACTTGCAACAGTCGTTCTTGGCCGGTGGAGAGCGTCGAAGGGTAGGGGACGCCCAGCGTAAGGCTGTCAACCGCCGCCGTGAGGATTCCAGCGGAGGCCGTTGTCTTGCTCGAGATCGGAACTCCTGGAGGTAGCGATGTCTGATTGTAAATATCAGAACGAACGATGATGTGGTACGCACCAGGAGTGACAGAGGGCATCACGGTCGAAAGCGTGCCGGTGTAACTTGCGCCCGGTTGGAGTGTGCCGTCGTGTTTCACGGAGCCGAGGAAGATATCCGAGATATCCCAGGAGGTGCCGGTGCCGAGATAGACCGCGTCGGACCAACTTCCCATCGCGGGATTTGTCGTGCTGTTGTCTTGAACGACCCAACTTACGGTTAGCGGATCGCCCGACTTGACCGTTGGTGGTACCGGCAGCGTGATCCCTGTAACGGTGAGGTTGCTCGGCGGCGGCGGATCAACGACCAGGGGCGGCGCGAGGAAGAAGCTGTTGTTATTTTCGCCCGGTCCACCGCCTTCAAACACTTTGCCGATCGCGCTGTCGGTGGGCGGGTCGGTGATGACGAAGAGATAGTACGGCCCGATGAGATCCGTGGGCACTTGCACCGAGGTCGTGATCGTATATGTGCCACCGGCCGCCAGCCCTCCCGTGTGCTGGACCATCCCCAGGTAGCGATCGGCTTTGAGGTCAAGGTGAGTGTCTGTTGAGAAGTAAATCAGGTCGTTCCACATCGACATCGTCGGAGGAGTGGCGGCACCCGCGTTGGTGACTGTGTAAGTGACGTTGAGTGTCTGCCCTTGGTAAACATGGCCCGCGTTGGCATCGCTGCCCACGGAGGTCACCATTAAGTCGGGGGCAGGGGCCAAGGTGACTGGCATCACGACGGACGCGAGTTTGTCCGCCTCGTTCTCGTATTGCGGCACCTGACCCCGCCCGAGGCTCCGCACAGCCGAGGAGACCAGATCGTAAGGATCAAGCTCATTGGCGGCACCGATCTTCACCCCATTCAGGCCATAGCCGATGTTGCTGGTGACCGTGTAGTCGACCTTCGCATCCGAGTCGGCATAGACCAGGATGTAGAATGTTCCCTTGATGCCGTCGGGTACGCGAACATTCACGGTCTCAGTGTACGACGCCCCGGCCGCGAGAATCTGGCCGTAGCCGGAGTCGCCAAGAATTGTGTCGTAGATGTCGAGTGACGGGTCTTGCGACAGGAAAACACGGTCCGTCCAGCTACTCACGCGAGTGGCACGATTCCCCTGATTGGTGACTGTGTAGGTGATCGGGATGGTTGATCCCGAGGTGACACCGGCGGGCACGGTGATGTTCGTCACCTTCAGGTCCGGCTCGCGGTAGATGATATCGAACGGAGTTGCCAGGCGGTTGTTGAAGGGGTTTTCAAAGGCCCAGCGACTGAACTGGTCGAGCCAGTAGGAATTGTCTCCCGTGCTTGCGGGCCACCAGTCGGTCGTTTCGAGCCGTGCCTGGTAGATGTAGGGATAGGGTGGTAGGTCGTTGTGGGCGTCGAGGTCGATGTACAGGTAGTAATGTCCGCCGGTTCCCGCGGGCAGGGTCGCCGTGAAGGTGATGTTGTAGCTTGCGCCTGGTTGCAATGGCTGAGACTGAGGATGGGTGGTCTGGCCGAGGAACGATGCGCGAGAGCGGTCGAAGGTCGTATCGGTGGACAGCCAGATGAAGTCGGTCCAATAAGCTGTGCCCGACCAGACCGGGTTGGGGCCTTTGTTGGTGACGGTATAGGTGAATGTCATCTGCTCGCCGGAGTAGTTCACCTGTGGCATGGAGACGTTGGTGACCTGGAGGTCGGCGGGCACGGGGGTAATCGTCGACGCGACCGCTTTCAAATTGTTGGTTTCGTCAACCTCTGGAACAACGTTGGTCTTGGGATCGACGTTGGGTTGCGGGGCATCTGTATAGACGACGATGTACTGGCCGACGGCGGATGGTGAAAGCTCCACGTTCAGGGTGGCATTGTAAGTGCCGCCGGGATTAAGAGCAGTGTTGTGCGGAACCGAACCGAGGGTGAGCGTGGTGGCCTTCTTGTCGAGCGGATTGGTGGGATTATCGGTCAGGTAAACAGTGTCAACCCAACCGCTCGGCTGGGCAATGCCCGTGCTGGTATTTTGCACGGCCCAGGAGACGGTGATGTTGGTGCCTGCTTGCGCTTGAGAGGGCGCGACGACGGATGTCACAACGAGGTCGGGCAGCGGTGCCAGCACGCCGATCGATCGCGCCTTGTAGTTGTCACTATTAAGGTTATTGGGATCGTCGGGGTTGACGTTCACCGCCAGGCTGTCCTGGAGGACCGCCGAGAACAAGTCGGTCCAGGGTGTGACGTAATAAGTCCCCGGAGCGAGGTTCGCGGGTAACGTCACACTGGCGGTTTGATCGTAACCGGCCTTCACGTCAAGACTGCCGGAGTGCGCGAACTCCGTCAGCAGGATATCGCCTTTGGCGGGGATCGGACGTGTCTTGTCGCGGGTGAGCCAGACTGAGTCGGTCCAGGTATTCACGAGGGTGGGACCAGCACCCAGATTCGTGACAGTATAGGTGACATTGAACGTGCTGCCCGCGATGACCTGCGTGGGCGCGATGACATTGCTTAACACCAGGTCGGGGAGCGGAAGCGGATTGACGTAGACCGGCTGATAAAGGACGTCGTGCGCTCCGTTGGGCCACTGATCGACGACGTTGTTGGTATCGAGAACGACGATGACGTACACCTGTCCCCGGAACCGATTCGGCACGACAACGGGGACGGTCGTTGCCTTGTACTGGTCGCCGGGCGCGAGCGCCGACTGATTGGGAAGGTCCTGAATCAGGATCGAGTCTTTCTCGACCTGTGGTGTCAGCGAGAGGTAGACCTTGTCGTCCCAGTTGTTAGTCGTGGCGGCCCCGCCCTGGTTGATGGCGGTGTACGTCACGGAGAAAGCGGCTCCCGCATTGACTTTCGCGGGTACATCGATCTTGGCGACCTGGAGGTCGGGCCGGGGAGTGACGGTGACGGTCGTCGCGGGAGAGGCGGTTTTTGTGTTGTTGGCCGTCGCGCCATTCTCGAAAAGTGCTCCGTCGAAATTTGTGATCACCTGAATGTTATAGAGACCACTGATGTGGACGGGTAAGGTGATCGACTCGGTTCGGTCGTAAGACTTGCCCGCGTCGAGGCCGTTGTAATGCGTGAACGTACCCGCCACAAGTGCCTGCGCGTTTGGTTGTCCGGCGGGTTGAAGCACCACGGCATCTTGCCAAGAACCCCCCGCGGGACCAACACCCACGTCTTGGACGGTCCAGCTCACCTGGATCGTACTTCCTTCCTGTGCGGTGACAGGGGCGGCAACGGTGCTGACTGTCAGATCCGGAGGAGGCGTCAAGCCGATGGTGAACGGAGAGGAGATCGAAACGTTATCAGTGCCGTGTCCGTAAATGAACTCGAACGGCGGATTGTTCGCGGCCGCGGTCACAACAAAGTAGTACGTCCCGTTCAACCCGTCGGGCAGGGTCACCTGTGCTGTGCGGACGTAGTTCCCTCCTGGACCGATCGGTCCCAGGTGATTGAACAGGCCGTAATCCTTGATGATTGTCTTGCCGGCGGGATCACTGGCCAACGCGAGGTCGTCGTTCCAGGAAGGAACACTCGTCAGGCCGATTCCCTGGTTATTGACAGTCCAGGTCACGTTGAGTGGCTGGCCGCTACTGGCAGGCTGCGGAACCTGAATTGATGAGACGACGAGGTCAGCGTACGGGATTGGCATGACGTCGAAGACGTTCGGCGATTCCGCAACATTATTGGCCTTCAAGCCGTTTTCGAACACCAGGTTGTCTGCGTCTGCCACGACGAACAGGTGGTAGCGCCCGGTGAAGCCTGGCGGCATCGCGAACGTTTGCGTCTGGGTATAACTCTGATTGACAGTCAGCGCCCCGTTGTGTGTGAATCGGCCCAGGACAATCGCGGAAGTGTCTCCGACATTGTCCGTGGGCGAGGCGATCACCGCGTCGGTCCACGTTGAGGTCTGCCCCGCGCCCGTCCCAATGTTCGTGACAGTCCACGAGAAGGTGGGGTAGGCCGGGTCGCCGATCGTCTGCGAGGGGGCGACGACATGGCTGACCGCCAGATCCGCGTAAGGAGCAAGAGTGATGTTGATCGGCCGCGAGGCCGCGTTCGCCGTCCCATTCGGCTCGATCAGTTGATTCTTGGCGTCCGCGACGATGATGATCTGATACGTGCCGGAGTTACCCAGCGGGATCGTCGCCGTGGCGGAATCCGTGACAGATTGTCCCGGTGCCAGCGGCCCTGTGTTCGACACTTCGCCCAGCAGCAACGAACTGCTGGTGAGCTGGCTTGTGGTGGAGAGGTAAGCGCGATCGACCCAGCCCGCGAGGGTGGGCGCTGTGCCGTTGTTCGTCGTGGACCACTGCACCGTGAGTGAACTGCCCGAAATCGCGGTCGTTGGTGCCGAAATGAAATTTGGCACGAGATTGACGTGCCCGAAGGCCAGTGGCTGCGCGGCATTGCCCTGATTGTTGGCACGGTTCGGGTCGATCACCACGACGTTGCCCGAGTCGGTCACGACGATAACCTGATAACTGCCGTCGGCCAGAGTGCTCGGTAGCACCGACGTGATCGTACCGTTATATGAGCCACTGACCGCGAGGCTGCCACTGTGAGCGAGCGTGCCGAGGAGCGTCGCGTCGCCGAGTTTGCCATCAGGTGAGAGATAGACGCTGTCGGTCCACGAGCCGGTGAGCGAAGATGCTCCGACATTCTGAACGACCCAGTTTACGGTCTCCGAAACACCCGGCTGACCCGTCGTGAGCGAGGAATTCACTGTCGAAACGCTCAGATCCGGCGGGGGCGGCACGGTGAGCGCGATCGTGGCATTTCCAATTTCGGTCGTCGGATCAGACTCGTTTACCACTCCACCGGCATCGGTGACGACCACGAGGTAATAGCTGCCCGCGACCGACGACTGGTTCAGTGGCAATTGGACGGTCGTCTGACCTTGGTATGACGTTCCGGGCGTCAGCGAGCCCGAGGTCTCCTCGGCCATCGAGCCGAGATAGATGGCACCGGTGCCGAGCGTTGGTGTCGGCGAGAGATAGACGTTGTCGGTCCAGGGACCGGTCGCGGGCGCTGTGCCCTTGTTGGTCACGGTCCAGCCCACGTTGATCGCGTCGCCGAAACGGGCCGAGGTGACCGAGGGAGTTACACCACTGAGGGTCAGGTCGGGCAGCGAGACGGTGAACGTTGACTGGTATGCGGCCAGAGAGTTGCCCGCGAAGTCGTGAACACCCGCGCCGATTGAAAGGGTGTAAACGCCGTTGGCGCTTTCCGTTGGTATGGGAATCCGGTAGGTGGTGCCACTGAGAAGAACTCCCTGCCCGACGGAGATCGTGCCGGATGGACCACTCAGTGAAACGTTCGTCGGGCTGAGTGTTGTGACATCGATCGGCTTGCTGAGCGTCACGTCGATCGAATGCACCGCGCTGCCGACAGTCCCAGTCGGATTTACGGTAACGACCGTCGGGGGTGTCTTGTCGATGGTGAAGTTGGTCGTGTACGCTCCGCCCGTGCCCCCGTTCGGGAGCAAATAGACCGCGACATTGCTGATATCGGCGGATTCATACCCGGCACCCGTCGAGCCGGTGAAGCCGAATGTGTACTGGCTCGGAATTGCGTTGGCCGGCAGGTTGTAGGAAAGCGTCGTGATGTGGCCGTCAGGTGATTGCACCTCGACATTGATAAGGCTCTTGCCGTCGAATCGGACAATCGAGTGGAAGGTGCTTCCGCCTCCGAGCAGCGGGTCGATGTGTGCCGTGATCGGCTGAAGTATTCCGTTGTAGTCGATACCAATGTGGCTATTATCCGGGTCTTCGCCACCATTGTTGTACGTATCGTACTCGACGGCGAACGATGTCCCGGGATATCCGCTATAGCCCAACCCGCCGCCGCTGGATCCTTGGTTGGGGTTTTGAGCGACGACGAATGCGAAGCCATCGGCACCTCCGCCGAGTCCTCCACTATCATGGACGTTGAAGTCGAAACTGACAACAAAGGGATTCGCGGGCTGAGGTTGGCCGAAGAACGAAGAACCTGTCTGGAAATCACTTGGACCTGTCAATCGAACCACGCCATTGGGCGTCCAGCCCACTGATCCTGGCGGTAGATAGGTTGAGTTGCCGTTGAACGTCCAGTCGGTAGGCTTCGTCAAAAATTGTTGATTCACGACCTGAACGATCGACATCGCGTTCCCGGAGAGGTCGGTGATTGCGGGTCCGACCTTCACCGAGTATTGGCCCTCGGTCGTCAGCGCGGGGATCGTGACCTGGAAGGTCTGCTGCTGAGGGTCGAGAGGTGTGATGATGGCACCGGATAGGTCAACCGGCCCGTTCGGCCCGGTGATCGCGAGTTGCGACGGAGTGAAACTGCTGACCAGGATCGGCTCGTTGAACTTGACACTGAGGGTTGAGACGTTCTGGTTTGTGGTGCTTGATGGTTGGAAGCTGACGACATAAGGCCCTGTAACGTCCGGCTGGAGGTTAAAGGTGTCAGTCGCCGTGCCTGTTACTGAATTGCCCGCGAAGTCCGCGACGTTTGCCCCGACGCGCACCGTGTAAACCCCGGGCAAATAAGCCGGTAACGGGCTGAAGTTGATCGTGTAGGTCGCGCCTGTGCCGGTGATCGAACCAACGGGTATCGCGGCTCCGTTTGGCCCGACCACTGTGATGGCTGTGCTCGCGAGCGTGGCGGGGTCGATTGCCTTGCTGAAGGTCAGTGTGCGGCTGAAGAGTGGTGCTTGTTCACTCGACTTTCCCGTGATGACTGTTGGATGCTGCGTGTCGATCGTGACCGAATCGGTGGCCTGAACCGCGCTTCCGCCGGTCGGAGTGAAGATCGCCTTGATGATATGCGATCCGTCGGCGAGAGCCTTGGTCAAGGTGAGCTTCACAGTGCCGGAAGCCGACGCGGTTCCCGTAACGGCCGCCGATCCATCAACATCAAGCTCGATCGAACCGGCTTGGTTGACGGTCACGTCGAACGTGGGGATGTTCACATTAGTAAGACCGTCAGTTGACGATGACCCTGAATCGCTACCGGGGTCAAGCACAACCGCGACCTGGCCGGGGGTGGTAATACCAGAGACAACGGTTGTGGTCGCGCTATTGTTGACATCTGATACCACGCCGGCGCCGAGAAGGACCAGTTGCGATGTGCCCGAATTCGTTGCGACGGTCGCCCCCGCAAGGAACGGGTTTCCTTGTGGTGTCCCGCCTTGGCTGGTGAGGATGATATCCGTGATCCTCGCCGTGGCGAACGCGGCGGGCAGGATCAGCGTCTGCATGTCCAGTCTTACCTGGCCATTGGCGAAGACCGCCGAAGGTGTACCGGGAGCGATCGAGTTCTCATAACCGTCGTTGTTGAAGTCACGAATATTTGAGCCTTCGACAAGGTTGAACGAGGCGTCGGCGCCTCCTGTTCCCTTGACCTCGACCGTTCCGACCGTCGCGCCCGGGGTCCCGAATGTCGAATTGATCAGAGTGTAAAGCGCCGTGCCTCCGACAATGTTGACCGGGATGTCGAACGAGGTTCCGCTTCCCGTGGTCTGAAGGATACCGATGCTGCTCGTCGACGTCCCTTGTGGGACCAGGGCGAAGTCGACTCCGCCGACCTTGAGGGTCGTGGGGGCGATGGGGAAATCACCTCCGTTAGAATCGTTTCTCAGATTGGCGTTGACTTGACTTGTTCCCTGCCCGAACGCGGTGAAGTTGAGGTTTGAATTGACACTGACCTGGATATTGCCGGTCCCGTCGGTGTTGGTCGGCAGAGCGAAGGTAAATTGCCGAGGCAACGACGCTCCCGGGGCAAGTGGGCCGAGTACACTGGGATCGGCGTGGACTGTGGCAGTCGTCAGCACACTGCCGGTCGTCGTGTTCGTGATGACCACCTGGTCGTCCCAGGCTGTCGTCGGCGACACGTTACCAGTGTTTGTGTCGAACCAGTTGACGGTCAGGCTCGATCCAGGGTTTAGCCCTGTCGTAGGAACGACGGCGAGCCCCGTCACGGCGATGTTTTGTGTCTCACTCGGCACATTGGTCAACGAGACCGGCGAGACGGTTAAACCGCTGTAATTGGGATCGCTGCTCACCGCCGGAGCGAATATCACCTGATATGAGGCGCTTCCCGCCTGGTTATCGTTAACGCCGGTGACCGAGACTGTCTGTGGCACGTTCCAGTTCGCCGTTGTGAACGTCAAACTCGCCGGAGCGACCGTTCCCTCTGAGGTGTTGCTTGAGCTGAGATTCAAGGTCACGTTGGCGGAAGGCTGCGTGGCAAGTACGACGGTAAATTGTGCGGAATCCCCCGCTTTGCTCGTGATCAGTCCGGTGGTCGGGAAAACCCGGACATCTGAAAGTGCCGCCTCCAGCATGAAACCGCTCGGGGCGTAAATCGTCCTGAACGTTTTGCCCGTCGCGTAATTCAATCCGCCATAAGTGGCGAACTCACCGGATTGCGACGCATCACTGATTACTGGGAACGAATTACCTGGCTGTGGCGTGAAGCTATTGATGAGACTGACGTTGAATGTGCCCCCAAAACTCACGGAGCCTGTGACGTTGAGCTGGTCGAACTGGCTCCCCGCCGTCAGCCCGCCGACCTGGCTGTTCAGAATGCCCGCGCCATACTGACTGAAATTTCCGGCGATCGTCAGCACGCCTGCACCATTGTTGCCGGGATTCACCGTGCCGGCGTTCGTCACATTGGCCTTGATTGTGCTGTCACCTGAAAGGCTGCTTCCAGGTAAAAGATGCAAGGTGCCTGCCGTGATCGTTCCCGTGCTGGTCACGCTGACATCAACACGCGTGAGATCGATCGTACCGGAGTTCAGTGACATCAGACCGCCGTTGCTGGCCTGTATCCCCGAGTTGTAATTGATCGTCGAGGCGATCGACTTCAGCGACGAAAGGTCGATGAGGCTCGCCGCGCCATCGGCGGTGAAGACGATCGCACCGCCGGGATTGGTCGCTACCTGGCTCAGATTGACCTTGGCGCCTGCCAGCGCCTTGACGAACAACTGGCCATAGCCGCCGGTTGTTCCGGTCAGGCTTGTGAGATGCGAGAGGTCGATGAGGCTCCCGGTGCCACTC
>Ga0075030_100000740_pt1 | contig 28837 bp, 20 predicted proteins | sample LitLauG_LLR_2012_FD_71393 | JGI IMG/M metagenome (GOLD analysis project Ga0075030, IMG submission 71393) | Freshwater sediment microbial communities from Pennsylvania, USA - Little Laurel Run_MetaG_LLR_2012 | ecosystem: Environmental > Aquatic > Freshwater > Creek > Sediment | place: USA...
GTCCGGTCCCCGTCGAACCTTGCGCCTCGCGGCCGTGACACTCATAACAACCATATTTCACGAAAAGCCGCTTCCCTTTCTCCATGTTTCCGTCTGGCGCTTTTGCAGCTTTCGAATGTTCGGTCCCTGACTTAGCCTGCGGCGCGGCCGCTCTGGACGCGGTCCCAACCCATGCCATTGTTGCTACCGCCATCAGGACAACGGCTCGCCTGGCGCGGACCGAGTTCAGTCGTTGCAGAAGTGACTTCCTCGTCGACCCGTTACGCGGTGCGGAAGCATACTCACGAACTGTTTTCATGTTCACGCCTCAGCGTGGCTGAGCAACAACGTCAAGAAGCGCCGGTTCACCGCCCTTAACCACTGCGATCGCCCGCCGGATCGCAGGACCGAGCTCTTTGGGCTCGGTAATCGGGCCCTCGGCATACATTCCGAAGCCCTGTGCGATTTTTGCGAAATCGATATTAGGATCCTCAAACGTAGTTCCGATATGGGCGCGATCAATCCCGCGATTGTGCCGGTTGGCCATACGTTGTACGTGCATGAGCTCCTCATGGTAGGCACGATTGTTGTGCATGACAGTAAGGAGTGGGATTCGGTGATGGGCGGATGTCCACAGTACCGCGGGTGCAAATAGTAGGTCGCCGTCGTCTTGAATGTTTATCGACAAGCGGCCGTGCTTCCGGTTGGCGAGGGCGGCGCCGACCGAGGCTGGTGCGTTGTAGCCGATACCGCCGCCGCCCTGGGCACCTATATATTGGTAGTGCTTGTCGAAATTCCACAGCCGCAGTGGCCACCAACTAGAGTGCTTGACGTACGCCGGCAACGACCAGTCTTCATCCTTGATCTGCTCCCATAGCTCGGCGGCCACGCGAGCGTTACTGATGGGACTCGCGTCCCAGCCGTAGGTTGCTTCGGTCCGTGTCTGTTCCAAAATCTGGAGGTGGGACTCGGCGAACTTTGCCCTCCGCGCATCGAACTGTGTCTGCCGGTCGGCGGTGATTAATCGCTTGATCGCTTCGATCAGCGAAGGTACTGTCGCCTCGGAATCGGCCGCGATGGCCAAGTCGACTTCGGTGTAGCGCCGGAAATCCTGGTAGTTGGCTTTGATATAGAGATCGTCTGCGGTAATGCTGATCAGTTTTGTGCTAGGTTTTACGACAGGCTGCGAAGTGCGGTGTACCTGATCGTGGAAGGTGTTCAGACTGCTCCAGAAATCAGCCACTTCAAGACCCAAAATCACGTCCGAGTCAGCGATCAGCGCTCCACTGCGGGTGGATTGATTGAGGGGATGCCGCGAAGGGAAGTTCATCCGTCCGAACTTGTCGATGACCGGCGCCTGGAGCGTCTCGGCCAACTGCACGAGTCGTTCCATGCCGGCCTGCGAGCGCGCAGTGCGGTCAACGACAATCACCGGACGCTCAGCTTGGACCAGGAGCCGTGCGGCCTCAGCAACAGCGCCAGAATCACCTTGTGGGGGCCGCGCGAGGGTAAGCTTCGGTATGTGCAGCGAGGTACCGTCGGAAACTGGTTTTTCCTGCAGTTCGCTATCGGCCACTAACAAGACCGGCCCCATCGGTGGGGTCATAGCGATCTTGTAAGCGCGCACCGCGGACTCGGCAAAATGTGGAAGCGAATTGGGTAGATCGTCCCACTTCGTGTAGTCGCGGACCATCAATGCGGCATCCTGGACGCTGTGGTACCACTCGCCATAGGCTGGATTCCGCATCGTAGCGTCCAGGTTGTTGCCAACCACGATGTAAACCGGAACACGGTCACAGTAGGCGTTATAGATCGCCATAGCAGCATGCTGCAACCCCACGGTGCCGTGAGCGAACACGCATAGCGGCTTGCCTTCAATCTTGGCATAGCCGTGCGCCATGGCTACCGACGACTCCTCATGACAACACGTGATGAACTCCGGATTCTGGTTGCCTCCGTAGTTAATCACTGATTCATGGAGCCCTCGGAAACTTGATCCTGCAACCGAGCACACGCACTCAAATCCGAGAGACTTGATAACGTCGACCATGAAGTCGGATCCAGCGCGCCCCTCGGTCAGCACCTCGACACCTGTGGAAGGATCGGCTTCGACGATCGGAGGTAACAGCGACATACCACGGGGAGGCGGCGATACCGCGGTCGACTGTGAAGAGAAGATGCCAACCGGTGCTGCCAGCGTTGAAGCGCCGGCAACAGCAGTCTTCAAGAAGTTTCGACGGTCAACCGATAGGTTTTTCGATCTCGCCACAAACTTGCCTCCGCGCCGAGCGAGTCAAGGCGCCGTTCTTCGCGAGCGCCCGGTTCAATCAGGGCGCGACAGAGAACAAAAACTTCCTACTTTCCGTCCACCGCGAACGCCACTAGCACGTTGCCCGGCGTCCCGTCAGCCCTTCCGTATCCCGAGTTCACATAGAGCATGCCATTCGTAACCTCGGTCCAGGGCCGTCGAGCCCTCCGCCCTTATCCGGCTAAAAATCCGCTTTCACAGCCTTTGCCCATTTAGCCTCACCCCCGTGGTTAGGAGAAAGCTAAGGCGGAGTATAAGTTGATGACGACAAAACAAAATGCTTACTCCTTGTCCAATGAAGACGGTGAGATTTCATGTGCGGAGCACGTCGGTGCGAGGCGGTACATTATCAGAGCCAGGGAACGGTACAACGCATGAACGAACTTCCCATAAGGAGCAGTCACAAAGAGGGCAGCAATAAGGCCCAGGTGAATAACGAGTGCGCTCCCCATGGCCGGCGTGCTCCGAAGTGCGAGTGTAAGCATGCCGCTAAGAGAGCTCAGCCCCAGAATGATCAGGAAGGAGTAGTCCAACTTGGGCGCGTCAGTCCCGGCTGGCTTCGGATCGCTTTGCCATTTAATAAGAATGAGTCCACATATCCCGATAATCATTGCTACACCGCCAAGGCTTCCAAAAATAACCGGGGCGCTTGTCAGGGAATAGGGGGGGAGTCGGTGCAGTACATCCTGATATAAGGCGGCGAGGATCGTAGAGGCCAGAGCCGACATAAAGCCGTAGAAGACAAGAGAGTGGTAAAGACGTCGACCGAAGGAAGGCTTTGCTCCTGGATAGTAACAACCTGGTCCACCACCTTTCAGCCCCTTCAATCTAAGAGCGTCTCCCGCGGCTTCAGCGAGTGCGCGTAGACCTTTTCCTCTTCCCAGTACACTTCCGGCCTCACGCCAAAAACGAGCACCTCCCGCGATCCAAATGGCAAATCCGTAAAAAACAAGCGCGAACGCGGGGACCACCATCGCGAAAAACGGAATTACTTCGTAAAACGTTCCAGGTCCGCGGTGTGCAGTAAATAATCTGTACGGACCAATAAGCACGAGGGACAGAATGATGACGATTCCAACCGCGATCGCCGACACAGCGTTCCCAACGCGGCGATCCGTAAAGGAACGCCCAAGCCACGAAGGCCAACTCCAGTCTTGATAGCTTTCCACCCGGATTTGCGACAATACCTGAGGTACGTTGATGGCGAATTCGTGAGGGGGGGAATACATGCAGGCGTAGTAGCAAGCGCGACAGTCATGGCAGAGATGAGCCGTGAAAACAACGTCTCCTTTTGCAAAGTCCCGCTTCAATTCGATCGCTTGAAAGACCGGGCAATATCCTTCGCAATAACGGCAGGCATTGCAAATCGTGAGTTGCCTGGTTGCCTCTTCAACGAGTTCACGGGAGAGCATGTGCAGCGGCCTCCTTCCCGGCCAACCTTCCGAATACAGATCCGATGGTCATGCCGAATCCCGCGAGGTACCCCTTGTTCAAAATGTTCCCAGCCATGATCTCTCCTGCGGCATACACATTGTTGAATGGATGACCGCCTCGGTTAAGCACTTTTGCGGCGCCGTCCACGGCCACCCCCATATAAGTGAACGTGATGCCGGGCTTTAAGGGGAAACCAAAGAAGGGCGGGCGATCCAACGGAAGCGCCCAGTTGCTCTTGGGCAAATCGAGCCCGCGTGTTTTAAGTCCATCCAAGTGGTAGGGCCGTAATTCCGCATTCCCCGTGGTTGCAAGGTTGTAGTTTGTTACCGTTCGCTCAAGCCCACAGGCTTCGAGTTGGAGGCAGGAAGCGAGGCCTCGAATAGTGTCCGACCTGTAGGGTTTATAGATTGGCGGAAGAAAAGAATTGATGGTCTTGCTATCCACGATGCAGTAAGCTGCCTGGCCCGGCTGTTCGGCAATCAACCGTCCCCAGATGGCGTAACGCTTGGGCCAAATTTCCTCTCCCTCGTCGTAGAAACGCTCGCCGGAGCGGTTAACCACAATGCCGAAGGGAATGGCATCCAATCTAGTGACGATACCTCCGTCATACTTTGGCGACCGTGCGTCAACCGCGACCGCGTGAAATCCTTTTGGGTCGCCGATTGGGTGAGCGCCTTTTTCAAGCAGGAGGGCCAGGATTTTGCCATCATTGTAGGGTGTCCCACGAACGCAGAAATTGTCCGCTGCTTCACCCCAGAATCGCTTTAGCCATTCAATATTGGCCTCAAATCCACCGCTTGCGATCACGACCGCGCGGCCCCGGATAAGTTCTTGGTTATCTCCGCACCTCACCGTTACGGCGCGGAATGTGTCATCTTCGATCAAAAGATCTTCGACGCAGGAGTCGTAGCGAAGTTCGATCCCCATGCTGGACGCGATTTCGCAGTAGGCATTCACCAGCGCTTTGCCGCCTCCCAGGAACCACACGTTCGTTCGACCGAGATGCAGAGTGCCAGCCAGCGGAGGTTGCCACGAAACACCGTGCCTACTCATCCATTCGGGCAGTTTTCGCGACTCTCGAACTGTAAACTTGGCAAGTTCAAGGTTTTCTGGTCCACCTGAGACACCAATGAGGTCATCAAGAAATTCCGCATCGCTATACTCTTCCGCGCAGTACGCGTTGGCGTTTCGCGCGCAACGTATGTTTCGGGTATGTCGGGTATTTCCCCCACGCATGTGCTTAGGGGCGCGCTCGAGCAAGAGAACCCGCCGGACGTAGTGCCGAGCAGCAATGGCTGCGCATAAAGCAGCATTCCCGCCTCCCACCACGATCACGTCGTACCCGTCCATCAATCCTCCAACAAGCCCTAAGCAATTACGGTGAAGTCCCAGCTTTACCCAAGGCAGTCGGGTGCGCCAAAGGGTAAGTCAATGCGGCTCCAATCAGCATGAATATGCTGAGCAATCCGAACCCGTAAATAAAACTTCCCGTCCGCTTGTTCAGATAGCCAACTAGAATCGGACCAAGAAATCCCCCAAGATTCCCAACGCCATTCACCAAGCCCGCGATAGATCCCGCCATTTTTCTGGAAAACCATTCCGTTGGTATCGCCCAAAAAGGTCCAAGGGGAGCAAACGTTCCTATAGCAGCCAGGCAAACTAGAAGATAAGCCGGTATCGAAGATTGCCCGCTGATTAACACACCTCCGAAAAGAGCGAGACCGCCGACGATCATCGGCGCTGCCACATGCCGCGGGCGTTCCCGAGTTTTGTCTGAGTGCGCGGAAACCAGAACTAAAGAAACAGCCCCAACGATAAACGGGACTGTGTATAGAGCGCCTGCAAGGGTGTTGCTTACGCTCCTGTTCTTCTCAAGCGCGCTGGGGAGCCAAAACAAATATCCCAACTGTCCGCTCAGCATTAGAAGTTTAATTAGTGCCAGCAATAGCACTTGCGGGCCCAGCAGCACCCGCCAATAGACCTCCAGATCTACAGGTTCTCGCTCCTGGACTTCTTGCTGAAAAGTGCGCTCCAGAGATTCCCGCTCCTCTACCGAAATCCAAGGGGCCTCCCTCGGATAATCGTGAATACTCATCGTCCACACGATCAACCACATCAAAGGAAAGAGACCCTCGACGACGAGCATCGTCCGCCAATTCCAGCGATCCAGAAGCCAGCCCGAGAGCGGTGACGAAATGACCAGGGACAGAGGCAATGCAATCGAAAACATGGCATTCGCGCGAGCCCGTTCTTTTTTGGGAAACCAATGGGAGATGAGAATAAGTGTAGCTGGATACATACCTCCCTCCGCTACTCCGAGAAGTAGTCGCATTACCCACAACTGGTGCCAGCTTCGGACGAGCCCGCAGCCAATGGCGCAACATCCCCAAACCACGAGCAAAATACTCACGAAGCGCTTGGTGCTCCAGTAACTCGCCAAATATCCCCCCGGAATTTGCAGAAGGAGGTATCCGAAGAAGAAAATGCCCACGATCGACCCTGCCTGCACACTGTTCATGCCGAGGTCGCGACTCATGGCCGGAAGAGCTAACGAAACATTAGTACGATTGATAAAAGCAATCGCATACATGACTGTAGCTACCGGAATAATCCTCAGCCACCTTTGTTGGGGCATGAATGCAAACGTCTCCTCGAGCTTCTCCACCCCGGTCGATCCCCGCGACGACCTGACCAGTGCGTGCGTTCTCGGTGAAGCAGTAACCGGACACTGTCTCGATATATCTGTGTCCGCCGTTATCCCCAATGCCCTCCGGATCATGTAAATCGTCACGGAAAGGTTATCAGGAACACATGCGCCCCCACACTGGAATCGCGATAAAACAAATCTTCGTCCCACAGTTCGTCTTCGCCTCGGGCTAATTTTTCTTGTTCTCCTGAACTGGTGTGATGTGAACGGCAACTATTCGCCAGGCCGCATCCATCTTCACCCACACATCCGTTGCCCTGCTATGGAGGGAATCCTGCTTCCTACTGACTTCCCTGCTCACGTCGTTAATGAAGGTAACAACTACAGTGGTCCCATCTCCTCCATCCCCGTAGACATTCACGCGATGATCAAATTGGTGTATCGAGAGCATCTTGTGCTGCGGAGATCGCCATCCATCTATCCACTGAGCTTTCGTGAGAACCTTACCGTCGGCACCTGTATACGCAACCTCACTAACCATAACGTGGTCAAACCAATCCGCAATGTAGGGATCGCCTCCGACGGTACTCTGCACGGCCCGGACTTTCTCCGCTTCTAATTTCAAGATAGCTTTCGTCACTTCCTCGGCAGTCTCCCCGGCCGCTTCCTGCGCGTTGGCAAGACCGACCAGTAAAACTGCAACAAGCGTCGCTAATAAAATCGTTCGCATTCCCGTTCCTTTCGTGTCGGACTGGGCATGCGCGCCTCTTAGCGTCCAACCCGGCCGACAATTTTGGTGCGGCTCATTGTCCCTCAAACGCGGTCACCATGTGAGCCACTCGCCTCCATTCCCCATTTTGTCTGACCCAAACATCTGTGAACCGATTTCGTATCGTGGAAACCTTGCCCTTGAATTCGTTGGTGCCAATGCCGCGGTCAGTCACCACAACCGTGTTCCCGTTCGCATAGACGTGCACCCGATGCTCGTCTTGCGTCATCGTGAGCAATTTCGGAGCAGTACCGGATCGCAGTCCAGCCACAACCTTTGCCTTGGTCGGGGTGCTTCCGTCCGCATTTGTTTGCATAATGTCATCCGCATCGTAACGCTCGAAATAATCCGCGGCGACGGAGCCGCCCGCCAGAAGTGAACCGAGCTTCTCATCGTATAACTTGACGATCTCTTTCTTAATCGCCTCAGCTTTTTCGCCCGTCATCTCTTGCGGCCTTGCGTCGCAGATCGACGACATCGTTACCAGCAGCAACAAGAAAGCCCTTCGCATCGCAGTCGCCCTCCTCATACGTTCCACCAGCAAAGCAATTAAGGCAGTTTCGTTTCGCACCGAGGGTTCGTTTGGGATAATGTTTGATGCTTGGCGTGACTCAATAGGTCACTAGGATAGTCTTCAGGAGAACTACCCCCTTACGTACGCCTCCAGCTTCGCGAAAAGTTCAGAAGCTGATCCCTTGGAGTCGGCTGCTTAGTGACACTCTCGATCAAACCGAATCGAGTTAGATCACTGTGCGCCAGTTTACTTGCTTATTTCATCAGCGGCTTGTCTGCTCCTTTGGGTGGCAAGGAATGAACGCTATGGACTATAAACCACCATTTTCCGTCCTGCTTGTACCAAACATCAATAGCCGTGACAGAATCGTTTGACCGTTTGCCGTCGCGCACTCTAACAGTAGCCTCAGTTAAGTAGGTCGAAACCGCAACAGTTCCATCCCCCCCGTTTCCATAGACGCGGATGTCCTGGGGGCCGTATTTCAGGGAGTATACCTTGCGGTTCCCGGTTCGTAGCTCCGCCATGAGCTGATCTTTGCTCCGCATTCTTCCGTCCGGCATTACGTGGACGATGTTTGCAGCATCGTGACGCTTGACCCACTCTTCAGTGTAGTTTTCGGGAGTCGCCGAGCTTCGAAAGGCCTCAAGCTTTTCTTCCTCTAGTTTCAGGACTTCTTGCTTAACTCTTTCGGCCACTTCCCCTGTGGAGTTCTGCGCTTTAGCAAGGCCCGCACACGAAACTGCCAGCAAAAGTAACAAACCAATTTTCTGCATCACGGCTTTCTATCCTTTTCGGGACTGCTCGCTGTCTATTTCAAGCAGTTGAAATCGCATGCCGCGGGCCCTGCTGCCATGATCACCGGTCATTGCTAAGACCATTTCGATTCGGCAAGTGGATCTTTCGCAAACTCTTGGCGTCAAGCTTGCTATCTGTACGCGACGGCAGCGACTTCTCGCGCTTTCAAGTTGGTCGCGCCGCCCTTCAGGAACTGACCCCGCCAGCCGGACAGCGTTGCCGCGGTTACGCCCAGTTCGCGCGAAACTGTCTCGAGGTCCTCCCCGCGCAGCAGCCGCAGCGCCGCTGCAAATTTGCGCTTCGCCGACCAGCGGCTCCGGCCGTCATGCCGTTCTTCGGGGAACCCCGGAGGTCGCCCTCCAGGCTCCCGAAACTGGTTCTCTCTCCTTGCTCATACATCTCCTGATGTTCTCCCATTCATTTTCATCACAATTCGGTCAAGAAAATCCAAGGGCGCAGGGAAAAATTATTAACCGCGTCCTACCTCTCTTGCGACTGTCGCCGCCGAGGAAGTTGACCTGGTGTAGCTCAGGCTGTCTGATTACCAGGCTGACCGATTTGACTCATCGGGTGGAAGCGGATGGGCGCTGTGAACCACAAACCGCCAATGCCCATTCAGCTTGACCCAAACATCTGTAACTCTATAATGATGTTCAAGATTTGAACCATTCTTTTCGTTGGTCACGTCGATCAAGTAAGTGTCTACAGCCGTGGTTCCGTCACGTCCCTTCCCATAAACGCGGATGTGATCGTCATGATATTGAAGGGCCACCGCCTTCAGCTTCCCGGAACGAAGTTGATCCATAAGCTGGGCTTTGGTATCCACAGTTCCATCCGCATCCGTGTGGTCAATGTCATCGGCATCGACGCGGTCGATCCATTCCGCACAATAGTTGTGGCTGCTAGCGGTGCTTCGAAAGGCTAGCAGCTTTTCGTGTTCCATTTTGAGAATCTCCTTCCCAACCTTTTCGGCTATGTCCCCTGTAGCCTCTTGCGCCTTAGCAAAGGTGACGAGGCAAACCGCCAACAGCGTCGATAACAGAATTCTTCGCATGAGGGTCCTCTTCCTTTCTCGGACTCCGAAGTAAGGTTCCTTTCTAAATCCGCGAACAGCGGAGTAATTCAGTAGCTTCTCGCTCTTACAAATGCCAGTTCGTTGAAACTAGTCGATGGGCTCAACCTTGGCGATTTTGCTTCCGGACCCCTCGGTCATTGGAGCCCTAAAGCGCGTGCAGGGTTGGTCTTAGACATGAGATCGATCTCACCCTGAGAGAATCCTTCCTTAAGCAGTGCCTGAAAGAACGCGGCTAGCCCGTCGGGATGCAATGGATTTCGCATTTCGCCAAGGTCGCTGGACAGAATACAGAAACTCGGGCCTATTTCACGAATAGCTTTAGCATAATCATCCATTTCCACTATCTGGTTTGGTCCGAGCACAGCGTTATACGTAAATTCGATGTAAGCCCCTTCACGAGCAGCCTCGCGCATTTGTTGGATCGTCATCCGCACCGGAGCTGCCATCGCATGAGTAACGACGACGTGCAGTACTCCTTGTCGCCGAGCCTCCCGAACAATCATTAATCCCTCTTCCGCGGAGGAGTGTCCGGTTTCGAGAGTCAGCTGATGTTTTGCAACGAGTTCGATCATCTGTTGCACTTCAGGGAGTAAGTGCCCATCCTTGACGACAGGAACAAACGGCCGGTTTGCCTTCGAATACCGCACTTGGTTTTCAGCGTCGAACGTGGGCATCCACACAACCCTACCCCAGCCACCTTTCATCAGGACCATGCGCTCCACAGCCGAGGAATTGATGCCACCCACAGATCTGTTCAGGACGACGCCGCCGAAAATCTCTATGTCGGGAACTTCCTTTCGCACGATATAAGCCAGCGCCGCGGTCGACTCGTAGTGGTTCTTCAGCACGAGCCCACGCATGCCCCTCGTTTTTGCGAGACGCGCCAGGTCGAGGGCATCGATGGGGCGCGGCATGCTGTCGGGATCACAGTGTGCGTGAATGTCGATAACGCCGGCCAAATTCGACTGCCCATGTGCCGTGGCAACTAGCAGGCTCAAACAGAATGGCCCCGCCAAGCGCTTGATCACAAATCGTGACAATCGGCGGCACATCGGTATGCTCCCGTCTCGTCTTGTCTACAACTTTTAGAGTGAAATGCCAAAAAGCACCTTGCGCGAACGCTCGCAAAGGCTTAGCCCCAAGATGTTGAACCAGCTATGGTAGGAAACCAATTGCTTAAATCGCGTTACAATAAAAGTAGTCTGCACGACTTGAGCAAATTGTCTGTTTGCAGTAACGATTGGTTGTATACTCGCACTTTCAAACTGTCGGTAGGGGCTTAGGAAATTCATTCAAAGCCCCTTGTCACGCCATTAGGGGCGTCAGCCAAGAAGTGCGCAACCAGCTGCCACCTTCCATCCAGTTTAACCCACACATCTTCATAAATTTTGGGGCCCTTAAAGGCTTTACCGCCATATTGATTAGCGGAGATACTTCTCCCACTCACAACTACTGTATTCTTACCGAAGGCAACCAAGCGAATATGGTCATGCACGAGCGTATCCATATGGTTATGCCCCGAACTTAAATCAGCAAGAACCTGGGCTTTGGTGAGTCTTTCTCCAACTCCAAACCTCACGCTGAGCCGGACAGCCTGATCCGCCATAGAACGTCCGAACCCGGCTACGTCATTTCCCCGTCCAGCTTGAGCTCGCTCATCTAGTACTTTAGATTGATAAAAATCATCTAGCACTTCCCGTTCCTCTTGTGTTTCAACTTCCCCGACTGTGTCCTCCGAGCCGGGTATCGGATATTTTATTACCTTCACGTTCCTTTCATTTTGGATGGCACCTCCAACAAAACCTACCAACGCGAGTGCCAACAACGGGGGGAAAACAATTAGCCTAGTCACTAAGATCCTCCTCTTCCCCAAACTGCAATCGGAATCTCTAATTTGTTTCCCGAGCTGAGCCGGAGTGTTTTAGGCCCGGATTCGACCAGTTTTTGATACTTCCCCGCTGCGCCAGCTGCCCAAAGTTCGCAACGCTGTTGGCTACGACATCCAGCAATCGACGTCGGTCACCAAATCATCTTTAGTGAAAGCTGAATCTGGCGAGAAGGTGTGGATGTCTGATTAAGCAGACCTGCGCCGCCGACCGGGTTCCCATTCTGGTCAAACAGATAGTTATTCTGGACAGGCGGTGCAAAATTTGGCCGATTCAACACGTTGAAGAATTCCGCCCTAAATTGCATGTTGAAGGTTTCCGAAATTCTCCTAATGTAGTTGTTCTTAAAGAGCGAGAAATCGAAGTTCACGAGCCCAGGTCCCACCAAACCGTTGCGGCCCCCGTTGCCCAAGAGATTCGCACAGCTCCCGGGTACTGCGGTGAAAGCTGTACACCGGGCCGCGATGGGAGGACTGGCCATAGGCACAGCAAAACAATTGAGATTGATATAGTTGGTAACATTCCCGGGATTGATACCCGAACCGCACCCAGGGCCAGTTAGACGAGCCGGATAAGCAAACGGGTCGTTACTGTTCAGGCCAAGCGGGTCTCCGCCGATGAGGGGGGTGAACGGTACGCCACCCTCGGCAGTCGCAATCCCTCCCATCCCCCATCCTCCCAGGACATGTGAAACGATTCCCCCCCAATTCTTCGGAGTTGGGACATTCCAAAGGAAATTTGCTACGAGAGTCTGGCCGATGTTAAAGTCCGAAAGGCCGCGCCTACACTTAGTGCAAAAGAAGAACAAGCTTGTGATGGAGTTCAACCACGGGTCGCCGATAAGACTCGCCGAACCCGTGTCAATATTCTTCCCCCATGTGTAAGCACCCTGCACCTGGAAGCCGTGGCTCATCCTTTTCGAAACCTGCACCTCGAGGCTGTCATAATAGGCGTCACCAGTCCAATAAACTCCGTTAAGTTTGCCAACGTTTGGATTTAGCTTTGTTCCGCTGCCCGGCGGCGACGGCCAAAGAAGCCCCTGAGGGGTCGCTGTCGGAAGAACGCTGTTGACGTCGTCCTCACGGTTGAGCATGTGGACACCACGATTTCCCACATATCCGACGGTCGCTGAAGTATTCGAAGTGAGTTGACGCTCGATGTTAAAATTCCAGATCATGACGTAATTACGAGGGGGGTTGAACTGAACGCTGGAGAAAATCTGGTTCGAAGAGGGAACGGGCGCGCCGAAGAAGGGGGCGACCGCGCCCGTCGGGAACGAACCCGGGGACAAGTTCGTTATCGTGAGGTTCTCGAGAAACGGACTTGGTTTGGTCTCGTTAATCACAAACGCATAATTGAGAGGAAGGACGTCGAAAATCCCAAAAGCCCCGTGGATTGCAGTTTTGCCGTCTTGTAACGGATCCCAGGCGAAACCCACCCGAGGTTCGAAGTTGCGCAGCGTTGGGTTGTTGAAAAAAGGGGAACCTAAATGAGGCGTCGGGGATGTAAAGGTTAGTAGGTTGCTAAGTTTGTTCTCAACCTCTGTGGGCACCGTCGTCATTTCGTACCGCAGGCCCAGGTTTATAGTCAAGTTACGACGCCATCGCCAATCGTCTTGGACATATCCGCCAAAAAGGCTTTGTCGCATTCCACGCTCCGTAGTGGGATTGGGTTGGCCTTCGAACGCAATAGGCTGATTTTCCAGGAAGCCGGCTAGCGAGCCAAAGGTGAAACCACCGGTCACAAGGGAGGGGTTTGTTACGTTGGTTTGCATTCGCTCGAAAGCAAAGCCGAGTTTTATCGTATGCACACCCTTGGTCAGGAACACATCGTCGTAAGCCTGGAACGAGTTCCAGATTGTTAGAACACCCGTGAACGCCCCTATACCCCCACCGACTGTGCCTGCTATTCCTGACACCGTCAGCTGCGCCGCATCCATCCCGGGAAGAGAACCCAAACTCGAGTCCGTCTCAAGTGGCGTGAGCGCCTTGTAGTTATCTTGGCTAACGGTGGCCACACGGCTGAATCCACCTCGCAAAGAATTCAGCAGGAATGGATTAAAGGAGTGACTTTCTTCGAGAGCTACCATTTGCCGGTTAGCAGTGTTGGCGACAAGCACATCGTTAAGGGAGTCCGGAACGTTGGACACTGACGTGTCGCGGAACCACGTACCGAAGACGCTGTCCTTATCCGAAAACTTCCGGTCGATCCTTACTGTCGCGAAGTCCCCCCTAGAGTTATTATCGGCACTACCCACAAATAGTCCTGTGTCCCCATTCCCCACCAGTCCAGAGTTAGGCAGAGGCCAGAAACCAAGGAATGGTTTCACCAGGGGATCGACGCCCACAGTCCCTGCGGAGTTCGTAAGCGTGCACCCCGGGCTGGCGACTCCAATAGTGCAGGGCGTGCCATTGGCATTATGCAGGATGCCATTGCGCGCGTCTTGAGAAGGGACAATATCAACGTTCGTACCTCCCTGACCCTGACGGATCCCTTCGTAATCAGCGAAGAAGAACGTCTTATTCCGTTGGATGGGCCCTCCTGCCGAAGCACCAAATTGGTTGCGATGGAAGCTGGCTTTGTGGAGATTAGCGAAATCTTCAAAGAAGTTTGCCGCGTCGAGTGATTCGTCGCGAAGAAACCAGAAGGCGTCTCCGTGGATCCCGTTCGTCCCAGACTTGGTAATAGCGTTGATCACCCCGCCGGAAGTCCGCCCGTACTCCGCAGAATAGTCGGCGGTAATGACGGAAAACTCCGCCACGGCATCCACTCCCAAAGCAACGCCGAGTACGTCGCCCGGCGCCCCGCCCGCGTAGTCAACGATACTAATCCCGTCGAGGAGATAGTTATTCATTTGCGGTCGCGTGCCGGAAATGCTCAGTTGATTTCCGAACCCACGACCTCCTCGGTTCCCAACTGCACCGGCGGGCCGCTGAGTCGGTACCGAATTCACGGCGCTCTCAAGAGTTGCGAGTTGAGTCCAATCTCGACCGTTCAGAGGTAATTCTTCAACAGTGTTGGAGCCTATCACGGCACCAACGCTGGACGTGGCCAGTTGTACGGCCGGAGGCTCGCCACTGACGTCTATCTTCTCGCTAACTAGTCCCAGTTGCATCGTGAAGTTCAGCACTTGCTGAGCTCCCACGTTCAGAGTGATCCCACGCCGCACTCCAGTTGCAAAACCGGGAGCAGAAGTCGCTACCTCATAACTCCCTGGAAGCAGATTCGGAGCCACGTAGAGGCCGTCCGAATTCACGACGACGACAGTACTAACACCGGTCGCCACATTTTTGATGGAGACTTGCGCATTCGGGATGACCGCCTTCGATGCATCTGTCACCGAACCGGAGAGTGTGGCTCCGGTTACCTGCGCAATGAGGGGGTGAGAAACGGAAATGCTGAATGCTAATGCCACCATTGTGGCGAAGCTGAACGAAACCTTGTCTAAAGTTCTCATCGTGAGCACGGCCGGCCTCCTCAATCGTAAGTCATCGGTGCCTATGGATTGTCTTGTTGCTCCCCATCTTGGATAAGACCGCGACCCCAATCCCTGGTGACAAGAGAATCCCGTCGCAGAAACTTCTTAAATTCATTTCTCCTTGCCTTCCGACTGACGCCAGAACAACCAGAACTTAGACACTGATCGAGAGATGAGGGCATGGCAACAAAACTCGGCGAGGCCTAGCATTAGATTGCCTCCCTGCGGTGAATTTTCTCCTGCAGCAACTCATCGCTCATGCTCAGATCGGCCACCAGCGATTTCAGCCGCGACGTCTCTTCGATCTCGAATATCGGCTTCCCGCGCTTTCAGGTCGGCCGCGCCACCCTTCAGAAATTGATCCCGCCAGCCGGACAGCGTTGCTGCGGTTACGCCCAGTTCGCGCGAAACTGTCTCGAGCTCTTCCCCGCGCAGCAGCCGCATGGAAGGCTAACTCGCAGCACTGAAAATTGTCCTTTAAATGAGTTAAAAGTGATTGTTAAATTTTTCTTAAAGTCGCTACGCCCAAGGTACGTCAGTCACTTATATGAGTTGGCCCAATTCGACGTCGATCAGATCATAGCGGTGAATTCTCGTGCGTGTGTCGGCAATAGCCTCAACCGTTATGTAGAAATTGCTTGAATGGCTTTCTCTCTCCAAAAGCGATCCAAGTGACTGATGACGCCGAAGACCATCCGGTCGCAGGTGGCTGGATTGGTAAAGCTTGACATTAGACGCGTGCAGCGCAGCACTTCGCGGAACGAACACTCAATGACGTTCGCAGTCCGTGCTTTGACCCAATGAGTTTTGAAGACGGCGAAGAAGTTCAGTAATTCCTCCAGCTGATTCTCGACGCTGGCCACGGTTTAGGGCCGGCTCTTTCGCCAGCGCTCGGCCCACGAGCGAAAAGCTTGCGAGGCTTCTTTCCGGCTGCCGGCATGATACATCGCTCCTGCTTCTTTCACGCACGAGCGCTCTTTCTTAGCCTTATCACCGATATTGAGCAGCTTATGGGCGCAGCTACGGATAGACCCAGTCTCTGGCAGCGCGCAACCCCGTCGAACCTTCCGTAGTGACCAACTTCAGGCAGTGCCCCTCCCGCGACTACCGACCGATCTCAATGTCTCTCACGTGCTGGTGCGATTTACTCTTTATGGTGCCATCGCCTGACGACACATGTCGCCGCGAGGAGTTCCAACAGAACTTTCATAAAACGTTTCCTTAGCGACCGCTTCAATTCGTTTGAGGCCAGGGCACGCCCTGCTCGGCTCTCGTCACAGGCCCGACACCTTTATTAAGGAAGCGCTGAACGCGCCCGCCGGTGTAGGTCTCGGTGGTGTAAAGGTTGCCCTTCGAATCGGTATCCAGGTTATGGACACCGAAGAACTCGCCTGGCTGCCGTCCTCCATCACCGAAGCTGGTTAGAACTTCGAGAGTGCGGCGCAGAAGGATGTTGATCTTCTCGTCCACTCCGTTGGCCATGTAGATGTAGGTCTGCTGCGGGTCTCTCGAAAAGGTCATGTCCCAGACTGAGCCGGACCGGAGTGTCTTCTTGTCGAAGAAGGCCTCCTTCACGAAGGTGCCGTCTGTTCGAAAGACTTGGACCCGATCGTTCCCTCGGTCACAGACGTATACGAAACCGTCCTTCGCGACGGCGACGCAGTGTACGGTGTGGAATTGCTTCGACGGCGGCCCTGCAGGATCGTACACATCAACCTTACCATCGTCGGGTTTGTTGCCGTACGCACCCCAATGCCGTTTGTACTTTCCGGTATCCCTATCGAGGACGACAACGCGGCGATTGTTGTAACCGTCGGCAACATAGACTTCGTTCGCGGCCGGATCCTCGAAGATCTTTGTCGGTCGCCAGAAGTTCTCCGGGTCGTTGCTCCCGTTATGCTTACCCTGATGACCTACTTGCAGGAGGAACTTCCCGCTCCGATCGAACTTCAAAATTTGCGTGTCCGTGTTTCCCTCTGAGCCAATCCAGACGTTCTCTTGGGAGTCGACCGTGATGCCATGGTTGCTCTCCGGCCATTCGTAACCCTGGCCCGGGCCGCCCCAGTGGCCGACGAGATTCCCTGCCTGATCGAATTCTAGAACCGGGGGGGCGACGCTGCAGCACGCACCGATGGGCGGCGTAAGATCGGCGCCCTTGAAGTTGGCTTCAACAGTCTGTGGACGGTGGATGACCCAGACGTGATCCTGGCTGTCCACCGACAAGCCGACGGTCGATCCCATTACCCAGTGGTTAGGGAGCGGCTTCGGCCAGAATGGATCCACTTCGAAGATAGGGGCCTGAACCGGATCGCGACCTTGCGCGGCGACACTCGACAAAGGTCTCACGCAGGGTGCGTAGTGTGCGCCGACGAACGCGGACAGTGTCAAGCCAACTGCCGTCATGATTTTCATCTCTGCCTCCGCGCCGATGATACGTCCGTTTACGAAAGGGCCGCTGTTCTGACAAGCCCCTGCCGTTTATACCTTCCTTGATCCACTGCTCTGCCGTCCCTCTCTTGTCGTAGAACCCACCGCCGCCCGACTGAGAAGGGTCAAGTCCGTCACGATAAAACCCAAGCGACCAGTTCAAAAACAGCCCAAGCCGAGTCGTGGTCATGACGTGACCAGACCGGTTTTTGCACGGTACTTTGGGCGCTACGCAATTAGCTGAAAACGAATCAGTCTAAAGCTGGTTAACCCACAATTGGCCACGACAAACAACAGCCTTGTTCACCAGCTTCTGGCGTCCCATCTTCGTTACAGGTTGTCCGCCGGCATCGGCTGAGTAGTTGTCGATAAATTCGAAGTTTCCTTCGCGTAGCTCGAAAATGCTGATGTCCGCTTCAGCTCCTGGCTTCAGGGTGCCGATCTGTATTCCAAAATCAAACGTCTGCGCAGGCTTAGCGGTCAGCCCTGCAATCACCTGATCGAGACTCATGCCAAAGGCCATCATGGTGGACGCAACATTGGGGAGATCACCGGTCGTGTGACTGGTGGCCCATACGGTGAGATCAGAACTGATCGTGTCGGGCAGGAAATCTTGCTGCAAAGCCTTTTCCGCAACAGCAAAACTTATACTAACGTGACCCTCGGCAACATCGAAAAGAATACCGCGCTCCCGGGCCTCACGTATCCCGGACCGTATTTTCCCGTTATCATCCAGGATGCCGTTCGGGAACCCGTTGTAACAGTGCGTTAATACATCACCTTTTCGCATTAACTTCATCAAGTCCGGTAGTGGGTTGGCACAGTTCAAAGCATGCACCATCATGGGTTGATGACAAAGCTCCGCTGCCTCCACCGCCTTTTTCATCAGTGCCATCTCGAACTCAAGTGGGCTGGTCGAAATCTCTCTGTCCAAGTGGATCTTAACCCCAACGGTGTCAGGCCTGTTATCCCTTACCGCGTTCGCGACCTTGTCGGGAAGCACCCAATGCATGTTGTACAAGTCGCGCATATAGTGAGGCCATTGGCGAAAAATTAATGTCCCCAATACCCCGATTTCCACCAACGGGTGGATTCGAGTGTTCGAGGGCCTCACAACGTCTCTGATAAACGGACCGACTGTTACAAAACCTGTTGAGCCGGCATCCACACACGTGGTCGTTCCTCTGCCCAGGCAATAATGATCCGCATTAAATCCAGTTGCGACGCCGTCATTGCAATGGGTGTGCAAATCAATCCAACCGGGCGTAACGACTCTGTCTTTAGCGGAATAAACCTGGAGAGCCCGGCTCTCAGGTATATCTCGGGCCACTTCAAAAATTTTGCGATCTTTTACCGCGACATCCATCGGAGCGTGCAATTGCTGCGATGGATCTATGACTGTGCCGCCCTTTATGAGCAAGTCGCACATCTGATTTGTGCTTTGCGGCTCCGCTGGAACGTTAGACTCAGCCGCCGCGAAGGCACTTTCCAAGGCAAGATTGGCTGTCCCTGCGGCCAGAAGAACTTTGGAAAACTCTCGTCGAGTTATCACAAGAACGCCTCCTTCCTATTCCCAGCAACTGGATCCTGATTGGGTCAGGGAAAAATTACTTTTTGCACCGACATCGGCCGCTCGATGGTCGTTTCGGCCAGCAACCACTTGTGGGCGACGTAAGCAATCAATGCAGTGTCCGACTTACTTCAACGCCACTACTTGGTCGGGGTCAACCCTGATGACGACGTACGACATCGTTTTCCCCTCAAGCTCGCTCCACCAATGCGGCGTGCCCGCGGGGATGACGACGAAGTCACCCGCTTTGATTCTCCGGCTCACCCCTCCCTCAACGGAAGTCCCGCTGACTCCGGGACCGTTGACCTGCGCCACGATCTGGGCGATGCTGCCGCCTTCGCGGCGTGTTGGATTGACAAGTTTGCCCCCCGTCACCAGTGTCCCGGCACCTTCGAGCATTACGTACACTTCTGACACTTTGTCGTGCACAGCGCTGACTCCTCCAGATGGCGCTGAAAGCCGATACACCACGCCGACGCCGATGTTGTGACCGCCTATGTCGACCACACGAACTGACCTGTCGACAACCGGTTTCCCACTGGCGATCTCATCCTTCAGGGTGGCCTGAATGACTTCGCCGGTCACGTCCGTAGCCGGAATGGGTTCCTTTCCTGCTGACGTTTGCCGGGTGCCAGCCGCACCGGGACCTGCCATCGAAAACAAGAACAGAATTGCAACAACACTCGGCACTCTCCTCATGACCCCTCCTCGAGAAAAGCGATTTCCAATCACCACATTCCTATACACGTTTGCCAGACTTTCTGCGGCAGATGTCAAGGCAAAGTAAGTAGTTCCGGTGGGCGATTCCTATCACCCTTCGCGTGCGCTGTTCTTGTCTTATAATCTTCCACAGCGGGTATCCACGGCGGAGGCGGAGCCCATTCCTTGAACTGCTCCGGTTTGATGTCAAACATTCCGAGCTTACTCGCGTAATATTCCCCAAAGCAGAACCGGTGTTACCAAATCGACAGTCCCCCGCAACAGCCCGGAGTTTAGAATAGGGCTTTTATAAAGTTACTTTACCTGTACTTGCATTAACTCTTCCGATGTTGCAGCCCATAATGTCGCAAAAAGCGCCAGGGAGATTGAATTCTGAGCAAACAAACAGCAAGCACGCGACGGTGATACCGAACGTCAAGAGAAACAACGTTGTTCTCAGCATCAGCCACATTCTTTTAATTGGAGAACGGATCACTGAAACAACTTAGCTTGATTAGAAGGTCAGGAAGACTGGCCCTACGCGTCTCGCACCCCTATCTTAATCAGCGTGTTTTTCCCGGCGGTGACATCGGGAGGGTCCCCAAAAATCTCTGTGTCAAAGGTTGGTTCCACCTCCCCGAAGACTTATCGCAGTTAACCACGTCCTTCTTCGCGTCTGCCACCAAGGCAGCAATCCCTCACCTGCAAAGCCAACACGTCCCTCCGACCGAAGAAATCTTACCAAGTCAACCTTAATGAAATCTGGATTTGGCGAGAGGTCGTTTTTGTACTGTCAATCTGACCCTCGAAGGGAACTTCAGTTCCGTCTGAGTTCATGATCGCGTTATTGTCGACGGGAGAGCTGAAGTTCGACCGATTGAGGATATTGAAAAAATCCCCTCGGAGTTGCGCCTTAAAGTTTTCTGAAACTCTCGTGAGGGGAATGCTTTTGGATAGGGAAAAGTCTAAGCTCGCGAGTCCAGGGCCAATCATGGTGTTCCGCCCCCCGTTGCCGAATTGAGTACTGGGGTTCGGAGGAGCGAAACATTGGAACTTGATGTAGTGGTTGGGGTTTCCAGGATTAACATCCGTCGTGCAGCCCGGACCGACGATCCGGTTGGGGAACTGACGGTGGGGCTTCGTGACCTGCCCAAGAGGGTCGCCTGCAACCAGCGCCTCAAACGGTGTGCCGGATTCCAAGGTCAGGATACCACCGGCCTGCCAACCGCCGAGGATTGCCTTTGCAGGCGCTCCGAAGGAGGCTCGCGTAGGGATGTTCCAGACGTAATTAGCCGTTAATCTGTGTCGCATATCCGAATCGGCCAGACTGCGATAGCATCGAGGGCAAAACCAGAGCATGTTGTCAATTGAATTCCGAAACTGATCTGATGCGGCTGAACTGGAACCGTTGTCAATATCCTTTGACCAGGTATAAGAACCTTCGACTTGCAAGCCGCGACTCATCCTCTTCTTAATTTGAATCTGGAGAGCATCGTAAAAATAGGCTCCGTTGTAAGTCGATATCGGAATCTTTGCCGAGTACTGGTTGACTAGCGTTCCGGTGCCAGGATCAGAGCAGAGATTGATCGTGGAGCCCTGAGGAGTTAGTGTCGGGACGAAGGCCGGGCAGGGCCACTCGTACTGGCCCTGAGCATTCAGGGTCGGCATGACCATGTCGGAGTTGTCATGACTTACCCTCATGTGTTGACCGTGACCACCGACATAACCCACCATTGCCGACGTGCTTGGCGTGAGTTCCCTCTGAATGTTGAAGTTCCACTGCATAACATAGTCACGTTTAGGCGTAAAAGGGGTAATGTAGTAGTTGTGGCTGTTTTGAGCTGATGCTTGGACAAAGTTCCAAGCTCCCGACGGAAAAGAACCGACGGGCAAGGTGGCCGTCGATACGGTGTCGCTAAAGGGGTAGGAATTGTCAACTCCGGGTCCCATTTCAACCGGGAGGGGCAATATGTCAAATATCCCGAAGCCCGAACGAATGGAGGTCTTGCCGTTCTTGAATGGATCCCAGGCAAAACCAACCCTCGGCTCAAAATTCAACTTTGTGGGATTTTGGAAATAAGGGCTTCCCAGAAAGGGTTGCGGAAAGGCACTGCTCAACACTCGAAGATTCGCTAGCTCGTTATGAACCTCCGTAATAATCGTGGCCATTTCGTAACGTACGCCCACGTTAACAGTCAGGTTTGGCCGGAGATGCGCGTCATCCTGAAAGTAAGCACCTACTATTGACTGCCGGAGCCCTCGCGTATTTCGCTTGCCTGGGGCGTCAGCATAAATACTAGCTGGACGGTTGGTCAAGAAATCCGACAACGAGTTGAATGCTATGAGCCCACCAGCGTAGTTCAGACCAGCTGAATTGTCTTCGATCCGCTCGAAGTTGGCGCCGAACTTCATCGAGTGAACTCCCCTGGTGTAAAACAAGTTGTCGTACCCCTGCCACGAATTAAAATGGAATACAACCTTATCTATCGCGTCGACGCCTCCCGAAAAACCGTTGTTAAGCTCCGGAATGGTGGTGTCAATGGCGCCTGCCGTCTCTCCAGGGATAAAACTATACGAACCAGTGCGATCGGCGGTTGCAGGGTTGATGGCCGTCGCGCCCGAAGGAGACTCCACGTTGTCACGGTTGAAACCTACACGGAAGGAATTGAGCAACCGGGAGGTAAAAATGTGGTTCTCTTCGATGGCGATCACGTAGCGTCGCACCGGATTATGAATTATCTTATTCCCGTACTCGTCATCTTGGCTTGTGTCGGAACGATCGAACATGAATGTACTCGAAATTCGATCTTTTTCTGAGAAGGTGTGATCCCCTCGGATGATGAAAAAATTCTCGGTTGTAATATTGGTGCTTGGAAACTCGAATAGCCCCGCATCGCCCGAGGTTGAATTAGGGACATTTGGCAAAGGGATAAATGCCTTGATAAACTGAGCGACCGCCGGGTCCACCGTCACCGGCCCCGCCACAAGGCCCCCGGCCCGCGCGGCCGCAGTTGGCACATTGCTAATCGTAGTTGTTCCGAGATCCTGCTTAATTCCCTCATAGTCACCAAAGATGAAAGTCTTATCTTTTTGAATCGGACCTCCGACGGATGCCCCGTATTGGTTGCGCCGAAAGGCTGGAATTGTCGAGGGGTCGAAGTAGTTCCGCGCGTCCAGCGCGCTGTTGCGAAGGTATTCATAAGCGCTCCCGTGAAACCGGTTTGTCCCCGATTTAGTAATCGCGCTGATGACCCCTCCTGAGGTACGCCCATATTCGGTCGAATAGTTGGTGGTAAGGACGGAAAATTCCGCAACCGCGTCAGCACCTAAATTGCCTCCGAGCACACTCCCAGGGCCCCCGTTTGAGTAGTCGTCAATATTGACGCCATCGAGGAGATAGTTGTTCGCCTGCGGACGGCCACCCCCTATGATCAACTGGTTCCCGAAACCGCGCTTAGTTCTGTCACCCGAACCGACAGGCGGCTGGTCGTGGGCATCTATGACGCCCGCCTGCAAAGCCGCCAAGTCTGTCCACGACCGGCCGTTCAAGGGAAGCTCCTCAATCGTCGTCGTATTGGCGACCCCACCCAGAGTGGAGTTAGCCAGGCTCACTGTCGAAACCTCGCCAGTCACCTGGACCCTTTCTATACTCCTGCCGACCTGCAGGGTCAGATTCAAGACCGACTCCTGACCCACGGTCAGGATGATCCCGCGACGCAGCTCCGTCGAGAATCCGGCGCCGGAAGCGGTAAGCTCGTATTCACCAGCCTGCAGGTTTGGGACCGTGTAGAAGCCGCCCCCGTTCGTGACAGCATTCGTGACAATGCCTGTCGCCACGTTTTTGAGTGATATGCTTGCGCCGGCAATCACCGCGTGCGAAGTGTCCATCACCGTACCCGAGATAGTGGCACCGACGATCTGAGCATAGACAGGGGCGGAAAGGAAAAGGAGAAGTACCAAGTCAAGAAACTTGGCAAATGTGATTACTCTGCAGTTACCGCATCGCCAGGAAAACATAGACAGTTCCTCCTCCCCAAATGTCTCTATTTTCGTCGCCGTCGTGATGTGGTATGAGCTAATTGCTATCTGTTCAGAAAGTACGACGCTGCCGATACCTAGCTAAAGGCAAAGAGATTGCCTTCACGCAAATCTCCATCCCTCTGCTGTTACAGTAGGCGGGGGGGGGTCGAATGTCCTTTGACAAGGCTAAAAAAAGCTTAAAAAATTCTTTAGCGAGTGGTAAACGCTATTTTTTGTGGATAGCTGCAAAACCTATGTGCCTTCATCTTGCAGTATGCTTCTGCAAGTTCGCTTCTCTCAGAATCGCCACAAATCTGGGATCAGAGCGCAGATTGTTCAGGGTCGGATCTACATTCAGATAAGCCATCGATGTCGATCGGTCCGCGATCGCGCGTTCCAGCCGTAGATATCCGCGATCTGGTTCTCCAATACCAAAACAGATTAAAGCTGTTGCATATGGAGACACATACCTTGTGCGTGAAAGACCTTCCAGTTTACGAAGACTTCGGTTTGCCTCACTGATCATTCCTGCCATGGCATAGGCATGACCGAGCGAAGCCTCATAGTATGTGTCGCCGCCCGAAAGTTCGACTGCTTTCTCGTACTCCGCAATCGCACGCTGATATTGATTCATATGCTCGTAGATATTGCCAAGGCGAAAATGAGCACGAGGAAAATTGGGGTCGATCTCGATCACTTTCTCCAAAATGCTTATCGCTTGCTCATTCTGCCCGGCTAGAAAATTGACCCACCCTGCATTCGTTCCGATACTTGCCGAAAGAGGATCGTCGTCCATCGCTAATTTCTCCTCACGCACGGCGTCATTGAACCGACCCATCACCGCAAAACTGAAACCTCGCCAGGAATGCGCCATTGCGTAATTTGGGTTGTCTTCGAGCGCCGTGGCGAATTCACGTTCGGCGGCGGGTCCATCCCAGTCGTAGTAGAAATGGACGAACCCCAAGGTCGAATGAGCCTCCGCAAGCGAATTGTCCAATGACAAAGCATTCGTGGCGGCTGCTTCGGCCTTCGGAAATGCATCGGTCGGTGAAAGCACCTGATAGAGCCCGAGCATCGCATATGAATCGGCAATCCCAGAGTACGCTTCTGCATACGAGGGATCGATTGCGATCGCCTGCTGGAAATAGTCCAGACCCTTTTTCAATCCTGCTCCGGTCCTCTCGTTCCAAAAAAAACGTCCTTTCAGATAAGCCGCATAGGCTTCCCTGCTTCTCTCGGGGCGCTTTGCCAGACGTTCCTTCTCTGTCCCAGTCAATTCCAAACGAATCGACGAAACAATATCGGCAGAGAGAGTGTCCTCAACCGCAAAGACATTCGTAAACTCTTCATCGAACGTGTCAGCCCAGAGGTGCTTGCCATCCGCCACGCGAATCAACTGCGCCATCACCCGCACCCGATCTCCGGAAAATTGAATTTGTCCATCCAGGACTGCATCAACACGTTGTTCATATCCAACGGACCTCGGATCTTGTGATGTGCCCTGATATTTCTGCATCGTTCTGCTGGGACGCGTCGCAATTTTTCCAGTGCTCGCGAATTTGGTAATTAGCGCATCTGCCATGCCCAGGCCTAGGTATTTGTTTCCTGAGTCGGCACCAAAGGTTTCAAAAGGAAGCACAGCCAGCGATCGGATTTCCGGAGTCTTTGCTGCGTGCGCCCTAACTTTTGGCCAAAAGTCGAAGGCGAGAAAAATCGTCGCAGTGATGACCACAAATGAAAGGGTAAGCACCCGCGAGAACCGGAGCCTTGGAACGATCTTTGATTTCCGATGCTCAACACCGCTTGGAATTACTTTCCTATCGAGCGGAATCAGTGCGGCCCCTTCCGGCCTCACTGTTTCGGCGTCGAGGGACAATTCTTTGATTTCGGCATCAAACCGATAACCGTGTTTTGAAACGGTCTTGATGTACGGATGCTCTTTGCCGAACACCTTGCGCAGAAGAGAAATCGTGACGCAAAGATTTCCTTCTTCAACAAATGTATCCGGCCAAACAGCGCGGATTAGTTCTTCTTTTTCAAGCACGCGCCCGTGGCTCTCCACCAGCACGAGCAACAAATGAAACGCTTTAGGCGTCAGGGAAATTGATTTACCGTCGCGAAGAAGCTTGTATGCGTCTGGAATCAGAAGAAAGGGCCCAAACAAATATCGGCGACCGTCAGACATGGATGGCCTCCTGCACGAGCTACCGTTTTTCTCACCCTCACTGCTACGAAATCGGTTTCTCGGCTGGCGTCGCGTAGTCCCATCGGGCAAGCGGTGATACGCGCGTCAGTACCGCTTACGGTACAGAAATTCGCCCCGTCTCGATGCGACGGAAGGATTCTTGCGCGAATTGATCAGCTACCCCAGTGAATCGTTTCTGTTCGGCAATGCCGTTCGGCCGAATCCGCACAATAAGGCCTTGGTGTCCGCTGATAAACTCTTAGGGATCATTTTAAGAAACCCAAAAGCGTTCCAAAGGACTCTTGATAGAACATCGGCTAAGCCTGAGGAGACGAGATTCTCAAAAAACTGAGCGACATGATAACCCCGACTGTCAACAATGGCAACAAGCTTCCCCGACGGACACATTTAGCGCCATGGGCGATAGAGCTCTGGATCTCGAGGAGGACGATTGAAACGCTTGAAATCGAAACAGATCTTCAACAAGCTGATTTTTGCGACGGAGCATAGTCCGTGCTTGTCCGCAGTTACCCGTGGGGGCGGTGGGTGGCGGCGAAAGCACGATTGTTTCACCCTCATTCCCCCTGCTCGATCAACCGCTTGACCCGCCTGCTGCAGTGGGGGCCGAGGTGCACACTCTGAGATAAGTAGCAGGAGAATCCGGCGATTGAAAAGTTCTTTGAAAACTTCGGAAAATTTCTAGGAACCTTTTGATCGCCCAAACTGGCGGTGGGGATTCTTCACCCCAAAAAAAGAAGCGGGCTCCGAATCTCACGTACGGACTCTTCCAGATCCAATTTTCTAAATAAAACCATCATGAAAACTTGCTTAATGTCCTCACTTGCCGTGCATGCCGACCGCAACTGTCTAAATCGACCCAGCCCCGTGGAACCAAAAAATAAGACGGCACTCTCGTGGTCGAACAGACGCGATTTAAGATCCGGACAAACATTGTCGACCTAATGTTCAAGTGGTCGCTCTTGAGTTTCTTAAGAAATCTTCAAGACTTCTCAAAGGACGTCCGAGTTGGTACCAGTAATGATGAAAAGCATCGTGGCCAAGCAGAGTGGCCTGCCTCCGTGAGTTTGATAACCGGAGTTGAGTGATCGGATTGCATTCATGTCCAATTTGCTACAGAAAAAGGAACAGGCAAATCAGATCAACGCTGTGCTCGCCGGATTCCTTGGCTGGACCTTGGATGCGTTCGACTTCTTTGTCCTCATTTTTGTGGTTCCCGAGGTCGCGAGGGAATTTGGCCGTTCCGTCCCGGCCATCGCTTTGACGATCACCGCGAGTCTAGCCACCCGCCCCCTTGGCGCGCTTATTTTTGGCATTCTGGCTGACCGTTATGGCCGCCGTACCTTGTTGATGGCCAACATCGTCTTCTATACCGCCATGGAGATTTTCTCAGGTCTGGCTCCTACATTTGCCATCTTCTTTTTCTGTCGGATGCTGTACGGCGTTGGGATGGGTGGCACTTGGGGAGTCGGGGCTTCCCTAGCGTTGGAGTCAAGCCCAGCAAAATGGCGGGGCCTTGTCTCCGGACTTCTCCAGGAAGGGTATGTCACCGGAAACATTCTTGCAGCCATCACCTATTACACGGTTTTTCCGCATTGGGGATGGCGCCCCATGTTCTTCATCGGAGCCATCCCCACATTCCTCGTCCTGTTCATCTGCTTACAAGTCAAGGAAAGCGAAGCGTGGCACCAATCGCGGACCGACTGGACTACCTACAAGACAGCAGTGACCAACAATTGGCGGCGGTTTCTGTATCTGGTCATCCTCATGGCCATGATGAATTTCATGTCCCATGGAACACAGGACATGTATCCGACGTTCTTGCGGCGTCAGCGCCATTTCTCGGTGGAGACGACGGCAGTCATTACCATCATTTCCATGCTGGGAGCCATTTGCGGTGGGATCGCGTTCGGTCTGTTCTCCGACCGCAAAGGTCGCCGGCGCGCGATGGTCACCGCGACCCTTCTCGCCGCCATCACCATTCCGCTCTGGGTATTCGCACCCAACTTGCAGTTGATTGCCACCGGCGGTTTCATGATGCAGTTCATGGTGCAAGGAACCTGGGGCGTCATTCCCGCCCATCTCACGGAATTGTCTCCTAGTCCGCTTCGAGCATTTTTTCCCGGGTTTGCATATCAGTTAGGCGTGCTGATCGCTTCGAGTATTGGGTACATCGAAGCCGTTATGGGCGAACATTTCAGGTACGGAACTTCGATGGGTATTCTGGCCTTAGCGATTTTAATCGTAGGAGCAGTCGTGATCTCGATCGGCCCCGAAGCGAAAGGCATTTCATTCTTCGGCGACGAGAAAGAAAGTGTTAACAATGTTCGCGAAAATAGCCTGGTATTCGAAGGTGCACGCGACAAATCGAATGGCTCCGACTAACTGTTCCAGACATCATCTGCGGTTCGAAAACACAGCGCGGAAAGTTAACCTTTATCAAAACTGAGCATCATTGTCAGATTCTGAGCAGAGAAGGAAAACGGTATCAGCGTGGCCTGTGCCGCAACAGTCAGGCATTCAGCGATTAAGGTGGATCGCTTCGGTTTACGATGTACAGTCCGCGAGGCAGTGACTGTATGCCCACATTCTGCAAGCCTACGCAGATGATCTTTACACACAAGCGCATGGCATCATTGTTGAAACAGCGTGTCATATAGAAACACTTCTAGGGTGCGGGCCGAGATCGAGGCAATTTCTGAAGCTTCGAGCATGATTACATCCGGCTCTTCCGCGTCAGCCCGGCTCCTCCGACGCCTCACGAACAGCCGAACGAAAATTCGATCAGCACAACCCGCTATGACCCAGTTCAGACGACGGGATCGAATCGCCGCCATGATTTCGAACACATTCCATATCGAGGGCAATATCAGCTAGGTGCAGGCGTCCGCCGGGCTTGAGTATCCGGATAATTTCGTGACGCCAGCCTTTGCAGCTACGCTCTGCCGAATCTTACCTTGTTTGCACGAACCGAAGGTGACTTCCCACAAGTTATTTGGTATTTTCAAGGGTTTTCCACAGCAACGTCTCCTG
>Ga0075030_100000742_pt1 | contig 28835 bp, 21 predicted proteins | sample LitLauG_LLR_2012_FD_71393 | JGI IMG/M metagenome (GOLD analysis project Ga0075030, IMG submission 71393) | Freshwater sediment microbial communities from Pennsylvania, USA - Little Laurel Run_MetaG_LLR_2012 | ecosystem: Environmental > Aquatic > Freshwater > Creek > Sediment | place: USA...
ATCTTCACCTCCGGCGCCACCGAGAGCGACAACCTCGCCATCAAGGGCGTTGCCGAGATGTACCGCGAGAAGGGCAACCACATCATCACCGCCGTCACCGAGCACAAGGCCGTGCTCGACACCTGCAAGCGGTTGGAGAAGTATGGCTACCGGGTTACCTACCTGCCGGTGCAGAAGGATGGACTGATTGACCTCGACGACCTGAAGCGTGCCATGGATGATAAGACCATCCTGGTCACGATCATGGCGGCGAACAACGAGATTGGAGTACTGCAGCCGGTCGCCGAAATCGGCAAGTTGTGTCGCGAGCGGGGTGTGATCTTCCACACGGATGCGACGCAGGCTGTGGGCAAAGTCCCGACCGACGTGAACAAGCAGAACATCGACGTAATGTCGATCTCCGGGCACAAGATGTATGGGCCGAAGGGTGTGGGTGCGTTGTACGTCCGCCGCAAGAATCCGCGCGTACAACTTGCCGCTCTTATCGATGGTGGCGGGCACGAGCGCGGCATGCGCTCGGGAACGTTGAACGTTCCGGGGATCGTTGGCCTGGGCAAGGCCTGCGCCATAGCTCAGGAAGAACTGCCGCAGGAATCCTGCCATCTGGCGGGCTTGCGGAATCGCCTGCGCGACCGCATCATGGGCCGTCTCGACGAGTGTTACATCAACGGTTCGATGGAGCATCGCCTGCCGGGCAGCCTGAATATCAGCTTTGCCTACGTGGAAGGTGAGTCGCTGCTGATGGGCATCAACGACATCGCAGTTTCCAGCGGTTCGGCGTGCACCTCGGCGACTCTGGAGCCATCTTATGTATTGAAGGCACTGGGAGCGGGAGATGACCTGGCGCACAGCTCGATCCGCTTCGGCATCGGCCGTTTCAACACCGAGGCCGAAGTTGACTACGTCGCGGATCGCGTCATCGAAACTGTGGAGCGGCTGCGCGAGCTTTCGCCGCTGTACGAGATGGCGAAGGAAGGCATCAATCTGAAGGATGTGAAGTGGGCAGGAGAAGCGCACTAAGATTTCAGCCGCGAAGCGGCGGTATACGTTTGCCCAGGACGTAAGTCCTGGGAAGGCTAAGAAAAGCAGACCAAGTCCCGATTGGACGACACAAGATTCAGACTCTCAGGAGAAGCAAATGGCATACAGCGACAAAGTGATCGATCACTACAATCACCCCCGTAACGTCGGCTCGATGGATAAGTCCAGCTCCGACGTCGGCACCGGCCTGGTCGGCGCACCCGAGTGTGGCGACGTCATGAAGCTGCAGATCAAGGTGAACCGCGAGACCAACGTCATCGAAGACGCTAAGTTCAAGACGTTCGGCTGCGGCTCGGCCATTGCCTCGTCGTCTCTGGCGACGGAGTGGGTGAAGGGCAAGACCGTGGACGAAGCTCTTTCCATCAAGAACATGGATATCGTGAAAGAGCTCTCGCTGCCTCCGGTGAAGATCCACTGCTCGGTGCTGGCGGAAGACGCGATCCGCGCCGCGATCGGGGACTGGAAGAAGAAGCAGGAAGCTGCCAAGCCGGTGGCTGCGGAAGCGAAGTAGCTTCGAGGTGCGAGCCTCGGACGGGGAGTCCCCGTGCTCCTTCGCTCGTGGCCTCGTTGCTCACAGCTGACATTATGACGACGGCAACCACAGAACAACCCGCGGCGCAGGCTCCGGCCAAGGGGATTGTCGTGACCGAGAAAGCCATCGCGAAGATTCGCACCGCGATGGCGAAGGAAGGCATCTCGCCTGAGCAGGGCGGATTGCGACTGGGAGTGCAGGGCGGCGGATGTTCCGGGCTGAGTTACAACATCCGCTTCGATACCCAACCGCGCGAGCGCGACCGCATCTTCCAGTTCGGCGATGTGCGGGTATTCGTGGACCCGAAGTCGTTCATCTACCTTCACGGCATGATTCTCGACTATCAGGAAACCCTGATGCAGCAGGGCTTCGTGTTCGTGAATCCGCAAGCGACCAAGTCGTGCGGCTGCGGTACTTCGTTCTCCGCGTGATGCTGGGGCGCGGGGGCCAACGCCCGCGTACTGTTTGCGCCACCGGCAACCTCATGCCCGGCCTCCAGCCGGGGGTTCGTTTCCGGACATGAAGGCTGAAACCAGCCGGGCTGAGGCTTGGGCGCTCGGAGGAGTCTGAAATTGACCACCAAATCCGTTCTCACCGTAATTGGAACGAAGCCGCTGTCCGAGGACACGCACAGCTGCTGGTCGTGCGGAGCCATGCGGGCTGCGCACTTTTGCGGATCGTGCGGCAAGGTGCAGCCCCCCGCCCCGGTCGACTATTTCAGTTTTTTCGGCTTGCAGCGCAAACTCGATCTCGACGTGGCGAAACTGGAAAAAGAGTTCTACGAACTGAGCCGTCGACTGCATCCTGACCTGAATGCCCGCGCCGGCAGCCAGGAGCAGCAGTGGAGCCTCGAGCAGAGTTCGCTGCTCAACGACGCGTACCGAACCTTGCGCGATCCCATTAAGCGCACGGAATACCTGCTGCACCTCGAAGGCGTCGCACTGGAAGAGCAGTCGAAAGCGGCGACCGAGCAGGCCCGGGCAACCGGGGAGACGAAGAAGCAAATCGTGCCGCCGGACATGCTGGAAGAAGTCTTCGAACTCAACATGCAGCTCGAAGAACTGCGTATGACCCGGAAAATGGGGGAAGACGATCCGGCGTTGCTGGCTGAGATCGGGGAGCACAAGGTGACGCTCGAAGCCAAGCACCAGGCGCTGCTCGAAGAGTTGCGAACCCACTGGAAGGCGTGGGACAGCCTGATCGATCGCGGACCAGGCACCGACGGGACCGAGCGCGCGCGGGTGCGAGACCTGATGGTTGATGGGCTGAACCGTCGCAATTACGTCCGGAACCTGGTGCGGGACGTGAACGCGGAACTGGAAGAATGACAGGGATTTTGTAATTTGGTAATCGGGTAATTTTGTAGTTTGAGATCCTGCAGATTCTCAATCACCGAATTGCCCGATTACACCATTACAAAATGGCTTCTGACCACATTGTCGGCATTGATCTCGGAACCACCAACTCCCTGGTGGCTTTCATGCAGGGGGACACCCCTGTCGTGATTCCGGGGGACGATGGCTCGAACCTCGTTCCTTCGCTGGTTGCGCTCGATGATAAAGATCAAGCAGTCATCGGGAACTCCGCGCGCAGGAATCTGATCGAAACTCCGGAACGGGCGGTTTACTCCGTCAAGCGCTTGATGGGGCGGGGTGTTGAAGACATCCGGGAGGAGCTTAAGCTCTTTCCCTTCCGCCTAGCGGAGGATCTGCAACCGGGAGAAGTGCTGCGCATCAAGCTGGGGGAAAAGACCTTCACGCCGCCGGAGATCTCGGCGCTCATCCTGCGCCAACTTAGGCGCAATGCCGAGCGCTATTTCAACGGGCCGGTGGTTAAGGCCGTCATCACCGTGCCGGCATATTTCAACGACGCGCAACGGCAGGCTACGAAAGATGCGGGCCGGATCGCGGGCCTGGAAGTTCTGCGTCTGGTCAACGAACCTACTGCGGCCTCGCTGGCGTACGGACTCGACAAAAAGCAGAACGGGATTGTCGCCGTCTATGACCTGGGCGGCGGAACCTTCGATATTTCAATTCTGAAACTGCATGACGGAATCTTCGAGGTCGTGGCCACGAACGGCGACACGCACCTCGGCGGGGATGACATCGATAACCTGCTGATCACGATCGCGCTCGACGACATTCGCGGTGATCTAGGAGTTGACCTTCGCCGCAACGCCGAAGCCGTGCAGGCGATTCGCAAGGCCGTGATCGAGGCCAAGATTGCGCTGTCCTCAAAGCCTTCGGTGAAACTCGATGTTGAACTCGCTAGCGGCAAGCGCTACCAGCGCGAGATTACTCGCGAGCAGTTCGAGCAGTTGATTCAGCCGGTCATCGATCGTACCGTTGGTCCTTGCAAGCAGGCTTTGAAGGACGCGAACCTGAAGCCTGAGCAGATCGACGAGGTCGTGCTGGTTGGGGGCTCGACGCGTATTCCGAAGGTTCGCGCCCTGGTGAAGGAATTATTCCAGCGCGAGCCGCATACCGGTCTGAATCCAGATGAGGTGGTGGCGCTGGGCGCGGCGGTGCAGGCGAACATTTTAGGCGGTGGCTCGGAAGCCACGCAGAACATGCTGCTGCTCGACGTCACGCCGCTGTCGCTCGGGATCGAAGTGGCGGGCGGAGTTACGGACAAGATCATTCTGCGCAACTCGACGATTCCTGCATCGGCCACGCAGTTCTACACGACTCAGGTCGACGGCCAGGCCAACGTGGCGATTCACGTGTTGCAAGGAGAGAGAGAACTGGCGAAAGATTGCCGCTCGCTGGCCCGCTTCGATTTGAAGGGCATTCCGCCGATGGCGGCCGGGATTCCGCGGGTGGAAGTGAAGCTCCTCATCGACGCCAACGGTATTCTGCACGTGTCCGCGCGCGAACAACGAAGCGGTAAGGAAGCGGAGATTCAAGTGCAGCCCAGCTACGGGCTCACGGACGAGCAGGTCGAAGGGATGATTCTCGATTCTTTCGACAATGCCGAAGAAGATTTCCACCGCCGCCAGGTGATCGAAGCGCGCAACGAGGCGGCCACGATTCTCGCCGCGCTGGAGAAGGGCAAGAAAAGCGCTGCGTGGGGCCAACTGACCACTGACGAGAGGAAGCAGATCGCCAAGATGGAGAAGGCTCTGGTCGCGGTGCAGGCGGAAGATGACCATGCTGCGATCCGCAAAGCGATTGACGCGCTTAATCAGGGCACGACGCGGCTGGCGGAATTGATGATGGATACCGCCGTGTCGACGGCGCTAAAGGGCAAGAACATGGATGAGACGGATCTGGGGGAAGGCCCAACGGCGCCGCATCCCATGGCGAAAGCGGAGTTTGAATAGCCCCGTGTTCCTCTGCGTTCTCTGTGGTTGGTTCGAGAGCTTACCATAGGGGACACAGGGCGGCACAGAGGAAGACTTAGGAGCGGCTATGGCTGACGAAAAAACACGAGGAGCTGGCACGTTGACCGAAGAGGCGCCCGGCGAGAATACGGTGCAGATCACGTTTCTGCCCGATGGCAAGACCGTGCAGTTCGAGCATGGCAAGCTGCCCTACGAGCACCACGGAAAAGAAGAGTCTCTGCTCGACGTCGCGCTGAATTTTGGCGTCACCCTGGACCATGCCTGCGGCGGCAACTGCGCCTGCACGACGTGTCACCTATGGGTGAAGGAAGGTGCCGAGAATCTGTCTCCGATGGAGGACGACGAGGCCGACCGGTTGGACATGGCCGCCGATCTCCAGCTAAACTCGCGTCTCGGTTGCCAGGCGCAAATCACGAAGCCGGGCAAAGTGGTGGTGGAAGTTCCTGCCTGGAACCGAAATTACGTTTCTGAGGAACATCACTAGGAGCGCTATGCCCAAATCACTTAACTGGGACGACGCCGAAGACATTGGCATCCTGCTTTCTGAAACTCATCCCGAACTCGATCCCCTCGCCCTGCGTTTCACCGACCTTCACCGCTACGTGACGGAGTTGCCCGACTTCGCCGGCGATCCCAAAGCGTCCAACGAGGGCAAGCTGGAAGCCATCCAGATGGCGTGGCACGAAGAGGTGCAGGATCGTACCCAGGGCTGACCTATTTCCCTGAGTCCGCCAGCTTCTTGTAGTAACTCTGCAGGACGTAGAACGCGAGCTTGCGCTGGCCCCGGTTCGAGATCACTCCCTTGCGGTTGTGATTGTCCTGTATGCCGGGAAGCATACGCGCGGGCGACCGAAAATCCATCAGGACCCACGGCGTCAAGCCTGCCAGGCCCGGGATTTTTTCTATCATGCCCAGTTGGTGCTGATACAGGTTGGACTGGTATTCCTCGGTCCAGCGCTCGTCGGGATCGCCATGCAGGCCATAGGGCGCGCCAGCCCCGAATTCGCTGACGATGATCGGCTTGGCCCACTTCGATTTCCACTGTAGCTGGTCGGCGTCTTCCGGCCGCCGTTCGTACCAGCCGACGTATTCGTTTAGACCCAGAACGTCAAGGAATTCCGCCAACGGATCGCTGATGATGCGCTCGTCGGGCCCCGTATTGTCCGTGTGGTTCAGCGCCGAGGTAATCAGCCGCGTCGGGTCGAGGTCGCGGGCTTCCTGCGCCAGTTGCTGGATGAACGCTGTACGCTCCGGCTTCACCGGAGTTTCGTTCGACATGGACCACAGGATGATAGCCGCGCGATTGTGATCGCGGGCAATCATGTCGCGCAGTTGCGATCCGGCGTTGGCCAGGGTTGCCGGATTCTGCCAGTCGATGTCCCAGTACACCGGAATCTCCGACCACACCAGCAGGCCGATGCGGTCGGCCAGGCGGACCTCGTTTTCGTTATGCGGGTAGTGCGCAAAGCGGACGAAGTTGCAACCCAGGTCTTTCACCCATCCCAACAGGGTTTGCGCGTCTTCGGGGCTGAAGGCGCGGCCCTCACGAAAAGGCGCCTCTTCGTGCATGTTGATTCCACGAAGGAAGATCGGCTTGCCGTTCAGGAGAATGCTGGTCCCCCGCACTTCGATGGTTCGAAAGCCGATCTGGTCATGGACCGTGTCAGCTCCGCTGGTCACCACCACGTCGTACAGTTTCGGGTGCTCAGGAGACCAACGCTCCAACTGGGAGGCAAAGTGAAAATTCGCTCGGCCGGTGGCATCGGTCGTAACCGTGTCACGAATGTGTCCTTCGGGAATTTCCAGCGTGACTGGCTGGGCCGACTGCGCCCCGTTCAACTGGACCCAGCCGGCGATCTCGCTCTGGGATGCCCGCGCGAGCTGGACGCTGTAGTCCTGCACGAAAACCGCGGGCACCTCGACCAGCAGCACATCGCGGGTAATGCCGCCGTAGTTCCACCAGTCATACTTCAGAGCGGGCACGGCCTCGGCGCGTCGAGGATTGCTGACTTCGACGATCAGAACGTTATCGCCATCGTGCAATGTTGAGGTCGCCTCGAAATTGAAAGCAGTGAATCCGCCCTCATGCTCGCCGAGTTTCTCTCCATTCAGGTAGACCGCTGTCAGGTAATTGGCGGCGCCGAAGTCGACGAACACGCGTCTGTCGGCGCGCTTGTGGTAGTTGAATTCACGACGGTACCAGACCGGCCCTTCGTAGAACATCAACTGCTCGCGCTGCGTATTCCAGTCTCCCGGGACGTTCAGGACGGGCGAGGCGTCGAAGCTGTACTCGACGCGATCGCTCTTATTGTGCGGCTTCTCGTTGCGATAGAATCCCGCGGATTTGCCGTTTTCGAATGGGTCGACAATCGCGTGCCAGGCTCCGTCGAGGTTTACGGTAGTGCGGCCGGGGATGTTTGTAATCAGGGAAGAAGGGGTGGGGGAAGCCTGGGCGCAGGCGGCGAGAAGAAGCGCGGCGAAAGCGGTTTTCATCGGGGGACCTCGAAAGCGCTCATGGTAGTGATCCCGGCCGGAACCGTCAAACGACAGCTTGGAATGACAGCTTGGATCTGGCTTTTCGAGGCAAAGTAAGGTTTTACAACTTCTTGACAACCAGAGGGAAGCAACGCGGTATCGTAGAGTCAATGGGGTCTGACCTTAAAGGGCAGGCCTTCTCTCTCTACGGCCAACAATTCGAAGGGCACCGACCGTGCGGTGCCCTCCTTGTTGGTTCTATTTCTTGGCGCGCGACCGCCCCCTAAGACTAGCCAACCGGTACCGGTGCGACTTCCTCCACGTTCGCTTCGCGTAGAAATTTCGCGGCCTCTTCGGGAGGCGTGGGATTGATGTAGAACCCGGTGCCCCATTCGAATCCCGCCGTTTTCGTCAGCTTGGGCATGAACTCGATGTGCCAGTGGTAGTGGTCGTTGGTCGGATCCTGCACCGGTGAACTGTGGATCACCAGATTGTAGGGCGGATTATCGAGGACGCGATCAGCCCGGCCAAGCAGATTTTTCAACGCGCGCGCCAGGTTTTCGAACATGTGCGACGAAGAGTTCTCAAACGCTGACTCGTGCTGCTTGGGCAGAATCCAGGTTTCGAAAGGGAAGCGCGGAGCGTAAGGAGCAAGCGTAAGGAAATTCTCGTTTTCGGCCACCACGCGGATGCCAGCGTCCATCTCCTGCCGGATGATATCGCAGAACACGCAGCGCTCCTTGTACAGGAAATACTGCTTGGCGCCTTCCAATTCCTGCGTCACGTTGATGGGCAGAATCGGCAGGGCAATGAGCTGCGAGTGGGCGTGCTCGAGCGAGGCTCCGGCTGCTTCGCCATGATTTTTGAAGATCAGGATGTACTTAAAACGGCGATCCTTCTTCAAATCGAGGATGCGGTCGCGGAACGTCCACAGAACGTCTTCAATTCGCTTGGGCGGCAGAGTCGCGAGACTGGCCGTGTGATCGGGCGTCTCGACGATGACTTCATGCGCTCCGATTCCGTTCATGCGGTCGAACATGCCTTCGGCCTGGCGATTTAGGTTGCCTTCGATACCGAGTGCGGGGAACTTGTTGGGCACCACGCGGACGGTCCAACCGGGAGTGTCACGCTGCGGGGCCGGACCGCCGTTGGGATTCGGGCGGTAGGCCTGAATCTCGGGCGGGGTCTTGCTCTCATTCCCATAGCAAAAGGGGCAAAAGCCCCCCTTGATTTTCATATTCTCGCGGACAAAATCGGTTGGGCGCTTCGCCCGGTCGGTCGAAATAATCACCCAACGGCCTACGATCGGATCTTTTCTCAGCTCCGGCACTTACTGAAATCCTTTCAATGGGAATTGCGCAAACGTCATATATTACGCCGCCAGGGGAGGCGTTCCGAAAAGCTTCTATCTGCGGGCGGGCCGTAAGATGCCCATAGTATACGCTTAGGATGTCGAATCTCCACTGGCACGATGGTGGCAACCGCCGAAGGTAATCTCGAGCCACCTCCGCCACCTCGAACCGCTTGTGAGGATCGACCGCGGCCGCGGGCGGTTTTACATCCCGCGACGCCCTGGTTTTAAACTCAATAAAACAAAGGACATCGCGGTCCCAGCCGATCAGGTCAATTTCGCCGCGCGAAGGCGGAGAGCGGAAGTTGCGGGCCACGATTAGCTATCCAAGTTTCCGCAGGTGGAAGGAAGCGTCTTCCTCGCCGCGACTCCCGACGCGATGGTGCGAGGGGCTCGGGTCCGGACGTAGGAAGCGATCTCCCCAGCCCATCAAGGCTGCGGATCAGCGTTCGGGCACAAGCCTCACGGTTAGGCTTCAATCTAAACGATACGATTGCCAATGGAATGTGATGCGCCTCACAACTTGGCGCGATTGAAATCCGGGGATTCCGGAATTGGGAATAACCAACGCAGTGCGCTCAGGTCGGTTCCTGGCATCCCAGTTCCTTCGTCTTGCGGAGCGTTTTCTCTCGGAGCACGACGAGTTCGAGCTGCTGCTTGCGCAAATTCTCGACTACGTTTCCCGGAGCTTTCGCGAGGAATTGGTCGTTCTCCAGCTGCCTCTGGCCGCTAGATATTCCTTTCTCGATCTTCTCCAGCTCTTTTTTCAGCCGCTCGCACTCGGCCGCGACGTCGATCTTGCGTTCGAAGAGCACGTGGACGTCATAACGCGCCGTGCTGCGCGCGCCGGGCACGTTCGCTAGAGAGGCTGCTACAAAGTTGATTTTATCGACGCTCGCCAGGCGTTCCACTGCGCCGCGATTGTTCGCGATCAGACTGCCGATTTCTGGTTCGTGGGCAAAGACCTCGATCGCGACCTTCACTCTGGGTTCGATCTTCAATTCCGCACGCAGGTTGCGCACGCTGACGATGAGGTCTTGCAGAATCGCCATATCGGCTTCTGCGGAGAGATCGAACTGCTTCTCGTCGGCCTGGGGATACGGCGCAAGCGCAATCGACTTCAGCGGTGGCTTGCCATCGTACATCGCCTGCCAGATTTCTTCGGTAATGAAGGGCATCACGGGATGCAGGAGACGCAGCGAAGCGTCGAAGAGAGCGACGAGGTTGGCGCACGCCACTTTAGCCGGACGCGGCACGGCGGCTCCATCGAAATTCAGCCGTGGTTTGATGAGTTCCAGATACCAGTCGCAGAACTCGCCCCAGAAAAAATCGTAAATGCGGTTCGCCGCTTCGTGGAAGCGGAAGGTGCCGAGCGCGTCGTGAACATCCGCCGCCACGCGATTGAAGCGCGAAAGAATCCAGTGATCTTCGAGGGTCGAAGTCTGAAACCCGGCAACACCGATGTGGGGACGGCCGTCCTCGCCCGCCCTGGACGGAGTCGAAGGGGCTGTCCTGCCGGGACGAAGTCCCGGCTCCACGCGGTCCACGTTCATGAACATGAACCGCGCCGCATTCCAGATCTTGTTGGCGAAGGCGCGGTAGCCGTCGGTGCGGCTCTCGCTAAAGGCAATATCGGTGCCGGGTGCGGCCATCGCCGCCAGCGTGAACCGCGTCGCATCCGTGCCGAAGCGCTCGATAACCTCCAGCGGATCGACCACGTTGCCCTTGGTTTTCGACATCTTCTGGCGCTCGGCGTCACGCACCAGCGCATGGATGTAGACCTGGCGAAAGGGCACACTGTCGTTCTTCTTATCGCCCCATCCGCTAGCGTGCTTGATGGCGGGATCCTGCTGGTGCCCCTGCATGAAGTGGCAGCCGAACATGATCATGCGAGCCACCCAGAAGAACAGAATTTCGTAAGCCGTGATCAGCAACGTCGTCGGATAGAACACTGCCTGATCGCGAGTCTTGTCCGGCCAGCCCAGCGTGGTGAACGGCAGCAGCCCTGACGAGAACCAGGTATCGAGCACATCGGGAACCTGCTCGACCGTTCCGCCACATTTCGAGCACTTCGCCGGCGCCTCGCGCGCCACGATCACTTCTTTGCAGGATTTGCTGGTGCAGGTCCACGCGGGAATCCGATGTCCCCACCACAACTGGCGCGAAATGCACCAGTCGTAGATGTTGTCCATCCAGTTCAAATAGACCTGGCGATGGTTGTCGGGGACAATGGTGATCTCGCCGCTTTCGACCGCTTCTTTGGCACGCGCGGCCAGCGGCTCGATCTTGATGAACCATTGCTCCGACAGTCGTGGCTCGACGACGGTCCCGCAGCGCTCGCACTTGCCGATGGCCAGGGTGTAATCCTTCTCGGCCACCAGAAATCCCTGCTCCTGCAAATCGTGCAGCACGCGCTTGCGGGCTTCGAACCGGTCCAGGCTCGCGTACGGTCCCGCGTTCTGGTTCATGTGCGCGTGCTCGTCCATGACGTCAATTTGCGGCAGGCCATGGCGCAGGCCCGCCTTGAAATCGTTGGGATCGTGCGCCGGAGTGATCTTCACCGCGCCAGTGCCGAACTCGGGCTGCGCCAGTTCGTCGGTGATGATGGGAATCTCGCGCTTCATCAGCGGCAGCAGCGCATGCTTGCCGTGGAGATGGGTGTAACGCTCATCCTTGGCGTTGACCGCGATGGCGGTATCGCCCAGCATGGTCTCCGGACGCGTTGTTGCAATGGTAATAAATTCGTTGCTGCCGACGATGGGGTAGCGAATTTCCCACAGCTTTCCCTGCACTTCTTCGTGCTTCACTTCCAGATCGGAAATCGCAGTCTCATGCCACGGGCACCAGTTCACGATGTAGTGGCCGCGATAGATCAGGCCTTCTTCATAGAGCCGGACGAATACTTCGCGCACCGCGTGCGAAAGATTTTCGTCCATGGTGAAGTACTCGCGGTCCCAATCGACCGACGCGCCCAGCCGCTTCATCTGGTCGAGGATGGCGCCGCCGTATTCACGTTTCCATTCCCACACACGCTCCACGAATTTCTCGCGGCCCAGGTCGCGGCGCTTCTTGCCTTCCTTGACCAGTTGGCGCTCGACCATCATCTGCGTGGCAATGCCGGCATGATCGGTCCCCGGCAGCCAGAGAGTGATGAATCCGCGCATGCGGTGCCAGCGCACGATGATGTCCATCTGTGTCTGGTTGAGCATGTGGCCCATGTGCAGGCGTCCGGTCACGTTGGGCGGCGGCAGCAACAACGTAAATACTGGACGGGATTCCCCCGGCGGCGGCGTAGGCACGGAGAAGAGCTTCTCCTTGATCCAGTAGTCGGCCCAGCGCGCTTCAATCGCGCCCGGTTCATAGGCTTTGGGCAGTTCGTGGGACATGTTTTTATACGTGTGGGACCCGATATTCGCCAGCCCGGAGCACAGCCGAAGAAACTCGGTTACCCGAGCGCAGCCCGGCTGGAGCAAGCACTCAGAGGTAATCCATGATCTTACCTGCGTAAGAAAAGAAGGGTCAAACGCGTCGTCAAACCGAGCAGTTATTTCTCACACTTTTCGGTTTCTGTGAATTCCTTAACGACCTGACTACGTTTCCAGGCTTCGATCTGTTCGCGGGCATCCTTCACGAGTTTGGCGAACCGTCGGGCTAATTCGTGAATGCGCTGTGATTGTCTCCTCTGGATTGCCTCGGTTGGAACCAATTCTGTGCCGACGCCGATGGCGGTTGCCCCAGACAAAATGAAGTTGGCTGCGGTTTGCTGATTCACTCCTCCTGCTGCGATCAGTGGAACCTGTGGCAAGGACGCGTGCAGGGCCTTGATATAGCGATCCCCGCCGACCGGACCACATGGAAACACCTTGACGAAGTCGGCGCCCGCGCTCCATGCAGCGACGACTTCGGTGGGGGTTAACGCGCCAGGCAGGACAGCGATCTTGTGCTTGGCCGCGAATTCCAGGATGGCAGGATTCAGCGAGGGGGCGGTAACAAAACTCACGCCCGCGTCTACGCACAAACGCGCCGTATCTGTATCGAGCACGGTCCCGGCGCCAACAATGATCTTGGGATCGGAACGAACCAGGTGAGACATCAATTCCACCGCCCCGGGAATCGTCATCGTGATTTCAACGATCGGTATCCCGCCTCGCACCACGGCTTCTGCCGCGAAGTGTGCGTCGGGGCCAGATGCGGCGCGGATCGCCGGGATAATAGCGATCTCACGAATTCGGGAACAGACTTCAGCTTTCGTCATTGGTCAGAGTCCTTCCGGCGCCCTGCGAGGACCATATCAAACAGCGTCGTTGGCATCAGGTTCGGGCAGCCGATCATCACTGCGCGCGATCCACACATACAAAGTCGGTAACAGAACGATGCTCATAAACAGGTCGGAAATCAGCCCGCCGACGATGACAATGGCAAAAGGACGCTGCGAATCCGAGCCGATACCGTGCGAGAGTGCTGCCGGCATCAGACCCAGGGTTGCGACCAGCATCGTCATCATGATCGGTCGAAGCCGCAGGACAGCACCTTCCACCGCAGCTTCCTCAATATCGTATCCCCGGGCTCGCAGCTGATTAATGTACTCCAGCATGATCACGCCGGTTTGGACGGAAACGCCGAAGAGCGCAAGAAAACCGACTCCCGAGGAAACGCTGAAATTGGTATGGGTGAGGAGCAGAGCGAGCAGACCGCCGATGCGCGCCATGGCAACATTGGTCAGAATCAGAAGTGCCCACTTCACAGACTTGAACATGGTATAGAGGATGATATAGATGAGCAGGATGGTCAGCGGCAGCACAAGGAGCAACCGCCGCTCCGACCGCTTCTGGCTTTCGTATTCGCCCGCCCAGTCGAGGGTGTATCCGATCGGCAACCTGACGCTCGCATTGACCTTCTTGATCGCTTCCTCGACGGTGCTACCCAGGTCTCTCTCGCGGACGCTGAATTTGACGGCCACGTATCGGGAGTTGGCTTCGCGAAAGATCTCCGAGCCGCCGTCCAGCACTTTTACTTTTGTCAGCTGAGCCAGAGAAACACGTTCCCCGGAAGGCGCCAGCAAACGCACCTTTTCAATCGCCTCCTTCGTGTCACGATATTGCGGCAAGTATCGGAGGACGAGATCGTAGCGCTGTTCCCCGATAAGAACCTGCGTGAGGGCGTTCCCGCCCACCGCGGTCTGGATAGCATCCTGAACATCAGAGACATTGACGCCATAGCGTGAGGCTTGGTCACGGTCGACAGTGAAGTTGAGATTGGGCTGGCCACGAACCCGGAAAACGCCTAAATCCTCGATGCCCCGAATGGGACGCATGACGGCAGCGATCTCGTCCGCCTTTTCTTCGAGAGTCTTCAGATCGTCACCATAGATTTTGACAGCCAGCGCGCCTTTTACGCCGCTGACGGCTTCTTCCAGATTGTCGGAGATGGGTTGCGAGAATCCCCAAAAGACTCCGGGAATCTTTTCCAGTTCACGATCCATGGCAGCGATAAGACGCTCTTTGTCCTGATGAAAGACCGGCCGCCACTTTTCTTTTGGCAGCAGATCGACAAAAAATTCCGCGTTGAAGAAACCGGTGGTGTCGGTTCCATCGTCCGGACGCCCAATCTGGTCGACCACCTGCGGGACTTCTGGAAACGAACAGAGGATTTCACGAGCCCGGTCTGCCACCTTGGCGCTCTCCGTCGGCCCGGTGCTGGGGGCCATGGTGCCGCGGACCCAGATCGCACCTTCGTCCAGGTGCGGCAGGAACTCCGATCCGATAACTCCGCTGAAAGCCAGATAAATCGCCAGCAGGAAGAGGATCAACCCACCCCCAATCGTGATCCAGCGATTACGGATGGCCCAGCGAACGTCTTTTCGATAACGAGCGATCAAGTACCGGATTACCGGGTTCTCCCATTGTCTTGCGTCGCCGCGGAAGAGCAGGCTGCCCAGGGCCGGCGCAATCACCATGGAAAAAATCAGAGCGCCGAGCAACGCGAAAGCGACGGTCCATGCCATCGGTTTGAACAATTTCCCCTCAACTCGCTGCAGAGTGAAGATGGGGAGATAGGCGGTGATAATGATCGCAATCGCATAGAAGACCGGTCTTTGGACTTCGTGTGCGGCGGTGCGGATTCGCTGTACGAGAGTAAGAGGAGCTTCCTCGGGACGGTTCAGATGGCGCACGATGTTTTCAACCATTACGACCGCTCCATCTACAACCATGCCAAAGTCCAACGCACCCAGGGAGAGCAAGTTCGCAGAAATGTGTCGCAAGTCGAGGCAGATGGAGGCAAAGAGCAACGCGAAGGGGATCGTCAATGAAACAATGATGGCTCCGCGAACGTTGCCCAGGAAGATGAAAAGGATGATCACGACCAGGATCATGCCTTCGGTGAGATTGTGCAGGACGGTGTGCGTCGTGTAATGCACCAGATCGTCCCGGTCGAGGTAAGGGACAATCTTCACGCCGGGCGGCAAGATGTGATCGTTGAGGCGGTTCACCATGGCGTGGAGCCCTTCCAGCATGGTCGCGGTGTCCGCACCCTTGCGGAGGAATACAATTCCTTCCACTGCGTCGTTGTCATCTTCGACTACTCCATCCGCTCGATGAAGGGCCTTGCCGATCTGTCCGAGACGAATCTTTGGCCCCTGCGTCACCACGGCAATGTCTTTCACCCTAAGGGGCGTGCCATTTTGTGTCTTGATGACCGTTTTTTCGATGTCCCGGATGTCGGTAACTAGTCCGACCGCGCGGACGTTGATCTGCTGCGAACCCTGTTCGATGAAACTTCCACCGGCGTTGGAGTTAGCATTGGTGAGCTGTTGCTCAACCTGTGCCAGGCTTAGCCCATAAGAAACTAGTTTCTCGGGGTCCAGGCGTATCTGATATTCGCGGGTGATACCGCCGAAGGACGAATCGTCCACCACATCCGGTACCGATCGGATGTACTTGGTGATCACCCAATCCTGCAGAGACTTGAGTTCCATCAAGTCGTAGGAAGGGTTAGTGCTCTTGATTGTGTACCAATAGACCGAGCCAATTGGACTGAAATCGGGGCCGATGCCCCCGGCGACTCCCGGCGGAAGCGTGACCTGCGAGAGCCGCTCCAGCGCTTTCTGTCGGTCCCAATCGTTATCGGAATCGTCATCGAAAATGAGATTCACAACCGACAGGCCAGCCAGTGAAGCCGAGCGCACATGCTGAAGGTGGGGGATTCCGTTCATCTGAATCTCGATGGGAATCGTGACCTGTTGCTCGACCTCTTCAGCAGCACGACCAGGCCACTGGGTAATGATCTGTACCCAGGTGTTCGCTACGTCGGGATAGGCCTCGACCGGCAGGTTGTGAAAGGCGATCATCCCCCAAATGAAGAGCAGTAAGGCCGCACTCATTACGACGAAGCGGTTGTTCAGGGCGAAATCGACGAGGGCGCGAATCATTGCTGTTCCGCCGTGTTTTGGAATTCGAGCGCATTGGCGACGACCTGCTGGCCCGGCGCAATTCCTGAAACAACTTCCTCCATGTTGTCGGGCAACATGTCGCCCCCGACAACTTCTGTCCGCCTGAAATGGCTGTTCTTCAGGGGCACATAGACCCAGTCACGATCATGCAGGTGCAAAATCGCGGTGGACGGGACGGCGGCTCGTGTTTCTTTCTTGCGGCCGTGGAAGGTGGCACTGACAAACATGCCGGGACGCATGAGGCCGGGGTTGCGCATTTCGATACGCACCTTGGCCGTGCGAAGGTTTGGGTCCAAGACGGGTCCAATGTTGCTGATGGTTCCGGAAAAAACCTGGTCAGGGTAAGCATTCAGACGGATGTCGGCCTTTTCGCCCAGCCGCACGTTGCCCAGGTCGTTCTCGTAGACGTCACAGAGCACCCAGATGTAATCGAGGTCAGAGATTGTGAATGGATTCGGGGAGCCAAGCCCGGCAACGCCCGCGGCATTGGTGACTTGTTGATCGGTGATGACGCCGGAGATCGGCGCGCGAATCTCTAGAATACCGGTTGGTCGATCGAGAGTCGGATTGCCCAGCACGCGGAGTTTTTCCGTGGAGGTTTCGACGTCGACTTTGGCTTTGTCTTCCGTGTCTTGAGCAACCTGGAGATCGTTCAGCGAGATTGCGCCCTTGTCGTAGAGAAGCTTGGCGCGCTCCAATTGGGTCTGAGCCAACTGTTCGTCGGCGACCGCTTTTCGGTAGTCAGAAAAGGCGCCGGAGATGTCTGCGCTCTGTACTTTGAGTAACAGTTGCCCCTTCTTAACCGTGTCCCCCAGTCGCGCGTCAATCTCCACTACGCGTCCGGTGGCGATTGAGATTACCGGAACGGCCCGCGAGATGTCGGGGTTGACCGTGCCGGTGACTCTCAACTGAGGAGCGGCGATGTGCTCCGCGGCTTGCGTCAACTGAAAAAGTTCGGGATGGTCGACCTGAAACACATTGTGGTCTTCCACGCGCTCCACTTTGAGTGGTGGAGGCGCTTCTGCCTGGGGATCACCCTTTCCGCCGCTGCAGCCCGTCGAAAACAGCGCTAGGATCAGAGGCATGGACAAGACCGCGAAATCCCTGGTGTTCATTGGATCACCTCGCGTCCTACGGCAAGATTCAGCTGGCTGGCCGCGTTTAGATAGGACGCGACCAGATTCAGGTAGTTCACCTGCACGCTGCGGTAGTCGGCCTGAGCATTGAGAAAGTCGAGCAGCGAGGCCGCGCCGTGCTGGTACGAAAACGAGATCGTGTCCCTTATGTTCGAAGCTTCTTCAAGGTACTGCTCCTTATAGGGCTTGAGCAGGATCACAGTACTGTTCACGGTCGCGTAGGCGGAATCGACATCGTTGAAAACCTGCGCCCGGATGGCCACGGCGAGTTTGTCGTTGCGATCGATATCCAGTTGCGTGCGGCGTTTTTCCCCCTGATTGCGATCAAAAATCCGCAGGGGAATGCTCACGCTGAACCCTATATAGGTGTCGATCGGGGGATTGCGCCCGACATCGAAACCAAGCACCGGATCGGTCGATCCATTGGCTACCGCAAGCTTATGGTCTGTCTTCGCTTTATCGACCGACTGCAGCGCCGCCCTCAGGTCGGGGCGCGTATCGAGAGCGGCTTGGCGTACGTCGCTGAGGAGAGGAAGCTTTTCCGCGAAATCAAAAGGGCCGAATACGTCAAACTGCTCCACCGGGGTCTGATCATTCAACAGCATGAGCAGTTGAATCTTCGCAACGCGCAGGTTCACTTCTGCCGTCTGCAGGTCGGAGAGATACTGAACTCGCTGCAACTCCAGGCGCTTCAGATCCACCTGAGCGATTCCGCCAGCCTTGTAGCGCTCGCGATTTACATCCAAGACGTGGTCGTAATAAGCCAGGTTCTCTTTCGCCAGATCGAGGATCGCTTTTTCCTGCAGGGTGCCGACAAATGCCCCGCGGAGGTTGAACAGCAGATTTCGCTCCAGGTCGGCTTGCCCGGAGGTTACAATGGCGCTCGCTTTTTGGGCGCTTTCAAGTCGCAGTCCGCGTTTGTGCTGGCGTTCCCACAGAAAGTTAACACTTCCCGACGAGAGGAAGTAAGCGAACGATCCGTGAGCCGGGCCGCCGTTGAAAGGATCGATCTGATCGGCGAGGATGGAGAGCATCGGGTTCGGTCGGAGATTCGCGGTGATCTCCTGCGCGTGGGATTCATCGATGCCGATTTGTCCGGCGCGGAGAGTGGGATTTGCCGCCTCGAATTTGTCCCGAACTTCCCGCCAAGTCAGGGCGTTTTGGCCGAGGCAGCTGCGCGCCGATAACGCAATCAGCAGCAACCCAAAACAGAATCGTCTGACAACCTGCTGCATGGACCCTCCTTGCCTCATCTTCAACGGCACTCCCTGGACCGCCTGTCACCACACTCTTTGGCCTAAGCTGGAACTGATTTTCTAACGCAGGACCACCGGGGATGACCCCCAGTTTTGTCGCATTACTGTAACGCTTCCATCAAAATGTCATGTGAATAGAGTGTTAATGCGGCGCCGGAGAGCGAGGCCATGCCGGGATGAGGCTGTTCGTCATGTTTCCTTCTTCGTTGAAGGGGCGGAGTGAACAGCCTTATGGCCGAGGTTCTCGAAGACCGCTTGCCTATGATGGATCCGGAGAAGAGCTCGATCCCCCAGCAGAGTTAGCAGAGGACCTCATCAGCCTGGTCCGCGCGTATCTCAAACGAGTCGCGATCCGGGGCCAAACTGGAGTTGGAGCACGAACCGAATCGGCGCACGCAGAAGTGGGCTCTTTGCGTTTCGAAATTGCAGACCGGTTGGCGGCTGGATGGTTACTTCTTCTTGCCCAGTTTCCGTGAGATCTCTTCGACGATCTTGGGGCGCAAGTCGGCCAGCACGCTGTCGACTATGCTGGCGATTTCCGGACTTTCTTCGGGTGCTGCGGAAACATCCTCGGGGGCTTTCTCGGCGCCGGCGGCAACCGCCATGGCTGCCTCGTCCTTCGGAGCAGATTCTGGCACGACCTCATTTTTCGTAGGGGTCGCTGGTGGCGCAGTGGCGTTCTTTGAATCTCCGGTCTCGCGAATCCGCCGCCAGCTTGCCCAGGCAGCGGCGGTGGTGGCCGCAATTTCCTTTTCTTTTTTCGCCATGTCTGTTGTACCTCGCGGAGTTGGTTCAACCGTCGCCATGGGCTCCGCCGTTTCCGCGGAGACCGGGCTTGCTGGTGCCTGGTCGACAGGACTTTCCAATGTGGCTGGGGGCTCCACCGCTTTGGGAGCTTCTGCAGCTATTGCCGACGCTGGATCCACTGTGGCGATGGCGGCTGCTTCGGGCTGCAGTTGTGGCAGAGGCTCTGTATCCGCAGTCTGGGGCGCTTGCTCCTGGCTGTAGTTGGACGAGTCCGTCACGACTTCTGTAGATTGAGTGGCTACGGTGGGGTCAGGGATCAACGATGGAGTCTCGGCGACCGTCGCCACCTCGATGGCGGGGACGATTGGCTCAGTGGCAGGCTCAGTCGGCGCCGCTACTTCGGCCTGGGCTGCTGGAGTCGGCGTTTCGGCTTGCGCCACCGTAGCGGGATCAATCAGTGGCGCAGGTTGGACAAATTCGGGCTCGGGGGGAATTGGAGCGACTGGCTCGCTTACGGGAGCCCCCACCGGTTCAAAATCCTTCACCACCGGAACGGGCGATTCCGTGGCGATCATAGTTGGGGTAGCCGACTCGGTTGGCTCCGGCGGCGGCATCATCGGCGTCGCCTCAGCGGGATGATTCGCAACTTCTGGCTCAACCAAGGCAGGTGCCTCGATCGGGTTGGCATTTTCGGCGGATTCTGCTCGGACGGCGAGAGCCGGTTGAACCTCAGGCACAGCGGCCGATTTGGGGGTGTGAGTGCTGGCGCCGACGAAGGCGGCATACACCCTCCGCATTTCGTCTTCCAACGCGATCCCAGTCTCCTCCGGCGCAAGCGCAACCGATACGGCAATCCAGCGCGAGGTGGCGCCGTTGTGTCCAGCCCCGGCTGCCGCTGCCATCGTCACTGGTTCGGGTTCGAAACGAGGCGCGCCCTCGTTGGATGCAGATCCATCCTCTGAATTCAATGCGGGACCTGAGACCAGGGCAGGATCTATCGTGGCCGCCGCAACCGGACTCGGGACGGTGCGGACTTCTTCCATCAATTGAGGCGGCGCAGTTTCTGCTTCTGACTTTTTTTCTTCGTTTGGCTCTTGTCCAGCAAATGTTGCCGCCGCGAGAGGCGACACAGCTCCGTCCGACGGGAACTCGATTGAGGAGCGGGTGGGCTCGCCCATGGCGGCAGCCTCTAACGGTTTGGACTCCGCTATGAAGGGAGTCTCCGGTGGCCTGACACCGTTCTCTTCGGTCTTTGCGCTGGCCGCAATCGCTGCTTTGGGTGCCGGTTGGGAGGTCTCGTGGCTTGCCCCGGCTGGTACTTCTTGCTGAGGTGGTGCTGGTTGCGCGGTCTGGTGCTCGGGATGTCTGACTTCCTCCAGCCCCTTCACTTGGGCAGCCGCGGCGGCGAGGGCTGCGATCTCCTCGGGGGTGACGTCCTTGGGCAGACCCTCGGGTACCAGAGCTCCGAGATCGACGCTGTCTTCCGCCTTATACGCGCGCATGACCTGCGCAGGATGCGGTTCGACAACCGTTTTCAGGTCTTTATTTATTGGGTTGTAAATCGAGGGATCGTCCCCATCGTCCGGTTCGACACTCTGCCTTTTCTTCTTTGACGGAAACGAGATGCGGTTCTTCCATCCCGTATCCTCGTCGATCGCGACCGTGTTGTCGTACCGGCCTTCTTCCACAGCAGCTATGGCGCGGGCGAACCGGCCGGGTTTGGAAGAGTCCGCCCGGGGCACCATTTTGTCTTCGAGCTTGGTTAGCGCGCTGAGTAACTCGCTGGCCTCAAACGGTTTGACGATGAAGCCTTCGGCGCGAACCCGCTTGGCTTCTTCCGGCTTGAAGGGCTCCAGCTTTCCCACGGTGAGCAGGATCGGAATGCGTGAGGTGTCACCGCTTTCCTTGAGCCGTTGACACACTTCCAGCCCGCTGTATCCGGGCATGTAGACATCCAGGACAATGAGGTCGGGCTTGGCCTCGGCGATCTTTTTCAGCGCGGCCGAGCCGTTGTTGACAGTAATGACCTCGTAGCCCGCGTCCGCGAGAATCTTTCGCCCCATATTCTGGGCGGTTACGCTGTCATCGGCGAGCAGTATCTTCCTGGCCAAAGGTTTCCTCTGCGGGGAGATATCGCGAAGGTAACCTGCCTCACAAGCTAAGTCAATGATGCGGAAGGGAAGTAACCGGTTACCAGTGGACAACACCTATCGCGGCAGCTCCCAGGGGGAAATGGAAAAGGCTGCTGCTGCCACGAAACCGCAAACACATTTTCGACGATTTAAGGGGGTCCGAATGAGTCGTGACCTCCCAATGGCTTTTCGCTAAAAGCAAACATCTAGGTTCCAGACAAGAAGGAGAGGGTCCTAGAACGGTACGATTTTCTTCAGCCCCTTCTTTTTCTTCTTCTTGCTGCTGGAGAGGTCCTGATCACTGGCGAGAGTGGAGTCAGCACTCGTGGTCGCCGCAGAGGACGATTGTCCTTGCTGGATCTCGTTCACTTGCGGTGGCGGAGGCAACGCCGAATCACCCGGCGCATCGTTCGGCTTCAATTCATTGGGATCAGGAGCAGCATTCGGCTTCAGCTCATTGGGATCCGATGTTGGAGCCTGCGCGTTCGCGGCTGTCCGCCCAAACGCCGAACCGCCAAGTTGTGCGTCCGAAGGCGGAGCCGAGGCCGCAGGCTGCTCGGGTTTTATGATCTCCACACTGGCGAGGCCTTTTCCGCCGGCCGGCTCCATCGACGCCATGGCCTGCTGCTGCACGACATCTTTCGCACTCAGCGGCTCGGGGTCGACCAGGGTGGGTTCACCGATTTGCGCTGCCGAGGTCGTGTCCGGTCCCTTTTTCATCACGCTCATCAGTCTCTGCGCCGTCGTCGTTTCTCGCCGACTGGCCTCCTCGGCCTTATTCTGCGCGACCGCAGCCTTGGTAGGACGAGGAATGGGCTGGTGCAGAGCGGCCAGACGCTTCCTCGCGTCGTCCGCGCGATTCATCATGGGGTAGCGGGTGAGAATCCTGGCGTACTCCTCCGCCGCTCGCTTGGTTGATTGCTCGATATAGTTCGCCTTATCTGCTTCTTTCACGCATCGCGGAGGCTGGCCATGAACGTCGCAAGTTGCAGCCCCCCGCACGCGAGTCATCTGTCCCTCATAGTTTTGCCCAAGCAGGTACAAGGCCTCGTCGGCGTGGCTGTACAGGGGATATTTGTCGACCAGCGACTGCAGGCGCGCGATCGATGCCGGATAGGACTCGCGCATGTAGTAAAAGCGCCCGATGCCGAACTCGCGGTCGGCCAGCACCTCCTGGACTTCCATGAGCTTCTGTTTGGCTTCCGGCACCAGCTTGCTGTCGGGATAGGTCAGGATCATCTTCCGGTATTCGTCTTCGGCGCGCTTGGCGTGGGTATAGTCGCGATCCGACTTTTCCATCTGCTGGTAGTGGATGTTGGCGATCTTCAGCTGGGCCTCGGCGGCCTCCGGCATGTTGGGGAAGAAGATTGCGAAATCGCTGTACTCCTGCTCAGCCTGGGCAAGCGAGGCGGTGCCGCCTTCGGCGTACCAGGAATCGCCAACCGCCAGTTTGGCGCGGGCAATAAACTCGGAATCCGGGTAGGTATTGATCAGGGTCTGCAGGGTCAGGCGGGCTACGTCGAAACGGTTGTGGCGCATGGCCTCCATGGCTTTATCGAACAGGACTTTGTCGGGCTGCTTCGAGCCGACGTTGGCCAGCGGGTTGATGGACTTCTTGTTGGTACAAGCGGCGGTCAAGGCCAGCAACAGGCTCAACACCGCGATCGACCACATTCGACGTGACATAAGACCTCGGGGAAAACTTGTGCGGACGCTTTACTTCTAGACTTTCTGCAGCGCCGCCTCAGTCGCTGCTTTCAGCAGATCCTCGGCGTTCTTCTTTGGATCGCCTTTGCCGAACACCGCGTTGCCTGCCACCAGGATTTCTGCTCCGGATCGGACCACGTCGGCCACGGTGTCGAGGGCCACGCCGCCATCGACCTCGATGCGGTAGGTCAGGCGCCGCTGGCTGCGAATCTCAGCCAACCTCCGCATTTTGTGCAGCGTAGACGGAATGAACTGCTGCGCTCCGAAGCCCGGGTTGACCGACATTACCAGCACGTAATCGACCATGTCGAGCACTTCCGAGAGCGACTCCACCGGCGTCGCGGGATTGATCACCACACCTGCGAGGCAATCGTGACTCTTGATCAGATGCAGGGTTCGGTTCAGATGCGGAACCGCTTCCTGATGCACCGATATCCAGTCCGCTCCCGCTTCGGCAAAAGCCGGGATGAACTCATCGGGGTTCTCGATCATGAGGTGGCAGTCGAGCGGCAGGTCCGTCACTTTGCGCAGAGACTTCACCACCGGCGGGCCAAGCGTGAGGTTGGGAACGAAGTGACCATCCATAATGTCGACGTGGATCACACTCCCGCCGCCTTCGCCCGCGGCGCGCACTTGCTCGCCCAGCCGAGCGAAATCAGCGGACAGAATGGATGGTGCCAGTTCAATCAAACCGGGGCCTCAGAACCTGAGCTCTCGCAAGGAAACTGCCTGTGGAAATTCTAACATGGGGAAAAGCCGTACCGAGTCGCAAGCCTCACCGCACGGCGCGGCCGAGTCCCTCCGGCGGCGTGCACAATAACCCGCGAATTACCCAAGTTTCAGTTCGTGTCAGTGAGCTTGCCGTCAACGAAGGTCAAGGTGAAACCGTTGTACACATAGATCAGCTTGCGTTCCTGGTGAATGATTTTTGCCGGTTGGCCGAGGTCCGCCACAACGTCGTCGATGGACTCTCCGATGTCAAATTTCTGTGGCACGGTCTCCGGCTGGCCATTTTGAACTTCTTGAGTTTCCTTCGGAGCAGTCTGATCGGAAGGAGTCTGGCTTGCCGATGCCTGCACACGGGCCAGAGCGGAGGCTGCGGGACCGTATCCCTGGTCCGCCGCCTTACGAAACCAACCCAACGCGGCGGTTTGATCCTGGTCTACGCCGCTCCCGTTGAGATAAGCGATACCCAAGTCGTACTCTCCCTCAGCGGATCCTTGTTGCGCCGATTTTTCGTACCACTTGGCGGCCTCGAATGGATCCTTAGTTACGCCCGACCCGTGGTCGTAGGCCCAGCCTAAGTAGTCCTCTGCTTGTGGCATTCCCTGCTCAGCGGCTTTGCGGAACCATTGCACCCCTTGCGCCTTGTCTTTCTTTACGCCTTGTCCCTTAAAATAAGCCACCCCCAGGTCATACTCTCCCGGCGAGAATCCTTGCGCCGCCGCCTTTTCGAACCACTGAAAGGCTTCAGTCGGGTCTTTTTTTACGCCCGTTCCGGTGGAATAGGCCCAGCCAAGCTTGACCTCTGCCGATGCCGAACCTTTCTCGGCCGCTTTGCGGGCCCAGTTAACGGCTTCCTCCTGATCCTTTTTCACTCCAGAACCGTTGGCGTAGGCCGAGGAAAGCCCGCTCTGCGCGTCCGCGAGTCCCTGGTCGGCGGCTTTACGCAACCATTTCACGCCCTCCGTCTCGTCTTTGGGAATTCCGGTTCCGTTCATGTAGGCGCTGCCTAAAGCATACTGGGCAGAAGGATCGCCGCCCTCAGCCCCCTTGCGATACAGGGCGAATCTGTCAGCGAGAATGAGACGCGCATTCTTCTGCTTCCCGTCGCGCGTGTAGGTGAGTTCGATTTCTGATCCAGCAGGCTTCTTTTGCAGGGAAGAAAAAAAAGCCGAGGTCGGAGTGGCTTCGATGCCATCAGCCCGAAGCACAATGTCTCCCGCTTTCAGCCCGGCTACCTCGGCGGGACCGCTCGCCATGACGGACAAAATACGCACACCCGTGCCGTGAGAACGGTCCGTTGAGAATGCGATGCCCATAGTTCCGGGCGCGGGTTGGGAAGGCGAGGCAGATTGAGCCTGCGGTTGCGGGTTCTTCTCGCGGTTTTCATCTTGCGGCGAGCTCGAGACTTGTGTTTGGCAGGTGAGCGCCTGCGTACTTTGCGGGATGCACCCGCAGACGATCGAGACTCCACTGAGAGCGATCACCAGAGGGAACGTTCGATTCGTCCTGATCATGGGCTGCCTTCCCAACTCGTCGTTAGTCGGTCAAACCCTGGCAGACTCGGGGCTATGAGCACCCGCTAACCTTTATTCATCGCCCGCCGTGAGAGCAAACGGGCAAACCCGCTCACGATACTACAGCCGGCAGACTCCATTCGCAACGGCGCAAAAAAGGGCCGACTGCGCCGCCCTGCTATTGAGGATGGCGGTGCATGGAGCAATGGGTCACATGGCTTCTGTTGACGCCCACGTGGTATCGTGCGGCGTGTCGTCGTTATTCCAATTCGCACCCGTGGTTTATTCCGGCACGGCAGTGTTTCTCTGGGGCGCGGCCGATTTTTCGGGAGGGTGCGGATCGCGCCGCGCCAACGCATTCGTCCTGACCGGCTTTTCGCATGTGTGTGCGTTTTTCCTGATGCTCGTTGTCGCGGTAGCAACTCATGGAGCCTTCCCCTCGCGGGTCAGCATTTTGTGGGCACTGGCGGCGGGCGCGGTTGGAGGCTTCTCGCTGGCCATTTTTTACCGGGCGCTGGCCTCGGGGCAGATGGGAGTCACGGCTCCGATCGCGGCATTGATCGGGGCGGCCATCCCGACGCTGGCCGACATCGCGATGGAAGGTGCTCCCAGTCGCTGGACGATCGCCGGCTTCTCTCTCGCCATTGTGGCCATCTGGCTGATCACTCGGCCGGAGCCGAGCGGGGAGAATGACGAGTCGGGGCATCCCAAGGGAGCAGCGATGGCTGCGCTGGCGGGAGTCGGATTTGCCGGTTTCTATCTCTTTATCCACCAGGCGAACGGATCGCCGGCCTGGGTTGCCACCATTTCCAGAATTGGATCGTTCTCGGGCACCGCGGTTGCAGTCCTCGCTACCCGCGCCCCCCTGACTCTTGATCGTTCCAGCGCTGGGCTCGGGATGCTGGCTGGGTGTCTGGACATAACCGCCAGTGCCCTGTTCATTTTCGCCAGCCAGCACGGAAGGCTCGATGAAGCTGTGGTCATTACGTCGCTTTATCCGGGGGTTACCGTGGTGCTGGCTCGCGTGTTCTTGAAGGAGCACTTCAGCCCCTGGAAGTTTATTGGATTACTGGCTGCCCTGGCCGCGGTGCCGTTGATTTCGGCGGGATAGTCGCAGGTGCTATCGTTCCATATTCCGGAATATGGAATACCATGCCCCCTCACCCTCAGGACGTAATTGTCGGCGAGGTCCATCGTGCTCCAGCGGACCTGCAGAAATATCGCAGCGATCAGTTCCGCGCTTTATTGTCGAATCGTGATTCCTTGGATGCGCTGCCGGGACGCTTGCTGCCCGATGCTGCCAGCCAACAGCGCCTCGCCTGCTGGTGAAGCGTATGCAGCACTTGGTCACGGAAAGTTAGCCCATGCCCTTGCTCGAAGTTCGCAATCTGACCAAGATCTTCGCGCGCGTGGAATCGCCGTTTGGCGGCACGCCTCGCGCCAATCCAGCAGTGGAAGTACGGGCGGTAGATGATGTTTCGCTGGATATTCACGCCGGCGAGACGCTGGGGCTGGTGGGAGAGTCTGGCTCGGGCAAAAGTACGTTGGGGCGTCTGATCCTGCGGCTCATCGAGCCCACCTCAGGCACGATTCTCCTCGGCGGACGCGACCTGCTGGCCGCCGGCCGCGGCGAAATGCGCCACTTGCGGCGCGATCTGCAGATCATTTTTCAGGACCCGTTTGCCTCGCTCGATCCGCGCTTTCGCGTCGAAGACATCGTCGCCGAGCCGCTGGTGATCCACCGGCAGGACAGCGCGGTTTTAGGTAGCGGAGGAATCCGCGCCCGGGTCATCGAACTCCTGCGGGCCGTAGGTCTGGACGAATCCGCGATGCGACGCTACCCGCACGAATTTTCCGGGGGACAGCGGCAACGCATCGGGATCGCCCGCGCCCTGGCCCTGCGGCCGAAGTTCATTGTGTGCGACGAACCAGTGTCGGCGCTCGACGTGAGCGTGGGAGCGCAGATCGTCAACCTGCTGGCGCAGTTGCAGCGTGACTTTGGCCTAACTTACCTGTTCATATCGCACTCGATGCCGGTCGTCCGCTATCTCTCAACCCGCGTTGCGGTCATGTACAGAGGAAAGATTGTCGAACTCGGCGAGACTGGCCTCATTACGACTCGTCCCAATCACCCCTACACCCGCGGTCTGCTGGCGGCCACGCCGCATCTTTCCGCTTGAATAAGCCTGCGCAACGCGTTTTTTTCCGCTTCTCGAGGCAAATTCTTGCAACCTATTTGCCCGGCACACACTCCTAAGCTCTGCAGGAGAAACAACGACTTTGGCTGCGTCAACTTCAACTTCTTTCGCTCTTCCGATGCCGCGCGAGCGCGGTTCTTCTCGTGACCTCGCCGAGCCGCTGCTTGGGTTCGCCGCGATCTTGCTGGTGCTCTGGCTGCCGACGCGAGAGCAGGTGATACTCGGGCCCGTGGCTCTGCTGGCGCCCTTGGCGGTGGTGCTTTGGAGGCGGCCGAGCGTGAATGACCTGGGCCTGGGTCTGCGCCAGTTTGTGCATTCGTTCTGGATTCTTCCCGCCGCTGTGGCACTGAGCGTCGTTGGCATCGCTCTGGCACGGAGCCTGGGTACATTCCATCCGCTCCATTCCGCCAATCTGGCGGGTGCCGGCGGTTATGTGCTGTGGACGATTTACCAGCAGTTTCTGCTGCAGGATTACTTCATGCCGCGCCTTGCGCGGGGCCTTACGAGCGAGCGGGCGATCACGCTGGTCGCCTTCCTGTTTGCGGCAGCTCATTTGCCTAATGTTCCGCTCACGATCGCTACGCTGTTCTGGGGCGCAGGGTCGTGCCTGCTGTTCCGGCGCTATCGCAGCGTCTACGTGCTGGGCCTGGCGCAAGGGATCGTAGGACTCTGTTTTGCCGTGTGCATTCCGGACGTGATGCTGCATCATATGCGTGTGGGGCTGGGGTTCCTTCAGTACCACCACGGGTAGGCGGCCTCTTCCGCTATCCCTAGAACCACCACGACCAAAGCCAATCCACGAAGGTGTGCGTGATCGTGGACGCGGGAACGCGACGACGCTCGCGCCAGGCGCGTCCGTAGAAAATCCCGGCAATCGTGGCCAGCAGCACGTAACGCCAGTTGAAGTGCGCCGACCGCTTGTTGAAATGTGACAGACCAAACAACGCCGCGGCAATGACGAGCCCGGCCAACCACCCCACGCGCCGTTCCAGCAGGTTCTGCACCCAGGCGCGAAAGAAAAGTTCCTCTGGGATGGCGACGAAGAGGAAGATTCCCACCCAGCGCAACACAGCGTCCATCAGGGAAGGTAGGTTTGGGTGAGGATGGATGAAGCCAAGCGCCAGCCCCATCGCCAAAACCAAGGGCGCGAAGAGAGCAAGTTCGCGCAGGCCTGTTTTCCAGTCGCTCCAGCGCAGACGGAAATCGAATCCGGTGCCCTCGAGCTGG